>Ga0075421_100007698_pt1 | contig 13195 bp, 12 predicted proteins | sample SoiMetdeltSBSDD5_FD_75292 | JGI IMG/M metagenome (GOLD analysis project Ga0075421, IMG submission 75292) | Bulk soil microbial communities from a Populus tree surrounding site in Tennessee, USA - Soil MetaG P. deltoides SBSDD5 | ecosystem: Environmental > Terrestrial > Soil > Tree plantation... | reverse complement strand
CTTGGCGTTGTTGACGTAGATGTAGAGCGTCCGGGCCAGCGGGTAGCTGCCGTCGGCGATCGTCTCCGCACTCGGCTCGACGCAGTCGCCGCCCGGCTCGTCCGCGACCGGAATCTCCTTCACGCTGTCGCCCGCGTTCTCGGCGAACGCGAAGCCGACCCATCCGAGCGACGTGTCGGACGCCTCGATGTTGCTGATGATGGTGTTGTCGTCGGCGCTGGAGGCGTAGTCCGGACGGGTGGACTCGAGCTGGTTCTCCGGCACGCCCTGGGCCTCGGCAGTGTCAGTCAGAGCGATCTCGATGAACGAGTCGTAGGTGCCGGACTCCGCACCCGGACCGGTCAGCTCCAGCGACTCGTCCGGGAACTCGGTGGAGGAGCCCAGATCGCTTGCCAGCTGCTGGGCGTCGGACCAGTTGTCGAAGCCCTCGGACTCGGGACCGATCAGCGCGTAGAGGTCGGCGAAGCTCAGGCACTCGACGGAGTCGTTGTTCGGGTTCGTCAGCACGGTGATGCCGTCGAAGCCGATCGCCAGCTCGGTGTACTCGATGCCGGCCTTCTTGCAGAGCTGGGCCTCTTCGGGCTCGATCGGCCGGGAGGCGTCGGAGATGTCGGTCTGGCCTTCGCAGAACAGCTCGAAGCCGTCGCCCGTTCCGGGGTCGTCGACGGCGATGTCGACGTTCTCGTTCTCCCCGCTGAACTCCTCGGCGACGAGCGAGCTGATCGGTGCCACGGTCGACGAGCCGGAGACGTTGACCGTGCCGGACACATCGCCGCTGCTACCGCCGCTGCCTCCGCCGTCATCGTCATCGCTGCCGCAGGCGGCGGCGATGAACGCAAGTGAGAGCACGATCGCCGCCGGAGCGGCGGCGCGGCGCAAGGGGGTGCGAATCACTGCAATCCCTCTCCAGGAGTTGGAACCTTCGCAGGTCACGTCGACCCGCACTTCGGAACGTAGGGATCGCAGGTGAAGCGCCCCATCGGTGCAGGTGAACGCGGAATGAACGGTGATCAGCGCCCAGGAAACGTTCCGTTTGAGACTGGGCGGCCGTCACGTTAACTTCGCAGCTAGATGCACTCCGTGACGGAACGTGCGATCTCGCTCAGGCGTGGTGCAATTCGGTCGCCAGGACCTTGCGGCCGCGGTGGTGGACGACCATCAGTTGCGCCGGTTCGAGCGGGATCGGCGCGATTTCGAGCGCGTCGAAGATCATCGGCAGCACCGGCCGGTGCGTACATATCACCGCCGGATGCTTCGTGGCGCAGACGTTGCGAAGGCACTCGGCGACGCGCTTCGGCGAAGACTTCTCCTCGGTGATGCCCGGCTCGAGGACGATGTCGGCGTCGAGGTGGTCGGCGTACGGCTCGATCGACTGCACGCAGCGTGCCGAGTCACTGCTGACGATCTCGCTCATTCCGTACGCCGCGAGCAACGGCACCAGCCGATGCGCCTCGCGCAGGCCCTTGGCGGTGAGGGTCCGGCGCCGGTCGTCGCCCTTCCATCGCGTCCGCGACCGGGCCGTCGCATGGCGCAAGACGACCAGCGTCCGGGTCTTGTGGGCCTTGGTCTTCTGCAGGCGGACAAAGCGATCGAGCAGATCCCGGTCGTGCTCGTAGGTGAGCTGACGGGCCGCCTTCTCGAGCGGCAGCCAGCTGGCCTCGTCGATCTCGTGGTTGGGCTCGAGCGTGATCTCGCCGTCGCCGATCGGACGAGCGACCCAGTACGACACCTGCTTGGTGACCGGGCGGGGCCGATGGAGCGGATAGCGGACCGTCGTCAGCGGAAGGCCGAGCCGGATCGGCACCGACGTCTCCTCGAGCACCTCCCGTGCCGCGGTGGCCGGCAGCCGTTCGCTTCGGTGGGTCTTGCCCTTAGGAAAGCTCCAGTCGCCGTACTTCGGCCGGTGGACGACAAGCAGTTCGACGGAGTCACCCAGACGACGCCAGACGACCGCACCGGCGGCCAGGACCGTTCGGGTGGGCTCCACGCGAGCAGTTTCGCCGCTTTGCCTGCCGAATGCACATCGACGCGTTGGCCGCCGCGGCCGCCTGCCATGCTGGGCCGATGCGTCGAAGCCTGGCCGCCGCCATGGTGCTCGCCATGGCGATCGTGTCCGGCGCACTCATCGCGCGGGGGAGCGAGCCGCTCGATCCGCCGCTGATGCGGGCCCTCGCCACCCTGCCCGACGGGACCTTGACGGCCAACTTCACCGACTGGAGTCAGGTACGAGAGACCGTGGGCGACACTGACGTGAGCAGTGCTTCCCCAGAAGCGGACCGCCGGGAGGCGCTGAACGCCGCGTACGAGGACGACCTGTCCGCGGTGTCCGGTCTGGTCGGCTCGGCGCGGTTTATGGTCGAGCCGTACGGCTGGTCGGTGCTCGATCTGGACTGGGAGATCTTCGGCCAGGCCCGTGACGGTGCGGTGATCGTGGCCGAGCTCGACGACGCCGTCGAGCCCGCGGACGTCACGGCCGGTCTTGCCGACCTCGGCTACCGGGAGCCCGACACGGACGCCGACAGCGGCGGAGTCTGGCAGGGCGGACCGGACCTGCTGGCCCGGCTCGGCGACACGCTGACACCCCTCTTGGAGCACATCGCGGTGCTGGCCGACCAACGGCTGGTCGTGCTGTCCGATGCGCCGGACTACGCAGAACGTACGGTCGACACGATCGGCTCGGAGTCCGGTGGGATGGGCGATCTGGCCGACGTGGCCGCGACGGCGACACCGCTCTTCGGATCAATCACCGCCATCGTCCATCAGCCGCCGCGATCGTGCGTCGTCACGTCCTACGACTCGGCCGCGCCGGCGGACCAGGAACTGGCCGCGGCCCGGATCGCCGAGGTCGGGGAGATCCGGGCCCACCAAGGCCTCGGATTCGGCATCCGGCCGTCCGAGCGCGGCCTCGATCTGGCCGTCAGCATGAACTTCGAAACCGCCGCGATCGCGGAGGCCGAACGGGTCCCGCGATCCGAGGTGGCGACCGGACCGGCGATCGGTCAGGGCGGGACCTATGACGAGCGGTTCGAACTGATCGATGCTGACGTTATCGGGACCGATCTGGTGCTGGTTTTAACACCGGTCGAAAACCGCATGACCCTGGTGTCGGATCTTGCTAACAGCCCGTTGCTGTTTGCCGGATGCGGCGGGTAGAGTGACATTGGCCGTCCAGCCCGCCCACCCCCCAAGCCGGCTGGACGCGCGACGGGCCGGGCTCGTGCATTTCCCCCCAGATGCTGCGAGCCGGCCCGTCTTTTTTGTAGGCCGACTTTGCTTGTAGAGAAACTCCTTTTCGCGGGCGAAGTTTGTTTCTAGAAACTGACTCGCGGGTCAGCTTCGGCGGCGGCGCTGGGACTGCGCGATCAGCCAGTCCTGGAGGTCGTTCAACGGTGTGCCGTCCGCGGCGAGGTTGCGCCGCTCCCAGGTGCCGTCGGCCCGCAAGTGCCAGGCGGACGTCTCGTCGTCGAAGGACTTGTCGAGCAGCGCGCCGATCTGTTCGATGTGAGCTCGGCGTGGCACCCGTACGAGTGCCTCGACTCGCCGATCGAGGTTGCGATGCATGAGGTCGGCCGAGCCGATCCAGGCCTCCGGCTCACCACCGTTCTCGAACCAGAAGATCCGGCTGTGCTCGAGGAACCGGCCGAGGATGCTGCGCACCCGTACGGTCTCGGACAGGCCCGGAACGCCCGGCCGCAGTGCGCAGATGCCACGGGTCAACAGGTCCACCGGGACACCAGCCTGACTGGCGTGGAACAGCGCGTCGGTCGTGCCCTCGTCGACCAGGGCGTTGACCTTGATCCGGATCAACGCCGGACGACCGGACCGATGGTGGTCGATCTCGCGTTCGATCCGCTCGATGATGCCGGCCCGGATGCCATCCGGCGCCACGAGCAGTTGGCGATAGTGGGCGCGCCGGGAGAAGCCCGACAAGTTGTTGAACAGGTCGGTGAGGTCGCCCGCGATGTTGGAGTTCGACGTCAGGAGCCCGAGGTCCTCGTAGCGGCGCGCCGTCTTCGGGTTGTAGTTGCCGGTGCCGATGTGGGCATAGCGGCGAATGCCCTCGGGCTCGTCGCGGACGACCAGCGCCAGCTTGCAGTGGGTCTTGAGACCGAGCAGCCCGTAGACGACATGGCAGCCGGCCTGCTCCAGCTTCCGGGCCCACCGGATGTTGGCCTGCTCGTCGAACCGCGCTTTGATCTCGACGATCACGAGCACCTGCTTGCCCACCTCGGCCGCGTCGATCAGCGCATCGATGATCGGTGAGTCACCGGACGTGCGATAGAGCGTCTGCTTGATCGCCAGCACCTTGGGGTCCGCGGCGGCCTGCTCGATGAATCGCTGCACGCTCGTGGCGAACGAGTCGTAGGGGTGGTGCACCAGCACGTCGCGCTGCGACAGCGCCGCGAACATGTCCGCCGGGCTCGCCGTCTCGACCTCGGCCAGGTCGGGATGGATCCCGGGCACGAACGGGGGGTACTTCAGCTCCGGCCGGTCGAGATCGGCGATGGCGTTGAGACCCTCGAGGTCCAGCGGCCCCGGCAACGCGATGACCTCCGCCTCGCGGACGTCCAGCTCCTCGACGAGCAGGTCCTTGACGTGCGGGTCGATCGACTCCTCGAGCTCGAGCCGCACCGGCGGTCCGAACCGGCGCCGGAGCAGCTCCTTCTCGAGCGCTTTCAGCAGGTTCTCCGCGTCGTCCTCCTCCACCTCGAGGTCCTCGTTGCGGGTGACTCGGAAGGCGTGGTGGCCGAGCACGGTCATGCCCGGGAACAGCAGGTCCGAATGCGCGGCGATGACGTCCTCGATCGGGACGAACCGGTGCTCGGCGACGGCGATCCAGCGGGGGAAGATCGGCGGCACCTTGACCCGCGCGAAGTGCTCCTTGCCCGACTCGGGGTTGCGGACGGCGACCGCCAGGTTGAGCGAGAGACCGGAGATGTACGGGAACGGGTGCGCCGGATCCACCGCCAGCGGCGTCAGCACCGGATAGATCCGCTCGGTGAAGAGCTCGCGCGCCTCGGCCTGCTCGGCGTCCTCGAGGTCGTCCCAGCGCAGAAGCTCGATCCCGGCGCGGGCGAGCGTCGGCACGAACTCGTCGTGGAACAGGCGGCCGTGCCGCTCCATCTGGCTCCGGCTCTCTTTCCAGATGTTCTCGAGCACCTCACGCGGCCGCATCCCACTCGCGCCCGGCACGGCCACACCGGCGGCGATCCGCCGCTTCAGGCCCGCGACCCGGACCATGAAGAACTCGTCCAGGTTGCTCGCGAAGATGGCGGCGAACCGGACCCGCTCGAGCAGCGGCAGGTCCTCGTCCTCGGCGAGCTCGAGGACGCGCTCGTTGAAGGCGAGCCAGGACAGCTCGCGGTCGAGGAACCGGTCGGCGGGCAGCTCGACGTCTTCGGCGTGGTAGGGCGGCTCGACATCGAACGACTCGCGCGGGACCGTACTGACTGGGCTGTCAGGAGGTCCGTCCTCGGTGCTGTGGGTCAGGTCGGTGCGCAATGCGCTCGCATCTGCCTCGACGTCCTCCACAGCCATAGGGACAAGGGTGCCATTGATTGGTGAACGCCGGGTGACTCAGCGCGGTTTCTGGCCGAGGTAGCGGCCCTCCGCTCGGTCCAACCAGCCTCGCTCGTGCCTCGCGAGGCGGCCAGGCCCATCCACGGACACTCGCGGAGGGACACTACCTCGGCCGACCCTGCCCGCGCGTCGATCGGTCGGTTCGTCAGCCGCGGTACATGACGTCGGTGTCGGTGTGTTTGAAGCCGAGCCGGCTGTAGAGCGCGATCGCCGCGGCGTTCGAGGCTTCGACGTAGAGCACGACCGACGCGAGCCCTTTGTCCCGCAAATGGTGCAAACCGACCAGAGTCAGGGTGCGGCCGAGGCCGATTCCCTGGGCGTCCGGGTCGACCCCGACGACGTAGACCTCGCCGATCGGGGGATCCCCGGCATGCACCTTCGTCCAGTGGAAGCCGACCAGCTCGTCGTCGCGCTCGGCGACGAAGAACCCCGCCGGGTCGAACCACGACTGCGCCATCCGGCGATCCAGGTCGGCCCGGGTCATCTCGCCCTGCTCCGGATGCTCGGCGAACGCCCGGGCGTTGAGCCGCAGCCAGTCCGCCTCGTCCTCGCCCGGCCGGAACGCCCGGATCCGGACCGAATCCACGTCGGGCACCGGCGGCAGCACGGAGTCGAGGTCGCGTCGCATGAGCCACAGCTCACGTACGCGGAGGAAGCCGAGCCGGGCCGCCAAGGCCGCCGCGGCCGGCCGGTCACCGTGGGACCACAGCTCCAGCGGCCGGGGGGAGGCGGCCGCCTGGGCGCGCGCGACGAGGGCGCCGCCGAAGCCGTGGCGACGCGCGTCGGGCGTCACGACGACTTCCAGATGCGGCGTCGAGGCGTCCCGCCGGTCGAGTTGGGCGTAGCCGACAATTCGGCCGTCCGTACGAGCGATCAGGTGCGTGACGTGCCGCTGTTCCTCGGTGGTCACCTGGAGCATGGCGGGCTCGTGCAGGGGTGTGACACCGTCGGCGGCCGCCGCCGCTGACACGATCTCGCGAACCGCCGCGACGTCGCCCGTGCGCAGCGTCGAAGCCACCTCGATCGCGTCGTCGGGCGGTGATGCGTGGTTCACGGACACAACCTAGAGGTTCGCCAAACCTTCGGCCGGAACTGGTGGCCGTGTCCCGGTCCGCGAGGTAGGTTGCCGTGAACCTATCCGGACCGTCGAGGGGATGGACGTACATATGATCAGGCTCAACCGGCGTCGCGCGGTCGCTGGAACGGTGGGAGCCGTCGCGGCACTCGCGACGACGATCGCGGGGATGCCAGGCTCAGCCGTCGGCAGTGGCGCCGCAGACACCGATTCCGACTCGGCTCGCGCCACCTACCGTCAGATGACGGCCAAGCAGTCCAACAACAACCATCTGGTGAGGCTCGACCTCCTGGCCGTCAACGACTTCCACGGCAACCTCGAGGTCATTCCCCCGACCAGCTCGTCGGGCCGGATCAACAACACGCCAGCCGGCGGTGCCGCGTTCCTCGCCCGTCATCTCGAGATCCTCCGGGCGCAGGCCAGGGCCAACGACGCCCGTACGCTCACTGTGGCCGCCGGCGACCTGATCGGCGCTTCGCCGCTCATCTCGGCCGCCTTCCACGACGAGCCGACGATCGAGACGATGAACAAGATCGGCCTCGACATCGCGTCGGTCGGCAACCACGAGTTCGACGAGGGCTGGCGCGAGCTGCGCCGCATGCAGCAGGGCGGCTGCCTCGACGACGGCGACGGCGCGAACAACCAGAACTCCTGCCCCGACCCGAGCCAGCCGTTCGAGGGCGCAGACTTCCGCTACCTCTCGGCCAACGTCTTCTGGGAGAACCAGGGCAACCGCACACGGCCCACGCTGTTCCCGGCCACGAAGGTGGTCGACGTCCGCGGTGTCAAGGTCGGCTTCATCGGCATGACCCTCGAAGGGACGCCGGCCATCGTCAGCAAGTCTGGCATCGAGGGGCTGCGCTTCGCCGACGAGGTCGAGACCGCCAACGCCCTCGTTCCGAAGCTCCGGGCCCAGGGCGTCGAGGCGATCGTCGTCTTGCTGCACGAGGGCGGCAGCCCGTCCGATCCGTCCGCGTACGACGGGTGCACCGGCGTGTCGGGTCCGGGCATGGACATCGCCCGTAACCTGAGCCCGCGGATCGACGCGGTCATCTCTGGCCACACGCACCAGCCGTACAACTGCACCGTCCAGGACCCGGCGGGCAAGCCGCGGCTGATCACCAGTGCGTCGTCGTTCGGCCGGATCGTGACCGACGTCCACCTGCTGCTCAACAAGCGTACGGACGACATCGTGCGGCCGGCGGCGTTCGCGCAGAACCGGATCGTGACCAACACCGACGTCCAGCCGGTCGCGGAGATCAACACGCTGATCGAGAAGTACCGGACGCTGGTCGAGCCGATCGCCAACGAGGTCGTCGGCCACATCGCCGGTAGCAACGTCGTCACAAGGACGGCCGACGCCGACGGGTCGGGTGACTCGCCACTCGGCAACCTGATCGCCGACGCGCAGAAGGTCGATCCGACCGTGATCGCGGACTCCGGACCGGCGCAGGGCGTCGTTCCGCAGATCGCGTTCATGAACCCGGGCGGGATCCGGGCCGACCTGCTCGCGAACGCCGCCGGCGACGTGACCTACGGTGCGGCTTTCACGGTGCAGCCGTTCAACAACTTCGACGTGTCGATGGACCTCACGGGCCAGCAGATCCTCGACCTGCTCGAGGAGCAGTGGTCCGGCCCGAACGCGACGGCCGTCAAGGTCCTGCAGGTGTCCGGCATCACCTACACCTGGGACCCGAGCCAGGCGCCTGGCTCGCGGGTCGACGTCAGCACGGTCATGGTCGACGCCGACCGTGACGGCGTCGCGGACGAGCCCATCGACCCGGCGGCGACCTACCGAGTCGTGGCGAACTCGTTCCTGTCCGACGGCGGTGACAACTTCCCGACTTTCGCCGCCGGCACGAACAAGCACATCGGTGGACTCGACATCGACGCGCTGACCGCGTTCCTCGGTGCGAACGACCCGTACACGCCGACGGCGACCGACCGGATTAACGTGCCGTAGGGGTCAGTTCACCGCGAGTTGCGGGATGGTGGCGGTTTCGGAGCGATCCGAGCCGACCACCGTCCCGCAATCGCGGAACGGCACGTGACAGATCACGTCGGCTGGTCGGCGTGTTCGGGCGGTGCGACGAAGCGGTAGCCGACGTTGCGGACCGTGCCGATCAGGGTCTCGTTGTCGGCGCCGAGCTTGGCGCGCAGCCGGCGTACATGGACGTCGACCGTCCGGGTGCCGCCGAAGTAGTCGTACCCCCATACCTCCTGCAGCAGCTGCTGCCGGGTGAAGACCCGGCCGGGATGCTGGGCGAGGTACTTGAGGAGCTCGAACTCCTTGAACGTCAGGTCGAGCGTCCAGCCGTCGAGCTTCGCGGTGTACGTCGCCTCGTCCACCGTCACGCCGCCGGACCGGATCACGTGCGCCTCGGGATCGTCCCCGCTCGCCTGGAGACGCCCGGTCGCCAGCCGGAGCCGGGCGTCGAGCTCGGCCGGGCTCACCGAGGTGAGCACCACGTCGTCGACGCCCCAGTCGGCAGTGACCACCGCCAGTCCGCCCTCGGTGAGGATCAGGATGACCGGGACCTCGGTGCCGGTCGTACGGATCAGCCGGGTCAGAGCGCGTACCTGCGCGAGGTCGTGGCGGCCGTCGACGAGGACGGCGTCACAGTCCGGTGCGTCGATGAGCGCGGTCGCCTCGGCCGGGAGCACCCGGACGTGATGGGGGAGCAGGGCGATGCCGGGGAGGATCTGCGACGACGACTCCAGGGAGGCGGTGAGCAGCAGTAGTTCGGCCATCGCCCGCTCCCTCCTCGGTCGGCCTGGCGCCGCGAGTCGTTTCGCGTCCCAAACGCACAAGAGGCCCAGGGCACAGTGCCCGGGCCTCATCGCATAAGGGAGGATACCTGACGTGGAGAGGGTTCGGGTGCGTTACTGGGCCGCGGCGCGGGCGGCTGCCGGCCGAGACAGTGACGAGGTGCCGGGCGAGACGCTCGCCGATGTCTTGACCGCAGTCCGGCAGCTGCATGCCGACCAGGCGCGGTTCGCCCGGGTCCTCGACGTCTGCTCGGTGCTGGTCGGGGACCGGCCGGTCGGGTCGCGGGATCCGGCGACGGTACGGATCGGCGCCGGCGAGACCGTCGAGCTGCTGCCGCCGTTCGCCGGCGGGTGATCCGAACCCGCTGGGAGTGACGTTCTTCCCGTTCTCGAGGCCAGAGAGCCGCGAAAATGTCACGCTCAGCGGGGATGTGTGCGGCTTCCGGCCCTGACCTGGCACGATTCGGGTCGTGGTCGCCGTGCTGTCCGTGGGTCTGTGTGGCGTGTTCGCGTTGGCCGCCTACGTCGATCCGGTCGCGGCGGCGGCCGCCGTGGTGGTGGCGCAGCTGGTGCTGGCCAGCTCGGTATTCCAAGGCCCGTCGGTGCCCGCGCCGCGTACCGCGTGGTTCGTCATCGCCGTCGGTGGAGTCGCCGCGACGGTGTTCACGGCGTGGCCGGACCTGCTGGCCGGCTTCGACGGCTCCGAGTCCGGTGAGTCAGCCCGGCAGTCCGGCGGCACCTTGATGGGGGTCGGCCCGGCCGCCGCGATCGTGGTGCTCGGCGCCATGCTGCGCGAGATGTTGCGGCGCGGCCGGCGTACCGCCCTGACCGCCTCGGTCGCCGCGACCGTGACGCTGGGCGTCTGCGGCACCCTGCTCGCCGCCTGGGTCCCGGCGGCGAAGACCGACGAGGGCAGGCAGATCGTGGCCATCGCCGCCTGTGCGGTGGCCGCGACGGTGCTGGTGTGGTCGCTGCCCGGCCCCCGCTACCTCGTCGCGCCGCTCGCCGTGCTGGCCGGCGCGGGAGCCGGTGCGGGCGTACGCCTGCTCGCCGAGGAGCCGCTGGACCTCGCCATCGGCGCCGGTCTCGGTCTGGTCGGCGCCCTGCTGGCGGCGTCCGGCCGCGCCATCGCCGCGACGCTGGTCCTGGACCCGGCGCGGCGGCTCGCCGTCGACGCGGTGCTCCCGCTGGTGTTCGTCGGCCCGATCGCCTTCTGGACCGGCCAGCTGTTCACCTGACCCGCCGATCGAGCGGGAATACCGGCGTACGGCGGCGGCCTTGTGCGGATCGTGACGACCGGATCATGGGTGCTCGTCGGGGCGGTGGCGATCGCCGTCGGCATCGCGCTGTTGCTCCGTTGGCGGGTCCGGGGATTCCGCCCGGTCCGCGGGGCGGACGGTCCGGAGCCGAGCGCCACGGTCGCCCCCGCGTCCCGGCTCGGTCCGGCCGACCTCGGCATCGACGCCCTCGGCGAACGTGCGACGTTGGTGCACTTCTCGAGCGCCTTCTGTGCGCCGTGCCGGGCGACTCGCCAGACGTTGACGCAGGTCAGCCAGGCTGTGGAGGGTGTCGGCCACGTCGAGATCGACGCCGAGTCGCACCTCGATCTGGTCCGTCGGGTCGGAGTGCGGCGGACGCCGACCGTCCTGCTGCTCGACGCCGACGGCCGCATCCTGACCCGAGCCTCCGGCCCGCTGCGGAAGGCCGACGTCCTCGCCGTACTCGACGCCGCCGCATCGTGAGAATGAGATACCACGATACGGACACAGCCGGATCCGGCTCGTACGGCGGCGTAGCCTCATGACCATGAACTCGGTCTCGCTGACCAAGCGGCGCGCAGTCGACCACTGCCGTGTCCGGTCGGCGCTGTGTCCGATGCCCTGACCAGACGGCGTTCTCCGCTGGGGTTCCCACCTCTCGAACGCGCCGTCTGGACGGCCAGCCCTGACAGGCACCCGCCTGACAAGCCAGCCATCAGATTGGGAGATCGAGTCATGTCCGCAACCTTCACGCCCACCGACGCGGTGGATCCGCGCGGTGTGCGGTTCGGCGCAGCCGTCACCAGCATCGTCCTCGCGGTGGCGGTAGCGGCCGAAAGCGCCTCGTTGCTCGCCCTGCAGACGCTCGTCTTCGCGATCGGGGCGTTCAGTGGGCCACGGTGGTCGCCGTACTCGCTGATCTTCGCGATCGCCTTGCGGCCCCGGCTCGGGCCGCCGAAGGAGTGGGAGCCCGCTCGACCGCCACAGTTCGCCCAGGCCGTCGGCCTGGCGTTCGCCCTCGTCGGGACGGCCGGGCTCGCGCTCGGTGCGCCGACGCTGGGTCTGGTTGCCGCCGGCCTGGCCTTGGTGGCAGCCCTGCTCAACGCAGCGACCGGCTTCTGCCTCGGCTGCGAGATGTATCTGCTCATCCGTCGCTTCACTCACCTGAAAACGCACAACACGGAGGTCTCTATATGAGCCGCGATGCCGCCCTCGTCACCGCTGACTGGGCCGAAAAACATCTGGACGACGACAAGGTCGTCCTGGTCGAGGTCGACGAGGACACCACCGCCTACGACAAGGGCCATATCAAGGGCGCGGTCAAGATCGACTGGAAGCAAGACCTGCAAGATCCGGTACGCCGGGACTTCGTCAACAAGCAACAGTTCGAGGCACTGCTGTCGGAGCGTGGCATCGCCAACGACGACACGGTCGTGCTCTACGGCGGCAACAACAACTGGTTCGCCGCCTATGCGTACTGGTACTTCAAGCTGTACGGGCACGCCGACGTCCGGCTGCTCGACGGCGGTCGCAAGAAGTGGGAGCTCGACAGCCGCGAGCTGACCGAGGACGCCCCGAGCCGGTCGGCGACGACGTACACCGCCGGCGAACAGGACCCGGCGATCCGGGCGTACCGCGACGAGGTCGTCGACGCGATCGGCGCCAAGAACCTCGTCGACGTACGCAGCCCCGACGAGTACGCCGGCCGGCTGCTCGCACCGGCGCACCTGCCACAGGAACAGGCGCAGCGCGCCGGCCACATCCCGACGGCCAGCAACATCCCGTGGAGCAAGGCGGCCAACGACGACGGCACGTTCCGCGCCGACGACGAGCTGAAGCAGCTCTACTCCGAGGCCGGCGTCGACTTCGGCAAGGACACCATCGCCTACTGCCGGATCGGCGAGCGCAGCGCCCACACCTGGTTCGTCCTCCACGAGATCCTCGAGCAGCCGAACGTCAAGAACTACGACGGCTCCTGGACCGAGTACGGCTCGCTGGTCGGTGTGCCGGTGGTCGTCGGAGACGAAGCGGGATCGGCGTCCTGATGGGCTGCGGCGCGGTCGTCGGAGGCGTCAGTCTGGATGACGTCGACGTCGACAAGGAGGCGATCATCCAGGGGCAGGTCATGCGTGACGGCGTGCCTGTGGGTGGGGCCTACGTGCGGCTGCACGACAAGGACGGTGAGTTCACCGCCGAGATGCCGACGTCGGACGCCGGGGAGTTCCGGTTCTTCGCGGCGCCGGGGCGGTGGACGGTACGGACGCTGGCGCCGAAGTCGGAGCCGGTGGATCGGGCCGTCGTCGCGTCGATCGGCAACATCGCGGAGCTGACCGTCAGCATCTGACCGATGACCGCGCCACGAGTGGCCGACGATCGCGCCACGAGTGGCTGATGATCAGTCGACTTGAGTTTCGCCGGGGAGGGTGAGCTCGGGGTGATCGTTGACGAAGGTCTGCATGTCGTCGGCGCGCATCGCGCTGAACAGGTCGTCCAGTCCGCGCTTGTCGAGGTA
>Ga0075421_100007697_pt1 | contig 13195 bp, 8 predicted proteins | sample SoiMetdeltSBSDD5_FD_75292 | JGI IMG/M metagenome (GOLD analysis project Ga0075421, IMG submission 75292) | Bulk soil microbial communities from a Populus tree surrounding site in Tennessee, USA - Soil MetaG P. deltoides SBSDD5 | ecosystem: Environmental > Terrestrial > Soil > Tree plantation... | reverse complement strand
CGGCATCCCGCTCGCGATCGAGCTGGCGGCGTCGAGGATGGGCGTGCTGGCGGCGGAGCAGATCGCCGAGCTGCTGCACGACAGCTTCCAGATGGTAGCCGGCGGCATCCGGGGCGCACCGACCCGGCAGCAGACGATGGAGGCCGCGCTGAGCTGGAGCTACGACCTGCTGACACCCGCCGAGCAGGCGACGTTCAGAAGCCTGAGCACGTTCGCCGGCCAGTTCGACCTCGAGGCCGCCCAACGAGTGGGCAGTGGGCAGTGGGCAGTGGGCAGTGATGAGCTACTGCCCACTGCCCACTGCCCACTGCCCACTGACGTCCTCGACAGCCTGAGTCGACTGGTCGACAAGTCGCTCGTCGTGTCCGAGCCGATCGCGCAGGGTCGCCGCTATCGGCTGCTCGAACCGGTGCGCCAGTACGCACACCGCCTCCTCGTGGCCGGTGGCGAGGAGGCGGATGCTCGATCACGCCACGCCGCCTACTACGCGGCCCTGGCCGAGCGGGTCGCACCGTTGCTGCGGGGCCCGGAGCAGATCGCCTGGCTCGATCGACTCGAGGCCGAGCGGGACAACCTGCGGGCGGCGCTGGACTGGACCGTGGCGCACGGAGATGTCGGTGCCGGCCTCCGGCTGGCGGTGGCGATGGCGCCGTACTGGGAAGGCCGTGGCTACCTGAGCGAGGGCCGGCGTTGGCTGGAGACCGCGCTGGCGGGGTCACCTCGCGGTGGCGCCTCGTGCGCTGTCCGGCCGCGCGCGCTGCTGGCGGCGGGCACGTTAGCGCGCATGCATCGTGATCTGCCCCCGGCCGAGGCGCTGCTCGGCGACGCACTGGAAGCGGCCCGCGAGCTGGCCGACCGCCGGAGCGAGGCCGAGGCGCTGGGGGGCCTCGCGACCGTGCACCGGCACCTGGACGCGGTTGAGCGAGCCATGATGCTCAGCGAAGAGAGCGTCCGCCTGGGTCGCGAGCTTGACGACGACGCGACGCTCGCACTCGCGCTGCTCCATAACGGGATGGCGTTGGGCGCTCGGGCGATACAGTCGTACGCCCAGGGAATGGTGTCGGACGCGCACGATGACGCCGAGCGAGCGATAGCGGTCCTCGAAGAGTGCCTCATGCGGTTCCGGCGCCTCGGCGACGTGCGCCATGTCGCGATCGCCGCGATGATACTTGGCCGCACCTGTCGCCTGACCGGCGATCACGCGCGATCGATGGTCCTCCTGCGCGAAGCCGTGCTGACCATGCGAGCGGTCAACGATCAGGCGAACATCGTCGATGCGCTCGGTGGCCTGGCCTACGCCGCGCTGGCGCAGGGCGAATCGCGGCAAGCTGCCCGCTGGCTGGCCGCCGCCCAGGCCCTCCGCCACGCCCTTGGGATGCGCTACTCGGCGCGCGATCGCGCCTACGATGAGAGTATCCATGAAGCGCTGCACCGTCTGATGACGGCGTCCGAGTTTGACGCGGCGTACGCCGACGGCCAGGCCATGAGCCTCGATCAGGTGCTCGCGGAGATCGTCGCCACGCCGTGACGCCGCCGGCTCGCGGTGCGGATCGCGTCGTCGACCCTGTCGCCCCCCTACCATTGCTCCTATGACGCCCGCGTGCGCCACGCCATGGCGTACGTGGCCCCGGGCCCGGAGGATCAGCGATGCGGTTTGCGATCGTCGGCAGCGGCGGCCTCGGCTGCCTGTTCGGCGGCGTCCTGGCCCGGGCCGGAGCGGACGTGACCCTGATCGCGCGCGGCGCCAACCTCGCCGCCCTGCGCGAGCGCGGCCTGGACGTCACGCTCCTCGGCCGGCCGCCGTTCCACGTCGACGTCCGCGCCGCCGACGACCCCACCCAGATCGGCCCGGTCGATGCGGTCCTCTTCTGCGTCAAGACCTACGACGTCGAGTCGGCCGCCCGACGGGCGCTCCCGCTGATCGGTCGGGACACCCTGGTCCTGCCGGTCCAGAACGGCGTCGAGGCCGCCGAGCAGATCGGCGCGATCGTCGGCGAGGATCACGTCGTCGCGGCCGGGGTCGGCGTCACCGGGGCGACCCTCGAGCGGCCGGGCGTCGTCGTCCAGAAGAGCCCACACCTGAGCCTGACGTTTGGCCCGGACCCCCGGACGGAGGGCTGACTTCATGACAGTTTTCCGGCGGCACCGGAGCGGGGGAGCAGTTTGAGGGTACAGGGAAGGGGGAGGTCTAAGGCGAGGCAGGGTCGGAGCCAGCGGAGGCCGAGCTGGAAGGAACTGTAGCAGCGGCGTGAGCGGTCTTCGAGCAGGGGACGCAGGTGGTGGCGGAGGACGTGGTGAGCGAGGGCATCGATCCAGCGGGTGGCGAGGGCCAGGACGAGCAGGCGACGGTCAACCCGGTCGGGTCGACGCAGGCGGCTGTCCTGCCACTGCCAGCCGAAGGAGTTGAGATCCCGGAACAACGCCTCCTCCTGGGTCCGGGGTCGGTACGCTCGACAGCGGGCTGGCGCGGCTGGCACGTCGGTGATGAGCAGCCAGGGAGCGTCGGGGCGCGGACCCGGGAGGGCGATGACGTTGGTGGGGAGGGCGGCGTCCCAGTCGCTGCCCCAGGTCGGACCGCGCTTCGTCCGGGCGGCGCCGATCGCGGCGGCATTGATGCCGCCCTGCCGCTCCCACCGGTGCCGTGGCTGGCCGCGTGTCGGGCGCGGCACCAGGCCGCCGATCTCCCGGACGGCACCGTCCGGGAGACGGACGCGCGTGCGACGCTGGACGCCGAAGAGATAGTGCCAGCCCAGGTCCCGGGCCGTGCGGGCCAGCGCGACGTTCCCCAGGCCGCGATCGGCCAGCAGGACGACCGTCACGCCCTCAGGCAGGGACTCGGCCACCACCGCGCACAGGCGGGGGATGGCCCGATCCCAGTGCTGCCCCGGCGCGTCGGCGGCCCAGCGCTGCCAGACCAGCGGGACCGCCCGACCATGCCAGCGCAGCGCCAGCACCAGCGTCACCGTCCCGGCCTGGTGCGCGGTCGCGCCGGTCGTCGTCGCGTCCAGCAGCAGGTCGACCCGCCCGCGCCGCCCGCGCCGCACCCGGGCCAGCAGGCGCCGCTGGGCCCGGGCGAGGGCCAACCGCTCGTTCGCCACCAGCCGCTGCGCACGCCGTTGCTTGCTGCGATCCTGCGCCTCCCCCGGCGTCGCCGCCCTCGCACGACTCAGCGGCGCCGACTCCGCGTGCACCACCCCACACACCAGGCTCCCCAACGCCGTCCGCTCCGGCGCCGGCAGGTCCGGCACCAGCTCACTGACCGCCTGGCAGCACTCTTGCAGCGTCGCCTGGCGGCTCATCGGACTCCCTCCACCTTCGAGTCGTTTCACCTCCGAAGACTGCAGGGTCTGGTCCGATGAGCCTCCCCACAAACTGTCATGAAGTCAGGGACGAGGGACGAGGTCGGGGGACGAGAGGCGAGGGAAGGCGATGAGCCCCACGTCATGTTGCGCGCAGCGAAACACCTCGCAGACCGTATGGGTGGCGCCTGGGAGATCCTTCGCTTCGTTCAGGACGACAAGGGGGGCCGTGAGTCGGGCGGAATGCACAAGGCCACTCCGAGATCGTTAGGCGGACGCTCCAGGGCACGACTCAAGGTTTGCCCGTATACTTCTGCCGGCTGGGCCAGTGGCGTCCCGATCCTGTCCTCTCTCCCCGGAGTACTGCATGGTCGTAGCGCGCCCTGACGGAGTGCGATCGCCATCCTCGGCGGCCGGCGGCGAGCCGCTGATCGTCATCGATCACGTCGGCAAGACCTACGCGAACGGCACCGTCGCCCTGGACGACATCTCGTTCGACGTCCGCGATGGCGAGTTCGTCTCGTTGGTCGGGCCGTCCGGCTGCGGCAAGAGCACCCTGCTGCGGATGATCGCCGGGCTCGGGCCGATCACGGCCGGCGAGATCCTGGTGGAAGGGCTGCCGCCCCGCCGGGCGCGCCAGGAGAAGGCCGACACGGCCTTCGTCTTCCAGGACGCCAACCTGATGCCGTGGCGCACCGTCATGGGCAACGTCGAGCTGCCGCTGGAGCTGCGGGGCGTCTCGAAGATGGAGCGCCGGGCGACGGTGATGCAGGCGCTGGAGACGGTGGGCCTGGCCGACGTGACGAAGGCGTACCCGCGGGAGCTGTCGGGCGGCATGCGGATGCGGGTCTCGCTGGCCCGAGCGCTGGCGGCCCACCCGCGCTTGCTCTTGATGGACGAGCCGTTCGGCGCGCTCGACGAGATCACGCGCCAGCGGCTGAACGGCGAGCTACTCCGCCTGTGCGCGCTGGCGAACTGGACGGTTGTGTTCGTCACGCACAACGTCTTCGAGGCGGTCTACCTCTCGACCCGGATCCTGGTGATGAGCGCCCGGCCGGGCCGGATCGTCGCGGAGGTCGAGGTGCCGCTGCCGCACCTACGGGTACCGGAGATTCGGACCGATCCGGAGTTCACGCGGGTCGTGCGCGACGTCGTGACGCTGCTGGGCGGCGCGGCCGAGTCGAGCGAGGAGGACTGAGCTGGCTACGACTATCGAGCGGCGCCCCACGTCGACCGCACCCACTCGCGCGACCGTCGCCCCGCGCCCCGAGCCGTCGGGGCTGACCGGCTGGGTCCGCGCGGTCGGGCCGCCGGTCCTGGTCTTCATCGTCGTCGTCGTCACCTGGCAGGTCGTTTGCCGCGTGCTCAACGTCCCGCGCTTCCTCCTGCCGGCCCCGACGGATGTGGTCGAGGCCTGGATCGAGAACCGCGAGAGCCTGCTCGGCGCGCTGGTCTCGACGTTCCTGTCGGCGCTGATCGGCTTCGGCGCCGCGATCGTGGTCGGCATGGCCGTCGCGCTGGCGATGTCGCAGAGCAAGCTGCTGGAGCGCAGCATCTTCCCGTACGCCGTGCTGCTCCAGACGATCCCGATCGTCGCGATCGCGCCGCTGATCGTGATCTGGTTCGGGGCCGGGATGCCGGCGGTCGTCGTGATCTCCTTCTTGATCTCGCTCTTCCCGATCATCACGAACACGACGGCCGGCCTGCTTTCGACCGACCACAACCTGGTGGCGATGTTCGAGCTGTACAACGCGTCGTGGCTCCAGCGGATGGTCAAGCTGAAGTTCCCGGCCGCGCTGCCGTACATCATGACGGGCCTGCGGATCTCGTCCGGCCTGGCCGTGATCGGCGCGATCGTCGGCGAGTTCATCGCCGGCATCGGCGGGCTACGCGGCGGGATCGGCTACGTCATCACGTCGGCCGCCGCCCAGATCAAGATGCCGTACCTGTTCGCCGCCGCCCTGACCTCTTCGGTCCTGGGCATCGCCATCTTCGTCCTCGTCAGCGTGATCAGCGCGCGCTTCTTGCGCCACTGGCACGAGTCCGCGATCCGCCGCGAGCTGTGATCCGCCGACCCGGCCGCGCGACCGTCGCCGGCCGGCCCCGTTTCCCGATCGGGAGATCTGCAGGAGGGAACCCGTGCCCACACCGTCTGACGGCGCCGCGCACCTTTCACGCCTGAGCCGCCGCCGCTGGCTGACGCTGGCGACCGGAACGTTGGGCGTCCTGGCCGCGGCCTGCACCAGCGCGCCGGCCGCCGCCCCGACGGCCGCCCCGGCCAAGCCAACCGAGGCCCCGAAGCCGGCGGCAGCCTCGCCGGCCGCGGCAGCCTCGCCCGCCGCCGCGGCGTCGCCGGCAGCCAGTCCGGCCGCCAGTCCGGCCGCATCGCCGGCCGCCTCCCCGGCTGCGTCGCCCGCCGCCAAGCCGGCCGCCGCCGCGGGCCCGGCCACCGCGAAGCCGTCGTCAGCGGTCGCGGCCAGCCAGGTGATGAACTGGTTCGCCCAGTCCTCGCAGGGCGGCTTCTTCGCCGGGCTCAAGAACGGCCACTACGAGAAGCAGAACGTCACCATGACGAACGTCCAGGGCGGGCCGCAGATCGCGGCGATCCCGCTCGTGGCGACGGGCACCCACACCTTCGGGATGACGGGCGCCGATCAGGTGCTCCTCGCGCGCGAGGAGGGCATCCCGGTCGTCATGGTGTACGGCACCTTCCAGACGAACCCGCAGGGGCTCATGTACCACATGAGCCATCCGGTCAAGGACTTCCCCGAGCTCAACGGGCGGAAGGTCTACGTGTCTGGGGCCGGCGTGTTCTGGCGAGTCCTGGTCGAGAAGTACAAGCTGGACAAGGTGCAGCAGTTCCAGTATAACGGCCAGCTCGCGACGTTCCTGGCGGACGAGGAGAACGTCTTCCAGTGCTTCGTCAGCTCGGAGCCGGTCATCCTCAAGCGGCAGGGCAAGGAGGTCGGCTACCTCTTGAACGCCGACTCCGGCTTCAACCCGTACCAGAACTCGATGGTCTGTCTGGAGAAGACGGTCAAGGAACAGCCGGACCTCGTGCAAGCGTACGTCACGGCCAGCCTGCAGGGCTGGCGCGACTATATGGCCGATCCGAAGTCGACGCTGGACTTCATCAAGTCGGACTTCAACAAGGATTACGACCTGGACATCGCGCCGGACATCTTCGCCGTCGAGAAGAACCAGCTGATCACCGGCAAGGACGGATACGACCCGAAGAAGCTCGGGCTGATGACCGACGCGCGCTACAAGGAGCTGTACGACCTGATGCGGCAGGTCGGCGTGATCAAGAAGGACATCGACTACAAGGCGGCGTTCGACTCGAGCTTCATCGAGAAGGCGCAGGCGTCGCTGACGTAACCGGGCGTCGGGAGGGACTCGTGCAGCTCGGTGTCTTCCTCTTCGGCAACGTCGACATGCCGGACGCCGGCTACGGGGGCACCGAGCCGCAGGACCGCCGCTACGGCCAGGCCGACATCGTCAAGCAGTACGACGACTGCTTCGCGTACGCGTCGGCCGCCGAGCGGCTCGGCTACGACGCGCTCTGGCTGACCGAGCACCACTTCCAGCACGAGGGGTACGAGGTCGTCCCGAACATCGCGCTGCTCTCGGCGATGATCGCGATGAAGACCGAGCGAATCAAGCTCGGCGGAATGTTCCACGTGCTGCCGCAGTGGCACCCGCTGCGGTTCGCCGAGGACTTCGCGATGGCGGATGTCGTCTCACGAGGGCGGATGATCTGTGGGATCGGCCGGGGGACCGTCCCGCGCGAGTCGACGGCGCTCGGGGCGCGGATGGGCTGGAACGACTCGGCGGACGACCTCTACAACCGCGAGCTGTTCGAGGAGCAAGTCGAGATCGTCAAGAAGGCGTGGCACCACGAGACGTTCTCGCACCGTGGCAAGCAGTACACGCTGCCGGCCGACGGCCTGGACGACCGGGGCCGCGACGTCACGACGCTGACGCTGATCCCGAAGCCCTGGAACGTGCCGGTCGAGATCTGGCAGCCGGTGACCAGCCCGAAGACGTACGAGTACGTCGCCCGCGAGCGGCACAAGGCGGTCTACTGGGTGATGTCCACCGCGCGGCTACGCCAGGGCTGGCGCCTCTACCAGGACCTGTACGAACGCCACCACGCGGACCGGCTCCGGCGGGGCGAGAGCAGGATGCTGGTCATCAACGTGACGATCGGGGACGACGCGGAGCACGCAAAGGCGATCGCGCGGGACGGCCACGACGAGTTCTGGCGATTCCTGGCACCGTACGGGCGGCAGGTGAACTACCTGGACGAGCACGGCAAGAGCTGGCCGAACACCCGCTACCCGACCCTCGAAGAGTCGATGGAGCAGGGGGCCTGGGTGGTCGGAAGCGGGGATGAGGTCGCCGATCGGCTGGCCCGGCTCCAGCATGAGCTGGGCATCGAGTACCTGACGATCTTCCCGCAGCTTCCGGGCATGGGACGCGCGGTGGTGATCGATCAGCTGGAGCGGTTCGCCCGGCACGTCGCGCCGGTCCTGCGCTCTAGGGCGGCGGCGATCGAGAGCGCGCCGCCGTCCCGGATCGAGCTGACCGACGGGAGGCTCTCGGCGATCGAGGGTCACCAGGCAACGACGCGGGAGTCGATCGCGGCGCACGGCCGGTAGCGCGCCCCGCCTTCCGGCTACCCGTCCCGGACGCCGCACACGGGCCTCCTGCGTATGCCCTTCTCGCTGGGACGTGGTCCCAGCATGCTCACCGGGAGCATCAGTCGACCTCTCGCGCAGTCGCAGGAGCGCTGCGCATGGATGGCTGGGAGCGCGGCCGTCCCGGCCGCTCCGGTCCGGCAGTCCGAACGGGGCGGCCGGGACGGCCGTGCTGCCAGCAGGGGAGTCTACCTCGGCCATCTCCGAGCGCGCCGCCTGGTTGCACGCGAGGCGCCCGGGTCCAACTCGTGGTGCGGATGGAAGTGGCCCGGTGCTGATCGGGATGGCGCGCGAGGCCGGCCGGGCGGGCTCGTGGGCGCGCCATCCGGCACGTCCAACGCAACTCTGCGCGAGAGCCCGCACATTGAGCGGCTGAACGGCCCGATTCGTCGCGCGATCGGTGACCGATTTCGGCCGGAGCGTGACACTGATCTTGAGAGGCCGCCTGCGCGGGCGGGTTTCTGATGCCTGAAATCGGGCGGTTCGTGACGCAATCCGGGGCAGGTGACGCCTGAGAGGCGGTGATCGACAACGCATGGAAGCGATCCCAACCCCGTCCTGGCGAGCGAGCGTGGCTTGCAACGTTGCGTCGGAAGGGGCTTCGTGCGGCCTCCGCTCCTCCGACCATCCGGGCGGCGCGACCGCCCTTGCCGAGCGCGTCGTGCGCGACCCGCTGCCGTTCCTGGTCACGGCCGGCGAGATCCTGGCCGGGTCGCTGGACTACGAGCAGACGCTCCACCGCCTGCTCGACATCGTCGTTCCGACGCTCGCGGACATGTGCTCGGTGCACCTGCTGGACGAGGACGGCCGCTTCCGGCGGATCGCCGCCCGCCACCACACGGCGGAGGCCGCCGCACTCAGCGAGCACCTGACCGATCATTACATCGACTCCGGCGAGCGAGACGGGCCGATCCACCGCCTGCTGGCGTCCGCGACGTCGCTGCTCAGCTCGCCGGTCACGGACGCCGACCTCGATCTGATCGTCGGCCGCGAGCGCCGCACCCAGATCGTCCAGCACCTGGGCATCACCTCGGCGATGGTCGTGCCGCTCTCGGCGCGTGGGCGCCCGTTTGGGGTGCTCTGCATGAGCACGGCCGTGCGCCCGAGCTTCGAGCTGGCCCACCTCGATCTGGCCGAGGAGATCGGGCGACGGGCGGCGCTCGCGCTCGACAGCGCCCTCCTGTACCGGGACGTCCACGAGAGCCAGCGCGCCACCGAGCGGGCGCGCCAGCGGATGGCGTTCCTGGCCGAGGCAAGCGCGACCCTGGCAGCGTCGCTCGACATCCGCACGACCCTCCGGGCCGTGGTCCGACTGGCCGTGCCGCACCTGGCCGAGAGCTGCATCCTGGCGGTCGCGGAGGAAGACGGGTCGCTGCGCCGCCTCGCCGTGGCCCACGCCGATCCGGAGCGCCAGCGGCTGCTCGACGCGCACGGCCCGATCATCCCGACGAACGGGCACGACGCGCACCCGATGGCGGTCGTGCTGGCGACGGGCCGGCCGCTGGTGGACAACGCGATCACCGACGAGACGCGGACGAGCTACGCCAGCGGCGAGTACCTGGAGCTGCTGCGGAGCCTGGACATCCGCGCCCGGCTGGTGGTGCCGCTCGAAGCGCGCGGACGGCGGATCGGCACACTGACCCTGTCAACGTCCGATCCGGCGCGCACCTTCGACGAGGACGACGTCGCGCTGGGGGTGGAGCTGGCGGGGCGGGCGGCGCTCGCGCTCGACAACGCCCGGCTCTACCAGGACGCCCGTATCCTCAACGATCGCCTCGCCGAGCAGCTCGAGCTGTCCGATGCTGTCGTCCGGAACATCGCCGAGGGCATCATGGTGACGGACTGCGACTGGAACGTCACCTACGTCAATCCGGTCGCCGAGCAGCTCCTCGGCCGATCGGGCAGCGACCTGGTCGGCCGGGACGTTCACCAGATCGTGCGCGTCCGCGACGAGACCGGCGACGCGCTCTCGGAGCCCGAGTGCCGGATCCGCCGGGTGCTGCTGACCGGGCAGCCCGTCCGACTCGACGACGAGGAGTTCATCCGCGCGGACGGCGAGACGTTCCCGGTCGCCCTCTCATCGTCGCCGCTGATGAAGGACGGGCGGGTCGTCGGCGCCGTGACGATCTTCCGCGACGTCAGCGACCGGAAGCGCCACCGCGAGGCGCTCCAGCGGAGCGAGGAGCGGCTGCGGCGCGCGCTGGCCTCGGCCGGCATGGTGATGTGGGAGCACAATTTCGCGACGGGCCGGACGCTGCGGTCCGACCTCGCCGGCGCGCTCTTCGGCCGGCCGAACGCGGAGCTGCTCGACGATCCGGCGGAGCACATCCGGCTGGTCCACCCCGAGGATCGGGCGTACGTCCACGAGACGCAGCAGGAGGCGCTCCGGGCCGGCGTCGGCTACGAGGTGGACTACCGCGTGCTCTGGCCGGATGGGACGGTGCGCTGGGTCAGCAGCCGGGCGAGGGTCTTCCGCGACGCCCACGGGCACCCGCTCGGCATGAGCGGCACAACCCACGACATCACGGCGCGCAAGCAGGCCGAGCTGGATCGGAGCCGCCTGGTCCACCAGTTGATGGGGGCGCAGGAGGACGAGCGGCGGCGCCTGGCCTACGAGATCCACGACGGGGTCGCTCAGATGGCGTCCGGGGTGCAGCAGCTCGTGGAGGCGTACGCCCACGACTTCCCCGGCGCGTCCGACGAGGCGCGGAACCGGATGGAGGTGGCGATCGGGCTGGCGCGCCGGACGGTGTCCGAGATCCGGCTGGTCCTGACCGGGCTCCGCCCGACCGTGCTGGACGACTTCGGGCTGGCGCGCGGCCTGCGCGCCTACGCCGACGGGCTCGCCGGCGAGGGCCTGGCCGTGACGGTCAGCGAGTCGATCGGGGGGCAGCGGCTCGACTCGGACGTCGAGATCGCGCTGTTCCGGCTCGCCCAGGAGGCGCTGACGAACGTGCGCAAGCACGCTCGGGTCCGCGAGGCGGCGCTGCGGCTGCGCCGCGAGGAGGACCGGATCGTCGTGGAGGTGGAGGACAGCGGGAGCGGTTTCGACCTGGCAGCCCTGACGGACTGCGATCGGCCGGGGGAGCGCCTGGGGCTGCTCGGCATGCAGGAGCGGATCGCCCAGGTCGGCGGGTCGGTGGAGATCAGGAGTCGGTGCGGCGAGGGGACGCTTGTACGAGCGGTCGTGCCGATCTCAGGCTGACAGCGCGGCAGCGCGGGAGACAGGGGGACCAGATGAGCACAGCGCCAGCGCGGACCATCGTCGTCGACGATCACGACGTCGCACGGCTCGGGCTCGTCGCCATCTTGCGGAGCATCCCGGGGGTGGACGTCGTGGCCGAGGCGAGCGACGCCCAGGAAGCGATCGACGCCGTGCGCGACCATCAGCCGGACCTGGTGTTGATGGACGTGCGGATGCCCGACACCGAGGGCCTGGAGGCGGCCCGCCAGATCCGCAACTCCTGGCCCGACACGCGGGTGGTGATGGTTTCGTACTGGGACGTGCCGGAGTACGTGATCGAGGCGTTCCAGGTCGGGGCGACGGGGTACATCTCGAAGGGGGCGCCGCGCGACGAGATCGTAGACGAGATCGACCGGGTCCTGCGCGGAGAGCCGGCTCGGATGTCGCAGCTGGCGCAGCGCAGCATGTCCGGCGCGATCGGCCGCTCCTCGACGGATGCGTTCACGGCGGTCGACCGGCTGACGCCGCGCCGACGCGAGGTGTTGGCGCTGACGGCCGCCGGGCTGACCAACCGCCAGATCGGCGAGCGGCTCGGCATCGACTGGCGGACGGCCCAGACGCTGATGCGGCACGTGTACAAGCAGCTCGGGGTGCCGAATCGGACGCAAGCGGCGATGATCTGGGTGCTGTCCGGCTGGAGCACCCAGCGGCGCTCACGGGTGGAGCGGCACTGACCGGGCTTCCGGCCCAGCCCGCCGACCCTTGTTAGCGACGAGACGGCTTTGATACTTGCGTCCAGGCAACAGATTGGGATGCACTCCGGGATTATGTCGCGATACTGGGTCGAAATAGGGGGTAGTGTCCCTTTCTCGATACGAGGGTCGTTTCTCAGGATAGTGCGAGCGGTCGCGCGTACCAGAGGAACGATAGATGCAGCGGAAGCACCCTCTCTGGCGAGCGGCACTCGCTCTCATCCTGGCGGCCTCGCTTTTCAGCTCGGCGGCGCCACTCGCGCGGCCGGCCGAGGCGTTCGCCGGTCCCCCGCGCGCCGCCCGCCCGGAGTGGGTGTGGGCGATCGATCCGGCGAGCGTGCAGCCCGGCCCCGGCCCCGGCCCCGTCTCCCCGTCCAGCGTCAACTCGAACGGCGGCGCGCCGCGGGCTGACGCGACGCCCACGCCGGCGGCGGCCACGGCCGGAGCCGCCACGAAGGGCGGCGACCCGTTCCAGCCCGAGACGGCGCCGAACGGCAAGCGGGCGCGGGCCGGCAGCCTGATCGTGAAGTTCAAGCCCGGCATCGAGGCCGCGGCGCGCGACGACGCCAATCGCCAGGTCGGCGCGCAGGCCGTCGAGCCAGTCGGCAAGGGCCCGGCGGTCCGCGTGCAAGTCGAGCCGGGGAAGCTAGCCGAGGCGCTGCGGGCGTACGCCGCCCGCCCGGACGTCGAGCGGGTCGAGCCCGACTACCTGCTCCACGCCAGCATGACCCCGGCCGATCCGCGGTACGGCGAAGAGTGGGGGCTGTCGAAGATCGGCGCGCCCACGGCCTGGGATCGGATTGCCGGGGCGTCCGGCGTGCGGGTCGCCGTGCTCGACACCGGCATCGCGAACCACCCGGATCTCGCCGGGCGGGTGATCATGGCCCAGGACTTCACCGGCTCGGCGTCCGGGCCGGCGGACCGCTCTGGCCACGGCACGCACGTCGCCGGCACGATCGCCGCGAACGCCAACAACGGGATCGGCGTCGTCGGGGTCGCCTATGGCGCCAACCTGTTGAACGGCAAGGTGCTCGGCGACCACGGATCCGGCTCGTTCTCCAGCGTGGCGAACGGGATCGTCTGGGCGGCCGACAACGGCGCGAAGGTCATCAGCATGAGCCTGGGGGCCAGCCTGGATTGCCCGAGCGTGCTCCAGGATGCCGTGAGCTACGCCTGGACGCGGGGGGCGGTGATCGTGGCGGCGGCCGGCAACAGCGGCATGAGCGACGCCCACGCGCCGGCCAACTGCGCCAACGTGGT
>Ga0075421_100007695_pt1 | contig 13197 bp, 12 predicted proteins | sample SoiMetdeltSBSDD5_FD_75292 | JGI IMG/M metagenome (GOLD analysis project Ga0075421, IMG submission 75292) | Bulk soil microbial communities from a Populus tree surrounding site in Tennessee, USA - Soil MetaG P. deltoides SBSDD5 | ecosystem: Environmental > Terrestrial > Soil > Tree plantation... | reverse complement strand
GAGCAGGGCCCCTGCGGTCTCCGCGCCTGGCAGGCGCTCGCCAAGTCCCAGGCGCTCGTCCCCACTCGAGAGCTGGCCCGGCGCGCACGTGAGCTTGGTGTGGCGGTGTTCTTCATCAGCGGCCGGCCACCCAACCTGCGGGAGGCCACTGCGCGAAATCTTCGGGAACAGGGCTACGATCCGACCGGGGTCATCCTGCTTCCCGAGGGGGCACACTTCAAGAGCGCGGTGGACTTCAAGGCACCGGAGCGGCGGAAGATTGCGGAGCAGGGCTATACGATCATTCTGAGCATGGGAGATCAGGAGAGCGACCTCGCGGGGGGCTTCGCCGAGCGGATCTTCAAGCTGCCCAATCCGGTCTACTACCTGCCCTGATCCGGCCGAGTCTGCCCGGCAGCAGCGGCCACGAGATTGCTTCGGCCGCGTTGCGGCCTCGCAATGACGCTGAGCTCGGGATTAAGGTGCGAGCCCCGAGCGATGGGCGTAACCCAGTACTTCTCCTTCAAACGACACGCGGTACCACCCCCGTCCGAGCGAGTCCGCCAGTACCGTGTCGCCCGGCGTGAGCACGGCCTCGACCGGGGCTCTCACGTTCCGCGACCTCCGCACCTCCGTCCAGCTTCGGGCGACGCGGAGCTCGCTGCCGCTCTCGGCCGGCTGTGCGGCGACCCTTGACGTGTCCAACGAGCCCATTGCCGCCATGGAGGACTCCACCTCCGCCTTCTCTTCTTTGGGCTGGGCAGTTCGGGCGGACTTGGCCGAAACCAGAACCGCCCCAACGGCGAGGGCCGCGGCTACCCCTTTCGGCGTAAGGAAACGCCCCAGCTCCAGGCCGCTGCCCTTCGGCACTGGGTTGGCCGGCAGGTCGCGGCCGCAACCGGGACACCGGATGGCGATGCTCAGGGCTCGTTTGCCGCACGAGTCGCACTGCTTGTAGGATCCCCTCATCACAACTGCTCCGGCTGCTGTGGCGTCGTCGAATCTGCCGCCAGCGTAAGTGCTTGACCGTTCATTGGTCGAGAAGTGAAGACCGTCGGAGCCGGCGTCGAGGGGCAAGTCGAGTGCCACCACCACCGAAGCCCGCCGGGCGCGTAGTCGGCGAAAAAACCGTCACTTGATCCCTGCTTGACCGGAAGGGAGTAGCATCCCGTCCGCTCTTCGGGCCACCTCCGTCAGGGTGGCGGGCAGGCAGAGCCGGCGAGAGGAAAGGGCATTTACATGTCCCGCTTCGACTTCGATTTCCGTCCCTCGTCCTACTGGGACCACCCGGATCCGGTCACCGCCATCCTCTCCAACATCAAGGGCCAGAACCGCCGCCGAATGGTCCGCAGCCTGGTAATCGCGCAGTCACCTGCCAAGCACCACGAGATCCCCAGCCGCTTCTTCGAGGCCAGCCTCGATGCCGGGACCCGCTCGGAACTGGGCGGCACCCACCCGAGCTGGATGGGTGGGGAGTACCTCCCGGACTACCTCAGCGGTGAGGTAGAGATCGCCCGAATCGTGCTCGACTCGGTTACTCAGGACGTGATCAGCTTCCGCGCCCGGCGGCGCCGGGGTGGCCGGCGCATCCTCTATCGGGTGGTGGACGAGTTTCAGGAGCCGGGGGGAGCCAGATGGACCTGCCGGCCGGCCTCATCAGCGCGGCCCCTCAGCTTGAGAGAGCTGATCGCCCTGATCGATGGGGCCCGCAACGATGACATCGAGGTCGGATCCGGTCCCCTCACCGACGAGCTTCGCGCCGGATATACGATGGACCCCAAGGAGCATCTGGACTTTGTGACGGTCGAATCCGATCTGTACCCGATGTTGTTCAGCTACTACGAGAAACGAGCCAAGGAATGGCTCCGGAGAGAAAGGCTGCGGCAAAAAAGTTATTGACGCCCGCCGCCGAATTTCCTAACGTAGAATCACTAGCCACTGAAAGCCCCTCCGGCATCCTAGCTCTCCCCCACGCCACCGCCAAGACGTCAGAGGGACCCCCAAGACGCCGAGCTTCTGGCTAGATGTCTTCACGTACCACCAGGGGGTGCATCATGAAAGCACGTGTCACCAGCTATTCCCAATCGGATCGTCTGCGGGAGCGGATGGGCCAGGCCGAGGTCAGGCATGGACAGGAGATCCGGGCGGACTTGCCAGGGATCAGAGTCGAGGCGATGGGCCGGAGCTGGTTTAGCGACAGGCCCAGCCGCAACGGTGTGGTCTTTTTCTGCACCATGGGACCCATCACCGTCCGGGAGACCACCACGCCGGGTGACGGAGGGCCGCTGCCTGGCAACGCCATCGTCGAGGGTCTGAACGTTCCTGCCGAAGGGATCTACGATCTCAAGGATGTCCTGGTCCAGTCCAACGGAGACCTCCGGGTCATCATCGATGGGGCTTCAAGGGTGGAGCCCGTCGCGAGGTCGGCGGAGGCCAGTTGGGCGTCTCCGATGTTCGTGTAGATGGGTAGGGCTAATCGCCAGGGTCCGGGGTCTAGGGTCCAGGGGGCCTAGACTCTAGACCCACCCTCCGTACCGCTTACCGTTCCCAGCGTCCCTCAAGTAAGTTGAAGCTCCCGAACAGCGACCGGACGGGTCCATGCCTTCGCCCTGCAGAGCGATCCTGCCCGCCGTGCTCGTTAGCCTCAGCGCCGCCTGCGGCCGGTCGGTCCCCACCGAGACCATCAGCATCCGAACCAACGAGGGCACCACCCTGGGCATTGATCTCTCGCCCGACGGGCAGTCCATCGTGTTCGACCTGCTGGGACAACTTTGGGAACTGCCGAGTGGCGGTGGTGCGGCTCGGCCGCTGACCGATGCCGTGCGAGACACCGCGGAGGACTTTGACCCGTCGTGGTCACCGGACGGCCGCCGCATCGTCTTCCGGGCCGAGCGCCGGGGCCGCACCGGGCTCTGGCTGCTCGAGCGAGGCGCAGCCGCTCCCCAGCAACTCACCCAACTGGAGAATCCCGACGGCTTCGACGGTCAGGCCGCGTGGTCGCCCGACGGAAAGACGATCGCGTTCACCCGGATGGTGCCGCCGGACAGCGCTTCGACCCAGTGGAGGAGCCGACTCGCCTGGATCGACGCCGGCGGCGGGGATGCGCACGAGCTGCCGGTCGCAGCCAGCGTCGGCCCCGATCTCCGCGATCCAGCATGGGCTCCCGATGGTCGCCGCCTCGCCGTGGTCGCCGAGTCAGCGCGGGGCGACAGAGGCGGCCGGCTCTGGCTGGTCGAGCGCGCCACCGGTCGCGCCACACCGCTGACCACTCCATCTACCCAGGCCTTCGCGCCGGCGTTCGCTCCGAATGGGCGGCGGCTCGCTTTCTTTTCGCACGATTCAGCGGCTCGAACGCAGCTCTGGGTGATGGCGGTGGACTCACCCCGTGCCGCGCCGAAGCAGATCACTCGACAGGCCGACGTGACGCCCACGCGGGCGCGGTGGACCCGCGACGGCGGTTGGTTGGTCTATGGCTCCGACGGCCGCCTGTGGAAGGTTCCGGCCGCCGGAGGCTCGCCGGTCGAGATCCGCTTCACCGCCGAGCTCTCCTTTCAGCGCCCACGGCGAGAGCTCCCGCCGGCCCGCTTCCCCGAGCCTGGAACCCCCCAGCATGTCCGCGCCTTCATGGGCCTCGCCTTGTCGCCCGACGCCGGCAGCGTAGGGATGCTCGCGCTGGGCCGACTCTGGGTCATGCCGGTAAGTGGCAAGCCGCGCGCCGTCGCCGACGTGCCGCTCGACGCCCATCACCTGACGTGGTCGCCCGACGGCAGCACGCTCGCCTGGTCGGCTGGGCGGTGGTTCGAGGAGGACCTCTACGCAACCGACATGGCTACCGGTACCAGCAGCAGAATCACGGCCCTCCCCGGACGAGAGGATCATCCGATGTACTCGCCCGACGGGAAGCACCTCGCGTTCCTGCACCAGCCGAGCGAGGACAGCACGGTTCTCCGGATCATGGATGGCCAGGCGCGCGAGGTCTCCGATCTCTCGCGGACCCGCGCGCTGGCAGCCGAATCGGGCCCGGACGTCGCGTGGAGCCCGTCCTCCGATGGCCTGCTCTACATAACCGGTGGATTCTCGCCGGGCCAACCCTCCAAGGCGGCGATCGTCCTCCTCTCCGGTAAACGACTAGGTATCCGCGGAATCCCCGACTCACCACTCTTTCCCCAGTGGGTCGCCGGCTCCCTCATCTTCCTCCGCCACGCCAAACTCTGGCGGGCGCGGTTCACTGATGCCGGCCAGCTCGCGCCCGCCGAGCCACTGGGCGACGACCCGGCGATGTATCTCGCATCCGCGCGCGACGGCACGGTCCTCTTCATCTCGGACGGCGGTCTGCGCTTGCGCTCACCCGATGGACAGCAGCGTCGCCTCGGCTGGCCTCTCTCCTACACACCGCCGATGGCACCGCCGGTGCTGATCCGGAACGTGCACATCATCGATGGCAGCGGCGCGCCGGCCACGCCGACCCGTGACCTGCTGGTCGAGCGCGGCAGGATCTCTCGCATCGAGGCTGGAGGAACGATCCAATCGGGAGATGCGCGGGTGGTGGACGGTGGCGGAGGCTTTCTCATCCCTGGGCTCATGGACCTGCACGCGCACGAGTACCGGCCGGACTTGATGCCGGGATACCCCTACTTCGGCGTGACCACGATTCGGGACCAGGGATCACCGATCGGTCCCCTGGTTGCTTCCAGCGATGCAGTCGCCGCCGGCAAGCTCGTGGGGCCCCGGGTGGACTACGGCGGCATTCAGTTCTATACCGACTGGGCATACGACCTGGAGGACGGGCAGGGGGTGGAGCCGGAGGTGGACCCGGCGCATGTGCAACGGGCAGTAGCCCTCGCCGAGGCGTTCGGTTCGGACCACATCAAGACCCGCACCTTTCGCCGGTGGGACATCAACGCGCGGTTCATCTCCGAGGCCCACCGGCGGGGCATGCGGGTCACCGGCCACTGCGCCCACCCTCTGCCGCTGGTGGCCGCCGGTATGGATGCCAAGGAGCATGCCGGATTCTGTGGGCCACGAGGCGACGGCCCAATCTACGACGACCTGGTCCAGCTCTACCGGGCTGCGGGGATCGGTGTGGTGCCCACCATCGTGCTCGCGACGCTCGCGGTGCGGCTGAACCGGCATCCCGACGCGCTCGAGGCGGACAAGGACCTCGCGCCGTTCCTGTCCCCGCGGAGCGACTTCGCCTGGATGGTGTCGCTCGATTCCACTTGGCGCCGGAGGTACGAACAGTATGCGGCCTCCGCGAGGCAAACTACTGCGAAGCTGGTCCGGGCCGGCGTGACGATCGGGACCGGCAGCGACGTCTGGCAGATCCCGACCGGGGTCCATCTCGAGCTGGAGGAAATGGTGTCCGCCGGGCTTTCGCCACTGGAGGCACTCCACGCGGCCACCGGCGGCGCTGCCCGCATCATCGGCGCCGAACGGGAGTTGGGCACCATCGCGATAGGGGAATGGGCCGACCTCGTGCTGCTGGAGGGCGACCCCGTGGCTGACATCCGCAACACCCGGCGGATCCGGGCGGTGCTCCAGGCGGGACGGCTACTCGACCGGGCCGCGACCAGAGCCGCGGTCGTCGCGAGCCCTCGGCCGCCTTGAACCACCGCCGGGAGTCGCGAATCTCGGGCGAGGAAGCCCGCTTCTCGTAGCGACCGAGGCGCGCAGCAGGCTGCGGGCATCCCGAATGTCGCATTCCAGCGGTTTGAGGAAGACACGCGACAGGGCACTACAGGGAACCATGTCGCAGTCTGACTAAAGGTTGATCCGCTGTCGTCACTCAATGAGTTGACGTTCCTTGCCATCATGCTTGACTGGTCCAAAACCGGACCCCAGTATGACAATCGATTCACCCCGCAGAGTCTCGACCGCCGCACTCTCACTAAGGTGAGTCGGCGGTTTTTTGCTGGCTGTCAAGCGATGTGATCACGCATGCGTTGGATCGGATGATGAGTAGCGGAGCTTCATATGCCCAACGGTCTTCAAAGGGTCAAGCACATCGTGGTCCTGATGCTGGAAAACCGGTCCTTCGATCACATGCTGGGCTATCTCAAACAGGAGAAACCGGACCTGGAGGGGCTCACCGGAAGCGAGTCAAATCCGGTTGACCCGGCGAATCCAGCCAGCCGGACGATGCAAGTCTCGAATGATGCCAGGTACTCGGGTGACTTCAGCCGGAGTCCAGGCTCGGGTCGCGAGATCCAGGTAGATCCGGGGCACGAGTTCGATGACATTCGACTTCAGGTCTATGCCCCCGCCACGGGTCCGACCCCTGGAGTTCCCACCAATCGCGGTTTCGTCGCCGATTATGCCGCTCAGAAGAATTCCACTCCTGCCCTGGCGCCCAATGTGATGAAGTGCTTCGCGCCTCAAGCTCTGCCGGTCCTGAGCACCCTGGCCCGGGAGTTCGCTATTTGCGATCACTGGTTCTCCTCCGTGCCGGGACCCACCTGGCCCAACCGGCTATTCGCCCATACCGGGAGCTCCGAAGGCAGGGTGGGACACAAGAAGAAGCTGTACGGTATGCCGACCATCCAGGCAGCGCTCCGAGGGCAGGGGCGGAAGGCACGGATTTATGCCGGAGACATCGCGCAGTCGCTGCTCCTCAAACAGCTCCTGTTCTCCGGCATCTTTCATCAGATGAATGCGCTCTGGTCGCATCTTCGCACCGGCAAGCTGGCCGACTACTCCTTCATCGAGCCGGATTACTTCGGAGGGAACGCCAACGATCAGCACCCCCCGCACGACGTGGCTGCCGGGGAGCGCCTGATTGCGGATGTCTACGAAGCGCTCAGGGCCTCGTCGTACTGGGAGCAGTCGCTGCTTGTCATTGTCTGGGATGAACACGGTGGGCTCTTCGATCACGTCACCCCAGGCAGGGCCACTCCACCCGACGGAAAGCGATCCCTGTCGCCACCATTCGACTTTGACCGGTTCGGAGTCCGGGTCCCGGCCGTCGTCGTCTCTCCATTCATTGCCAAGGGAACCATCGACCATACCGAATACGACCATACCTCGATCATCGCGACGGTACGGAAGTGCTTTGGCATTGCGGCGCCTCTCACCCAACGAGATGCCAACGCAAACACGCTGGAAGGACTGTTAACCCTGTCGGCTCCTCGAGCGGATACCCCTTTAATGCTCGAGCGTCCCCCGCGCGCCCGCGCCCGTGCAGGCGCTGCCCGAGCCGCACGCGCCCAGCCTCTCTCCGATCTTCAGCGGCAACTGCTCGCGCTGGCTGATCTGGTTGCCAAGACGCATGCTCGTGCCGGGATCAGGCCGGTAGCCAAGGCAGCAGCTCCGATGAAGCTGGCTGACGAGGATAGTGCCAAGGCTTATGTCGCTTCGGTGTATGCCGAAGAAACCGCAGTCTCCAATGCTCTTGACCCCGCTCCGTCAAGCCGTCCCAGACCGCCGGCCGCCCCGCGAACACCTCGCGGGCGCCCGCGCGGGAAGAGCCGCAGAAAGAGGTCGTCATGAAGCTCGATTCCGCGCAGTCTCTCAAGAAATCGCTGCTCTCGAAGATGGTTGCTCCTATGGCAAGCGCAGCCAGCCGGGGGCCGAGTGCTCCGGTAGCAGCGGCAGCCCCCACCCGACCAGCCATCCGTACGCTCGCTGCCATTGAGGGCGCCAGGCTCGGCGTCTCGGCCCAGGATCGTGACAACGTGCCCAAGGTTCACCGATCGATTGCCATCGGCGTGGCGCCGGGTAAGCGCACGGGCCAATACCGTCTCGCGGTACGAGTCCAGCGCCAGTCCCTGCTGGCAAGCCCTCTGGTCGAGGAGATAGTCCGGACCGCTCGGGGCGAGGCGGAGGTTCGTTTTGTTGGCCGTATCGCCAAGCGAGCTGCCGCCGACCAGTGGTACCGCTCCAGAGTTCGGCCGCTGATGATTGGTGCATCGATCGGACACTTTGCGGTTACCGCAGGCACCATTGGCGGGTTCGTCACTCGCGGGAAATCCAAGACCCCCTACCTACTATCCAACAATCACGTGCTCGCCAATGAAAACGAGGCCGGTCGGGGCGACGCCATCACTCAGCCGGGCACCCTGGATCGGGGGCGAGTCCCTCGGGACCAGGTCGGTAGACTGGCCTATTGGGTGAGACTTAAAGCCAATGCCAACAATGCTGCGGACTGCGCGTTGGCGGCGCTCGCGGATGGCATCGACTTCGAGCCCGCTCTGCTGACGGGGGTTCGGAGAGCGCGCGGCACTCGGTTAGCCGGCGTCGGTCCGGACTTCCTGGACGCCGGAGCTGCGGTCTACAAAGTGGGCCGAACCACGGGACCGACGAGGGGCAGAGTGACCGCGTTCGATGTGGACAACGTCGTCGTCAATTACGACATGGGAAACCTGACCTTCGATAACCAGCTCGAAATAGAAGGAGTTGGCAGATATCCATTTAGCGATGGGGGGGACAGCGGCTCCTTGATAGTGGACCGGGATTCTCTCGCGGTCGCGCTGCTGTTTGCGGGTGGAGAGACTGGAGGGCGAAACGGTCTCGGATTGACCTACGGGAACCCCCTGCATACCGTTCTTAAGGCGCTGAACGCAAAGTTGTTGCTAGCGCCATGAGATTTCAATCGGAGTGACTAAATGGCTGTGTCGTTAACCCGGGCCAGAGCTGCCAAGCAGACGGCACTTCGGAAATTCCGCCGACTGGGTGAGGTCGTGGGCGTTGGGATCACGCGGGTCAAGGACGACTACGCCGTGAAGGTCAACGTGAGCAAGCCGCTTGCCCGAGGGAAACAGGTCCCTTCGCATATCGATGGCGTTCCGGTCCAGGTAGAAGTAACCGGTCCGATCAAGGCGCAGCCAAGTGGAGTAAAAAGTGGCCGCGCCAAGCGATCGAATCGGGTTGCTTGATTCTCCGTAGCCTCCCTCCTCACTTCCTGGCTGTGCGCCTGCTGCCGCGAGCCGACCCGCGGCTGGTCGAACCGCGTCTCGAGGCACGGGTTGATTTTGGCTTCTTCCGCTTGGGTCTTCCCGGGCCCAGTTTGAGCGCGGCGAATGCCGCCTTGAGATCGGGACGGTTTCCAATTCGTTGGGTAACGGGACGACCGGGTCCGGCAGCCTGAGGCGATCCGGTTGCACGCAACAGTGCCTGTGCTTTAGCCGGCGTGAGTAGCGGCTTTCCTGCCGCTCGCAGGGCTCCCTGCATGCACGCGAGTGCCCCCACTACGATAGGTGATGCACTTGACGTTCCGCTGAAGACGTCGGTGTACCACTGGTTCTCCGTGCCGCCAGTGAGATCGCCGTAGCCGGTGGTGGTGACCTCGCGGCCCCAACCCTGGACGTCTACCCGCGTCCCGTAATTGGAAAAGTCCAGCCGCGACCGGTCCGGCCCCCAGTCGGTGTTCGGGTGGGTTCCCGGAGGAGGTGCTCCGGCTCCAACTATGATGGCGCCCGATTGGGGGTTATTCAGGCGGAAAGGATTTCGCCACGTAGCGGGAAACCCCGCGGCCGGCGTGTCGTAACGGGCTGCATCCAGGTCCTCTGCTCCATTGCCGGCCGCCTCGACCACGATGACCCCGCGGACCGCGGTCGCATAGGTGATGGCCGCAAAGTTGTCCGGCCACCATTCCGCGGCGATGTAACCCAGCTGGTCGGCCCGGGGAGCGAAGTTGAACCTCGGTCCCGGGAAATGGAGCTCGATCAGCAGGATGTCGCCCGGAGACAGCGCGTCGGCGGCCTGACGAATCGCGCCCGCGGTACCGGATGAAGGTCCGAAGACCGAGATCGCGCGGATGTGCGCCTCCGGTGAGATACCGGTGCAGCCGAACCCGTTGACGTCGGCGCTGATTTCTCCCGCTACCGCGGTGCCGTGGTTGCGCCACCCCAGATCGTTCGCGCTCGATCCACCGATCATCCCACCCTGATTCACGATGAGATCGTCGTGGGCGAAGTTCCACTCGCCCTCGATGTCGATCACGTTCACATCGGCTCCGCGGCCTCCGGGGCGTTTCCAGGCCCTCCGAGCGTCGATGCCTTCCGGCGCCTTCTCCAGGTAGCCTTGCCGCGACGTGAAATCAGCAATCGTTGGCGAGGCTGCGGGAACCGGGGGCATGGGCCTCGATGACGGGCCTCCTGCTGCCGGCGGCCGAACCGGTGGCTCCGGCGCCGGCTTCACGAATGCCGCTTCAACGAGAGGATGGTTCCGTAGCTGCTCGGCAAGCTCATCCTTGCGATCGTCGGCAACCTGTACGGCGTAATAGTTCGGTAGTTGGGCTACCGGAGCCCGAGCTCCCGCCCTCGCGGCAGCACGAGGGGTCCTGGCAACCGCCGTTCGGGGTGACACCTCGAAGACCGGGGTCATGCGGGCACCGTAGCTCTGCAATAAACCGGTCAGCTCCTGGGGACTCGCGGGCGCCGGGGCGGCTCGTCTCGATACCCCACCGGTCCGGCTCAGAACGATGAGCTCGCGCTCGCTGTGAAACGCGGGCGGCTCTCTCGCGTCGTTTCGCGTTGGGTCAGCCATATGGAATCTCCTTCTGCCTTCTAGGGAGGGGCGGGCGCAGGATTGACGTAGGCGCCCTCAACAGCCGGCGACTGGCGGAGTGCTTCGGCAATGGCCTCCGCTCGATGATCGGCGGCGACGGTCGCGTTGAAATACGGCAAGAGCAACTCATGCTGAGCGCCGGGGTGCGTTGGGATAAGTTGAATGCCCAGGCTGGCCACCAGCTCCTTCAGCCCTTTCATCTCAGCCGGTTCGGGCCCCCCCGGGGAAGCCGCACCCGCGTGCCAGGCTCGGGCGGCCTCCGGTTTCAGCATCACCGCGATGGACTTCATCCCTTGCTCGTCCTCAAGGATCGCGAGTCACGGCAAAGACCGGCGCTACGTTCGCTGACGCTGGTGCAGGAGCTGCGGCCGGAGCAGCGGGCGGATTTGAAGTGTCCCAGGTGCATGGGTTAGAGGTGGTGGATCCGAGCGAGCGGCTGACCGTAGAGCCGAGCTGGAGTGAATAATCCGCGGCGGTCGGCGCGTTTGCTGGAGGCGTGGTAGTGCACCCGCCGGAGGTGGGAGTAAATCGACCGAAGGCCTGGCTGCCCGGAAGATTGCGGTACCAGTTGGCCCGATATGGTGCCACGTTGCAGCCCTGGGTGGGAAGCATGGGAGCAACCGATGGCGCCTGCGCCGTGCTGTGACAGCTCATGCAGGCAGACAACTTGTTATCCACCGGACCATTGAGCCGGCCGTCCACGCCCAGGTGGTTGCGCGCATACTGCGGAGCATTGGGATTGATCCAGGTCTGAGTCAGAGGTGGTCCAGCCGGATCGTTTCCCCACATGAGACCAACAGGTACCATCCGGCGCCAGGGAGAGGTCGAGGCGGAGTTCCGGTCGTAGGCGAAGGTCGCGAAATACCAGCCGGTGGTTCCGGCGCGGTTGTCCTTGACGGCAATGTCTATTTGGAGCAAGCGGACGGGTACCGGCGTACCGCCTGCGTTAGGGAGAATGCTTACGGCCACCGCGTTCTGCAGGATGTCCTGGGGAAAGTCCGTAGGCTTCGCGGCGCTGAACAGCACCTTGTAAACCAGTGATCCCTCCGGCATGTGCATGGCCGCTGAATTGGCGACGTCTCTGCCCGGCGTGGCAGTAGACCAAGCCTGTCGATAGGCATTCGCACCGCGCGCGTCATAGTAGGCTACGGCATAGTTCCGGAAGGATACAGTATTCCCCGCCAGCTCTCCGACATCCACCGTACGTTCCGTAGTCATGCCGTAGGCCGCCTCGCGCGGATTTCCCGGGTTCAGATAGAGCATGCGCGGAGCCGGATACCACTTCTGATTCCGGAGCGACTGGTCCACTCCCCCTCCCAGTGGATCGCGATAGGTCGCGTCAGTGGTGAGCAACGGTGTGAGGGATCGGAGATCACGGCTGGTAAAGGCATAATTGCGCAATGCTATGAGATACTTCATCCGATCGGCGGCTACGCCGGGGTTGAAGTTCAGCCACGGTCGCGTCGCTGCGGGCCCGCTGGTGGTGGCATTCTCGATGAGCTCCGGCCGAAACCAGGGCCCGGAATAGTTCGGTGGGAGAGTGGTCTTCCGAACCAGGAAGTCGGCGAACTTGCCTCGGCACTGCGCCACATACAGACCGGTCGCTAAGGGGCTACCACTGCTAGTAACCGAGATGCACCTGCTGCCGGGAGCGCATCCGTTCGCATTGGAGGTCAATGGAGCAGGCGCTCCAGGACTGGGAGTCGCCGCCGCCGCTTCGGCTGTGGCTGGGGCGGCCTCGTTGGCGGAGGAGTCGGCGGGTGATCGCGACTCTCTCCCGGATGTGCAGGACGGCATGAGGATGCAGGAGAGCAGGACCGGTAGAGAATGTCGGGACCAGATCGGCATGGCTAAACCTCCCCTCTTTCAGGTCCCCGCTGCTCGCTTATGTGTCGGTCCAGACCGCCGTGAGTTTCCAATTCTGGCTCTGGACCAAAGCCACGAGAGTGACAGGGTGCTCGAGTTTTGAGGGATTCACGTCCAAACTAGGAAAGAAGGACCTGTCTGCTAGGCCTGTTTTGCGACAAGAAGGGCCTCATTTGCGACAACTGGCAACGACTTCGCCCGCATCGGGAGAAGCGAGATCCGTCGGTGCTTCGGGCCTCACCACATTCGGCGGGTGACCGGTGCGTGACCGCCACCACAAGTAGCAGGTGTCCCCGACTGCCCTCCTGGTCATTACTCCGGGGCCTCGCAGGGCCCAAGTCCCTCAGCCTCTGGTTCCTACACCGGGGCCACCACCCTATATAAGGAAGTAGACTCGGCGGGCACGCCGGTTGCGAGGAGTCGCCGAGCTAAGTCGCTGTCAACCTGCAACTTCTGGCACGGTGACCCATGAGCCTCCTGCTTACATTGGTGGTTTCAGCCGCCCCGCTTACCCCGGCCGGTCCCATCGGCAGGGCCGAACCGGACAGCGGCTGGGTCGCATTCACCACCGCGACCGATGTTCCCTCGTTACCGCCGGAGGATGCTCTGACCATCCTTCTGAGTGAACACCGCCTGTCCATCCCGATATATCTAATCGAAGAAGAGTAGGCCGCCTTACCGCTTTATCGCCCTGTAAGCCAGGTGCGCCGCGGCGTAGCCACGCCACGGCCGCCAGCGTTCCGCAATCCGGCGTAGTGCCTCCGTGCTCCTCACGCCCGCCGCGCGCTGGAGCTCGGGATCCGCTGCCCAGAACGCGTCGGGCCAGTGGAGCGCTCGCATCACGATCGC
>Ga0075421_100007694_pt1 | contig 13198 bp, 6 predicted proteins | sample SoiMetdeltSBSDD5_FD_75292 | JGI IMG/M metagenome (GOLD analysis project Ga0075421, IMG submission 75292) | Bulk soil microbial communities from a Populus tree surrounding site in Tennessee, USA - Soil MetaG P. deltoides SBSDD5 | ecosystem: Environmental > Terrestrial > Soil > Tree plantation... | reverse complement strand
TACTTGTTGAAGTCGAGGACGAACGTCCCGCTCTGGCGTACCTTCCGCATCTCGTAGGTGGCGAGGACGGCGAAGCCCGGCAGCGATTCCTCGTCCTGCTCTGCTTCCAGAGGCTCGGCGGCCAAGCGCTCCCGATCCGCGTCGCGCCCGCTGCCGCCGGCCTGTTTCTTGAGGGCGTCGGCCTCCTGCTGCGCGGTCTTGGCCTGCTGTTCGAGGTCGGTCGCCCGTTTCTCGGCCTCGTCGTAGGCACGCTCGCAGGCGGCGACGTCGCCACAAGGCGTGCTCCAGTCCGGATCGGTGGGTGAGGAGGCCGCTGCGGGCCCGGCGATCAGCAGGGCTCTGGCCTTGCCCACGAGCTCGCTGGACTCGTCAGCGCCCCTTTTCTTCCTGTCAGGCTTGCCGCCGCTCGGCGGCTTGTCCGCTGGCTTGTCCGGCGCCGGTGGCTCCTCGGGCTTTGGTTCGGGTCTGGGTTCGGGCTTGGCTTCGGGCTTGGCTTCGGGCTTTCCCTCAGGCTTGGGTTCGGGATCGGCTTTCGGTTTCGTGTCGCCGGCTCTCTTCTTGGCCGCCTCCAGTTGCGCCTTGCGAGCGGTGGCTTCTCTCCGGGCGGCGGCCGCCGCCTCCTTGAGCTGCGCAGCCTTCGCCTCGGCCGCCTGGAGCTTCGCGGCGGAATCGCCCTTGTTGGCCTCGCCGATTTCCATCTCCTTCTTGGCTTTCTGTCGCTTCTCGTTGCGCTCGCGGATCTCCTTGTTGCGCGCACGGACGGCGTCGTTGCGCTCCTTCGCCTTCTTCTGCTCGTCGCCCAGCTTCGTTCCGGCCCGGTCCATGAGGCTCTGCTGCGGTGCGGCCTTGGCGAATTGGGCGGGATCGAGGCTATCGACCTTGGTGAACATGATGTCGGTGAGCTTTCCGTACGTGGTCTCGATGAGCTTGTTCATGGCCGCCTCGTTGCCGACCTGGGTGATCTTGATGGCGCCGTCCCGGCGCAGATCGTCGAACGCGGCGTTCACCTCGGCCGAGAGGTATGTCGAGGCGAACCCGGCGGCGAAGGCCTCGTGCTCGTAGATCTGGTTCCAGTTCGCCTCGATCCTGGCGCTGAGAGGCGAGTGGTACCCGTCGAGGTCCATCTCGAAGTGGAAGCTGATGTCCGGTGTGGGCGTCTCGAACGACTCCCAGAGGACCTTCGCTCCCTGCTTCGTCAGCAGGATGGAGACGGCGGCTTTCTCGCCGTCGAGCAGCGGGGCTTTTCCGATACCCACGACCTGGGTGACGAGGTGGCCGGTCTTGGGATCCCCAAACGTCGAGATGAGGGCGAAGTTGCCGCTGCTGTAGGGGACGTAGCCGACGATCTTCGCTCCGGGCTTCTTCCGCTGCAGCTCGCGCTGTGCGTCGCGAAGCTGCTCGGGCGTGACGGAGAGCGAGACCAGCGCGTGCACGATGCCGCCGCCTTCGCCCTCGCGGGCTTCGGCCTGGTCGGCGCCGGAGCGGACGTTGTCGACCCAACGCAGGAACGAGAATTGCGGGCGGCCGCTCGGGTCGGTGGCGAGGCGCGGCTTGTCGGAGATGTAGTAGTACGACTTCGCGTCGCCGAGATCGGGGAAGAGGGTCAAGTCGGCGGCCTTCACCGGTTTATCGATGAGGATGCGCGCGGCCGCGTTCGTGTCGCCGGTCGGCTGCGCTCGCAGCGTCGACGTGAGGAGCACCAGGACCGGCGCGGCCACGGCTCGGAGGCAGCGGCGCGCGATCACGACCCGCTCCCGACAAGCTCCTTGAAGCGGTCGAGGACCCGCTCCTTGGCGCTGTTGATGAGGTCCTTCGCCGCCTCCTTGGCGATCGCCTTCAGCGAGGAGTTGTCCTGCATCAGCTCCGGCGGGATGGTGGCGTAGACGTAGTCGTCACCGACACGCGGCGCCCAGGGGAGCACGAGTTTCCCCTCGGTCTTGTGGTTGGCGATGATGCGGTACGCATAACCCTTCTCGCCGCGGTCCAGGAAGATCTTCTTGGCAGTCAGGGCCTGGCCCTGGACGGGGGAGACCGAGATGTTCTCCTCGACCTCCTGGCCGAACTTCCGGTAGTGGACCTGGACGGTGATCCGCGTGATGTTGTTCGAGGCCATGTCCTCGAGGCTGCCCTCGACCTCGATCGTGCGCGGCATGATGGGCGGGGCCAGGGTGACGCCTTCCCAGCGCCCGGTCTGCCAGGCGGGGCTCTTCGGATAGACGACGCCGCCGCGCAGGCTCCACTGCGCCTGGTACTGGTACACGTCGGGGTTCTTGTCCTCGCCGCGCGCGTAGGTGACGCTGGCGCCAATGCCCTTCTCCTGAAGGTATTTCGCGTCGATCGTGACGTGGTCCTCGAAGGCGTTGCCGGCCGTGCGCGGTTTGCGCACGTTGACGGTCACGTAGTTCACCGCGCTGTCGAACATCTCCTTGGCGTCGAGGTCGAGGATGAAGTGGATGTCGCGGTGCTGGAAGAACGGATCGTTCAGGTTCACGGAAGCGACGCACTTGGGGTTGTCCTGGACGCCCTTGTACCAGCTCCCCAGGTTGCCGACGACCTGCAGCGGATGCCGCACGGGCAGCCGCACGTTGAGATCGAAGAAGCTGATCTTGCGCTGAAAGGCCGCCTCGATGGCTTGGCGGTCGTACGTGTACTTGCTGGCGTTTTCAGGGATCTCCGGGGCCTTGGGCGCGCCGCTGGCGGGCGGCGCATCGGCGTCCGCCGCCGCCGCCTGGACGGGGTTGGCCATGCTCTGGACGAAGTAGTCGAAGAACGCCTCGCGGATCTTGTTGAGCTTTTCGTCGTTGCGCGTCTCGAGCCACTCGAGATGGACGATCTGTTTCTCCTCGAGGAACTTGTACTGCTCGCGCAGCTCCGTGTAGCTGTACTCGTACTGGTCTTCCTCGTCGGAGACGCAGAAGATCCACATGAAGCAGTCGGTCTCGTCCTCCGTGCCCGAGTGCGTCTTCGTGTACTCGGCCTTCAGCTTTTCGCGCTCGGCCTGGAGCTTGGTCCAGTTGAAGGTGATGCTGCCCTTGGCGGAGGGAGTGAGCGTGGTGTAGGCCATGTTGACGGCCAGAGACACGTCCGTGATCGAGCGGGCCTTCTCGAACGTCGCGGCCAGGAGCTGGGCGCCGTTGGCGGAGAGGCGCGAGGCCACCGCCGCCTTGCCGCCGGGCACGAGCGGGGCTTTACCGGAGGTGACGACGCTGGGAGCCATCGTCTTGTCCGAGAGGGTGGCGGAGATGATCTCGAAGCTGCCCGTCTCGCCCTCGGGCTCCATGGGCACCGCCCCCATGACCACGCCGTTCGGCACCTTCGCCTTGAGCTTCGCCTTCAGCTCGGCCTCCTGCTTCGGCGAGAGGCCCCATTCGACGAGGAAGTGCATGAGGGCGCCGCTCACGCCGCCCTGCGCCTCGCGTGCTTCCGTCGTGAACTTGAGGAACAGGAACTCCGGCGTGCCGTCGGGCCGCTGCGAGAGGTGGAGGCCGGGCGGCAGGTAGTAGTAGTTGAGGGTCTTCGTGTAGCGCGCGGAGGGCAGCCGGCTGATGGCCGTCATCTTGCCGGCGAGCAGGTTGACGGTGGGACTCTTCGGCGCGGGCCGGGCGGCGATGCGCCGCGTCTGGGCGAGGGAGCTGTCCGTGGGGCCGAGGGCCTTCTCCGCCATCTCCTGCACGTTGGGCGGCGGCCCGCTGGGTGCGGTACCGACGGACGTGTTGGCCTCGCCGTAGAGGACGACCTTGGTGCCGTCGCTCAGGGAGACGGTGACCACGTTCTCGTCGTCGAGCACGATGGCGCTCGCGCCGGTGGCGCAGATCACGGCGGCCAGGGCGAACACGGCGATGCGGGACCAGCGCTCTATGGTTTTCATCATCGACCTCACTGCAGATAGAGGCGGGGCCGCCTCGGTTTGCTCAGCGAGCGGGCAGCTCGTCGACGAAGACGAGGCCGCTCCCGTCGCGGCCGCGCCGTGTGCGGCGCACCCCTTCGGTGAGCTGCCACACCACGGAGTACTCGTACTCGAACTGGTCGCGAGGGAGCGTGATCTCGAGCCGCGCATCGTCGAGGCTCTGGCCGGGCTTGACCACGAGCTGCTGGCGGCGCGGCGTCCCGAAGAAGGGATACTCGACCTGCACGACCACCGCGCGAACGCCCTGGGAGGACAGTGGTGCCGTCTCGCCGGTGAGCTGCACGACGCGCCGTTCGTACGGCGCGTAGAGGTCGAGCATCGGCGCATCCGCCGCGCGCCACTCGGTCTCGTAGGAGCCGCCGCCCTTGAAGCTCCAGCGCGTGCGCACGTCGTAGCCGAGCCAGGCGGCACGGTCATCGTCGCCGTCCCAGCCGTAGACCATCCGCAGATCGCCGGCGGCGCGGCTCACGGCCGCGCGGTCGAGGACGAGCTCGCGCAGCGTCTGGCGCCCGTTGCCGTGGACCTTACGCAGGGTGACGGTCACGCTGTTGATGAACTTGTCGAACTCCGGCAGCAGGGCGCCGTCGATGCCCACGTGCACCTCGCGCTGCTGGAACGTCGGATCGGCGAGGTTCACCGCGCGGAAATAGGCCTCGTTCTTCCCGTAGCGTTTGTACAGGTCGCCGATGTTGAAGGTTACGAAGGAGTGCCGGTCGACGCGGGCGCGGTGGTTGAAGTCCAGCACTGTCGTCCCCGAGCTCTGGATGTCCTTGAGCTGATATCCGGCGTACGCACCGAAGCCCGTCGTGTTGCGGCTTCCGAGCGCACCGCCTTTGGTGTCGACGAGCGCATCGAGCGCGTCTGTGAGCCCGCCGCGCTTGTCCTCGGGCACCTTGTCGATCTGGACGGGCCGGAACATCAGCTCGAGCAGGCGGGTGTACACCGTCGTGAGCAGTCCTTCCATGGTTCCGTCGCTGCCGGAGGTCGTGAGCTTGATGGCGTTGTTCCGGCGGAGCTTGTCGAAGACGGCCTCCACGTCGGCGCTCACGAAGTAGACGGAGGCGCCCGCGGAGAAGGCCTCGCTCTTGCGCACCTCCGACCAGTCGACGGTGAGCTTGGCCTGGTAGGCGTCGGTCAGGCCGGAAAAGGTCATGTCGAACACGATCGACACGTCGGGCGTGGCCATCGTGAGGCTCTCGAGCAGGAGGGTGGCCTGCTCGGGCTCGAGGTCGAACGAGAACGCCAGGCGGTTGCCCTCGAGCACGGGCGCGCGGCCGGCGCTCATCACGCGGCGTTCACGCTTGCCATCGCGCGTGAGCACGGACGAGACCAGGGTGTATTGGCCCTCGGCGAAAACGATCGGTCCGCGCAGGGTGATGTCGTCGTCCTTGCGGCTGCGGCGGAGGAGCTGCTCGGCCGCCTGGACGGAGTCGTCGGGCGTCTCCAGGCGCACCAGGAAGTGGAAGACGCCGCCGCCACGCGCGGCGGTGATCGTGGACGCGCCGGCCGCTTCGCTCGGCTCGTTGGCGACGTACCGCACGAACGAGAACTGCGGCCGGCCCGCCTCGTCCGTAGCCAGGCCGGCGGACGACGGCAGGTAGACCCACTGTTTCGGATCGCTGGCCAGTGGGAAGCACCACAGCCCGGCGGCGCGCACGCCCTGATCCATCGAGATCTGCTGGGCGATGGCGGCGGTGGGCAGGGCGACGGCGGCCAGCGCGAAGAGTAGCGCCCGCACTAGCGCTCCAAGCCGCGGGGCGTGGGCGTCGCCTTCGCCGCGGCGGCCGGCGGGGCCAGGAAGAGGTAGTCGGACTCCAGCGGCTCCAGGGAGCCCTGCACCTTGCGATCCGGCGAGTTCCAGGTGACGCGGGTGCCCACCGGCTCGCCCCGATCGGTATAGATCGACACCCGGCTCGTCGGCTCGGCGTCGGCCGCGCGCAGGACGGCCTTGCCCGTGATGCGCGGCTTGCCGGCCAGCACGGTGGCGAACTCGACGAGGGCGGTGGAGTAGCCGCGGGCGGCGAAGAGGGCGCGGTCGGCGTCGATCTCCACCACGCGGCGCAGGAACGGCGGCACCAGTGACACCGCGGCGTCGCTCGATCGGATCCACTTGTCTTCCTGCGCCGGCACGGCGAGGGTGGCGCGGTCGCGCACGCTCCAGCGCACCTGGTACTCGTATTCGGTCCAGGTCTTGGCGGTGTCCCCGAGCCGGGGAAACGCGATGTCCTGAAGCGTCTTGCCGGCCTTGATGTCGGCGCTCGTGAACTGCAGCGACCGCGTGAACGCCGGCCGATCGCCGTAGGTCTTGCGGACGTTCACCGCCACGAAGTTGATGGTGTCGGAGAACGAATCGAGATAGCCGCCGTCGACCTGGAAATGCACGGTCCGGAACTCGAAGGCGGGATCGTCGAGGTTCACCACGCGGAAGTAGCGCGGGTCTTCCTTGAGGGCCTTGTACAGGCCGCCGAGGTTGCCCGCGGTATCGACGGGCACCTTGATGGTCGAGCTCTTGGTGAGGACGAGGGAGAAGGTGTTCTGCCGGACGTCCTTGCGGTCCTTCAGGACGAACTGATCGTCAGTATAGTATTTAGTATCGTCGGCGCCGAGGAAGGTCCGGGCGAACCAGCCGCGGTCCTGGCGGCCCTGGATCTGGTTCGCCTCGACGGCGGTCTCGCGCTCGGGATCGGCGGCCCATCCGTTCGTGTGATCGAACATCAGCTCGGTGAGCTTGTCGGTCACCACCTGGAGGATGCCTTCCATCTCGCCGGCTTTGAGGCCGAGGCTCTGCGTGCGGTCGAGGACCTCGACCTTGAGCGCGCCGTTGCGCTGCAGGTCGTCGACGATCTTGCGGATCTGCCGCTTGGTGTACTCCTGCTGGACGTTGCGGATGGCGCTGAAATGTTTGTACACGACCGACATCTCCGCGCTGACCCGGGCGTTGTAGCCTTGCACCGCCGCCTCGTAGTACGCGTGGATGGCCACCGAGACGTCGGAGGTGGGTCCGGTCAGCGAGTCCCACAGCAGCGTGGCGCCCTTCTGGTTCAGGAGCGCCGCGACCACGGCGCGCGAGCCGGGAGTCAGAGGCGCCTTGCCGGAGGTGATGAGCTGGCGGGTGAAGCCACCCTCCTCGCGGTTCGACAGGATCGCGGAGACCACCTCGAAGGAGCCCATGCCGTCCTCGCCGTCCTGGACCGCCTGCATCAGCGGCACGGGGCCGACGATGCGCGCACCGCCGACCTGCTTCTTGAGCTCCTCTTCGAGGGAGGCGAGGACGTCCGGGGGCAGCGAGAACTCGACGAGAGCATGGAGGAGCCCGCCGCCGTTGCCGCCGTTTCCGTCGACGTACTTGAGGCACAGCAGCTCGAGGCTGCCGTCGTCCTTGGTGGCCAGCCGCGGGTACTGCGGCACGTAGTAGTACGCCTTCGGGTCGTTGTAGTCCTGCAGGAGCTGGACGCCGCGGACCATACGCTGGCCGAGGTCGTAGTTGACGAGGGCCGAGACGGGTGCGGCCACGCCGAGTGCGGCCGACAACAAGAAGCCCACGAGCCGCTTCATGGCTGTTCCTCCGGGGAAGGCCGCACCTGTTTCGCGGGCGGGCTGGTGACGTCGAGGATGCGATCCCACGAGACGGCCGTGGCCCAGGGGGCGAGGCGCGTTCTCCCGTCGGTGGCCGTCTCCGAGACGCGATAGCGATACGGGCGATCGAGACGCACGCCGACGGGGAAACGCACGCTGCGCGCGTACAGGTCGGCCTGAGTGCTGCCGAACGTGGTGGAGGCGACGACCTTGCCCCCGCCGACTCCGTCGGCCTCGATCTCCACCTGTTTCTCGTAGAGGTCGGGCCGCAGGCCGTTGTTGAAGTCGTAGCAGTACACGTCGAGGGCGGCGTAGCCCGGCGGCAGCTGCTCGTTCACATCGATGCGCCGCAGCAGCGTCGGCCATCGCTCGATGTCGACGGCGATGGCCGTCGCCCCCGCGCGCACGAGGACGTCGACGTCCGCCTGGGCCGGCCGCGCATGGAAGGCGTAGTCGAGGCTGAGCAGCAGGCGTCCCTGGCGCATCGAATCCGCGAGGAGCTGCGCCGCGGCCACGTCGAGGGCGATGGCATACGTCCGGCGGGTCCAGGACCCGGAGGCGGAGGGATCGTCCTCGGCTTCGAAGTGGCCTTCGGGCAGGGTGGTCGGCGTCTCCGCCGCCACCGGCGTGTAGACGAGCTTGGCGTCGAGCCGGTGGATCGGCAGCGGCCGCAGCTCGGCGCCTTTGGGCAGCCGTGCGGCCAGGCGCACCGCGGCCAGGGCCTGGGGCCCGGCGCCCGTCTGCGTGACGCTCAGCGTGAGCAGGCTGCGGAAGACGGCGGCGCCTTGCGTCCCCGCCGACGCGGTGCCGGTGTAGCGGACCTGCAGGAAGCTGAGGCCGGGCCGCCCGTCGGCGTCGGTCTCGACGGCGATGTCGCCCGGCCCGTAGTAGAAGAGGTTGGGCCGCCGATCGTCCGCATACACGGTGAGTGGCCCCGCCGCCCGCGGTGCCTTCAGGTTGGGCGCGGCGAACGTCGTGGATGCCGCGGTCAGGATCGCGACGGCGAAGAGTCGGCTCACGGCTTGGCCGCGGTGGGGAGCGTCCCCACGGATTGCTCGACCTGCACCTTGCCGATCAGCACGCGCAGGCCGTCGCTGGGGATCCATCGCGTGCCGCGCCGGGTCTTGCCGTCGGGCATGGCCACGTCGAGGGTGTACTCGAACAGCGGGTCGCCGGGGACGGACTGGCCGGGCTGGCGGTTGACGAGGTAGATCGGCCCCAGCGTGAAGTCCCGGTTGTCCGCGTTCATCGGCAGCGCGGGCTTGGTCTGTCGCTCGCGCGTCCGCGGATCGAAGTAGCGCGACCGAACGTTCGCGCTGATTTCGTAGGCGCCGAGGTCGGCGAGCGGCGTGATCGTGTGGAACGTGATCTGGGACGCGCCCAGCGAAGTCACCCCGCCGGTGATCGAGGCGATGACGGCCTGGTCGCAGGCCTCGCAGCTTTGCACGGGCGCGTACTCGATCCACATCCGCACGGCACGCTCGTCGACCCAGCCGGGTACGGTGATGGGCTGTACCTCCAGCCGTGCGCGCGGCGGGACCTCCTTGTCGCCGAGGCTCCAGGTGTAGACGACGGGCGTGTGGCTCTCGATGAGCAGCACGTGCAGATACCGCACCCGCAGCGGATAGGGCGTCTCGTTGCGCCACGCCTGGCCACGGCGCCAGGGGATGCGGCCGAAGGTGGCGGCGTCCGCGAGGCGGACGCGCACGGGGACGATCTGCGCGGGCACGCCGCCGCCGGCCGCGGTCAGCGCGAGGGTGCCGTTGATCCCGACCTCTTCGACGAGGGCGAGCTGGATGTTCTCCTTGGTCACGGTGTCGGTGACCCAGGAGACGTCGACCTCGCCCAGGGCATCGGAGAGGGCGGTCACCGCGATCTTTTCCGGCGGGATGTCGTACTGGTGCTGGAGGTCGCCGGTGAGCGACACGTCCGGGGGGCGATCGATCGGGAGGGGCCGCAGCTCGGTGAACTTCACCGCCGGATGCCGCGCCTGATACTCCCGCAGCAGCGCCGTGGCGAGCTCGACCTCGCCGGTGTCGACACCGGCGTTGAGGCGCGCCGCGGTCACGACCTCGCCGGCCTCGCCCGCGGCCACCGCCGAGTACAACATGCGCATCCCGTAGCCTTCGGCGGGCGTCCACTCGAGGGCATACGACTGCGGCAGGAAATAGAAGATCCCGGATGCCGGGTTCTGATCCTGGAACACGCTCGTCGACAGGCGCGTGATCGCCTCGCGCTCGATGGAGACGTCCGCGCGCAGGCCCTCGAGCAGGTCGAAGGCGACGGGCCCGGGCCCCTTGCCGGCCTTGTCGGTCACCGCGGGTGGTACGCCGAAGGCGAACCGGTCGAGGTGGAGCAGGCGCGAGTTGGCGGGCAGCGACTGAACGGCGGCGGCCGACTTCGTGAGGACGATCTGCCGTGTCGTGAGCGTGGTTGCCCCGCGCGGTCGCGCGGCCGGCGTGGGGCGCGGCCGGGGGCGCACGATGGGGCCGTGGCCCGGCCCCGCCGGCTGAACCGGCGGCAGCGGCATCTGTTTGATGCGCTGGCGCAGCAGCCGGGCCGTCCCCTCCGGCTGCGGGATCACGTGCACGACGACGTTGTCCCCGTCGACGCCCGCGGCGTGCGCCCGCAGTGCGCCGGCGCACATCGCGAGCGCGAGCATCCAAAGGAACGGCCGGCGAGGTCGGATCGAATCACCCACATCGAATACGAGGCGGGCGGGGTCCGCGTTTGCTCACGGGGTGAGCAGAACGCGCGCCGGGGCTCCTCTAGCGGATCGAGGGCGTTTCACGAGGAGGCTCCATGTCGCGGCTCGGCGCGTGCGCATCGATCGTCGTTCTTCTAGGGGCCGGCTCGGCACGGGCGGCGGAAACGCCGGCAGCGCCGCCGACGGCCTCGACCGGACTGCTGTTGCCCGTCTACGCCGTGGACGTTCCCCTCGACGCCGCCGGGAACGTCGATGCGAAGGCGTGGGCGGAGCTGAAATCGGCGGGCTTCAACGCCGTGCGCTTTCCCGTCGAGCTCGAGCAGGGCAAGGCGGCAGTCGCCCGCGTGGCCGCGCTCTGCGCCTGGGCGCAGGCGGAGAAGGTCTCGCTCATCCCGGTGCTGGTGGCGGGCGTGGCGAGCCCTCTGGGCAAGAAGCTCGACGACGGCGCGGAAGACTTCGCGCGCGGCCTGGCCGAGACCCTGCGCGGGTCCGATTCGGGCGCCTACACGCGGATCCTCATGTTCCAGATCGGGCCCGAGCTCAACCACCCCGGGCGCAACGGCCGCCTGGAGTCGAAGAAGGCCGTCTCCACGGCTCTCGATGCCGCGCAAGCGCTTCGCGGCGCCGAACGCAAGGCGCTCGAAGCGAACGGGCTCAGCCCAACGCCGCTCTCGGTGAGCCTGTCGTTCGACCTGCCGCTGCTCGCGGCCGGGGCCGCGCCCGGTGCCGCCCTCGCCGACACCGCGTATGCGAGCGCGTACGCGGCGTTCCGTCAGGACCTCGCCGCGGCGGTGGCCTCGGCCGACGTCGACATCGTGAGCGTGACGTGGTTCGCGGGCAGCCTCACCGCCGGCGGTGCGGAGCGCTTCGCAGCGCTGCTGCAGTCCGTGGCGGCGGACGCGCCCGGCAAACAGATCGTCCTCGCGACGGGTGTTTCGACGGCCTTCCGGGCGGCGGCGGAGACCGAGGCGTTCGCCAAGGTCGTCTTCGCCAACCTCGCCGAACATCGCACCAGCGGGGGAGCCGACGCGCCGTTCATCGGCGTGGTGTTCCATCGCGGCGCCGACGCGCCGTCGTCGATGACGGCGCCGGCGGGGTTCGACGAGGCGCGCGCGGCCTGGACCCCCGACGCCCTCGCGCAGGGTGTGGTGGCGCAGTGGCGCGGTGAGAAGGCGCCGGAAGCCATGGCGTACTGGCTGTCCGAGGTCGAGGGACACATGGGCCTGCTCGCCGCGACCGGGGCCGCGCCCGCGCTGCAGGGGCTGCGGCAGGTGGCGGGCATCGTCACCGACCCCGCGACGACGAAAGCCGTCGCCGATGCCGTCGCGGCGCCTGCTCCCACACCGACACCGGCACCACCGTCCAGCACGCCGGGGACACCACCGCCGGCGGCGACGCCGGCCGACGGGACGGGCACGGCCTCGACCGAGGAGCCGAATCCGTTCAAGGAAAAGGTGGAGGCGGCCGCGCTGGCCGCCCTCGATCAGCTCCTCGGGCGCCTCACCGGCGAGGTCAACGAGAAGCTCGGCGGCGCGCCGAGCGGCGACGGATCGGGATCGGGGGGGGCGACCGCGCTTCCGTCCATCTCGATCGTCGGCGCGAGCTGCTCGCCGTCATCGGTGAAGGTGCAACAGAAAGTCACATGCCAGGTGAGCCTGCGCAACGACAGTCCGGGCGCGAACGCCACCGGCCTCATGGTCGCGCTGCTCGACGCCGACGACTACATGCTGGGCGACGACACGAGTGTCGAGGGCGTGAACGTGGCGCACTCCGCGCAGGCGATGGTGCCGCTGGCCTGGCAGCCGTCGTCGGCGGGAACGCAGGCGGTGAAGGTCAAGGTCTATGACGCGTCGTATGCGGAGATCGCCTCGGGCTCCGCCGGCCAGGTGAGCGTGAAGAGCGGCTCGTCGAAGCCGTCGAACGTCAAGCCCGGAGTCTTGAAGCCCGGGTTCCCGTGGATCGGCGCCCTCAAGCTGATCGGCAGCCCGATGATGAAGACGATGTCCGCGGACGGCGCCTCGGTGGGTTTCCCGATGGCGAACACCTCCGCGCGCTCGATGTCGGGCCTCGCGGCGGCGCTCTACATCGACGGCAAGAAGGCGGGGACGCAGACGCTGCCGGCGCTGCTGCCGGGCCAGAGCCGGCAGGTCCTCTTCAGCAACGTGGCGCTGCCGGCCTCGGGTGATCACGAGCTGAAGGTGACGCTCGAACGTGCGGGGACGGCTCCGTTCGCGGCCGGGACACTGCGTCTCGACGGCAAGGCCCGCACGGCGGCGCTGACGCGCGCCCCGCTCCGCACGGCCTCGACGGTGCGGCCGGTGCTCGAGACGGAGCGCGCCACGCTTCGTCCGACTCTGCGGCGCCCCCCGTCGCGCCCGACGCCGGGGAACGTGCGCCAGGTGGGCCCCACGCCGATGCCCGTGGCGCCGACGGGCCACGCGGACCTCGCGTTCCTAGGGCGCGTGCGCGTTCTTCCTTCCACGGCCGCCGCCGGCCAGAACGTGTCGGTCGAGGCCACGATCGTGAACCGCGGGACGAAGGCCAGCGGAAACGTCACCGTCGCCTTCGAGGTTCAAGATTCACGTGGCCGTGTCGGCACGCGCGGATCCCGACGCCTGGCGCCGCTTTCGGGGCGCAGCCAGACGGACGTGGAGTGGACCTTCAACCTTCCGTCCGGCGGTCCCTGGCGGGTCGAAGTCCAGATCCACGCCCCCGGTGACGTCAGCGGGGGCAACAACACGATGACGGCGGCGATACGGACGGCGGCGCTCCGCCGGCCGCCGATGCGCCGGCGGTAGCGCCGCCTCGAGCTACTGTCGTGTGATCGTCACGGTGTCCACTCCCGCCTCGATGAGGCTGCCGCCCGCGTTGTCCGCCGCCTCCAGACGCAGGCGGATCGTCTTGCCGGCGAAGGCGCTGAGGTCGGCCGTACGGGTGACCCAGGCGGCGGCATCGACGGCGGCGGTGCCCCGTTCCTCGAGCACCGTCGTCCGCGCCGCGCCGTCCAC
>Ga0075421_100007693_pt1 | contig 13200 bp, 17 predicted proteins | sample SoiMetdeltSBSDD5_FD_75292 | JGI IMG/M metagenome (GOLD analysis project Ga0075421, IMG submission 75292) | Bulk soil microbial communities from a Populus tree surrounding site in Tennessee, USA - Soil MetaG P. deltoides SBSDD5 | ecosystem: Environmental > Terrestrial > Soil > Tree plantation... | reverse complement strand
AAGGTGCTGCGCATCCGCGACGATGGAAGCATTCCGCAGGACAACCCGTTCGTCGGGAAACAAGGTGCCAAGCCCGAGGTCTACACGCTTGGACATCGCAGCGCGCTCGGCCTGGCCATGCACCCGGGCACCGGCGAGATGTGGCTCAACGAGAACGGGCCCAACGGCGGCGACGAGATCAACATCCTGAAGCCCGGCGCCAACTACGGCTGGCCGCTCGTGAGCTATGGACGCACCTATCCAGGGCCGTGGCAATCGGAGCGCCCCGGACACGCCGGATTCGAACCGCCCATCGTCTACTGGATGCCGTCAATCGCGGTCTCGGGCATGGCGTTCTACACCGGCGACAAGTTCCCGAAGTGGAAAGGCGACGTGTTCGTGGGCTCGCTGCGCACCGGCGAGATTCCAGGCACCGGGCATCTCGAGCGCATTCTCTTCAACGAGAAGATGCAGGAGCTCCGCCGCGAGTCGCTGCTCGTCGAGCTGCGTCAGCGCATCCGCGACGTGCGGCAGGGACCCGACGGACTGCTCTATCTGCTCACCGACGCCGATCCTGGCGCGGTGCTGCGCATCGAGCCGGTGGCAAGCCGGACGACATCGAGCCGGTAGCGACGTCCGATGGAAGTGCTGTTCGCGGGACGATTCGCGGGGTTTCCACGCGAGGCCTTCACCTTCTTCGAAGGACTCGCCGCGCACAACAACCGCGAGTGGTTCCACGCCAACAAGCCGGTCTACGAGCGTTCCTGCCGCGGGCCGATGCAGAGTCTGCTGGCCGAGCTCGCGCCGACGTTCGGCTCGGGCAAGCTGACACGCATCAATCGCGACATGCGATTCGCGCGCGGACAGTCGCCGTACAAGGAATTCATCGCCTCAGGTGTCGGCAGCCGGTACTACGTGTCATTGTCGAAGGACGGACTGTATGTCGGCACGGGCATCTACATGCCGGACGGCCCGACATTGCGCCGGCTGCGCGACGCGATCGATGACGATTCGTCCGGCCGGAAAATCGCCGCGATCCTCGCCGCGCTGCGGCGCAAACGGTATTACGTTGGCACGCACGAAAGCACGGCGAGCGCGCCGCGTGGATATGCCGCCGATCATCCACGCATCGATCTGCTGCGCATGAAGGACATGCACGCCGGGAAGCAGCTCGGCGCGTCGGCGCTGGCCACGCGCAAGGCGCTCGACCGTGTCGCCGCGGTGATGAACGACGTCAAACCGCTGAGCGACTGGCTGCGCCAGCACGTTGCGTAATACCATTCGCACATGACTACGCGCACTCTCGTCATCGGCGTGCTCGTGATCCTGGGATTCACCGCGGCTGCCAGCGGCCATCATTCGTTCGCAGCCTATTACTTCGAAGACCAGTCGATTCAGGTCGAGGGCGACATCGTCGAAGTGCAGTTCAAGGCCCCGCACACCTGGGTGCACATCAACTCGCGCGACGAGTCCGGGAAAGAGAAACGCTACGCCGCGGAGTGGGCGAACCCCAGCCGGCTCGAACGCGAAGGCATGACCAAGGACACGCTGAAGGTGTCGGACTTCGTGCGGATCTGGGGCAGCCCGTCACGCGATCCGAACGACGGACGCATCCATCTCAAGCGCCTGCTCCGCCCGAGCGACGGCTGGGAGTGGAAACCGGGACGGCGCCGGTAAGGTCGCCTGAAGGCGGACACGACCGATACAGCTATCAATCGAAGCCTCGATAGGGTAATCACCGGATTCTTTCTCCTCCCGCGCCAACAGATACTGGGCGGCGCCGCGGCAGTGCTGCGCCCCGCACACGTCCGCGCAAGGAGAAAGCCATGAGCAACGTCGTCCAGGCCGCTGACACGCTCGCGTCGGCACTCTCTGTGCCGAGCGAATCCACGGCAACCGGGCTGCTGCGCGAACTGGTGTCGCACCTGCGCGAAAAGCGCACCGAGCTTCGCGAAGACTGGGCACGGCGCATCACCGAGTCCGGCCTGCTGACGGCGATGACGCGTGAAGAGATCTTCGCGGAAGCGACACGCGTCTACGACAACTACGTCGCGGTGCTCGAGACCGGCAGCGTCGAGGCATTGCAGGCGTATGCGCGCGACCTCTCCGAACGCATCATCCCGCGCGGCGTCGAAACACAGGAAGTGGTCGGCATCGTGCTGCTGCTCCGCGACGTCCTCGCCCGCTCGCTGTTCAAGAAATATCAACGCGACTTCGATCTGCTGAACAAAGTGCTCGACGCCTACGAGCCGGCGGCCAACCGCATCGCCAACACCGTGGCGGTCGGCTTCGTGCAGGAGCGCGAGCGCATCATCCGCCAGCAGCAGGAAGCGATTCGCGAGCTCTCGACGCCAGTGTTGCGCGTTCGCGAGCGTCTGCTGATTCTGCCGATCATCGGTCTCATCGATCCGCAGCGCGCGCGTCAGCTCACCGAGCAACTGCTGCGCGGCATTCGTGAGAACCGCGGCAAGGTCGCGGTGATGGACATTACCGGCGTTCCGGCGATCGACTCGGCGATCGCCAATCGTCTCGTGCAGACGGTGGAAGCGGCACGCCTGCTCGGCGCCACCGTCATCGTCACCGGGCTCTCGCCCGAGATCGCGCAGACGCTCGTCACGATCGGCGTGGACTTGAGCAAGATGAACACCGTCGGCGACTTGCAGGGCGGCATTGAGCTTGCAGAGCGCGTGCTCGGGTACAAGGTCGTCCTTGTCGAAGAGGGAACGCCACGCAGCCGTTGAGCTGTACAACCGTCGAGCCGTGAACGGTTTGCAGTACGGCGGCACTGACCGTCGCGCTGCGAGGGCGGATGCTCTCTTTCTGTCGTCTTCACCCGCACCGGGGGAAGAATGGCCGTTCCGATTCTCAAACAGAGTCACACGCTCATCGCCAGTATCCAGTCGGCGCTGAGTGATCGTGACCTGTTGCAACTTCGTGACGATCTCGCCGACCTCGTCGGCCGCCATCGCGCTCGCGGTGTGATCGTCGACGTCACCGCGCTCGACGTGCTCGACTCCTTCGCCACGCGGACCCTGCGCGGCATTGCCTACACCACCAAGCTTCGCGGCGCCGAAACGGTCATCGTCGGTATTCAGCCCGAAGTCGCCCTGGCCATGGTGCAACTCGGGCTCACGCTCGAAGGTGTGCCCACCGCGCTCGATCTCGAAGAAGGCCTCGCCTTTCTCGACGGGCGGACCGAGACCGCCGACGATGAGTGACCTGCACGTCGGCGAGGCGGTCCGTGTGCGCATCCAGTGTTCGGCCGACATCGTCACGGCCAGGCAGGAGGGGCGCAGCATGGCCCAGACCCTCGGCTTCGGCAGCACGACGCTGACGATCATCGCGACCGCCATCTCCGAAGTGGCGCGCAACATCGTCGAGTACGCGAAGGAAGGCGAGATCAGCATCGCGCCGGTTGGCAACGGAGTGATCAGAGGCGTGCAAATCGTCGCGCGCGATCACGGCCCCGGCATCGCCGATCTCGAGACCGCGATGCGCGACGGCTACTCGACCAGCAAGAGTCTGGGTATGGGGCTTCCAGGCGCCCGGCGGCTGATGGACCAGTTCGAGATCGCGTCGGCGAGAGGCGAAGGCACGACCATCACGATGACGAAGTGGATTGGATGAACCGTGCGCATCAGCTGGGGTGTGGCCGAAGCGCCAATGGTGGCGGGGACCGAGTCGGGAGACGCACACGTGGTGAGGCAGTTGCCGGAGGGTGTGCTGGCTGCGGTGATCGACGGGATCGGGCACGGCTGCGAGGCCGCTGCCGCGGCGCGCATTGCCGGCCACACGCTGACGTCGTCTCCGCACGAAGACACGGTGTCGCTGGTCTGGCGCTGTCACGACGCGTTGAAGGCGACGCGGGGCGTGGTCATGACGCTGCTGTTCTTCTCGCCGAGTGGCGCGATGACGTGGGTGGCCGTCGGCAACATCGAGGGCGTGATCTTTCGTTGCGACTCGAACGGACGTGTCCGTTCGAATCACGTCGTGCTGCGCGGCGGCGTGATTGGCCATCAGCTGCCGCCGCTGCGTGCCGAGTGCCTGACGCTGCTGCCGCACGACACGGTCGTCCTGGCCACCGACGGCATCCGTCCCGAGTTCTCCGACGACTTCGTACCGGGCGACGAGCCGCAAGCCCTCGCCGACGGGATCATGGCCCGCTATCGCAAAGGCACCGATGACGCGCTGGTGCTGGTTGCGCGCTGCCTGGGAGATTGAGCCGTGACGATGACGTGTGATTCCGAGCTGGACGTGCTCTATCGCGACGCGCTCAAGGAGTATCTGGCCCGTCCGGACGAGGCACTGCTCGAGCGCGCCTACGGTCTCGGCCGCCAGGCGCTGGTCGACGGCCGGGGCGTCCTCGACATGGCCACGATGCATTCGCAGGCGGTCACGACGCTGATGGCCTCCGGCCTGGGACACGCCCTTGTCGACGTGCCGCACAACTCCGCGGATCGCCAGCACCTGTTCGAATCGCTCGAGCGCTTCTTCATCGAGGCGATCTCGCCGTTCGAGATCGCTCATCGCGGCTTTCGCGATGCCAATCTCGTGCTCCATCGTTTGAATGACGTCCTCGAGAATCAGGCCAAGCGGATTGCCTACGCGCTGCACGCCGAAGCCTCGCAGCTGGTCGCGTCGGTGCATCTCGCACTGGCCGATCTGGCCACGCGTCTGCCAGCCGAGCCGGTCAAGGAGATTCAATCGGTACGAGGGCTGCTCGATCAAATCGAGGACCGCATCCGGCGGATCTCGCACGAGCTGCGGCCCACCATCCTCGACGACATGGGCCTGGTGCCGGCGATCGAGTTTCTCGCCGATGGCATCGCACAGCGGTGGGGCATTCCCGTCGCGGTGCACGGCTCGGTACGCGGCAGCCTGCCGCTGCCCGTCGAAACCGCGCTGTATCGCGCCGCGCAGGAAGGCCTGACCAACGTCGCCCGCCACGCGCACGCGACGCAGGCGGAGGTGGCACTTCAGCAGTCGCCGCACCTCATCTCGTGTTCGGTCCGCGACGACGGCACGGGATGCGATCCCGCGGTCATCACGGCACTGGGCAGCGGCCGGCGCGGGCTCGGCCTGGTCGAGATCCGCGAGCGGATGGCGGCTCTCGGCGGCACGCTGCGTCTGAATCGGCGTGTCGAGCAGGGCACCGAATTCATCGTGGAGATTCCGCTGGAGGCACCAACATGGGCGTAAGCGTATTGCTCGCCGACGATCATCCGGTCTTTCGTCAGGGCCTGCGTGCACTGCTCGAACGCGAGAAGTTCGAGGTCGTCGGCGAAGCGTCCGATGGGCTCGAGGCGATCACGATGGCCGAACGGCTGCAGCCGCAGATCGTGGTGATCGATCTCGCCATGCCGGCCTTGAACGGCATCGATGCGGTCCGCGAGATCATCAAACGGGCGCCGCGTGCCAAGGCGATTCTGTTGACGATGTACACCGAGGAGCATCACGTGCTCGAGGCGCTCCGCGCCGGTGTGAAGGGATGCGTCTCGAAGAGCCAGGCCGCCGAGCACCTGCTGCAGGCGGTCAGGGACGTGTTCGCGGGTGGTGTGTACCTGAGCCCGCACGTGTCCGGTGCCGTCGTCCAGGCCTATCTGGCCAAGAGCGAGCTGCCCTACGAACCGCTGACCCCGCGCGAGCGGCAGGTCCTGCAGCTCATCGCCGAGGGCAAGACGACGAAGGAAACCGCCGCCGTGCTGGACGTCAGCGTGAAGACTGCCGAGACGCACCGAACGAACCTCATGGAGAAGCTCGACATTCATTCGACTGCGGGACTCGTCCGTTATGCGATCCGGCGCGGTTTGTTACAGCCCTAGCGTACGTAGGGGCTGCCTTCAGGCAGCCCTGAGCCTTCAGGCAGCCCTGAGCCTCTAGGCGGCCCAGGGCTTTATCCAGCAAAATTCAGCGATCACCTGCGGCGATCACCGGAGTGACCTCCGCCCGCATCGGCGTAACCATAGCTGTCGCCGATGAATCCCCCAGACGTGAAAGAGAAAGTCGGATGACCCCTATGCAAGCCCCGGTGAATCCGCTGCGTGGGTTGCCGGATATGAGCCGGCCCCTGGTGATGGTCGGACACAGCGCCGCGGTGCAGCGAGTCGAACTCGAAATCTCGGCGGCAGCCGCGTCCGGCGTCACCGTCCTCATTGCCGGCGAGAGCGGTGTCGGGCGGCGGTTGATCGCGCGCACGATCCACGATCGCAGCGCGTGTCATTCGGGTCCGTTCGTCTCGGTGAACTGCGTGTGCCTGCCCGATGCGCGGCTCGAGTCGGAGCTGTTCGGGCATGCCGAGACAGCCCACTGCCGTGATCACTATGTGTCGCGCGGCAAGCTCGAAGCGGCCGGCGGCGGAACCCTCGTGCTGCAGGACGTCGGCTATCTGAGCTGGCGCCTGCAAGGCCGCCTGCTGCGATTCACCGAGACGCACATGGTGCAGCGCACTGGCTCGTCGTTGTCCGTTCCGTCGAACGTGCGGTTGATGGCGATCACCCACCGCCGGCTCGTACACGCCGTCAACAACCAGGCGTTTCGGGACGACCTCTTCTACCGGATGAACGTGATCCACATCGAGGTGGCACCGCTTCGTGAACGCAGCGAGGACGTGCCGTCGCTGTGCCGCTACTTCATGTGCGTGCAGTCCGCCCGCCTGGGCCGGCCGGTCGTCGATCTGACATCGGACGCCATGAATTGCCTGACCGAATACGACTGGCCGGGCAACGTACGCGAACTGAAAGAAGTCGCCGAGCGGCTCGTGCACGCGAACACGTCGGATCGCATCGGCGTGGACGCGCTGCCGCCGGCGATCGTGCGGCGAGCGATGTCGCGGACGATGGCGCGCTGGGTGGCGCCGCCCTCGCCGCCCGCTGTCAATTGCCCGTAGGCCGCTCGGCGCTGTCGATGACGATGACGTTGATTGGCGCGGTGATCGGTTCGAGCTTCAGACCGAGTTGCTCCTGAATCGCGGCAAAGATTGACGCCGCATCGTCCGCCGGCGCGGAATCGGGCCGCAGTGCATCCGCATTCCAGGTGAGCGTGACATCGAACAATCCGCCGAGACCGGTGCGATCGATCACGTGGCGGCCTTCAGTGGCCGACGGCAATTCAGCGGCAAGCTGCGTCATCGTCACGGCAGTGCCACGCAGCGAGCCGTTGCCGACAGAGAAACCGCCGCACTTGACGCCTGGGTCGGCGCACGGCCGCGTCGAGTGCAGTTGCGGACCCGTCCTGCCGTCAGCGCGGGCCATGACCAACGCATAGGCGGGCATCGGCCGCGATTCGCGGTGCACGACCAGCTTGAAGCGATCCGCCAGCAAGGAACGAAGCATCTCCAGCATCTGCTCCTGATTTGGCGTGCCGTCAGCCTTGCCTTCGATATCGAATCGATCGGAATTGATCCAATCAGGCCCCCCGGCGAACTCCTGGACGGGCCGATAGGCGAGTCCGATGACGCGTCTGAGTGTGACGTTGACGCCGACATAGCGCCCGGGCTCTGCCTTGCTGCTGCCGCCCTGTTGGCCGGACGTGTTCGGCTTGACCGACGTGACGTCGAACGTGAGACGTTGCGGCGTTTGCGCGAGAAGACCGAGCACCGATCCCGCGATGAGCACTGCCGTCGTGCGAATCATGACCGCCTCGATTCCTCGCGTTCGCGCTGTCTGCCGACCGCGAAGGTGATGAGATGTGAGACGCCAATCCCGACGACGGCCAGGCCAACCCACTCCAAGCCGTACGGCATCTTGAAAGGTGGTGCGTAGGGGTCCCAGGGCGGCTGAAAGACCTGGCCGGACAGGCGGACCATCAACGGATACAAGGCCAGGCCCACCGATATCCACGCCAGCCCGGCAAGCAGCAGCAGTCGCTGGACGTTCCAGCCGCGCTGCTGAATCTCCTGTTCGAGCGGTGGCAGCTCGAGGCCCTTTTCGATGGCCGCCAGCCGTTCACGATGAATCATCAGCCGGCGCTGATGTCTTGCCCATATCTGAGCGATGTATGTCGCCGCCGCCGCAAGAATCAGACTGATGATGATGAAGCCAGCCGGGTCAGCCATGTCTCTGTCCGCCGGCCTTGATACGCGTGACGGGTGCCGCCGGTTGCATGCCCCGTGCGTGCGCAACCTGACTTCAGTGCCGCGCGTATCAAGTCCCGGATGGGTGACGATGTCCAGCGCCTGCTTGAGGAGCGGCGGTATGACGAAGCGCTGGAGACCCTGCTTGGCCGATACGAACAGAAGGTCTTCCGATTGGCAGTGACGATGCTGCGTGACGCCGGCCGGGCCCAAGAGGTCACACAGGACATCTTCGTGAAGCTGTGGCGTGCCTTTCCCGCCTACGACGGCCGCGCGGCGGTTTCAACCTGGCTGTACGCGATCGCGCGCAATACGTGCCTGAGCGCCCTGCGTGCGCAATCGTACCGGCAGACGATGGCGCTGAACGAAGCCCCCGAGCCGTCAGCGCCGTCGGCGATGACCCCGGCGCTCGATTGGGAACGCATGCTCGCCCGGCTGCCCGATACGCAGCGTCATGCGATCACGCTCTTCTATTTCGAAGAGCGGAGCATCACCGAAGTGGCCGCCATGCTCGGGGTGCCCGAGGGTACCGTGAAAAGCCAGCTGCATCGCGCTCGCCGGGCACTGGCGGATATGCTGGAGTAGTCCGATGGACTGTCAGCAGGCACAGCACGCGATCGTCGATTCGTTCATCGAGCCTCCGAGCGCTCACACCCGGGGCCTGATAGAGGCTCATGTCGCCGGGTGCCCATCGTGTGCCGCGTTTGCTCGAGCGCAGCGCGATCTCGATCGCCAACTCACCGCCAGGCTCGTGCCACCGGCATTGAGCGCCGGATTCCGTGCCGCCGTACGAACACGCACTCGACGTGAGGCTCGGGCCTTCTGGTGGGATTTGCTGCCCGACGCCGTGCATTTCGTAAGTTGTGGTGTGGCGACGCTGCTTGGCCTGCTGTGGTTGCCGATCAGCGCTCCGGTGGTGATTGCGGTGGCCGCGGTCGGCACGATGCTCACGCACGCCATGCTGACTGCGGCGCATGACTCGTTCGACGCGGTGGATGAGATTACGCAATAGCTCAACGGGCGTCGTCGGTTGCCAGTTTGTCGAGGCTCTTCCATATACAATTGAGCGCATGTCCGACCAAGACAGGCTGTTTGCCGAGGAGCGAGTCCGCAACGTGGATTTCACCTTCGGCAAGGACACGGCCGCTGTCTTCGACGACATGCTCGACCGTTCAGTGCCGTTCTATCCGGAGATCCAGCGGATGATCGGCGAGCTGGCGTCCGATTTCGCGGTCGATGGCTCGTCCATTTACGACCTCGGCTGTTCGACAGCCAATACCCTCATCGCTGTCGGCTCGATGCTGCGCCCCGAGGCCGACGTGCGCTTCGTCGGACTCGACTCGTCAGACGACATGCTGCGCAAGGCCGAGCAGAAGCTGGCGGCCACGAGCTTCCCGTGGCCGTATTCGCTGACGCGCCAGGATCTGAACGACGGCCTGCAGATCGAGAACGCGTCGGTGGCGCTCATGGTCCTGACGCTGCAGTTCGTCCGGCCGCTCAATCGCGAGGCGGTCGTCGCCAGCGTGCACCGTGGGCTCACTCACAACGGGTGCTTCCTGCTGGTCGAGAAGGTCCTCGGCGAGCATTCGACCTTCAACCGGCTGTTCATCAATCACTACTACGAGTTGAAACGCCGCAAGGGGTACAGCGACCTGGAGATCGCACAGAAGCGCGAAGCGCTCGAAAACGTGCTCATCCCGTACCGTCTCGAAGAGAACAAGCGGCTGCTCCGCCATGTCGGATTCCAGCACGTGGACGTCTTCTTCAAGTGGTACAACTTCTGCGGCATCATTGCGATCAAGTGAAGCGCCCGGCCCGGCGGCGCGCCTCGACCGCGCGCCGGATGCGCGAGCACGCCGCGCGCCCGGCGCGCTAGCAAGCAGCGCGGCGCGCGCCGGCAGCGTCATCTTCCGCGTCCGCGACGGACTCTTCCCTATCGTGCTGCTGACGGTTGCGTTCGGGACCCGTCCGCGGCTTTCCGGCGGCTCGATGGCGGCCGATCACGTCACGGATGCCTTGGGCGTGCTCGTCGCGCTGAGCGGCCAGGTGCTTCGCGTGATGGTCATCGGTCTGGTCTACATCACGCGCGGCGGTCAGAACCGTCAGGTCTGGGCGAACTCGCTGGTCGATACCGGCATGTTCGCCCACAGCCGCAACCCGCTCTATCTCGCCAACCTGCTGCTGTTCCTCGGGCTCGCCATCGTGCACAACGGCTGGGCGATGTATGCCGTTGTCGTTCCTTTCTTCGTGGTCGCGTATGCCTGCATCATCGCGGCCGAAGAGCAGTATCTCGGCGGACGCTTCGGCGAGGCGTATGCCGATTACTGCCGGCGTGTGCCGAGGTGGCTGCCGTCGCTGCGCGGTCTCGCCAGTACGCTGCGCAGCACCCGCTTCGACTGGCTGAAGGTACTTCGCAAGGAGTACGGGACGCCGTTCGCGTGGACGACCGGTGTGCTCATTCTGCTCGTCTGGGAGCACGTTGGCGCACCTGGTGCACCGCCGCTCGGACGCGGAGAGCTCGCGGCGATCATCGGCGTCTGGATTGTCCTCGCCGTGGCATATCTGATCGTGAGAACGTTGAAGTTGAGCGGACGGCTCGGCACAACGTAGTGTCCGGCTCTAGCCGGACCTCCCATGTAGCGTCCGGCTTTCGCCGGACCTCCCATGTAGTGTCCGGCTTTAGCCGGACCTCCATGTAGTGTCCGGCTTTAGCCGGACCTCGCATATAGTGTCCGGCTTTAGCCGGACGTGACCCGAGGACACATGTACACCGCAACCGCCCGAGTGATGCTGCCGACGACGATCACCGGATCGCTGCCGCGTCCGAGCTGGTACACCGAGAACGTCGGCGCCCGGCCGTTTCGCGACGCGCTGGCCGATGCGCGTTTCCGCGAGCAGTACACCGACGCGGTCGGCGCGCATCTCAAGGATCAGGAGCGCGCCGGGCTCGATATCGTGACCGACGGCGACGCACGTCTCGATGCCGATGTCGGCGGCATGAGCTGGTTTCAGTATCCGGCGAGGCGCTTCAGGGGCGTGGCCGGCCACGACTACTACAAGACGCGCAAGGGCTACGGCGGCACCGCGAAGGGCGACATCCTGTTCGAGGTGATGGAGAGCCGCGTGATGCCGCGTTGCGTGGACGCGATCGCGCGCGGTCCGCTGCACTACACGGCGACGTGGAAGCTGGCCCAGGGACTCACGACGCGACCGGTGAAGTTCGGCACGATCACGCCCGAGCTGATTGGCACGTCAATCGGCAACGACCATTACGCCAACCAGGAAGATCTGCTGGCGGACATCAGCAATGCCATGCGCGAGGAGTTGCTCGAAGTGGCAGAGGCGGGATGTCCGATCATTCAGATGGAGGAACCCAACATCCATCTGATTGGCGTTCAGCGCGGCGGCACCGGCACGGGTCTGGGCGTCGACTTCTTCGTCAGGATCTTCAACAACACGGTGAAGGGGCTTCGCGAGAAGACCGAAGTGTGGTGTCACACCTGCTGGGGAAACCCGGCGCAGCAGCGGTTGTTCGCCACGAATCAGTCCTACAAGGACGCACTGCCGCACCTGAACAGGCTCGATGTGGACGTGCTCACGTTCGAGTGCTGTACGAGCGACGGCATGGATCTCGAGCTGATTGGCCGCGAGATCACCGACAAGAAGATCGCGATTGGCGTCGTCAATCATCGCGATCTGCAGGTGGAGCGCCCCGAGCAGGTGGCCGATCTGATCCGGCGCGCGCTGAAGCACATTCCCGCGGAACGCTTGATCCTGTCGAGCGACTGCGGCTTCGGCCGCGAGGGCATGAGCCGCCGCATCGCGTTCTTCAAGATGGTGTCAATCGTCCGCGGCACCAATATCGTCCGCCGCGAGCTGGGACTCCCGGAGGCCCCGTGTCTCGCAGCGGACGGACGCTACGCGATTGCCGACGTCGTGGAGTAGCGCGCGCGTCAGTTCGTCAGCGTCTCGCCGTCGTTGGCCGATTCCCAGACCGCCGACAACTTGTACTGGTTCTCGTGCCTGGTGAACTGCAGCGCCGGCATCTCGCTCGGTGTCGCGTGCTTGCCCGCGGGGCGCGTCGCGACGAACGCGGCCTCGTTGTTGCCGTGATCGCCGCGGATCAACAGCACTGACTCACCCATGCCGGCCCGCTCGATCGTGTACTGACCGGCGGGAAAGCTCTTGCCGTTCACCATGAACGGGAACGGGATCTTCGCTTCGAGAACGTCGGCGGCTGCCGCGCTGCTCGCCGTCAACACGAGACCCGCCAGCGCACCGATGAGGGACTTCGCCAGAATGCTCCGCATAACACCTCCTGATAATGAGGACGGCGCGAATCTGGCGAGGGAGTGAACAGCATGTGAAGAATCTAAGGCAGCCGTATCGTGAACGTCGATCCTTCGCCGACGCGGCTCTGCACGGCGATCGTGCCTTCGTGGCGGTCGACGATCCACTTCACGAGACTGAGACCGACGCCGGCGCCGTCGTCGACTGACGAGCGCGCGGGGTCGGCCTGGAAGAACCGCTCGAAGACGTGTGGGATCACCTCGGGCGGCATGCCGATGCCGGTGTCGCGAACGTCGATGCGGGCCCGGCCGGCGTCGCGCGAGACCGCGAGCAATACCTGCCCGCCCTCACGGGTGAACTTGATCGCATTGTCGAGCAGGTTCAGGAGCAGACGCTGCAGCCAGCCGGTGTCGCCGTTGACGATCACGGTGCCGTTGCGCTCGCAGCGCAGCTCGATGGTGCGCGCCTGCGCCACCGGCTCGAGCTGCTCGACGAGCGACGCCGCCAGTGCGCCGATGTCCACCGGCGCGAACGTCAGGCGGATCTCGCCCGACTCGGCGCGCGCCAGCGTGAGGATCTGGTCGATCAGTCGCGCCAGGCGGTCCAACTCCTCGATCTGACTGGCCAACCGTGCCTGCTCATCCGCGTTGCGACCCGACTGCCGCAGCGCCAGCTCGATCTCGCCGCGCAGCGCCGCGAGCGGCGTGCGCAGCTCGTGCGCCAGGGCGGCGCTGAATTGCCGCATCTCGCCGACCGAGTGCTCGAGCCGGGCCAGGGTGTCGTTGAACGCGGTGGCGACGTCCTCGAGCTCGTCGCGGACGCGGCGCGTCGGCACCCGGCGCTCGAGCGTCCGCACGTCG
>Ga0075421_100007690_pt1 | contig 13202 bp, 10 predicted proteins | sample SoiMetdeltSBSDD5_FD_75292 | JGI IMG/M metagenome (GOLD analysis project Ga0075421, IMG submission 75292) | Bulk soil microbial communities from a Populus tree surrounding site in Tennessee, USA - Soil MetaG P. deltoides SBSDD5 | ecosystem: Environmental > Terrestrial > Soil > Tree plantation... | reverse complement strand
GGGTTGAGGTGAATCTCCTCAGTCGCCATCGACTTGCCCTTGACGATCACGTGCGCGCCAATGTGCTGTGCAATGCCAGTGATGATCTGACGTGCTTCAGCCGCGTCGTGTGCCCAATGCACTTGCACGCCCACGCGCTGCGCCTGCGTGGCGAAGTGTTCGAGGTACTCATCCAGGCGCGCCATGGTGCGCTCTTTGATGGCGCGTGCCTCTGTCCGCAGTTCCTCGGCATTACCCAGGGCAGCCATGGCGGCCACACGGCGCGGTACGAAGTTGGTGACCAGGAGTTGTAGGGCCTGTTGCAGGGGGGCATCCTGGAGCGCCTGCCTGGCATGTTCCTGAAAACCCTCAGTACCGAGATGCTCGGCACCGCCGCGCGGAGCTGTATGGCCTGCTATGTGTGTGGACACGGACACACCCTCAGGGCTTAGATGTCTGTACGTCTGTGGCACTGCTAGCGTTGAGGAGTTCAGCCAGGTGCATGATGTGGATAGTTTCGCCCTGGCGTCGTAAGCGACCGGCAATGTGCATCAGGCAGCCAGCATCGCAAGACACCAGGGTGTCAGCCCCGGCACGCTTGAGGCTGGCGATCTTTTTCTGCAGCATGGCGTCGGAGATTTCCGGGTATTTCACGGCAAAGGTGCCGCCAAAGCCACAGCACTGTTCGGCCAGATCCATGGGGACGAGCTCAGTCCCCTCGACCTGGCTAATCAACCGGCGTGGTTCCTCTGCTACGCCGAGTTCGCGCAGCAGATGGCACGAGGCATGATACGTCACCTTGCCATGGAACACGGCCCCCAGGCGTTCGACTCCCACCACATGCACGAGGAATTCTGCGAGTTCGTAGGTGCGGGCCGCCAGCGCTTCGGCCTGTTCGCCCAGCACTGGGTCATCCGCAAACAGTTCCGGATAGAAGACCCGCCACATGGCTGCACACGATCCGGAGGGCACAATGATGTACTCGGCATTGGCAAACAGAGTGAGGTTACGCCTGGCAACGTCTTTGGCCGGCTGACGAAAACCCGCATTGAATGCCGGTTGTCCGCAACACGTCTGACCGCGAGGGAAGTCAACAGCAATGCCCAGACGATGCAACAGACGCACAGTGGCTTCGCCCACCTCAGGATAAAACACATCACCCAGGCACGTGACAAACAGAGCCACGCGTGATGGTCGCGGCCGCTCCGCCAACCTGGTCATCCTTGCTTCTCCATGTCACGTCTGGGCAGAGCGCAGCCTGCTGGCATCCCTGTTGGGTATCCGTGAAAATGTCTACAGAGATTACAGACCTTGTTGTTTGTCCTGGTCAATTTGTCGAAACAGCTCTTGGAATTGCTCGGCCAAGCGATCGATTTCGCGCTTTGTACAGCGCAAGCGCTGTCGGTTGAGGTATTGCAGAGCGACATAGCAGAGAAGGATCCCCAAGAGAATGCCTAAAATTAAGCCACTGATAAACACCTGAATGGACATGCGCTGCGCTCCCCTCTCTGTTGCGCCAACCGCCCTTGAGAGCCGCGGCAAAAATCATCCTTGACGGATCCGGTCACATTGACTACCATCCCTGGCGCTATTCCTCGCCGACGTAGCTCAGCCGGTAGAGCAACTGATTCGTAATCAGTAGGTCGTAGGTTCAAATCCTATCGTCGGCTTCTTTTCTGAGGCATGCCACACTATAGAGCATTTTCCGGCTGTGATCAACGCCTCTTATTGACACAGCAGCATCCCCTCCGCACTTACTTCACGATTCTGTGTATCGCGGCCAATGAGCATCAAGCGATACCGAAAGTGTGGGATCGCACTCGTCACCCATAAATCAGCATAGGAGAGATGCTGCAAGGGCCCCAGGCGCATATCGAGTCGCTCTTCTTTTGTTTCCAGGAGCCGACCCTCCATATCATACCACTCGCCCCGGTATTGCCTCACATGCACAGACTGTGCTGCCATTTCACGTATGGCCACACTAAAATACCAGCGCTTCTCTGCCGGATGGTTCCGGTAGACTGGATTTGGCCAGAACGTCAAGCTGAGCCCAGCCACTGCCCGGCTCCTTCTGCGTGGCTCCTGCTTCGTGCCTCTTTGCAGAGCATACCACACTGACGTGCGCTTCTGAAGCGGCAGAAGCAATTTTTCTGCCGCCTCTCATTGTGGTATGTGCGGTGTGGAGTTAGGAGGTGACGCCGCCAAGGGCAGGCGTCGTACATAGGTGATGACGTCCCACATCTCCGTGGCAGTGAGTACTGACGCCCAGGGCGGCATGGTAAACCAGCCGCGCTTGTCTTTGACTCCGTCACGTAAGGCCAGAAAAAATTCGGTGTCACTCAGACGCTGCATAGCCGCAAGGTCCGTATGGTCTGCTGGCTTATGGCCGATACTCTCCATGTACTCGTTGTTGTCTCCCTTGCCCTGCCGACCATGGCAGTGATAGCACAGGCGTTGATAAATACGCTCGCCATTGAGAACAGCACCGCGTAAGGCGACACTCTCTGGGTCCGTGCCGGCAGGGAGCGGTATCTGGGGCAAGCGCGGTTGGGGAGTGGGGGGCACTGCAGAGGCGGGTGTCGTCGCCTGTGGTGTCGGGGTTACGAGCCATACCACCAGGGCGCACACGCACAGCAAGCCACAGCATAGGAGAACGATGCGGGCGGAAGCAGGCGGCACGGCATACCTCTTTGATGCGATCAAGACTAGGGAATCATGGGTTACTTGTAATCGCCGGCCTTCTTGCCAGTCGCTGCCTCCCAGGCGCTATAGTCCACCACAGTTTTGGGTGGGTCCGTGGTCAAGATGCCCTGGTCGCGGAGGATCTTGATCGAAGCGTTATAAGCCGCGGGGTCCAGAAAGCCGGTCCAGCCCTTGGTCGTTGGCCCGGCGTTGTAGAGTTTGGCAATCTCGGCCATCTGCCAGGTCTGGTGGGCTTTGGCATCGGCACGGGTACCACTGCCCTTACAGGTGTTGCCGCATACCGGCAGCACGTATTTCTCCACCGTCTCAGCCTGGTGCTGCACTGCATAATCCCAGCCCCTGAGCGAAGCCCGGATGAGCTTGGCAGCGATCTGCGTCCCAGATATGCCCGAGCCTTTGAAATGCGGGTCGTGCAGCACACTCTCAGTAGTGAAGATGAGATCTTCCAAGAGATTAATGCCCTCATCAGCCAGGCTCCACACCTGGATCTGATTGAGATCGTAGCCCAGGCCCACGATCTGGTCCACCTCGTTGTAGGTCATGGCGGCGACAAGATCGACTTTGTCAGGGAAGACCAGCGCAGGATCGAAGGGGTAGGTGACAGTAGTGATATCAGGGTTGGACGCTTTGGGGTCGAGGGTGGAGGTGAAACCACACTTGCGGAAGAGGGCAGCGGCAGGATATTCGTTACCCGCAGGCCAGACGCAGAGGGGGTGGGGTGATGACCACGGGGCACACGGGGCAGCGGCAGGATATTCGTTACCCGCAGGCCAGACTCCTACCTTCTTGCCCTTGAGGTCGCAGACCGACTTGAGCCCGGTGGACTTGAGGGACACCATAGTGTAGCCCGAACGCTGGAACATCTGGGCCAGGTGCACCACGGGCAGGCCTTGCTCGCGGGCAGTGAGTAGGTCAGTGATCCAGGTGGTGCCGAAGTCAGCCCCACCGGAAACTACAGTCTGCATGGGCGACTGATCGCCGATGGGTAAAAGAGTTACTTCCAACCCCTCATCTCTGAAGAAGCCCTGCTCTTTGGCCACGAAATAGCCGGCAAACTGGGCCTGCGGAAACCACTTGAGCTGGAGCTTGACCTGCACCAGACTCTGCTGGGCGCTACCTACGGAGCAAAGCGCTGCCAACACCAGAGCCCATACGAGAACCGCTGTTTTCCTCATGCTCGCCCCTCCTGTCGTATCAGTATCCCTTCACTCCAGCAGAGCCACATCGTAGTGGACGAACTGCGCGTATGCAATGGCGATGTGGCGTGTTGCTTGCCATGTGAGAAAAAACCTGTAAAACCCACGTGTCATGTCGTATGATTACAGCAGAGTCAAGTTGTAAAACTTCTGGAGAAAGGGAAATCCCATGTACTGTGCCCGATGTACTGCGCGGGGGAGACCCGCGGCATCTGCCAAGAGCTTCGAGAGAGTAATGCTGTTGCCTTACCGCCTTCCTGCTGCAACGCAGCCACTATCCTCTGTAGCGAACCTCCATATTTCCATACAGCACCGACAGCGACGGCTCCGTGACCTCCCAGGCGCCCGCCGAGCGTGTGTGCACTACGCCAGCGGCAACCGCGCCTCACTTTCGACCCATCGCCGTTCATGATACGGCATATGGTGGGCCGATAACGAGGTTGACACCTCAATTGCATTCGAGGTCGAAAAGGAGACGTACGATGGCTATCGCTACTTATACGCTTGCCGACTATATTCAGGATCTTCGCACCGTGACCAGCGAGACCCAGGACCCCAACGAAATCATTGCGCGGGTTGGTCCGCTCGCAGAGCGCGCTGCCCTGTCCCGAGACTGGCTCAAGCCACACCATTACGAATGTGACCCCGAACAGGGCTTCGGCGTGCATCTGCTCCATGAGGAAGCGGACCATACCCTGGCGGTCTTTGCCATTGCCTGGCTTCCTGGACGCGGGGCACCGCCACATAACCATGGCACCTGGGCGGTCGTCTCTGGGGTCGATGGGCTGGAAACAAATGTCTTCTGGAAACGCGTTGATGATGGCACGCGCCCTGGCTACGCGGAGATCCGACGCAACGGCGAGAAACTTTTTGGGGCGGGGGAAGTGGTGGCGTTTCTGCCCCACGAAATCCACAGTGTCGTAAATGAGACAAAGGCGGTCACCGTCTCGCTCCACACCTACGGCAAGCATCTCAACTACACCGGACGTTCACAGTTTGATCCAGACGCAAGAGTCGAGAAGCCTTTTCTCGTGAAAGAGCAGTAGGCCTAAGAGCTGCTTGCTCCATCACCCTTGCCCCTGGTGCGCCATACGGTTCAGCATTCGCTTTGAGGGCGCGGTAAGTCACGCGCCCTTGCCGCTCAAGCATAGCACTGGCTTGAGCGAACCTCTCCAAAGGTCATGGCTGACCCTCCGCCGCTCTAAGGAACAGCCGGCATGGCTTCGCTCGCGAACAGCTCGAGCGAACGACAGGCTTCCTTATGACTGAGGTCACCCCAGTGAAACGAGCCGACGAAGTAGTTCGCGCCGGTTTCCGTCACGTAACGCTGCAGGTACTCCCGGATCGTCGCCGGCGAGCCGACGACCAAGGCCCCGCTCGCAAACGCAGTGTCCACGTCGATTTTAGCTGGTCGCGGAATCTCCTCCGGGTCCACTCGTCCTCCCGGCAACGGTTTTAAGAAGTGGGTTCTATAAGATGCGTAGGCGAGGCGAGCCCGCTCGCGGGCCTCGTCATCGCTCGCGGCTACATAGACACGCTTGATGGCACCATACAGCGGCTCGTCGCGGCCGGCGAAACCCTGCGCCGGCGACTGCTTGAAGGCGGTGACGTATTGCTCCATCAACTCACGAATGCCGGCCAGTGGCACTCGCTCCCCGCCGACGAAATTCATGCCGCGCTCGCCCGCGTGTGCGGCGTTTCCAGCATACCAGAACGGCGGCAGCGGCTGCTGACACGGGCGCAGCTCCATCCACAGCTCTTTGAAGTTGTAAAACTGCCCACTGTGTGAGAGGAATTCACATTGCAAGCCCTTGAGGATGATCTCCAGCGTCTCCTCAAACCGCGCATCGTTCTCACTGGCGTCGCCGCCCCACATGCGCCACTCCTGGGCCCGATCAGTACCGCGGCCCACCCCCACTTCGAAGCGGCCATTGCTGAGCTGGTCAATGAGACAGATCTCTTCGATGAGCCGGATGGGATTATGCAGCGGCAGCACATAGACGAGCGTCGACAGGCGCAGGCGCTGCGTCCTCTGGGCCACGGCCGCAAGATAGACGGCCTGGTTGGGCGCCAAACACAAAGGCGAATGGTGGTGCTCGGCAACATGGTAGCAGTAGAAACCAGCAGCATCCGCAGTGGCGGCAAACTGCAACCGCTCCTCGTACTGCTGGGCCTGTCCGACATCGTTTCTTCGCTCGACGTGATCGAAAATACCGAAGCGCATGAGCCTTTCTCCCAACTTGACCTGACAGCGGCAATGGTAGGGGGCTCGCCTCCTGCTATTCGAGGATCTGCTGCAGCGCTACCTCAATCTCACGCGCCGTCGTCAGCCCTTCGAATTTGGCCCGCACCATCCCCTTCCCATCCACGACGAAGATCCACGGCTCGGTCTGCAGGCCCCACTCCGCTATCGTGGGGAAGAACTCATATGCCGCGGCGTCCCGCCAGATCTCCTGGTGCGTAAAGACGACCCGATCGCTATACACTGGGAGGAGCGTCCGCACGATATCCACCACTGGTCCACAGACCCGACTGGTGCAGAACTTCGGCGTGGCGAACACGATGACCTGCGGCTTGCCCTGCGCGATGGCATCCGCGATGCGGACCTGATGCAGCCGCGGATCCGGGGGATCACTCGTATCGATCTGGCGCAAGTCCGGTACATCACTGGCGATCAGGTTGTGACTACGTGGCGCGGGGGTGCCTGGCGCCGGGGTGCTGGGTGCCGCGCGGACGTTGATGGTGAAGCGCGCCACCTCAACCGACCCGTCTCCCAGCCTGGCAAGCACCTCAAGGCTCCAGGGGCCAGGCCGCTCAAAGGTCACCTGCGTGATGTAGAGACCCCGCACGTCGGTCGCCTCGTTGTGCACGTGCCGTGTCCCGTCCGGATGGACGTGCACGCGCTTGTCCTGCTCGACGACCTCCAGCCTGGCATAGGGCACCTGTATCTGGGCCTTCAACTGGGCTTGCTGGTCCTGGAGTTCGTAGACCCGCACCACGACATCGGCCTCCTCGAGGAGCTGGTGCTCCTTCAGGAGCCCAAAGGCCAGACGGTTTTGCCCAACCACCAGTTCCGACGTCATGATCATAGGCTGGAAGCCCCCGCCGGGCTGTGGCGCGAGCCCAGGCGCAGTCGCCACTCCCCCCTCACACCAGGCTACAGCAGCAGGGCCAAGGAACCTCAGCACAACCAGAGCCAGGATCAGGAGCTGCTTCATCATACCTTCTCCACACGCGCCAGAGCTGAAGAGCCGGAGCATCCCAGCTCGGCACTGATCAGACCGCTGTTCACGGCCGCTCCAGGCGCTGCAGCCGGCTCTCTGGGGCGCCGGGGCTATGGACCCGGAAGAGCCCCCACAGCCCGGCATCCCGGTACGGCTCGCGGTGGTCGCCATAGACGTAGTCGCCTGGGGCCTGGGTTGCACTCCCGGCGCCATCGGCCAGATGCAGGGTCGTGGCGGCCAAGCCGCCCAGCTGCAGCGAGCTGCGCATATCTGTGCCCCGACGGCCAGGCTCCAACGGCCAGCGGTGCCCCTCCAGGCTGAAGACGTGCGCTTGCTCGCTAAAGGGGACAAAGAGGTGGAGCCGGACCCGGTCGCCCGCGAAGGCCTCGAGCAGCGGCGCCGCCGGGTCGCCGTGGACGGCACTGCGAAAGAGCTTGGCGGTATCCTTGTTGGCGACTAGCCGCCGCGCCAGGGGCTCCTTCCCATAATTCAGCCCCACCAGCCCATGGACCTGCTCGTGGTAGGGCATCTGGGCAGTGCCGATTACTTCGTCTTCATCCTGGAGGAAGAGGGCGAAGTCGCGGTAAGACGGACCAGAGACCGGATGCGCATCTACGGCCCAGTTTGCTCCCCCTCCCAGCTCCTCCCCCGTGGTGGGATGGGAGTAGCGGGTGTCAGGAGCCCCCACGATGACTGCCCCGTAGAGCCCCAGGCGAGGGCTCTCCAGCATGTTCCCAGCATCCCGCAGCAGCGCCGCCGTCTCGCCCACGTCAGGGTGGGCAAAGAACGTGTACCCCCTGACCGCGTCAGGCAGGACGGGCCCGGCCTCGGCTGGGTCATAGGCCAGCAGGTCGGCGTGGAGGGACACGGGAGCGTCGGTCTCGTTCCGTAGGCGGACCTCCAGGCAGTCCCCCACGTTCACATGGAGTACCAGCGGCTCCGGGGGCCGGCCACCCACGAGCACGGCAGCCCGGTCCTGCTCCAGAACGTAGGCCACCCCCCGGGAGCCTCCCAGCATGGGGAGTGGGAGGTAGACAGCTACGGCGGCGAGATCCTTCCGGACCGCTTCCTGGGGGCAGAGCCCACCTGCCGGGGCTGGAGTCGCCTCGCGCCCGGGCAGGGGCCGCACAGCGCCTGCGGTGCCGGGTGGGTGGACCCGCAGCAGACCCCAGCTCCCTTCCCGCAGCTTGAAGATGCGACCGCTGTGGTAGGGATAGTCGCCCGGCCGGCCCTGGGGACCGCCGGCCCTGGGGATCACCAGGTCGAAGCGCTCGGAGATCCCCAGGTGGACGGTGTTGACGGGTGGCGAGGTGCGGCTATAAGGCTCGCGCCGAAACCAGTGGCCGTCCACATGCCACGTGTGGACGTCGTTGGTCCCCGCCACTAGCGTGCGCACGACGACCGGGTCTCCCACCTGAGCCTCTAGCATCGGCGTCTCTGGATCGCCGTAGAGTGCGCTACTGAAAGGTTCGGGAGGCGCACGCCCTCGAACTCCTATGGGCTCCACTCGCAGGTTGTAGGAGCTGCCGCTAGAGTTGCCCAGCCGGGTAATGATGTTGTCATCCTGGATGAACAGCACCAGCTCCCGGAAGCTGCCGGTGACGTCAGCCGAAACCACGGACTCTGTGTGGATGTCAGCCACCGGTCCACTCCGGAGCTCGACGCCCGTACGCGGGTCATGGTATGTCGAGCCTGGCGGCTCCGCGATGAGGGCACCGAACAGCCCGTGCTTCCATGATGTGAGGGCGTCCACATGGTCGTGGAAGTAGGCGGTGCCGAACTGGACGTCGGGATAGTAGCGGTAGCGGACGAACTCCGTGCTCACCACCTCGCCGACCGCGTGAGGATAACGCAGAGGCTCGTCGAAGACCAGAAAGTCTTCGCCCACCTCCAGCACCCGCTTGACTTCGAAGGTCCTGTCCTGGTCCATCCCCACCCCCACTAAGACACCGGCCTGGAACCGCTTCCCACTCCCCACGCGCACCCCGGTAGTGCCCGCAGTGGCCGGAACCGCCAGGGTTTCCCCCTCCGTCGCGAAGGGGCGTATAGATTGCTCGTAGTTGAAGCCCGTGGTCACACCGTCGCTCCCCTGGATGTCAAACTGGGCGAAGTGGATGTGGATATTGACCTTGCTAAAGAAGGCGTTCTCCCGACTGTCGGGTAGCGCGCTCTTGAACAGGATGTCCACGCAGTCCTCGCCGGCATTGGCCCGGATCGCCAGGGGCACCTTGCGGGCGTTGTTCGCCCGGACTACCTCCTCCTCGTCCTTGAGGATGAAGAGTTGCCCACTGGGGTCCAGGAGGCGGACCTTCTGGTTGAGGGGCACCGGCAAAGTGATGGCGTGGATCGTGAACTCTCTCCGCTTGGTGCCTTCGGGGCACAGACTCCAGGGACCGTTCGCTCCGGGCGCTGGGAGGGCCGTGCCCCTCTGTATGGGCTCCAGGAAGGGGGCTGGCCCGTGATTCGGTGCAAAAGGCGGGCGTTTGGCCAGGTGGGGCCGCAGGAAAGGATAGGCCAGCTTGCCAGTCTGCGGGTCGAAGTAGAGGGGTAGCCGGGCGTTGGGCGTGGCCGAGTGGTAGCCGGGCCAGGACTGCTCAGTCTCCGGCTCATTCAGGTAGAGGTCACCCTCCCTGACCCAGTCCAGCACCGAGGCGTCGTAGCCGCGAGGGACTCCCCGAGGCGGCAACTGCCGCTCCACCCATGCTCCCAGGTTTTCCCGGGTGATCTGGAAGGCTTTCCCCTTCCAGTCCACGGTGCGGCCCGCCAGCTCTCGAGAGGTCACGGCCGTGTGCATCTGGCCAACCCGGTCCGGCAGCTCGGCCAGGGGCGGCAGGCCGTCCAGGGAGCGCGAGGCGGCGTCCTGCTTCGTGTTGTAGACCCGCCAGATCGTCCACATCCCCGCCAGGTAGTGGTGCGCCACGTGGCAGTGCACCATGTAATCGCCCGCGCCCTGCTGGCAGCCGCCGCTGCCGCACTCGTGCTCCACGTCATAGGTCTCGGAGGGCCCGATAGCCTGGGAGTCGGTGCGGTCGGTGGCCTGGGGTAGCAACGGCGGATGCTTGTCCAGCCCGCGGTCGAAGCCCGTGGGCTCCGCACCGGGCTGGCGCCGCCAGCGAATAGACCCGCCGTGGACGTGATGCACGTGAAAGACCTCGGAGCCGCCGTGGACTACCCGCTGCTTCACCGGGTCGCCCAAGTAGCTGCGGGCGATGGGCGTGGCCGGGTCGCCGAACACGTAGGAGCTGTAAGAGGCGGATTTGTCGAAGCGGCCGACGGTCTGCTGCTGCAAGGCGAGGCGGTTCATGAACGGCTCGCTCCGGTAGTTCATCGCCCGGTCGCCAGGGCGGTAGGCAGAAGTATAGGGATCCACCTGGACCACGAGAGAGCCCTGCCGGTCCAGGTGCCGGTAGCGCTCGTTCCCCACCTCATGGTAGTAGAGGGCGAACTCCCGGAAGGCGGGGCCGTGCGGGGCCTGGATGATGGCCGCCCACCCGCTCGCCAGGGGCTCCCCCGTGACTGGGTTCAGGTGGCGGGAGTCCCTGGGCTCCACGATGACCGCCCCGAAGAGGCCGTGGGCGGTCTGGAGTCGTGTGTTGCCGTGGCTGTGGAAGTAGTGGGTGCCCTCGGGCTCGGTGTCGGAGACCCACCACTCGTAGGTAACAGCAGTGCCGGGGGCGGCCGTAGCATCAGGGTTTACGGCCAGCGCAGGCGCGCCTGTGGTGGCCACAGACAGGGCCGAGCCATGCAGGTGGAAGCTGGCGGGCTCGGTGTTGTCCAGGGCGTTGCGGAGAGCCACCCGGAGGCATTCCCCTTGGTTCACTCTGATGCTTAGGGGCTGGATGGCGTCGCGTTGGAGTCCGTGGGAAATGGCCAGGTCGCCCTTGCCAGCCCTGGCCTCCCGGTTGCGAGCCTCCTCCTGGCGTACCCTTTCCAGCTCCTCCTCGAGCACGTACATCCGCCCCTTGGGATCGTAGTCCAGGAAGCGGTTTAGAGTGATCTCCACGTTGATGGCAGCTATCCGGTACTCCCGTACCGGCGCGCCAGGCGGGCAACGCCCACCTGGCGTCACGCTCTCCCGCCCAGAACCAGCTGCCAAGGGCAGGCCCTGGGCCTTATGCCTCGCGGGGCCGCCCGTCGCACTATCGTGCTCCCCGGCTCCCGCCGGGCTGACGCACACTGCAAGAGCCAGGCTAGCCGCGACTGCTGGCCCCACGCATTGCAGCAGCCTGGCCATGGTCCGCCCTGGCCTCGCCACCCGTCGCAGATCCCGGGTGAGGAGCGCCAGGGTGCCGGTTTCCAGGACGGCCGCCAGGATATCGGGGCCGCCCAGGGGCTCCAGCTCCCCGGCATGGGGGCCGAAGAGCGGGATGCCCCGGGTGCGGGTGACCGCATAGAACCCCAGTACCAGGAGGTTGGCCGTGATGCCGACCAGCAGGTAGGCTTCCCGCCTCGCCAACGGCCCAGCGGGCGCGGCGAGGCCGAGGCCGTAGAGCGTCTGGAAGATAGCTAGCGCCAGGAAGAAGCAGCCGTAGCCCCACCACTCCTGAAAGTGCTCCGGCGCCACCAGCAGATGGACCGCCCCGGCGCCCAGGCAGCACATGGCAGCCAAGGACCGATAGGACGTGGGCCGCAGATGCGCGCGCGCCGGCTGTCGCCGGCATGCCCCACGGACGCTCAACAGCAGCCCGCTGACGACCACCGCCAAGACGACCGCGAGATACGCCCAGGGCGGCACCTCACCCCACCCCCCTGCCTCTACGCCATGGGCCAAGGCCGGCATGCCAGGCGTTGCGAGGAAGAGCGCCATGGCGGTGACTAGGACTTTCAGGGGAAAACACACATTTTCATCCCCTATCGTCTCACACGAGGGCATTTTTTTACTGGCTCCGCGCCTCCCGCTGCTGGACGATAATGGTCCCCTCCATCCCCAGCTCCCGGTGGAAGACGCAGAAGTAGCTAAACGTGCCAGGGGTGTCGAAGGTGAGGGCCCACGAGCTGCCGCTGATGCTAAAGGGCCCCACATCAGCGGAATTGAAGTACTGGGCCGGGTCGAACACCGGGCCCGGCCTGGCTGGGGTCGTCGCCTTCGGATTCAGCAGCATCCGGGGTTGGCCCTGAGGCTGAGGCCTCGCCACGATATCCTCCGGGGGAGGTGGCGCGGGATTGAAGGTAATGGTATGGAAGTACGTAGACGCCCACACCACCGTGTCGCCGGCCTTGATCGTCACGGCCTTGGGGAGGAAGTCGAAAACCTGAGACCGGCTGTCCCCCGAAAACCAATCGCTGTTGCCGGCGCGCACGAACCAAAGAGTGGTGCCACGGGGCCCGGGGTCGCTACGTGCCGTGCTGCCCTGGTCTTTTGCTTTCTGCACCAGGGCGAGCAGGGGCGCGCTCTCGGCCTGGGCCTGGGCGTCAATCTGAGCCTGGTCGGGCACGTCCGTGGCGCTGGCTGAGACCACCTCCACAGTCCCCCGCATGCGGTCCGGATGCACTAGGCAGAGGAAGGGATACGTACCGGGCTTGTCAAAGGTCACGGCAAAGGTGAGGTTAGGCGTCGCACCAGAAGGGGGACGCTTCTTCATGATCCCGGAGCTGACAAATCCCGTCCCACTGTACTTCTCCATCGGCGCGTCCGCCGCTCTGGTAGGAAAAAACACCTGCGGGTGAATCGTGGAGTCCTCGGTTGCGCCGCCAGGCGTCCAGCGGGCATAGAAAGCGGGGATGAGGTCCCCCGGTCCGCCCAGGGGGTCCTGCATGGTGGCCTCCTGGGGCTTAACGCCCCGGACGAAGCTCACGGTGTGGACCTCATCGCTCTCGATCTTCCAGGTGATCGTGTCTCCCACCCGTACCTTGAGGGCAGATGGGAAGAACGCCAGGACCTGGGTGGTGTCCTGCCCGACTCCCACTAGGGCGGTGAGAGTTCTGGGCGGCTGGGCTGGCGCCTGTGTGGGCTGCTGGGCTACTGCCCTCTTGACCAGGCCTGAGCCTTCGGGCAGCGCTGCTGGAAGCAATCCGAGCAGCAGGAGCACAATGGAGAGAGAACCAAGCTGCTTCATCGCCGTTCCTCCTCTGTAAAAGATTTCAACCGCCAGCATACCTC
>Ga0075421_100007686_pt1 | contig 13205 bp, 10 predicted proteins | sample SoiMetdeltSBSDD5_FD_75292 | JGI IMG/M metagenome (GOLD analysis project Ga0075421, IMG submission 75292) | Bulk soil microbial communities from a Populus tree surrounding site in Tennessee, USA - Soil MetaG P. deltoides SBSDD5 | ecosystem: Environmental > Terrestrial > Soil > Tree plantation... | reverse complement strand
GTTAAAGCTGTGGCCCCTGTTCAGCTACAGGTGAATTCATCGGCTGGACTCGAGGTTATTTATGGCATCGACAGCACCTTTGACGAGATCACCGGAGGTTTTACCTGGTACAAAGGCGGATCCTTCGCAGCGCCCTACGACGTGATCGTCGATGACATTTACGCGCGCTCCAAAAACATCAGCGTAGGCGATGAACCCGAGATCTTGAACCACAAGTTCAGGGTGGTTGGCATCGTGGAGCACGGAAAGGGCGCTCGATTGTACATTCCTTTGAAAACGGCACACGAGATGACCGGTGCTGCGAATCGCGTGTCGCTGTTCTACGTAAAGCTGAAAAATCCGGATCGGCTCGACGACGTGATCAAGCGCATGAACGACGCTTTCCCTGGATACCGGACATTTCCCATGAAGGACTACGCGAGGCTGATGATGGGGTCGAATAAGACGGCTCTAGATGCCTTCATTCAAACTGTCGTGTTCGTTGCGGTATGCGTCGGTGTGTTGGTGATCTTCCTTTCAATGTATACAACCATCACCGAGCGTACGCGCGAGATCGGCATTCTGCGGTCTATGGGAGGTTCGAAACAATTCATTGTCGGATTGATCTTTCAGGAAACGGCGGTTGTATGCGTCCTGGGCATCTTCATCGGGATCCTTGCGAGTCTCGCTATTGCCCATGCCGTTACTGCCATATTTCCGACCCTCCTCGTACTGATTACCGTGGGCTGGATAGCGAAGTCGGCGGTGCTGGCTCTCTTCAGTGGCTTTATCGGATCACTGTATCCGTCACTGAAGGCTGCCGCACAAGATCCTGTAGACGCCCTGGCCTACGAATGACCGGGCAATCAACCCTTTCATGGTGGTGAACAGCAATGGCGAATTTGCTCGAAGCAATTCATCTCGGAAAAAAATACAAGCTCGGCAAAGTGGAGGTCGAAGCTCTCAAAGACATTAATCTCACGATTCGTGAAGGCGAATTCGTGGCGGTCGTTGGACCTTCGGGGTGTGGCAAATCGACGCTCTTGCATGTCCTGGGTGGCATGGCACGGCCTACCCTCGGGAAAGTGCTCATCGGGGGCCAGAACCTGTCTGAGATGACCGACCGCCAACTTACGGAGCTCCGCCGCAGTCAAATCGGATTCGTATTTCAACGATTCAACTTACTTCCCACACTAACTGGCGGCGACAATATTGAAGTGGCGCGGCACCTTCACGGGGTGGGTAACGGACCGGATCGACACGGTAACGAAATCCTCGAGCTTCTGATGATCCGAAACAAAATGGCGCACAAGCCATCTGAGCTTTCCGGTGGCGAGCAGCAACGCGTCGCTATCGCACGTGCCGTGGCTGGCCGGCCAAGCATCCTGCTCGCTGACGAGCCAACCGGAAACCTGGATTCAAAAAACTCACAGATCGTGATGAACATGTTCCGCGAGCTTAACCGCAGGTTCGGACAAACGATCATTCTGATCACCCATAACGCCGAACTCGTTGCGTATACCGATAGAGTTATTGAGATGCGCGATGGGTCTATCGTCAGTCAGAACGGTGTAGCGGAAGGATGAACATCCTGATCAGCGAACCCGCGACGATGATCACGGACTACCTCCTCGCGGTGGTTAGCGTGGTATTTGGGTTTTCATTGCTGCGTCTCAGGACGCGGCGGCCGGAGATGTCACTTCTCGTGTGGGGGATCGGTTTTCTGGTCTCTGCGCTGGCTGCAATTGTCGGGGGCACGTATCACGGATTCGCGCTCTACTTTAGCGAACCGTTACACCGTGCGACATGGAACTTGACGATGCTTCTGATCGGCGTGAGTGCGGGTCTCTTCATCGCAGCAATTTTGACGACGAAGCGTACGCCTGGAGATCGAGGTTGGCTGGTTTGGGGCACGCTATTGAGCGTCTTTGGGCTGCTCATTCAGCAAAGCGGCTTGTCCATACTGCGAAACTTCAACCACAACGATCTGTATCATTGCATCCAGGCGATGGCGTTTTTCGCGTTCTTCAACTTCGCGCGCCACACGGATTATTCACCCTCTCGATAATCTTGCAACCAGCTGTGCTTTACTTTGCGTAGTGCTCGGCACCGAGGAAGTGGATCGAAACATAAGGCTCGTTACCTACGACCCAACTATCGTGCGGTCTGGCAGGGATGTGGAAGAGTTCACCCGCCCGAAGCTCAACAATCGTTCCGTCGTCGAAGGACGCAGTGGCGGTGCCGGAAACCACTAATCCGACATGTTCAACGCTGCATCGCGTTGCACCGACGGTTGGGCCCACATGTTCCGACCATCGCCAGCCCGGCTCATAGGTGGCGCGGCCCACGGTCATATCGCCGATACGAATGATCTCGAATCGCCCTTTTGTCATTTCCCGGATTTCATCCGGATTTTCAAATCGCTTCAGAATTACATCGTGCATATTTGCTACTTTCGACGCGAGAGATTGAACACGCCTGTTGTTTGTGCACCCAGAGCTGTCCAAAATTCCGAACCACGTTCGGGCGAGACCAGTCCCCTCCTTCGCGAAGGAGGGGTGGCTGCGCCATAAAGAAAATGGCTCCGTTCCTTAACGGCGCAGGCGGGGTAGTTGTTTCAAGTCACCGATTATCAAAACGACCTCGGGCTAGATAAGCGGTGTCTTGAAACAACTACCCCGTCCGCTCCTTTCAAAGGGTGCTTCGCAGCATTTTCTTTAGGTCGCGTCCACCCCTCCTTCGCAAGGAGGGGAATGCGCTTCCTCAAGGATCACGATGTTGCGTGAAGCGCAATCGGACAATTCTGGGTTTGCGCGCCCGTGAAGAACCCAATGAACTCGACCAAGGTTATCGCAAGGGCAACAACCCAAACGCACCGTCTATTCATCAGGCTCCTGAATGTAACCATCTCTTTTTGCCACAAGAATGCCGGCCTTGCCAAATCGTAGTAGTCGTCCACTGAACGGGAAAAAAGGTTAGGATTCAGAACGTGTCATATTTGGAACCCGCGCTTCCTATACTTCTTTTGCTGAGTTTAGCGGGCCTGGCCCGCGAGTGGCGTCGCTCAAAACCAGGCCGCAGGCCCTGGCTGCTAGCCATCGGCGTAACCGGGACGTTGCTGCTTTCGATGAATGCGGTGGCCTGGATGCTTTCAAGACCACTGGAGGGCTGGTACGAGAATGGTCCTGTCCCTCCTGAATCGGCAGACGCGATCGTGATCCTGGCAGGCACCGTCCACGCGCCTAGCGTCAATCGACCTTATGTTTTCGTAGTACAGGACACCTATCAACGCCTCCAACATGGAGTATGGCTATTCAAACATTGGAAGCCGCTTCCAATCCTGGTGTGTGGCGGTCCTCTCAACGATGTGCCACCGCAATCGCTGACGATGAAGCACGTGTTGGAATCGGAGGGCGTCCCGTCAGACCTAATTTGGGTCGAGACCAGGTCGAGGTCCACTCATGAGAATGCGGAGTACGGTTCACAGGTTTTGCGCCAGCACGGCATCTCTCGAATCGCTCTTGTCGTGGAAGCGAACAGTATGGCTCGTGCTGCCGCCTCTTTTCGGAAGGCCGGCATTACAGTGATCCCGGCACCCATCCGATTTACGGACCTCGATTTCAGCATTATGGACATTCTGCCGAACTGGAGAGCTATTTCGTTGAATGGCGAGACTGTCCACGAGCTTGTTGGACTCGCCTGGTACCGCCTGCGGGGATGGATCTGATACGCTGCTATCTTCCTGCAGCTTGCATGTCTTCAAACGGAGGTCTCATGTTTCTCTCTGTCACGCTGTTCGCCTTGCTGGTGCCATTCCAGAACCCGCCACCCGTTGGCATGATCCTGATGTCCGACAGCGCGGTTCAGATTCAGAGAGGAACGTCTCGGACGCCCGCTCGCCTCGGAGACCTTCTATATGCGGGCGACCGGGTGATCACGGGAACGGGTCAAGCCACATTTCTGTTTTGCCCGACGAATGAAAAACTGACGGCCAAGACCGGTGTCACGATCGAGCTCGGCCCGAGCGCTGCAAAAGGTCCCGACGCCTCGGCGCTCACGCGCGTCGCCGCCAAATGCGCGTTACCTCAGGTCGCTCTCGGTGCAGAGAGCCTGGAACGTGTAGGTGGAATGCGCGCCCGCGGTGATCCGACGGTGGTGCTCTATCTGGGTGGCACGATCAGTTCGGCGCGTCCGACGTTTACGTGGGCGCCGTTAGCGGGAACGCGCGAGTATCGCTTGTCTTTAACAGACGCTTACGGTGTTCCTGTTTGGGAATTCCGTGGCCAGGCGACAACCGTGTCGTATCCGGACTCCAGTCCGGCTCTGAAGGATGGTGTGTACCGATGGAACGTGTATGCAGAGGCCGATGGCCGTTCGAGCAGTCCTCAAAACGCACCACTCCGAATTAAGGTGGACACCGAACTGTCCAACCCTGTTGCCACCACGGATCCAGCCGCCATGCTATTGCGAGCAACCGAACTCGAAAATGCAGGGTATCCCGCAGAAGCTGCCGGCTACTTTCGCGCGCTTCGCGACATGAATCCGGCCGACCGGCGGCTCACTCGAAGACTGGTCGTTTTATATCGGAATGCCGGATTAATGGCCGCGATGGAAGAAGAGCTGAACCGTCTGGGCCCAGACTGATATGCAAAAACACGCCATCCGCCTGATGGCCTATGCTGCAATCGTGCTTGGATCGATCCTGATCACCTTTTTCGTTCAAACGTCCGCGTTCGGTGGCTGGATCGAACAACGCACTTACGATCTTCGTTTCAAACTGCGCGGCCCACTTCCGACGCTGCCCGATGTTCCGATTACGATCCTTGCGATCGATGAAGAAACCTTGGCGAAAACATCGGAGCCACTTCTCCTGTGGCACAGGCATTTCGCGAAAGTGATCGACGGTCTTACACAAGCTGGCGCAGGCGTGATTGGTGTGGATTTCATTCTCGCCGACATTACGAGGTTCGATCCGACCGGACAACAGTCCCTCAGCGAGGCTCTGCTTAAGGCCGGAGCGCGGTCCGTGCCGGTCGTCCTTGCCTATCGAGTTCATCAGGGCGGTTTGGAACAACCCCCGGAAGCGGTTCGCCTGGCCGCGCTCGCTGTGGACCATCCGTTGGCATTTATCAATCTCACGACCGACAGCGACGACTTTGTCCGCCGACAAGAAATCGAAGCGTGGTCATCGGAAGGTCAGAAACAGCCCAGCTTTGCTCTCGCCATTGCTGACGCGTTCTCCACGAAATACAACCAGCCACGAACGGCGGTCCCTACAGGATCGACACTGTTAATCAATTATCGCGGTCCGGAACATTACGAACGGATCTCGTTCGACAAGGCGTTGAAAGCGGCCGAGGTCGATGATCAGGAGTATCTGAAAAGCCATTTTGCCGGACGAATCGTGTTGATAGGCTACGTTGGCGAACGGGGTGACGACGACTTTCACTCGACACCTCAGTACTACTGGAGTCGAAGAAGCAGCTCCGGGGCGCTACGCACACCCGGCATCGAAATTCACGGCCATGCGGTTTCCACACTACTGTCGGGGCAATACATTCAACCGCTGTCACCCAGGTTGCAGCGGCTGGTGACTTGCGCTCTCATCGGCATCATCGCCCTAATCTGCTTTGGCCGAGAACCAATGAAGGCCGTCGCTGTGAGTATTGCTGTCGTCGCGGTCTTCATTACGGCTTCGATCCTGGCCTTTAACGCCGGTTATGCGGTGATGATGTTTCCACCAATCTTCGGTTCGGCGCTGATGCTGGGTTTGTCCCAAAGCACCAATTTCCTGCTTGAGGGAAGAGAGAAGCGACGCCTTCGACAGCTGTTCAAGCGTTATGTGAACGACAAGGTTATCGAGCAGATCATCGCTACCCCGGACAAGCTTGCCTTTCAAGGCAGGAAGTGCCGGATTACAGTCCTCTTTGCCGATATCCACGCGTTCACGACGCGTTCCGAAAGTATGCCTCCCGAACGAGTGGTTCGCGATTTGAATCAATATCTGCAGTCCATGGTGCAGGCAATTGAGTCTAACCACGGAATCATTGATAAGTTCATTGGCGATGGAATCATGGCTTTATTTGGCGTGCCAGTCTTGAACGACCCGGAGCACACGCTGCACGCCGTTCAGGCGGCCGCCGCAATGATGTCCGCGCTCGAGACACTGAACCGGAAACTAGTTCAAGACGGCAGCCAGCCGATCCGCATAGGCATCGGCATCCATTCAGGTGAGGCGGTGGTCGGCAACATAGGGGCCTTGGCGAAAATGGACTACACAGCCATTGGCGACGTGATCAACACGGCAGCCCGCATCGAATCGCTCACTAGGAAAATCGATGCGAACGTTCTTATCAGCAGCGACGCTTACACCGCGGTCCAGGGAACGATCCACGGCGAAGACATGGGCCCGCAATCCCTCAAAGGAAAAGATAACCTCGTCGGCGTTCACAAGATCTGTTGAAGTGGCACGTTCGCGAAACCGAGGGCCCTTTGGAATCCCAGACCACCGTCGAGCATCGATTGTCCTTTACGATTGAACTTGGACTTGATGTCGCTTCAGTTCGTGGAGGAAATCACTCTGTCCGACGTGATATTGCGAGTGTGTAATAGTCATCCCGTCACGGCCGATAACCAAAACTTCTCTTAGGGCCTGTGTGTGGCGTGCGACCGCCGTGCCCCAACGTATCGTGCGTCTTTTGAGGCCGAGCAAGGAGCGCTGATTCAGTTCGTCTTCTGATACGATGATTTCCCCAGGCTCACCCACTAGACATCCCATTCCAATGGCGGCGACGAGTAATGCGCTGCCCTGATCGAACCGATTGTCAGCTCGTTCCAACATTTTGTAACCAACCAGAATGAGAAACGGACCGCCCAACCGACAGATAAGGCGCAAACCGAGCCCCACCGGAAACCGAACAGAAGTAGGTGTCCGCCTAGCACGTTGGAAACGAGACTCTGTCGCAATAAATCGAACCAAGAACAGAGCGAAGCCAATAACCAGTGCGTTTCCTATCATGCTTCCAGACTACAGCTGTAGCTTCTCCTGTTCTCTTTTCTTCTCAGCGGTGAAGGTTCGGTGAACCAGCGCGGTATTCGCGATGAACCGAAGTTTCTTGTGCCGCTCACCACAATTTGACGATGCTTAGCAGGTTTGAATAATCATCCGTCCAGACACGGAAAGATTCGGGAGGGCTGATCCGCGTCCAGCCTGGCACTGCGGGCAATGCGCCGAGGGCTTCTATCCGTCTTGCCGCGACCATGTGGATGGACTGCGATTTACTGCCGTCCGAAACAGGGTCGACGTCACTACGCACGAACCCAACGAGTGAACCGTCGTCGATGAGTGCGGAGACGAGACGGCTGACATCAAGATAACGATTGCTGACATGAAACATGATGATTCCGTCTGAAGCGATTTTCGACAGATAGAGTTGCAGCGCTTCGCGTGAAAGCAGGTGCGCGGGGATTGCATCTGAACTGAACGCGTCCAGCATCAGATAATTGAAGTAACCCGACGGCATTCGTTCCATCTCCAGACGCCCGTCTCCGATGATCACCCTGCAATTGCTGCCGCACCGGTCCAGGAACGTGAAGTACCGGCGCGCGATCATCTCCATGTCAGCGTCAATCTCGAAGAACGTCATGGGCCGATTCGGGCTTGCATAAGCCGCCATGCTTCCCGCTCCTAAACCGATGACACCCAGCCGCTGTGAGCCTTTGGCCGCCAGCATGTCCATCACGTCACCGACCGGTCCCGAGCGATGATAGTACGCTCCCGGTTCGCCTGAACCCTGGACTACTGTGTTTTCCCAGCCGTGCATGGTATCGCCGTGGATCAACTGACGCCGTTGCAACTGGGCGTCATACAAGATCTCCTTTACGCCGAAAAAGTTTCGCGCGATTTCGAGACGCGTGCGGCCGCCTCGATATTCGGCGACCACAAATCCGGCAATGACGATCACCACGGCCCAAGCGAGCGCAAAAACGTGCAGCCGGTCGCGCAATTGGTATATGGCGATCACGAGCATGATTACCGCGACGAACAGAACGTTGTTCGCCCGAGTCGATTCAAGTTGTCGGAGAACGATAAAACCCAAGAACGCAGCGATGCTGAAGAGAGCCGGGATCGCCCATCGTGATTCAGGGCGTTTGACCTCACGCGTACCGTCGCGAAAAAAGCACATCATTGCCAGGAGCAACGGATATTCGAACACGGTTCGAAATAGCGCTGGCGCGGCCAGAGCGGTAAATGCCCCGCCCAGGACGCCGCCAAGCGCAATCCAGAAATAGTATTCCGTCAGATGAGCCGGAGACGGCCGCCGTTCTGCTATCGCAACGTGACACAGAAGCGCACACCAGAAAAGAAGCGCTACATGCATCGAGATGCTGAGCCACACGGACCCGGAGAATGTGAATGAAGCCAGCAATGTCGCCGCTGCCAATGTCGTGATAAGCGCAATCGGAATCCACGCGCTGATTCGTTCCGCCGAAAATCGGCGTCGCGGCGCGAACGCGAGAATAAACGTCAACAAATACGTCGCCAGCGGCACGACCCACACGAATGGGGCAGACGCCAAATTCGTGGCGATGTGGTTCGTCACCGCCAGCATCAAGGCCGATGGAAGAAACGCCGCCGCGACCCAATAAACTCGCAGTCGCATCGCGGGAACGTTAGCCGAGGCGATGGACTCCGACTCTTTTGGCGAACCCGCGTTTGATCTCATCCACACCGCGATGGCCGATAGTCCAATCATCGCGGTCAGCAGAATGTAACCAAAGAACCACGAACGCGACTGAAGAGATACTCCAAGCGACGGCTCTAAAACAAAGGGATGGACAGTCAATGCCAGCAGGCTGCCTGCGTTGCTCGCTGCGTAGAGGAAATATGGATCCTCGGCCGACTTCTCCGCCGTGGTGGAAAACCACTTCTGGAGTAGCGGCGCCGTTGTCGCCACGGCAAAGAAGGGCACGCCTACTCCAGTAAGCAGCCGCACAATTAACCACAAAGGTGCTGCGCCCGCATCATGAACGCCGGTCAGGCTGAGACGAATCGGCAGGAAAGCAAACGAGGTGAAGAGGACCATTGTATGCAGGATCAACTGGACGCGTAATTGAAGGCGGCCCAACAGATGCGCATAAAGGTAAGCAGCGAGCAGGACGATCTGAAAAAACACAATGCAGATCGACCACACAGCCGCCGCCCCTCCGACGGAAGGTAGGACCATTTTGCCGACCATCGGTTCGCACCAGAACAGTAGAAATGCGCTCAGGAACAACGTCACAGCCAGAAGCCGCGCGAGTGAAACAACTTTGGTTCGTTCCACCGCAACCGCCGTATTCATCTCAATCAGGTCCCTCCTGACCGGCGATTGTAGGTAAGGGACATGAAAAAGCGAACCTTCGAACGTTGAGCTGAGTTGTCCGGATTCTCAAAATCGCGCGGACAATAATTGAACCAGAGCGCGCGCTATTGGACTGAGGCCATCCACCTGTTGGAGGTGTTCTTGCAGCTGCACAAGCCGTGGTCTCAGGAATTGCTCGCGGACCAGGCAGAAGTCAGGATCCTCGAAGCCGCGCATTCGGCACTCCCGATAGAACAGGTAAATGTTGGCGAAGGCGTGATAGTCGCACACCAGCTTTTCCATTTCGGAATCGGATTGTTCCTGAGGCACCGCCGATTGATTCAGTATTTGGCAATACTGATGCGCAGCCTCGCGAACCAGAGAGACCGCCAACTCGATCGCGCGCGCTTTTTCCGACAGCGCAATCACTCCCGGCAGAAATTCAAAGCTCTGGCTGTAGGTATGCCCGAGCACCGACTGCACCGGAACGATTGCTCTAATGACGCGCTGTATCCACGGTAGATACACGGGTGCAAATTTCGCCAGGAAATCAAAGGCGGCGCTGTACCGTTCGATTGTTTCGTCGTCGGCGCGGTAAATCACCACATCGTCCACCAGGTCGATTCCCTCTGGGAGCTGCGCGATCAGTAACACCGAATCTTCAGCTGTTCGAAGACGCGGCAAAGCTTCCGCGCCATCTGCGCGCCACTCACCGCGAAACACTGATGCTCTCACGCGTCGCGACACACTGTCGTGGGCGATGAGGATGTTCGCCGACTCTCCATCTGAATCGAAAACCATTCGCGCACCGGCGGGAAGTTGAAAATGCGAAAACTGGAACGATTCCGGGCGGGTAAGCGTCAGCGTCCAACGCTGGTCTCGGCCGTGTTCGGCCAAATACAACGCGAGACTTGCTGCCGCGACAAGCGCCCGTTCCGAGTCCGGCGGCATCAGCAGCGCGCGACGCAACAATCCGATCGCGCCATTGGACACCAGCGGAACTTCCCCGGGATCGTTGATGAATTGCAGCAGAGCCGCCTCCAGACCACCGGAACCGGCAAGAAGCGTCCGCCGAAAACGTTTCAGAAAAAACCCTACAGTGCGCGTCGCACGACGCCTGGCTGCCGCGTTCAGGAATTGGAGATCCAGCGGTTCCTGCGGACAGGCGAAGCCACGATCCGGGCCTTCAAAGGCGCCGGGACGGTGCGGAGACTCTGCGGCCATCATGAAAGTAACCCCCGAGATGCATTCCGACAACAGATAGTGAGGTGGCACCTCAGATCGTTACATGCAGCGATGGGTTTCTAATTGGATCCTTGATTCAGGAGGTCGTGAACCTTGCCGACGAAGGCCTCGGGCGAGAAAGGTTTTTGCAGGAACGCGGTGCCTGGCTCGAGAACACCGTGATGGCTGATGATGTCGTCTGTGTACCCGGAGATGTACAGGACTTTGATCTCAGGACGGATTCCTTGAATGATCTCGGCAAGTTGCCGACCGCTCATCTGCGGCATGACGACGTCGGTGACCAACGCATCGATCGGTCCGGAATGCTCGCGTGAAATTCGCAGAGCCAGATCGCACGCACCCGCTTCGAGCACGCGATAGCCCTTGCTGCTCAGGATCTCGGATGCGAGGTCGCGGACAGCTTCTTCATCTTCGACGAGCAACACCGTTTCGCCGGTTCCATCGACCGTTTGAATTCCTTTTCGCGAATCGCCGGGTTTCACTTGTTCGTGCACGCGCGGGAAAAAGATGCGGAACGTTGTTCCCTTTCCGACCGCGCTGTCGAGAGCAATGTATCCGCCGCTTTGGTTGACAACGCCGTACACGGTCGCCAATCCCAGGCCGGTACCTTTGCCGCTTTCTTTCGTCGTGAAGAACGGCTCGAAGATGAGATTTTGAATGTCTTCCGGTATTCCGGATCCGGTATCGCTCACCGCAAGCATCACGTATTGGCCTTCTCGTACCGGCGCCTTAACCATTTCGCCGACCTCTGAAGCGGTCACGTTTGCCGTCTGAATGGAAAGCTGTCCGCCCTTCGGCATCGCATCGCGCGAATTGACAACGAGATTCAACAGCACCTGCTCGATCTGGCCTGGATCGGCTTTGATGACGCCAAGACTGCGTTCGAGCGTGTTGACGAGATGAATGTCTTCTCCGATCACGCGGCGGAGAATCTTGTGCATGTTCGTGACGATCGTATTCATGCTCAACGGCACGGGCTGCATGATCTGTTTGCGGCTGAACGCGAGCAATTGCCGCGTTAATGATGCAGCGCGATCTGCGGCTCTCTGGATCTCTTCGACCATTGCCCGTGAGCGGTCGAATCTCTCATCCAGTTTTTCCATCAACAGTCCGCTGTAGCCGATGATCACGACAAGCAGATTATTGAAGTCGTGAGCTACACCGCCGGCAAGACGGCCGACCGCCTCCATCTTCTGAGATTGCCGCAGAGTTTCTTCCAACCGCTGGCGTTCCGTCATGTCGCGCGCGATGCCGAGAAGTCCGATGACATGACCATCCTGCAAGTGAGGCGTCGTCGTACATTCCACAACCACGTAGTCGCCGGTCTTGCGCTTGAGGTGCAGTTCGGATAGAAGAAGCGTCTCTCCACCAAAAACGCGTTGCAGCGTTTCTTTGGCAGCCGTCACGTCATCCGGATGCATGAGATCTTCAAACCGCCGCCCAACCCATTCGTCACTCGCCCAGCCCGTAATACGCTGGAAGGCCGTATTCAGCGACGTAATGTTGTGGTCCGGCGACAGCGAGAAAATCGCGTCACTCGCCGCCTCCACCAGACTGCGATACCGTTCCTCCGATCGGCGTTGCGCCTCCTGTGTCTGGATCGCCTGTTGGTAGAGTTCGTTCAGCTGCTGGATGTGCTGCTGCGCCTGTTCGGACTGATTTAAGTGATACCGATAAAGCCGATACAAAAGAATCACGACCGGCGAAGCGAACAGGAGGATGTAAACGTTCAGCTGCTGATAGAAGAGAAAGATCATTCCCGCAAAAGCCGCGGAGCCGAAGAAGTTCAGCAGATAAAGGTCGACGGCATTCTTCCAGATTGCCCAAAACGGCTGTGCGCTCCAGAACGAGACGGCTGCCGCGAGCGTCACCGTGTTCACGGTGAACCACATCGCAGCCACTAGAGCCATACCCAAACCGAGGTTCGCAGGCGACGGAAGACCGGACGCCATTGCTGCGTTGTAGGCAATTCCCATCGCGAGAACTGCCAGGGGAGAGCCCGCAAGATTAAAGAAGAAACGATGGAGCAGAATCTTCCGATAGAAATAAACGCCGTGCCGGCGGCTGTAATCCGTAATGCTGGCAGTGATCGTGTCGACCCAAAGCGTCACCAGTGCCGGACCTGCTCCAAAGTAGATGAGCGCAAGAATCGGAAAAACATCGCTCATTGAAATGATCACGGTTGTGCTCTTGGGAAGGCGCAGGTTGACTGAAGCGATAAACGCCGACGGGATGGTCAGCAAGAGCCATGGCAGTGAGAATTCACCGGGCAGGAATCGCAGACAAAGATAGGTACAAGGAATTGCAGCAATATAAATGGATGCGAGATACAGCCTGCTGGTAATGGGCAGTTCCCGCCACTGTAACGATTTCGACAAAGCCGGTGCCTCTCGCTCTTACTCGGAGTCCTCCAGACGGAATCTCGAGCAGGACTGGTATTATGTCCGGAGTGTCAAGTAAGGGAGAAATGCGGCGGCGCGATCCATGTCACCGTGGCACAAAGCTGTGCCGGTCGCAAAAACACATTCCTGGTGACCGCCGTATTCTTCAGTCATTAATCAAGCGCCGCTAGCCCGCTTGGAGCGGTCTTCGTTTCCAATTCTTCGATTTCAATAACAACTTCAACTTCAGCGTTCA
>Ga0075421_100007685_pt1 | contig 13206 bp, 8 predicted proteins | sample SoiMetdeltSBSDD5_FD_75292 | JGI IMG/M metagenome (GOLD analysis project Ga0075421, IMG submission 75292) | Bulk soil microbial communities from a Populus tree surrounding site in Tennessee, USA - Soil MetaG P. deltoides SBSDD5 | ecosystem: Environmental > Terrestrial > Soil > Tree plantation... | reverse complement strand
AAGCCTCTGCGCCCCCTCTGACTTTCAAGGCGAAACTCTCCTTCAAGGAAGACCATGCCCTGCTGCAGGAGATTGAGATAGCTTCCACAGACCGCGACCAACCGGGCAATCTTCTCACGGGCAGCGCGGCCATTGAATTGCAGTCGCGTATCTCGATTCTCGCCAATCTCAAGGCGCCAAAATTCGATCTTGATGAAATGCTCGGTGAAGAAGGCCGCCAGCTCGTGAAAGACGGGGCCATTCTCGAAGACCTCGTTCAATTTCTCGAAATTCTTCCAGAAGGTCTGGACGGCCATCTCATTCTCGATGTCGGCACCTTGATTGCCGGGACAGAAAAGCTTGACGGCGCGAAGCTGGAAGCGGAGCTGGCCGACCGCGGGTTGGTCGTTCACGAGCTCAGCGCCAATCTGCCGGGTCAGACCAAGGCAAAATTCAGCGGTCTTCTCTTTGCAAACGGCGACCGCCCCCAACTGTCGGGTGATGTTCAGATCGAATCCGCTGGCACCCGGGATTTTCTAGTCTGGCTCATGCCCGAATGGCAGAAAGCAATTGCCGCTCACTGGACGGGGGCGCGTGGCAAGCTCTCCCTGCGGTCCAAGCTCGACTATGCGTCGCAAAGCCTCCGTCTGGGCGAAGCTCGCTTCAGCCTCGATGAATCGACGGGTTCGGGCGAATTGGCCCTCGCGGCCGAACCGTCGGGGGGAAACAGTATCCGCGTCAAATTGGACAGGCTCGACCTAGATCGTTACCTGCCCGACGGGCTGGGCCCTCTCAGTCTTCCCCCCGAGCTTCTGGCAGGGATTGGCGCCATGGGTCAGGGCGCCAACGCGCTGGGTGACGTCCAGCTTCTCCTGGAAGCGGGAAAGCTTACGATCAATGGTATCGAGGCAGACGCCGTTAAAGCCGATGTGACGGCGACCCCCGATGTGCTCGACGTTCATGCGATCGAGATCGGTCGGGTGGGGCAGGCTCGACTCGAGCTCAGCGGCGCCTTGGAGTCCGCGAACGGCTCGAATGCGGGTTCGGCAACGCTTAAGATCGAGGCGGCAGACCCCCAACTTCTTTTGCGCATGTTGGGACTAATCCCTCAGCCGAAAGTGGGTATGCCCGATCCCCCGTGGACTGTTGCCCTCGCACCGCTCTATGCCAGCCTCACGACGTCGCTGGAGAGAAAGGAAAATGAAAGTCAACTCAATCTGAACCTCGAGGGATCGGCCGGGCAGTCCAAGCTCTCTTTGAATTCGGTTTTCACAGGCGATCTCGCCGACCTGAAATCCGGCCGGCTTCAGTTGAGCGGCAATCTCGAGAGTCCGAGCGCGCAAAAACTTTTGAGCCTCTTTGGCCGGTCCTTGAAAGCGACGGACACCCAACCCGCCAGGCTGGCGATGAGTGTCGACGGCGAGGTTTCGACCGGCCTGCTCATTCAGTCGGAGCTCCAGCTGCTCGGCGCTGAAGCAGGCTTTTCTGGGACTGTGGAAGATCTGATTGCCGGCGGGTCGCCTGAGCTCGCGGGCACCCTCACGCTGGATGCCCCAAATGCGGGGCCCCTGATTGAAGCGCTGGGGATCGCCAAACCCGAACCGGGAGTGCCGCTCAAGCTAACCTCACGCCTTCAGGGCAGGTTGGGTTCGATTGACCTGAACGATTTCAAAGGCGCCTTGGGCGAACAGCAGTTCGACGGCCGGCTCTCGATCGAAAATGGCCTGTTGAATGTCGTGATGCATGCCGCGGAGCTTTCCGCACCGGCGTTGCTGTCCATAGCACTCATGCCCATGGACGGGCGCTCCCTAGAACCTGTGACTCTCTTTGCCACATCGCCCTTGGGAGGCGCCGAGGGTCGGATTCTGTTGGAAACCGATCGCATGGCCATGTTTTCCGGTTTCGGTCTCGTCAAGGCGCGCACAGAGCTCAATTCTGTCGATGGCAGGCTCTCGCTCTCGATCGACGGCACGGGGCCGCAGGGCACTCCCTTTGTCTTGAAAGCCAATACCTCGCGGGAAGCTGATGAGCTGCGCCTCGAGGCGGCTCTCGAGGGAGCGCTCGAAATGAGCGAGGTTCTTTCAGCGCCCGATGGTGAGCCGGTGATCGACAGTCTGCTGAGCATCAAAGCTTCGCTCACCGGCAAGGGCCGCAGTCCCGCCGGCCTGGCGTCATCCATGACAGGACAGGGTACCGTCAGCATGCCGAAAGGTTTTGTGAGGGGGATCGACGCCGACAGTTTCATTTCGGGGCTTCGTTTCTCGCCGACTTCGGGCGCGGTTGACCGCCTGCTTCGGCAGGGTTTCACCGGCAGCGACCTGATCTTCACGGGCGGTGCCGGCACGCTCGCGGTCGCAGAGGGTGTCGCGACCTTGGGCCCGGTCGCCTTCGAAGCCGGCGGCATTCAGGGTTCGATAAAGACGATCTTCGAAGCCTTGAGTCGCAAGGTGGATGTGAGTGTCGAGATCGGTCTGAAAGCCTTGGGCGACGTGCCGCCAGTCGAGGTGAGTTATGCAGGCCCCGCCCGAGCCCTCGAACGCAACGTCGATGCCAGCGAGCTGAGAGCCAGGCTATCAGCCGTCGAGCTTAAACAGAACATGGACAAGCTCGAAAAGCTCCAGCGTGAACAGCTCGAACTTTTCGCCGAGGAGGAGCGACAGGCCAAGGTGCAAGCGGCCGAGCGCGCCGCGGCGGAGAGGCGGAGAACGCAATGGTTGGCGGCCCGCGAGAGAGCGGAAGGGCAGGCGGCGCTCGACAGGACAGCGGCGGAGGAGCAAGCGAGCGCCGAGGCTCTGAGGCTCGATCTTGAGGAATTGAAGCGCCGGGCGGGGGTCCTCGAGCAGAACCGGCGCACCGTGCAAAAAGAAAGATCTCTGGAAGAGGTGGCCGATCGGCGCGAGCTGCAGCGCCAGTCCGCGGCGGCAGAGCGTTTTCGGCAGCCCGAACGAGCAGCGCTGGCGAGAGCAGTCGAGGCGCGACGACAGGCTGATGCCCTGGAGCGGGAGCGCCAGCGTCTCGCCGCAGAGGCAGCGCGCCGGGTGGAGGAAGAGCGGCTCGCGAGGGAAGCAGCTCAAAAAGCTGAGGAGGAACGAAAGGCGCGCGAAGCGGCCATGGAGCTCGAACGCCAGCGTCTCGCCGCGGAGGCGGAACGTCGTCGCCAGGCTGAAGAGGCCGAGCGTCAGCGTTTGGCCGAAGAAGTGGAGCGCCAGCGTTTGGCCGAGGAGGCCGAGCGTCAGCGTTTAGCCGAAGAAGCGGAGCGCCAGCGTTTGGCCGAGGAGGCCGAGCGTCAGCGTTTAGCCGAAGAAGCGGAGCGCCAGCGTTTGGCCGAGGAGGCCGCAAGACAGGCCGAGGCGGAACGTCTGGCCAGGGAAGCGGCACAACGAGCCGAGGAGGAACGAAAGGCGCGCGAAGCGGCCATGGAGCTCGAACGCCAACGTCTCGCTGCGGAGGCTGCGCGCCGGGCCGAGGAAGAGCGCCTCGCCAGGGAAGCAGCACGGAAGGCCGAGGAGGAACGAAAAGCGCGCGAGATGGCGATCGAACTCGAGCGCAAGCGCCTGGCGGAGGAAGCGTTGCGCAAGCAGCGGCAGGCTGAGGAGGACGCAAAGGCCCGTGAGGCCGCTCTTCTGCTGGAGCAGGAGATTAAGCGCAAGGCTGATGAAGAAAAAAAGGCCAGGGAAGCGGCCCTGGTACTGGAAAGGCAGAGACAGGCGGAAGAAGCGGCGCGTCGGGCCGAGGAAGAGCGAAAGGCCCGCGAGGCAGCGCTGGAGAGCGAACGGCGCCGCCAGGCGGAGGAGGCAGAGCAGCGAAGGCTGGCGGAGGAAGCCGTCCGCGCCGAGCAAGAACGAAAGAGACTGCTGGCGGCGCTGGAGATCGAGCGTCAGCGCCTTGCGGAAGAAGCCGAGCGCAATCGGCAAGAAGAATTGGAGCGAGCCAGACTGCAGGCGTTTGAGAAAATGAATGAGCGCGAGATGATACAACATCTGCAGCGTACAGGCGCATGGGCGAGCACCTATCGTCGGGCAAAAGAAACGGCGGCACAACGCGCGCTCGAGGAGGCCAAGGCCAAGATAGATCAACTCCTCAAGGAAGCTGGCCAGCCCTCCACCGAATCCTTGGCTCCCAAGCAGAAACAGCCCGCCTCGTCAGCGGATGATCTTCCATCCGCGACCCAATCGATCGCCCCGTCCGCCGTTGAACAAACGCGAGAGGACCTTGAGGCCGAACCGCTGCCGGTGGATGACAGCGATGAGGCCTCCCGCGGGCCGAAGCTGATTGACCCGAGCAGCGCCGCCGCTTCGGTCGGACCCGATCAGTCGGCGATCGATTCCGCGGAAACCGTGGAAGGGGATCGCACGCGGGTACGACGAAATGGCCAATTCGAAGCAAATTGGCTGGAACGCCTCGAGCGCATGATCAAGCTTCCCCCCGGCAGCGCCAAGAAGGATATCAATCCGCGAAAGCGATACAACTTCAACCGATGATTTGAGCCGGGTTTCGCAAACGGCCTTCGATGGCCTCACGGAGCAGAAAAATTCGGATCGCGCTCGAAAGATTGACTTGCCTGCGCCCTTCGTCGATCTGCGCAATAAGCGAAGAGACCGACAAGCCTCTCAGTCTTGCTGCCAGCTTCAGGGCCTCCCAGAATGGCGGTTCGAGCGACAGCGACGTGCAATGTCCGGCGATCCTCACCGATCGTTTCACCGGACCTGCCATTATTCGGGTGCAACCATCCTCTCGGGGCGCACGAGCGCATCGAAGTCGGACTCGTTGACATAGCCGAGGCGCAAGGCTTCCTCCCGCAAGGTCGTACCGTTCTTATGTGCCGCCTTGGCGATTTCAGCAGCCTTGTCATAACCGATTTTCGGCGCCAGGGCCGTGACCAGCATGAGCGATCGCTCGAGGAGCTCGCCAATGCGCTTCCGGTTGGGTTCTATTCCGGCAATGCAATTTTCAGTGAAGCTTACGCTGGCGTCTGCCAGAAGCCGGATCGACTGCAGGACATTGTTGATGATGACGGGCTTGAACACGTTGAGTTCGAGATGTCCCTGCGATCCTGCCACCGTTACCGCCACATGATTGCCGAACACCTGACAACACACCATCGTCAGTGCCTCGGCCTGAGTCGGATTGACCTTGCCGGGCATGATGGAGGATCCAGGTTCGTTCTCCGGCAGGAGGAGCTCACCCAGGCCGGAGCGCGGGCCGGAGCCCAGCCAGCGGATGTCGTTGGCAATCTTGAACAGGCTGACGGCGATTGTGTTCAAGACACCCGATAGTTCAACCAGCGTGTCGTTGGAAGCAAGCGCTTCAAATTTATTATGGGCGGGCTTGAACGGGAGTTTGGTCATCGCCGCCACTTCGGCTGCGAAAACCTCGTCGAACCCTTTTTTTGAATTGAGTCCCGTTCCTACCGCCGTTCCGCCCTGGGCAAGCAGGTAAAGCCTTGGCAGGACGGCTCTGACGCGCTCGATGCCGAGCGCCACCTGCATCGCATATCCCGAGAATTCCTGTCCGAGTGTAATTGGCGTTGCATCCTGCGTATGGGTCCGTCCGATCTTGATGATGTCGTCCCAGGCCCTGGATTTCGCCTCCAGTGCTTGATGAAGCTGTTCCATGGCTGGAAGTAGCCGGCGGTGAACCTCGAGCGCGGCGGCAATGTGCATCGCTGTCGGGAAGGCGTCATTGGAAGACTGCGATCGGTTCACATGATCATTGGGGTGAACCGGCTTCTTCGATCCGATTTCGCCGCCCAGTATCTCGATCGCTCGATTGGAGATCACTTCGTTGACGTTCATGTTCGTCTGGGTGCCAGACCCTGTTTGCCAAACCACCAGGGGAAAGTGTTCGTCGAGCTTTCCCTCGATGATCTCATCGGCCGCCGTGACGATGGCTCTTGCCAGCTCGCCCTCGAGGAGCCCCATTTTGACATTGGCCAGGGCTGCAGCCTTCTTGACGATGCCGAACGCACGGATGAGTGCCAATGGCATTCGTTCGCCGCCGATTTTGAAATTGGCAAGCGATCGTTCGGTCTGAGCTCCCCAATATTTGTTCATGGCGACGTTGATGGGGCCGAAGCTGTCGGTCTCGATGCGGGTCTTTGCCATCCTCTTACCTTACCGCTCATCATGCCAGATCGGATTTGTCCACGCCCTCTTTCCCGCTGGATCGATGAGCACGATGCGTATCCATGGGCTTCGCTTGACCTCCGTCCAGGACTTGCCGAGCATCCCGAGATCGATCCGCGCCTCGGTGATGGCCCGGCCGTAACGCCCGGCGGATCGTGAATTATGACCGACGACGCCGATCGCGTTCACGGGCGATGAGGCGATCCAAAGTTCGTCCCCATCGATCGCGAGCTCATGGATCTGCGGGCCCTGGGACGAGTAATACTGACCGGCCTTGAGCGCCTCTAGCAGCGCCTCCGGCTCGAGCGTTTCGGCCTTCACGTGGACCCAGCCGCCAAAGGCGTCATCGGATTTGAAATGTGCATCGTCTGTCGCAAAGGCCGTCAGCCGCCGTCCCTGCCTCAAGAGCTGATCGAGCAGATACCATCCATCGCCGCGGTCGACTTCGACGAAGCAGCCATGATTGTAGATTTCGACCGCATGGGCGGCTGTCAGCGCATTGCCGTCCCCAATCGACAGCTGGGACCACGCAGGATGCGCGATGCCGACGAAGGCTCCCGCCGCAGTGGCGCGAGCCGCAAGTTCGGGCCCCGTCTCGTCCGGCGCCGGCGGCTCGAAATCAAGGGGAAGCCCGGCAGCGACGATGTGCCAGAGTTCGCCCACCTCTGTTGCCATGGCGTGGAGTTCCGCCCCGATCAAAGTCGTGAACCGGTTGGAGCGGAAGGGCCGGGTGTCGGCCACCGGCCAGCGATAGCGGTCTATAAAATGCTCCGACATCTGCACGAAATCATAGCCTGCGTCCTTGTAGGCCTCGACCGCCCGGTCGAGCGGCAGGGCGCCATCGGAAAGGTTGGAATGGGTGTGAAGATTGCCGCGCCAGAAGCGGCCCTTGAGGGAGAATGGAGCGATATCGGCCATGTCACGAAATCCTGTGCTGCTTATGGCCGATTTTTCCTTAGACGGAAAGCTGCATGCCGAGTTCGACCACGCGGTCGGGCGGAATCCGGTAGAACCCGGTGGCTCGCGATGATTGGTTGGCCAGCATGATGAAAAGGCGCTGCTGCCAGAAGGGCAGGGCCGAACGCATCGAAATCCTGATGGCGCGCCGGCCCAAGAAATAGGAGGCCGTTCTTGGGTCGATATCGAGTCCGGCTGATCGTGCCAGTCTTAACGCCGCCGGTACGTTGTGCGTCTCCATGAAACCGAATTTGGCTTCGATCAGCCAGGCATCGAGCGGCAGGCGGGAGATTTCGTTCCGCTCGGCATTAGGAACCCGCGGCTCGTCTGCCGTGCTCACGTGTATGAAGACAAGCGTGTCGTGCAGCACCCGGTTGTGTTTCAGATTGTGAAGCAGGGCGCTTGGCGCAAAATTCGGATCCGTCAGAAGGAAAATCCCTTCGCCAGGCACGCGCACGGGCGGTTTTCGCTCGAGGCTTTCCAGCAGGCCTTTGAGCTCTACGCTGTCGCGCCGCAGCTTCTGCGCCAGGGCTTCGCGTCCGCGCATCCAGGTCAGCATCAAAGTGATGATAGTGATGCCGATGATCAGAGGCACATAGCCCCCGCTGATGATCTTGTATGCATTGGCCGTGAAGAAAGTCATCTCGATTGCCAATATGAAACCGAATACGACACCGACGACGACGGCCGGCCAGCGCAGCCCCACGCGGAAATAGATGATGGCGAGAAAAGTGTCTATGACCATCGCCGTGTTCACCGCAATGCCATAGGCCGACGCGAGCGCTGAAGAGGAGCGGAAGGTCAGCACCAGGAAGGTCACGCCGATAAAAAGGATCCAGTTGATCTGACTGATATAGACTTGACCATGTTCGGTCTCGCTGGTGTGCGCGATGTTCATCCGCGGCAGGAGCCCCAAATGGATCGCCTGCTGGGCGACGGAGAACGCCCCCGTAATGACGGCTTGGCTGGCGATGACGGTGACGAGCGTCGCCAGAATTACCAGGGGGATCAGCGCGAAGGGAGGCACCATGAGATAGAACGGATTGGCGATTGCCGAAGGGTTCGAGTACATTAGCGCGCCCTGGCCCAAATAATTCAGGATCAGTCCGGGAAATACGACCGATATCCATGCGATTCGTATCGGAGTTTTTCCGAAATGCCCCATGTCGGCGTAGAGTGCTTCTGCCCCCGTGACGGCGAGGAAAACGCCGCCCATGATCACGAGGGCAACGCCTGGATGATGGCTGAGGATGAACAGCCCATGCGCCGGGTTGAAGGCAAGCAAGATTTCCGGATCGTGTACAATGTGCAAAAGGCCCATGGCCGCGATAACGACGAACCATAAAGTGGTCACCGGCGCGAAAAACTTGGCGACGCCGGAGGTTCCTCGAAACTGGACAGCGAAAAGCGTGGCCAGGACCGCGAGCGTGATCGGCACCACATAACCATCGAAAACCGGATTTATCACCTTGAGGCCTTCGATGGCCGACAGCACCGATATGGCCGGCGTGATCATGGCATCACCGAAGAAAAATGCCGCCCCGATGATTCCGAGCAGCAGTGCGAATCCGCCGCGACGTCCCAGCGCATGTTCGACCAGCGTGACGAGCGAAAGGATTCCTCCCTCGCCCTTGTTGTCGGCCCGCATCAGCAGAAACACGTATTTGAAGGTGACGATGACGATGAGCGACCAGATGAGAAGCGACACGACACCCAGGAGGTCGCTGCGCACAATCATGTTCCCTTGCGAGATATGGGAGAGTGCTTCGCGAAGCGCGTAAAGCGGACTCGTGCCGATGTCGCCGAAGACGACGCCAATGCTTCCGAACACCAGCCCCAGTCGCGCCGGCTTTCTTGCGGGTTCTCCCTCTTCGCCGAGATTGATCTCGCGATCCGTCATCGATTGACCTTGGGTTCGTCTACCAGGCGAGCGCTCCTGTCGCCGGTCCTACTGAATGTTGAGCAGACCGCGGCAGTCTGAAGGTAGGTTGGATAGCATCAGCGGCTTCGCTGGTTTCGGAGAGGGTTTTTTCTTGGGCGGCGGCTTCTCCGGCGCCCAGGGCTTGTCGGATAACCAATAGGAAAGCTCCTGGCCACAGCCGGTTCCGTCGGCGGGTGCTGGAAGAGGTTGATTCGTGCAGCCGGGATTCTCGCTTGGGCAGCGCATCCGGATGTGAAAATGATAGGTGTGCCCGTAATAAGGTCGCACCTTGGCGAGCCAGGAGCGGTTTCCCGTCGCCCAATCACAGAGCGCTTTCTTGATGGGGGGATGCACGAAAATGCGCGAGACTTCGGGGTAGGAAGCGGCGCGCCTGATCAGGTTCGCATGTGCTTCCGTCCAGACCTTTGGATTGACGTGGGTACGGTCGAGAATCACCGTCGTGGCCTGGATGTCTTCGCGCTCCTTGGGCGTTAGCGTTCGGTTGGGCATCGGCGTCAGCCAGATGTCCGCATCGAGACCGATCTGATGGCTGGCATGGCCTGTGAGCATGGGGCCACCGCGGGGCTGTGACAAATCCCCAACGAGAAGCCCGTTCCAATTATCCTGCGCCTTGGCTTCCGTGGCTAGCCGCTCGATCAGCGAGACGAGCTTCGGATGCCCCCAAACGCGGTTGCGAGACAGGCGCATGGCCTGCCAGGCAGGCCCATCGACGGGAAGCGCGGTCGCGCCGGCCAAGCATCCTTTTGCGTAGAAACCTATGGAGCGCGCCGCCAGCGGGGCGGGTGTCTTGATTTTGCCGAACAGCTCCTTTGCGGGAGTTCTGTCGCTTGGAGCCGCCGCCAGGACTGGTTGCGCCGACAGGGAGAAACCCGCCAGAGCAAGCAACATGACCATGCCTGCGGTTGCCGTCCTCATCTCAATTAGTCCGCCCGTCGCTGCCCGGCAGCTTTTACCATCGCCATCCCGGGAAAGCGAGGGGGCCGGGAACCGATCACTTTTTTCGAAAGGAATCAAGAGAAACGATCTTTTGATCGTCATTGGAAGGCTTTGGTCCCGAAGCCGAGGGCGGGGGTAGAGCTTCGGGTCCGGGCTGCGGGGGGCTGGCTGCGGGCTCCGCCTTGGCCGCTTGCGCGGCGGTGTCCAGTTTGTCCTCGATCATCTCAAACTGCAGGGCGAACTGGGCTGCCGGATCGAAAAATCCCTTGATGGCGCTGAAGGGAACGACGAGCTTTTCCGGAATGTCGTTGAAGGAAAGTTCGACCTCGAACTCATGCTCGCGCACGCGCAGATTCCAGAACTGGTGCTGCAGAACGATGGTCATTTCCTTTTCGTACTTCTTGTGAAGCCGCTCGGAGATCCGAGCCTCGGGATGGCGGGTATTGAAGGAAACGTAGAAATGGTGATCGCCCGGCAGGCCTGATTGCTCGACCCGGATGAGAGCCGCGCGGACCACACCGCGGAGGGCGTCCTGCGCGAGCAGATCATATCTCATCAGGTCGTCCGTCATGACCTCACCTTTGCGGGCACGGATCATATTACGGTTCTCGCGGGTGGAAAGCCAGTTGAAGAGGAAAGTGCAGGCTTCTGTTGCCAGGTGCCTGCGAACCCCGCCCAGAGCGGCTTAAGCCCTAGGACTTTGATTTCGGCAGTCGCACTGCGTTAAGCAGCGAGACGAACCGGAGCATAGTTGTCGTTGGCAACTATTAAGTTCGGTCCGATAACGGCGGTACCATCCCGGGAAAAAGCACGCTCTTTACACCCTCGTCGATCCTAGTTCACCCCCAGCGGATGATCCCTGGAAGCGCCACCGCTCCTAAACGAATCAAAAAAGGAGCATCTGGTGGAGGTGCCGGGTACTGCCCCCGGGTCCGATAGGTTTATTACAACGGCCATTTATCGCCATAGCCAGCCTTGCGGTTGGCGGAAACAATATAGTACCGGCGGGCTATTTTTGGAAGCGAATTCCGAAAAATCTTTTTACATCATAAGCCTAGCGATAGTGCCGCCCACGCCTTCTTTGTGGGGACAAGTCGGCGCTGGAGGCTGGCGGGCCTTCTGGAATCCTCTATGTTTCGGCCATGCGAGAGTACTTGGAACTGATGCGAAAGGTCCTCGAGGAGGGCATTCCCAAGGAGGACCGGACCGGCACCGGCACGAGGTCGGTTTTCGGCTGTCAGATGCGGTTCGACCTGGCCCAGGGCTTTCCGCTTTTGACCACCAAGCGGCTTCACGTGAAGTCGATCATTCACGAACTCCTCTGGTTCATCCGCGGCGACACCAACATCGGCTATTTGAAAGAGCGTGGCGTGCGCATTTGGGACGAATGGGCCGATGACTCGGGTGATCTCGGCCCCATCTATGGCGCGCAATGGCGTTCGTGGCCAGCGCCCGATGGAAGCACGATCGATCAGCTCGCCCACGTGATTTCCATGCTGCGCCGTAATCCTGATTCGCGGCGGCTGATCGTCACCGCCTGGAACCCGGCTGATGTGGATAAGATGGCGTTGCCGCCCTGCCACTGCCTGTTTCAGTTCTATGTCGGAAAGGGTCGGCTGTCGTGTCAGCTTTACCAGCGCTCTGGTGATGTTTTCCTCGGCGTCCCGTTCAACATTGCCTCTTATGCGCTGCTCACCCACATGGTGGCTCACGTCACGGGTTTCAAACCGGGAGAGTTCATCCACACCTTGGGCGATGCGCATCTTTACGCCAATCACCTCGAGCAGGCGAGGGAGCAGCTTGCGCGTCCGCCGATGGCTTTGCCGCGCCTGATCATCAAGCGCGACGTTGAAGATATCGCCGACTTCCGATTCGAGGATTTCGAGATCGTCGGATATCAAAGCCATCCCCATATCGCCGCGCCTGTCGCGGTGTAATCCTGAGGCCAGCAGGTGAGCCCCTCTTCAAGACCGCGCCTCGTCTTTGTCGTGGCCGCCGCGAGAAACGGCGTTATCGGACGGGAAGGCAAATTGCCCTGGCGGCTCTCCTCCGATTTGAAGTTCTTCAAGACCATCACCATGGGCAAACCCCTTGTCATGGGCCGTAAGACTTGGGAGAGCATGACCAAGCGTCCTTTGCCTGGACGCGACAACATCGTGATTACCCGTCAGCGCGGCTACAAGGCGCCGGGCGCCACCGTTGTTGCCGATCCGGAAGCGGCGCTCTCGAAAGCCGAGATGTTTGCCCGGCGCGCAGGAGCCGACGAGATCGCGGTCATTGGGGGAGGTGAGATATTCTCTCTTCTTCTGCCTCGTGCCGATCGCATCTACTTGACCGAGGTTGACCTCGACGTCACGGGCGATACCTTCATGCCCGAGCTTGATCCGGCGCATTGGCGAGAAGTGGCCCGGGAAAGATTCTCACGCGGGGAAAAAGACGAAGCCGATTTCGTCATCCGCACTCTCGATCGCCGCTACCGCTGACCCCGGCCAATGGCTCGCAGTTTAGTGGACGAACACACCGCCTTCCCCTATATGAGCGCAGGCGCCCATTTGGGCTCACGAGGTAGTAGCGAATGCCATGGCAAAATCAGGGGGGTGGAGGTTGGCCCGGCGGTGGGAGCAAGGGGCCGTGGGGCCAGGGCCCCAATGGTTCCGGCGGCCGCAATCCCAGAACCCCGCCTGATCTCGAAGATCTTATTCAGCGTGTGCAGGACCAGTTCAAATCGGCGCTTCCTGGTGGAAGCGGAGGCCGCATGTCCTGGCTGCTGCCGGTTCTCTTGATTGCCGCAATCTGGCTCTACAATTCGGTCTACGTCGTCAGGCCGGAGCAGCAGGGCGTCGTCTTGAATCTCGGCAAATACTCCCGCTCGACCGGTCCGGGCCTTCACTTCATCCTTTGGCCGGTCGAAACGGTTGAAACCGTGGCGGTCGAGACGGAGAACTTGCTGCAATTCGGCGACACGGCGCAGGAGAGCCTCACACTCTCGGGCGACCAGAACATCGTCGACATCAAGTTTACCGTGCTGTGGAAAGTGCGGGATCCTGAGGATTATCTCTTCAACGTCAGCTCGCCCGAACAGCTCGTCCGTGTTGTCGCGGAAAGTGCCATGCGTGAAGTGGCCGGCCGCACGCCGGCTGACGAAATCCGCACCCGCGGCCGGCAGGCGGCGCAGCAGCAAGTTCAGCTTCTCATACAGAACACCCTCGACAGTTACGCCTCCGGCATAAGCATCACCGGCGTGCAGCTCGAAAGGGCCGATCCGCC
>Ga0075421_100007682_pt1 | contig 13208 bp, 11 predicted proteins | sample SoiMetdeltSBSDD5_FD_75292 | JGI IMG/M metagenome (GOLD analysis project Ga0075421, IMG submission 75292) | Bulk soil microbial communities from a Populus tree surrounding site in Tennessee, USA - Soil MetaG P. deltoides SBSDD5 | ecosystem: Environmental > Terrestrial > Soil > Tree plantation... | reverse complement strand
CGAGTGGTGCGCAAAGATGATTGGAAGCCGACCCGAATTCCGGTATCAGTTAAGAGGCTTTAACCTGGAGGCTAGAAACTGATAAACCGGCGGGCATTTATCATCAGCGGACTCCTTGAGCCAGGACTGATGGGCCAGGAGAAAAGCGAATCGGACGGAACGGTGGAATTCGTCTGTCCGACGGATCTGGATGTGCGCTCACGACAACCGGGCAAATGCCGGCGATGTAGTATGGCGCTTGTTCCAGGCATCCCCGACGGCGATGAATACCTGGTCGCTGTCCGCCTCCGCCCAGGAACGCCGCGGCCCGCCAAGAAAGTGCAGATGGCTTTCACTGTGACCTCTCCGAAGACCGGTAAACGGGTTACGGATTTTCAGGTCGTGCACGAAAGGCTTTACCATCTGTTCATCGTCAGCCAGGATCTGCAGTTTTTTTTGCATGATCCCCGCGAAAGAGCTCCGGTGGAGTATTCCGGTACGACACTTTGCCCGCGGCGCCGCACTTCCACGGGCGGACCTCCGTACGCGATTAACGAGAAGGCGGAACCGCTCTCGTGGTGGCAGGATGAGCAGCGTTTGTAGACAATGCGCGACACTTCGCGTGTCCACGTGATCTTCGTGGTGATGGCATCGTGAGCTGGCAATATAGAAGGCAGCGTCGTCAAAGTTATTACTATTGCGCACAAATGCGTAGCATGACGCGCTCGACGGTGTCTAAACAGGTGCATGCTGTCGGATAATCGATAGATCATGCGCTCGTCATCTATGTTAGCGTTCATCGCTGCCAGTGCGCTTCTTATCGCAACACAACTTGCGTTAGGAGCCGACGACCGGGTAGTCGCCTTTGAAAACGTCAACGTCATCCCGATGGATCGCGAGCGTGTCATCGAGCGTCAGAGTGTCATCGTGAAAGACGGACGCATCGTTCAGATCGGCGCAGCCAGGAGTGTGAAGATTCCGGCCGACGCGCTGCGGGTGAATGGCGCCGGCAAGTATCTGATGCCTGGCATGGCGGAAATGCACGGGCATCTGCCTGCCGCCGGCTCCACGCCGGAAGCTGCCGAGTCGTGGTTCTTTCTCTACGTGGCGAATGGCGTAACGACGGTGCGAGGCATGCTCGGAAATCCGCTAAATCTTGAACAAAAAGCGAGTATCGCAGCGGGGCGCCTATTGGGTCCGACGTTATACGTCGCCGGGCCGGGGTTGACCGGCCAGTCAGCGAAGACGGTCGCCATGGGCCAGCAACTCGTCCGGGATCAAAAGGCCGCGGGCTACGATCTGCTGAAGATTTTGGACAGCGGACTCTCCCGCGAAGTCTACGATGCAATCGTGAAGACGGCCAATGAGGTGAAGATACCCTTCGCGGGCCATGTTCCGCAGGCTGTCGGCGTCGAGCACGCGATTAAATCGCGGCAATCGAGCATCGAGCACATGGATCTTTACCTGCTCGGGTCGGAAGCGGACGACTCGCCCGTTCGGAACGCTGATCCGGAAACTCGCGCCAAGCAGCTCCCCTTTCATATCGATGAACGAAAAATGGCCAAGCTTGCTCAGGCGACTCGCCAAGCTGGCGTGTGGAATGTTCCTACCATGGCGTGCTGGGAGGACTTCTACTCTCGGGAAACCGGCGACGTAATACGGCAGAAGAGGCCGGAGCTCCAGTACCTATCCCGCACCCTGGTGGATCAGTGGGTCCGGCAAAAGAATTCCCGGCTGGATCCGCCCGGTCGCGGCTTCATGGGATTCGTGCCGGGTTCCGAGTCCGGGGATCGAGTCATCGAGCTGCGCCGCAAAATGCTGAAGGCGCTCCACGACGCGGGCGCCAAGATCGCGTTCGGTACCGACTCTCCTCAAGTGTTCAGCGTGCCGGGCTTTTCGATCCACCGCGAGATGCCAATCATGGTGGCTGTTGGCTTCACGCCGTTTGAAGTTCTCCAGAGCGGTACCCGCGCCCCCGCCGAGTACTTTGGCGCACTGGCGGAATTCGGCACAGTCGCGGTAGGAAAGAGGGCGGACCTGATTCTGCTTGAAGCCAACCCGCTCCAGAACGTTGGGAACTTTTCCCGCCGAGCGGGAGTCATGGTGCGCGGGCAATGGATCACCGAACAGGCGATTCAGGAGCGGCTGAAAACAATTTCCGCATCCGCGGCGAAGATGTGATCTGAGTGATCATGACTAGAAAAGTTGTGATGTGTCTCGGAGCGGCGGCCGCCGTATTCGTCATTCTTGCTAAACCGCCTTCGGCAACGGCACAATTACAGGCCCCGGTGGCTCCGCTCAATCGGCTTTTCACACTAGACACCTACACCCAGTACACGCTACTCGATCCGGCGACTCAGCAGTTTCGCATTGAATTCCGGGCTGAAGAATCCAGAGTTGGATCGACGTACTTTGATTGGATCCGGTTTGAGAGCCAGCTATTGACGAACGCCATAACAGGCGGCAGCGAAGGATCAGATATAGAAGTCTACGATCCGCGAACGGGCAAGCCGCTAAGCTTCACCTACGGCGGGCCGAGCGATAACTACTATATCCGCGTGACTCTTCCGGCTCGAGTTCCAGAAGCAGGGAAGGGACGTGTCCTCATTTACAAGACGTTCAAAGATCCTCGGACATATATGATTCAGGGCGAGGATATCGTATGGACCCGTAACCTGATTGGATACCGGCTGGGAGTGGTCTTGCCGCAAGGCTTCGCGTTTTTGTCATCGAACATCGCGGCCCAACTCACCACGCAAGCTGATGGACGGCTGAAACTGGCCTTCGCGAATCCGAGCGGAGGACAGAGCAATCCTGTGACTATTCACGCGCGCAGGACAAAAGCGAGCTTCGCCCCCGTCAAGTACAGCGACGTGTTCTTCGACGACATCAAAACTCTTTACGATCTGGACACACCGGAAACGCGCGCCATTCGTGTCGAGCAGATCTACAGCGATTTTCGGAAGGGAGATACAGCTAAGCTGGATTCGCTATCGTACCTGCCGTTGCAGGACTTGAAGGTGATCGATCTTGATACCGCGAAAGCACTAATCCCGATTAAGTCGGGGACCGCCACGGTCGTGAAGCTGGATGTTCCAATCGCCAACGACAAACAGAGTGCCCGCATAAAGATCACTGGCATGCTCAAAGACGCTGGCTACAAAGTAGAAAATGGTGAGCTGGTGTTCGACCGTACAATGCAGGGACTCCGCAATACGGTGCTGCTGCCCGAGGGTTGGGAGGTCGCGACTGTGTCGGAATCGGGAACGATCGGGATGTACCGCGGCCGCGCTTTCGTCGCCTTCATCAATCTCAGCGCTGCGAACAATTACAAAGTCGTGATCCGCGCCAGAAAGCGTTCCGCGTGACGATCACTTTCCACCCTCGATGCTTTTCAGCATGTTAAGCGCAGCTTGCCTGACCTCGAGATCGGAACCTTGCGCAGCGAGTTTGAGATGAGCTGTCGCGCTACCGATGTCTCCGGTTTCGGCGAGAGCGGCGCCCAGCCGCAGTTGTAAGTTGCTCGACTCAGGCCGAATTCTCACAGCCTCTCGGAATGCGCGCACGGCGCCGCTCATATCTTCCCGGTTAGCCCGGAGAATGCCGCTGAGCTCGTGAGCTTCGACGAGCTTCGGATCCGCCCGCAGCGCGGCCTCGACCTGCTTCTCGGCCTCTCTGGCGTTGCCCGCTTCGTTGAGTATCCGCGCATAGTCCAACCGCGCCGTGGCGTAATCCGGCTTCAACCGGATAGCGCTCTCAAAGTAGTAGGTGGCCTGCTGTAGGTCGCGGTTGAGAGCTAGAATGTTGGCAAGGTTCGCTCTGGCCTGTGCGAGATTCGGCTGGATACGCATGGCTTCTCGAAACTGCCGTTCAGCGCCGGCCGCGTCGCCATTTCCGGCCAGAATAGCGCCCAGGTTGTTGCGCGCCTCGGGCAAATCCGGATCGACCGCAAGCACTTTTTCAAAAGCAGCCACTGCGTCGGATGTCTTTCCCTGCGCGATGTATACCTGACCGAGCAGATGCCAGGCGGAGGCGTCGTCCGGCGCAACTTTAACGGCCCGGTTCAGAGCGACGGCGGCTCGCCCGAACTGCTTGGTTTCCATTAGGACGGCCCCCAATTTTCGCTGAATGATCGGAGAGCCAGGCCTGCGCCGTACTGCTTCCTCATAGAACAGGCGAGCCTTGGCGTGCTCTCCGGCAGCGTCCAACCCATCCGCTAGCTCGACGTAGTAGTCGGCGCGATCGGGGTGGTATTGGTCGATCAGTTCACTCAACCGTGAAATTCCGCTGTTGATTTTGCCCAATTCCCGCACTTGCGCGACCGCAAGATACAACTGGTCCTCGGGACTCCGGCCCAATTTGGGATCGTAGGCCACGATTTTTGCGTGTTCCTTGTTGTCAAGCCGCTCGGGCATCTCCGCGATGAGATCGCGGTCGGGTTTCTTGCGCTGGATTTTGTGGTCAGTCATTACGACCTGCACCACGTCGTCGGTCCGCCGCTTGGGCATGTGACAACTTACGCAGTCTGCGGATGCGTTGTGCCACGCAGAAGCTGCTCGCATATCCGGAATGGACGCGTGGCATTGGCGGCAGACGCTGTTGTAATCGGTCGCAGTCTTGGCGCTAGAAACCCTATGCGCTTCGTGGCAAGTGGTGCAACGCATTTTTCCGGCGCTCTTCAGAAAGCACGCGGACTGTCGCAGGCGGTAGACGGAACTTGCGATTTCGAACCGGTCCTCGGTTCCGGAGGCGTGGTCGAAGGTCAATCTGAAGGCGCTTAAGGGATCGCCGGAACGGTAGGAGAAAGGGCCCCGATCATAGCGAAGGATAGAGTTCGACAGCGCGGTCGAGGTCGTCTGGAGGTGGCACTGTCCGCACACGTCCATCTCTCGTTCGGGAGGTAGGCGGGCAGGATTTACGATTGCCGCACGAATGTCCTCGTGTGCTGCGCCCGACTGCGCTATCGCGACATGCCGGCCGCCGGGGCCATGGCATCGCTGGCAGTCGATGCCCTCCGGAAGCACTCCCTTGAAGACGGGGTCCGCTCCGTATTCCTGGTTGGCCGCGGGAATTTCCGGGTAGGCGTTGTGACAAAACATACACTCGTAGGTGATAGTGCGTCGCGAGCCCGGATGATCGGGATGATCGTAGCCCGGACTTATTCCCCAGTGACCACCCCTTTCGGCGTACCATCCTAGCGGTAACTGCTGGAGGGTGTTCCGGATGGTCCGGTGCAAATATGTGCGAGCGTGAGTTCCGGAGCCCATCACGAAATGGATTTGCTTTTCCTCGACGTTAGTTTCCTTCCCCTGGTAGCCGAGTTGATAACGATATTGGTAATAGCTGCCCCCACGCTCAATCATTTTGAAGTGAGTGTCGGATGCGGCGTGATAATAGGCGTTGTTACGCGAGTAATCCTCGACCCGGTTTTCAGGCCGAGGGGTATAGAAGGAGCGTCCCATGCCCGTAAGCCTGTAGCTTCTTGCTTGGCTCAAGTGGCAACCCTCGCACGACTTGGAATTAACGTAAGCGGCGGCCGGAGCATTCGCCTTCTGCGGACGCGCTGCATAGACCGCCGTTCCAACGACAACGGTCGCGAGGACTATGAGCAAGCATGGCCGGCCCGTTGTGAATGAACTCACGAGTTTCCTTGATTCACCCAGCTTGACGGCCTATTTTACTCTGAAGCTGAGAACTTTAAATCATTAGCTCGCGCGCGCAACCGCGTATCTGGATTTCGATCTCGAGCTCCTGAATCGGCGGACGGGCAAAATACCACCGGATTCCATAATTTTTGGCGACGCCGGTCCGAGGGAGAAGCAAGTCGCGGAGGATGGGATAGAAGTCGTGCACGCTAAATACGACGAGGTTTGTCACGGCGTTCCAGCTCACTCCCATCTGACTGATCGCACGGTCGAGACTTTCCAGTTCCCTGGTTACCTTCAGACGTAACCCGTTCGGTGAGACGTCGCCGCGTGCCATGATGCCCTGCGGATACTCGCCGGATAACTCGCCTGCCGCAGCCAGAAATGTAGGCGGCGCCCCCTTTTGCGGCGCGGTATAGCTAAATCCGTAGATGGAGACTTCCGGGGGCGGATCGAGTTCAGGACAAACATTGACTCGGGCTATCGGGTTAGAGCCGTCGATCAGTAATCCTCGCTTTTCGATTAGACCTACATAGATCACACTGAGCTCGCCGAACGCGGGATAGGTAAACGGCTTGGGCGAACGCAGCTCCATTCCGCAGAGCGCCTGTGGAGGCCGGCGCTGCGCTTTCAGGAAGCCATCTATCATCTCAAAGCCCTTGGCTAGCGGGGGTGGCGTAGCGAAGGTCACGTGTACGATTTCGTAGCCTTCCTTGGCGACCGTGCCGCCTGAAGAATACTTTCCTCCCCCCTTGCGGAAGCGAAAACCGCCCTTGGCGTTATCCATGAGCGTCGGCGGAGGGGCGTCGGCGCCCTCAAGAGCGCCTGCCAGCCCGATTCCCATACCAGCCTGCTGCAGGAAAGAGCGGCGATTCGGGTATTCACTGTTGTTTGGCATTATTCCTCAATTCAAGGTTTTGGCGACGCAGCGGCGGCGGCTTGGGCGGCGGCCGCGGCCCGGGCGTCACCCCTTCGGCTGCCGGAGAACCAAAGGAACTTCACCGGGGTCTCTCCGTGGTTGATATTGGCGTGTAGCATCGTCTCATCCGGACGCAGCATGAACGCCATCCCTGGACGCTGCATTCGAATCTGCGCCCCCAGCATCGCGAGGCTGGTTCCCTCCAGCGCTACCCAGATCTCCTCATGACTTGGCTCGTGAGTGTGCGGCTCGCCTAGAGTCAGTGGATTGATCGTCACGGTGATTATTCCACTCATTGCGGCAAGGCCGTCCGCTCTCGAGAAAAGGCCGCGCGTGATATGCGCCCAATGCCCGGAAGCTCCAGGGGAGTTATATGGCGAGCCGTCAACAGGGATGCCAATCGGGCTCTTCCGCTCATCCCTGATCAGGATCTTCTCTCTCGGTTTAAAGTTTCCCGCTGTGGGCTCGTTGACGACTATCATCGTGAGCGGTTCGTCTCCAGTGTTTCGCATGGTGAATTCAACCCCGGCCGGGATGAAGACACCGATGTCTTTGCGCAGCTCCGACGTCTCGGCGCTGGACTTTATTTCCCCTTTGCCCGAAAGGATGTAGAAGATCTCCTGCTGCCCGGTTAGCCGCGAAGGCGTTGTGGAAGCACGGCCGGCGAGAACGCCGCGCGACACCGAGTTGAAGCGTTCGAGAACGGCGCCTCTTTGGATGGGAGCGAAGTTGTCTCCTCGGGTTAGAATATCGCGCAGGACCAACGAGCCGTGCTCATGGCGAGGGTTGGACTCGCGCCAATCGGCCATGAACATGTCGATTCTTCTGTCCAGCGGGTCTCTATTGCGCTGATACCGGACCTGCGCCGGGCCATCATACGAGTTGCCCCCCGCGCTCGGCGACGTCCGCGCCGGTGGCGCCGCAGCGGGGCCCTGGGCATTAACGCTCGGCGCCACAGTAACAACCAGAGACCAACTGAGCACTACTCCGAGCATCTTTTTTAGCATTCGAGGTTTCCTCTCTCCAAGCGCGCGCTACGGCCTCACGTTATGAGGATGATATCGCGCAAAGTAGAGAAACTTGATCTGTTCGTCCTCCGAATAGTTAATATTGCTATGCGGAGTCTTCGCGTCCGGCGGGTGTATATAGGCGACGCCCGGAACCTGCCTTCGAAGCTCAGCGCCCAAAAACGCAATACTGTTGCCTTCGAGGCTGGACCATATCTCTTCGATGTCGTCTTGAGATACCAGGTGGGGTTGGTAGATCGTCATCGGATCAAGGGTCACAGTCAACACAGCCTCCAGCGTACCCAAACCGTCCGCGACGGTAAAAATCGACTTCGCAATATGAGACCAGAAGTTTGAGCTGGCGGTGATGGGAAGGGCGTTCTCATCCTTCACGAGCATCTTCGAATTCGGCCGGAATCCCGCCGGGATGGGCTCATTGATCACATACATTGTGAGGGGTTCGCCTCCGGTGTTCATGAGCGTGAACTCGAGATTTGCCGGCATTAGGATCACGATATTTTTGTAAAGAGCGGCCGTCTCTCCGCCCGCCGTCGCGGTTCCGCGGCCCGAAGCAATGAAGAAGATCTCCTGCTGCCCGTCGAGCTTTATGGACTTGGTCGAAGCGCTCGGCGCGAGAGTGGCGAACGAATAGGAATTGGCGAAGCGGAGCACCCCGCCCTTCTGAGACGGGTTCAGCGCATCACCCCGCGTAAGAATATCTCTCTGCTGAAGCGTTCCGTGGGTGACGCGAGGCGACGAGGCGCGCCAGTCCCCGAAATACATATCGATCTGCTCGTGATGCGATCGTTGAGCGAGTCCCTGGTGCGCAAAAACGGCCAATGAAAGCAATGCCGAAACCAACACCCCGCGTACCATTTAAATCCCCCTATAATCCAAGGCACACGAAGTGCGCCGACAGTAAGAGACATGGTGGCACAATGGAACCGACTGGGAAAGCGAAAAAGTGCGCAAAACGATGCCGGTGAACGTCCACCACGCCCTACGTGATAAACTCTCTCGAGTGTGGAGGCGCAATCTATGCCCGGCCAAAACCTTCGGTCCGTCCGAAAAACTCTCGCCGCAACCTCTATAGCCGTCGCGCTCTCCCTAGGAAACGTTCTCCCCGCTCAGGATCACCCCAAGGCTGAAATCTCGAATGGCCTCATACGAGCCGAGGTAATGCTCCCGGACCCACAGCGCGGCTCTTACCATGGCACCCGCTTCGACTGGTCCGGGATCGTTTCCAGCCTACAGTTCAAAGGCCATGAATACTTCGGAAACTGGCACGATGCCCGCGATCCGAAGATTCACGATGCGGTCACCGGACCTGCCGAGGAGTTCCTGACCGGCAATGAATCCGCCCTGGGATATGACGAAGCAAAGCCGGGAGGAACGTTCGTTCGTATCGGCGTGGGCGTAATCCGGAAGCCCGAGGAAAAGGCTTATCGCCGGTTTGAGACCTACGATATTCAGGATCACGGGAAGTGGACTGTCCGCAAGAAGAAGGACAACATAGAGTTCGTTCATCAGTTGGCATCCGATGATGGATATGCGTACATCTATCGGAAGACACTTCGGCTAGCCAAGGGAAAGCCCGAACTCGAAATTGATCATGCACTCAAGAACACTGGTCGCAAAGTCATCGACACTGCGCAGTACAACCACAACTTCATCGTGATCGACCAACAGGTTGTGGGGCCCGATGTTTCCGTTCACTTCACGTTTGCGCCCAAGCCCGAACGCGAATTGCGCAACGGCCAAGTCCGCGGACAGGAGCTGACCTACTTGCAGGAGCTTCAGCAGGGTCAGTCTGCGGCGTCCCCGATAACTGGTTTTGGCGAAGCCGCCAAAGATTATGATTTCCGGATCGAGAATCGTAAGGCGGGAGCGGGAGTTCGGATAACCGGCGACCGGCCTTTATCCAAGATCTACTATTGGTCCATTCGCACTGTCGCGTGCCCGGAGCCCTATATTCAGCTCCGGATAGAGCCTGGCGCCGAGTCGAAATGGAAACTTCGTTACGAGTTTTATACTCTGGCGCCTTGAGTTAAGGGTTGCCCACACTACTCGTTGAAACCGAATACGCCGATGTGGATGGTCTTAATTGCCGGGATAGGGCTGCAAACAACTGCTCTGCCGCACCTGTGCGGTCTGCAAGCAACACGCGGTAACTCTCCTCGACAGCGCGTGGGTCAGGTAGCGTAATGGCGGCACCCTGAGACAAGGTTACGACTTGAATTCGACATGCGTCTTCCAGATAGTGTGTGACGTAGACTGCCTCTGAAATACTGTCGGCAACCACGAGCGAACCATGGTTACGCAACAACGCAATGCCACCATTCCGTGCCAACTTCCGTAGCTGATCGTTGAGCGGCTGAGAACGAAAGGCTCCCGTGTATTCGATCATTTCGATCTCGCCCACCAATTCCATCGCGGTTTGGCTCAATGGCAGAAGACCCTGCTCCGAACAGCCTACAGCTACGGCATTAACGGAATGTGTATGGATGATGGCGCCTGGTCTCATTCGCGCTTCATGCATTAGAACATGCAATTGTAATCCGTCGGGGTTAACTCCAAGTGAATCGGCTTCCGAGGGTGTGTACCTGCGCAAAGGAAACACAGATACTAGGTCAGGATATAACTCCTCAGGAAGATGATGATAGGAGTTCATCATCATGTAAGGGTCTCCTCGCGAGTCGGCGGCTACAACGGAGATGTGGTTGAAAATTGTATCGATCAGACCCATTCGGCCAAGAATGCGCCATGCGTTGCTGATAGCCTGGATCCGAGGCTCAAGCGATCTCCGAACATCAGTTCCATTCTTCACGCTGTTTGTCCTTGGGGATACTGGCTCCGTGGGATAGACGCGGTCTCCGATTAATCACGTCTTAATAGTATCGTGCCACGTCCGATTTCGAGCCAGCGAAAGAGTACGAATCTAAACGAAACAGGCTGTTTCGGTCTGATCAGTCGCTATACTACTTGAGGTGATCGTCATCGTCCAGCCATTATTGCGCTTTCGGTAGTTTGGCGCTCAGCGTCCCCGCCAATAACCGCGCGCTACGAGGTGCGAAATTCAGCGAAATTGTATTGAAGCCGCTCCTGGCGAGACAAGGCAAGGTATCATGTTTCGCATGACTCCCAGGCTTTTCTGCGGCGTGGCTTTGGTCTGTGCGACGTTCTTGCAACCGGCGTTTGCGGCGAAATACTTTGTCTACAGTGGAGCTTTTACGACCGGCATTTACTCAAGCGGTAAAAGCAAAGGTATCTCCGCTTTTCGATTTGATTCCGCCACGGGCGAAATGGAGCCCATGGGTTTGGTCGCCGAAGTCTCAAATCCCACCTTTCTCGTGGCACACCCCAAGGGGAAATTTTTGTACGCCGTCAACGAGAATGGCCCCGACACTCCTGGCCAGGTGACCGCCTATTCGATGGACGACAAAACCGGCGCGCTTACTTTGCTGAATACTGCTCCTTCGGGGGGATTAGGTCCGTGCTATCTGGAAGTGGACAAGGCCGGGAAGACGCTCCTCATCTCCAATTTCTTAGGTGGAAGCACCTCGACGCTGGCGATCGGAGAAGATGGCCGGCTGGGTCAAACACCGTTCGTCTTTGAGCACAAGGGAACTCCTACCAAACTCCCGCGGCAAGACGCCTCGCATCCGCACATAGCGGTCGCCTCGCCGGACAATAAATTCGTGTTTGCGGCGGACCTTGGAACAGACCAGGTGTTGTCGTTCCGATATGACGCAGCGAAGCGAACGCTGGTCGCGAATGATCCGCCTTTCATCGCGGCCGAGCGAGGCGGTGGACCACGCCACTTCGCCTTCCATCCGAAAGGTAAGTTTGCATACATGAACAACGAACTGACGGCGACGCTGGCGGTGTATGCCTACGACAGCCGCCAAGGTGTTCTCAAGGAATTGCAGGTGATTTCGTCACTGCCGGCGGACTACAAAGGTTCCAGAAACAATGCCGAGCTCGAGGTGGACGCGAAAGGCAGATTCCTGTATGTATCGAATCGCGGCCATGACAGCATCGGGGTCTTCGCTATCGGGGCAGATGGCAAGCTCACCGTCGTAGAACACATCCCCACGCAGGGAAGGTCTCCACGCAACTTTAAGATCGATCCAACCGGGACTTTTCTCGTCGTGGGCAATCACCGCTCCGGAACGATTGTGCCGTTTCGCATCGACGCGAAGAGCGGCCGGCTGACGCCGACCGGCAAAACCATTGAAATTCCCGACCCCGTTTGCCTGGTATTCGCCGCGGCCAAGTAAGTTCAGTTGAAATCTACAAATCGGCTCCGCTGGTTGTGTGGCGCCCTACTGTGGTGGCCTGACGTTCGTCGCGAACCAGAGGAACTTCACCTGCTCCTTGCCCGCGTTGATGTTTGAGTGCGTCATGACCGTATCCGGCCGGATCTGGTACGCCATTCCCGGAGGCATGTTCCGCACCTGGGTCCCGACAAAGGCGATGCTTGTGCCGTTGATCGCCGTCCACACTTCCTTCTGCCCCGGCCGATGCCCGTGCGGTTCGCCGATCGTCATCGGATCGAGCGCCACCGTCAACAATCTGCCGATCGCCGCCAATCCATCGGTCCTCTCGAACACAACTTTCACGATATGCGCCCAGTGTCCGTTTTTCGTGAAATCCACGTCCGAAATCGCCGTTGCATTCTCGTCCCGGACCACCATCTTCGTCTTCGGGACGAAACCGGCCGGCAACATTTCGTTGATCAGGTACATGCTCAGCGGTTCGGCGCCGTCGTTCTTCATCGAGAACTCGACTCCCGGCGGCATCAGCACTCCGACATTGGCGTAGACCTCTGCCGTCTGTCCGCCCGACATTATTTTTCCCTTTCCAGACAGAAAGTAGAAGATCTCCTGCTGTCCTTGCAGTTTCGTCGGCGCGGTCGAAGCTCCCGGCGCGAGCGTCGCGTAGGTGTACGAATTCAAGTCCTCCAGCACAGCGCCCTTACGTGGCGGCTCCATCGCGTTGCCCTTCGTCAGAATGTCGCGCTCCACGAGCCCGCCATGCGTCGGCTTGGGATTGGAGTCGTGCCAATCGCCGAAGAATTTGTCGACGCGGTACGGGTCCGGGTCCTGCGTTTTGGGATACGCTCCCCACGTCTGGCAAGCCGGAAGGACGCCGCCCGGCGTAGTCTGAGCGATCACCAGCCCGCTGAACGCGAAGCTGAATGCGGAAAAGAGCACTACCGTTTTGTTCAACATCTCAAGTTTCTCCTGTCTAAAAACTATTTCTCTCGCGGCGGCTCCTTGATTCGAACGACGCGATCGACAGCCGCGCCTTCGATCTTCTGCACGATCCCGCTCGGCCATCGAATCTCTACCGTATTCACGGACGCGTCCGCCCCCAGACCGAAATGGACGCGCTTGTCGGACGAAGACAGGAACCCCACTGAAACCGCGACGTGGTTGTACAGTGTTCGTCCCGAAGCCGTCGTCACCTTGACTGTCGCTCCGATCGCATCCCGATTGCTTACGGTCCCCGTCAGGTCGAGCTCGATCCAGTGATTCCCCGGAGTTCCGGCGTTCATCAGGACGCGCGGGCGTTCTTTCAAGGAAGTGATGACGACGTCGAGCGCGCCGTCGTCGTTCAAGTCGACGAACGCCGAGCCACGCTGGAAACCGAGTC
>Ga0075421_100007679_pt1 | contig 13211 bp, 8 predicted proteins | sample SoiMetdeltSBSDD5_FD_75292 | JGI IMG/M metagenome (GOLD analysis project Ga0075421, IMG submission 75292) | Bulk soil microbial communities from a Populus tree surrounding site in Tennessee, USA - Soil MetaG P. deltoides SBSDD5 | ecosystem: Environmental > Terrestrial > Soil > Tree plantation... | reverse complement strand
CTTGTCCAGATCGAGCACCGTGATGTCGTTGGTGCTCTCGTTGACCACGATCGCTCTTTTTGTCTGAGGGTTCAGAGCGATATCCAGAGGCTTGATTCCGACTGCAACATCGCGAATCCTTGCATTGTTCTGCATGTCGATAACGCTGACGTTATTGTCCTGGTAATTGGCCACCAGAGCCACATTCTTTCCCGCATAGTAAGCAACGCTAATGGGGTTGGCCCCTACACGAATGGGTCCGGCGGTAACGGGCTGAAAGCTGTCCAAATCGATCAGTGAAACGCTATTGGCGTTCAGGTTTGCGATAATAGCAACGTTAGTGTTGGTGTTAATGGCTACATCCCTTGGGCTATAGCGGAAGTTCGGGTTTGAAGGGTCTTTAGGACCCACGTCCAGAGTGCCCACAACTGACTGGCTGCCAATATTGATCACCGAAATGGTATCGCTGCCAAAGTTGGTGACCACGGCCTGACTAGTGGCAGGGCTGATCGCCACACTGGTCGGAAAGGATCCGACGGTGACAGTTTTCTTGATCGTGTTGTCCGCCAGGTTGACAATCGAAGCCGAGTTGTTGTTGCGGTTTACAACCACGGCTAAGGTTGAATCCTGGTTCACTTCTGACGCAAACGGGCCGCTTCCTATGGGCAAAAGAATGGATTGACCCAGTAGCTGGCCAACCGTCACCAGCCAGAAAAAGCCAAAAAGCCCCAAAACCCTTCTCATTGCTTGAAACCTCGGAGGTTGAACCTCAAATTTTTCGTCCGCAGCACCGCTCGCGAACATAGGTTCGAAATTGGCAACAGAAAAACTACAATCGAAAACACTAAAACGTTCTTCCAACTGTGAACTTGATCTCCCGGCTGTTTGCGTCGCGATACAAGAACGGGAAGCCGCCTTCGGGCCGCACGATTACATCTTCGTAGCGAAGCGGGTTGTAGCCGAAAATCAATCGGAATGGCGCATTGATCACCGGCAGCACCACCTGTAATTCAACACCTGTTGTGGCTCTGGCCTTGTCGGTTCCAGGGACCAGATCAACCGGTTCCCCCGGCTGCATCGGCCGGAACGCGCCATTCTCAAACTTGTAGAGGTTGGTGACAGCTGTCGGGGCAAGCCGCAGCTGAGACTTCTTCCACACCCACGACCTTCCGATATCAAAGAAAGGAGCCAGAGTGACGGGCCCGACGATGGGAATCCGATACTCGATGTTGTAGATGACCTGGGTATCGCCGCCGACCGGGGTGATAAACGAGGAGTAGACCGGAACATTATCCGTGAAGGTGCCCCCAGTGGTTGGATCAATGATGGGAGCCCCGCTCGGATCTCGCCGCGTTACCGGCACCAGGGTTCTCTGGGTGACCATAGCTAATGGACTAATCGAGCGAATGTCAAACCCTCGAATGGAATCTTCGCCGCCAATGAAGGCTCGGTCAAAAATGGGAGCTGACAGTCCGCCGAAACCGGAAACGAAGGAAAACAGGGTTCGCATCCCCAGGGTATTGCGCCGGCGATTCATCGGCTTAAACCACTTGGCCTCGACAAAGGGCTGATAGAACTTGACATCGCCACCCAACGGCCCACCCACCAGCTGCACGAGCGTCGTCAAACTCTTTCCGCTCCTTGGGGTAAACGGATTATCCACCGTGTTATAGGTAAGAGAGGGAATGATTTTGCTGCGCACCAGTCCCGTATAGCTGCCAAACCCGGTAAAGGTATCGGTGAATTGAAACGCCGAAAAGAAAGCCTCGTTCTGCGGGCTAGAAAACTCGGTCGAGGAACTGTCGAGCGAGTAACTCATTGCAAAACGAGTGAAGGGGCGGATGGGGTAACTGCCAAAGACAGTGAATCCGGTGCTGCCTTGGCCGAATAGTTCGTTGCCCAGTGGAACCGCACCATAGAACCTGGAGAACGTATCGCCTTCGCGGTAGCTGAAGCGTCGGTGGAACACAGTGAAGCCAGTCGTCAAGGGCCGGTCTCGGAAGTAGGGTTCTGTGAAGCTGAAGACGTAGGCGGACTGGCGCGTGCCTCCCTGTAGGGTAAAATCCAAAGTCTCGCCATAACCCATGAAGTTGTTGGTGGAATAGTTCAGCCCGAGAAAACTACCTCCATAGCCGCTCACGCCGCCGGTGAAGCCGATCGAGTTCTTTCCCTTCTCCTTTACTTTCAGCGTCACATCGACCCAGTACTGCTCTTTGCCGTCAGGCCCAACTGTCGGTTTCGGATCGGGCTTCTGTTCCGCATCTTCTGGCTTGAGCTGATCGAAGAAGCCCAGCTGGTTCAGACGGAGTACGCTAATGTCGAGCAGTTGCGTGCTGAAGACCTCGCCCTCGTTGACCAGCACTTCACGCCGAATCACCTTGTCGCGCGTAGTCGTATTTCCAACGAAATCCAGCCGTCTCAGCTTATACTGATGACCTTCTTCAAAATCAAAGACGATGTTAACCAGTTTGGTCTCATCGTCGATATCCTGCCGTGGAATGGGCGTCCAGTTGATATAGCCCTGCGCGCCGTAGATTTTCTTGAGATTCTCAAAACCTTTGCGAATCAGCTCACCGTTGAAAACCTCTCCCTGCTGCATGCCAAAAATGCGCAACAGCACTTCTTTCGTGAAAAGCGTATTGCCCGTGAAGTTCACATCTCCGACGCGGTACTGCGCACCTTCTTCCAGTTTGACGTCAACAAAGACTCGCTTGCCCTTCGAAGGCTTGAACGGTATCGGAAAAAAAGAGATGCCGCTGACGTCTCGAACGTCGACCTTCGGCTCTTCAATCAGCAGCTTAATGTATCCCTTTTCGTGGTACTTGGCCCGAACACCCAATTCCAGCGACCCTTCCAACTTATTACGATCGAACGTGGCCTTACCGGTGAATGTTGAAATGAGGCCGGTTTGCTTGATGTATTTCATCGACTTACGCAGCTCTCCGTCGGAGAACAATGTGTTGCCATGGAATTCGATCTTCTTCACCTTTACTTTGGGGCCTTCGGTGATGACGAAGTTGATCATCTTGGAATTCGGCGGCACATCGGTAGTTTCGTACTTGATTTCGGCGTACTGGCGACCCTTTTCGGCCAGCAGCTCTGTCAAGACAGTGATGGCACGCTGGATCTTGGTTGGATCAAATGGAGTCTCAATGCCAAGCCCCACCTTCTTTTCCTTGAACTTGTCCAGAACCTCGGTGTTGGTCGCCGACTTCAACCCCGTGTACTTGATATCACGGACGAGCGGCTTCTCTTTCACCCAAAAAATGACAATCCTGCCGGTTTTGCCTTCCTCGGTCGTGATTCGAAGGTCGTCAAAAAAGCCTGTGGCCCAGAGCGTCTTGAAATCCCGCCGCAACAGGTTGGAATCAAACTTGGTGTTTTTCTGGGACACAATACTGAACCTAACCGTGTCCTGGGGAACCCGGCGGGTGCCACGAATTTCAATGTTTTCAATGAGATCGTCGGTTTGAGCCTGGAAGAGTGATCCCGAATTAAGGGGTCGGCAAAAGAGCAAGGCAAAGCTCAAGGCAAGGGTAACGAGCCCCTTTTTCATTCAGTCCTCCACAAAGTCGTTTCCCGGCAAGAGGAAAGTGCATGCTTTCCAAGGTGCTAGCAGCAGATAGATGCAATGATTGGGAAACTATTTGTATAAGAGAGAGGTTTCGATTATCGATTTTTTGAGATTCCGATAGTAAAGTCCCTTATCCACTTCATAAATCTCAATCTCAGAACCAGGTTCAATATCCCCCTGGATGAGTGCCTCGGATAAAGGATCCTCAACATATCGCTGCAGCGCCCGGCGTAAAGGCCGAGCGCCGTAAGAGCGGTCTTGGCAGGTTTTATCTAGGATCCAACGCTTGGCATCGGAAGTGAGGGAAATCTTTACGTTCTTTGCAACCATAGCCTCATTGATCTGGCCGACCAGCAGTTCGATAATTCGTTCCAGATCGTCGTCTGTGAGGGAGTTAAATACGATAGTTTCGTCCAGGCGGTTGAGGAACTCGGGATTAAACACCTTTTTCACTTCCGCCATAACCATTTCTTCCATTTTTTGGGCGTTTGCTTCTTCGCTGGAGCCATGAAAACCTAGCGCATGTCTCTTTTCCAGGAACCGGGCTCCGAGATTCGAGGTCATGATGATGATGGTGTTCTTGAAATCTACTGTGTTGCCGAGGCCATCGGTCAACTGGCCATCTTCAAAGACCTGTAAAAGGATATTAAAGACGTCGTGATGAGACTTTTCGATTTCGTCCAAGAGGATCACGGAGTACGGGGCCCGCTTCACTTTTTCTGTCAACTGACCACCTTCTTCGTAGCCCACGTATCCCGGCGGCGAACCGATAAACTTGGAAACCGAATGCTTCTCCATGTACTCCGACATGTCAAAGCGAATCAGCGACTTTTCTGATCCAAACAGGAAGTGCGCCAGAGATCGGGCCATTTCAGTCTTGCCCACGCCCGTCGGTCCAAGGAAGAGGAACGACCCCACAGGGCGTTTCGGGCTCTTAAGACCAGCGCGTGAACGCCGAATAGCCCGTGCCAAGGCGCTGATCGCCTTTTCCTGACTGATTACGCGCTTGTGCAGATGCTCCTCGATGCGGAGCAGCTTGGCCATTTCTTCTTCTTTGATGGACGTGACGGGAATCCCGGTCCATTTTGCGACCACGCTCTCGATATCTTCTTTCGTCACCACTCCAATCGACGTATCACTCAGATTGAATTTTTCTTTGACCGAGCGTAGGTTCTCGAGCTGCACCCGTTCTTCATTGCGGTAGATCTCGGCCTTCTCGAATTCATGATTGGTAATAGCCGATTCCATGTGTGCCACGATGATTTTGATCTTCTTTTGAATCTCCGTCATCTCCTTGGGCAGGCTGTCTTGACGCAGTTTCACACGGGCGCCTGCCTCGTCGATCAAGTCAATGGCCTTGTCCGGCAGGAACCGGTCCGGAATATAACGATTCGCCTGGTAGACGGCCGTCTCGAGAGCTGTTGGGTCGTAAGTGACCATGTGGAACTTTTCGTAGCGGTCTTTCACTCCGGTGAGGATTTGAATGGATTCCTTTTCGGACGGCGGTGGCACCTTGACGGCTTGGAACCGTCGCTCTAGAGAACGATCCCGTTCGATGGACTTGCGGTATTCCGCCGGAGTCGTGGCGCCAATGCACTGAATTTCTCCCCGACTCAAGGCTGGCTTCAAGATGTTAGCCGCATCCAGCGAGCCTTCCGCGGAGCCTGCGCCGACCAGAGTGTGCAGCTCGTCGATGAACACGACCGCGTTGGGGTTTTCAATCAACTCCTTCATGATTGTCTTCAAGCGCTCTTCGAATTGTCCGCGATACTTCGTGCCTGCAACGATCAGGGAGAGATCCAGGGCGAGAATTCGCTTGTCCGCTAGGTAGCTAGGAACTTCGGCTTCCACAATGCGTTGCGCCAATCCCTCAACAATGGCGGTCTTGCCGACGCCTGGCTCGCCAATCAGCACTGGATTGTTCTTGGTCCGCCGACAGAGGATCTGTACACAGCGTTCCAGCTCGTTTTCGCGTCCCACCAGCGGATCCAGGCTGTTGTCGGCGGCCAGCTGCGTCAGGTCACGGCTAAATTCAGAGAGAAGGGGAGTCTCCTTGGAGCGGTTGCCCGCGGGCTTGTCGGTTTGCGTCTTGCTCAACTCTTCGCGGATCACGCTCAGCCGTAGCCCTCGCTCATGTAGGATTTCCGCTGCCAGACACTTATCTTCCCGCAGAATACCGAGCAGCAGGTGTTCAGTGCCAATGTGACGATGACGCAGACGCTCGGCCTCGTCGGCTGAGAAAGCCAGAATGCGTTTGCACTCTGCACTGAGAGGCAGGTCAATAGAAGTGGACACCTTTTCCCGAATGATGGTCCGCCCTTCGATCTCTTTCTTTATGGACTCGATCGAAGAATGGGAACGCAGAAACCGGTTGGTCAGGCTCTTGTCCTCGCGCATCAACCCCAGAAGGAGATGCTCGGTCTCGATGGACGGGCTGCCAAACTGGCTCGCTTCATAGCGGGCGAAAAAGATAACTCTTCGCGCCTTCTCCGTGTATCGTTCAAACATGATCTTGGTTGATCTCGAGCAGTCGACCGTTCGCTAATCTAAACAACCTGTTACATCTTTTCGCTATATTAACATTGTGAGTTGCTAAGATGGAAGTAAGTTTTTTTTCCTGCTGGATATTCTGCAGCAGCTCGAAAACTCTCTCCCCCGTCTGGTTATCGAGCCCGCCTGTTGGCTCGTCTGCAAGCACCAGAGCCGGATGATTGACCAGCGCTCGAGCGATGGCGACACGCTGTTGCTCGCCTCCCGACAATTCTCCGGGACGGTGCCGCAGTCTTTCACCCAGTCCCACCAGTTCAAGCAATTCGGCGCCCACTTTATCGTCCGTGTGATTACCGGCGATTAATCTAGGCATCATCACGTTTTCAAGAGCTGTGAACTCCGGCAAAAGATTATGGAACTGAAAGACAAAACCCACGAACTGGCGCCGGAACTTGGCCAATGCTTCGGGCTTCAAGGCAAAAGGATCTTGATCCCCAAAGCGTACCGTGCCAGCGGTGGGACGGTCGATGGTCCCCAGAATGTGTAATAAGGTACTCTTCCCTGACCCAGACTGACCGACAATGGCGACCATTTCTCCCCGATAAATCGTCAGGTCAATCCCACACAGAATCTCGAGTGGGCCTCGGACACCGGGAAAGACCTTGGTCAAACCGGTCACGCGAATAACCGGTTCACGTTGGTCTGAAGCGGTATCCGGCAGCACTTCTTTCGGAAGAAACAGACCAGGCAAAGCCTGCTCCTCTGCCTCGGCGAAGCGCGACACCGTTTGCTGGCCTGGGCCCTCTTCCTGAGTGAGCTGGGAAATCGCCTCTCGAGCCTGCTCGGCCCCAATACCGACCTCCCTCAGAACCTGGGCAGCGAGGCACTCTTCCTCACGGAATATGCCCAGCAGTAGATGTTCACTACCAATGTTTGGATGTCGCAGGCGTTCGGCCTCATCAGCTGAAAAGGCCAGAATCCGTTTGCACTCAGGGCTGAGAGGCAGGTCAATAGAGGCAGGAATCCCTTCACGAACGATGGTTCGACTCTCGATAATCTTCCTTATGGATTCGATCCGCGAGCCCAGGATCCGGCCTATTAGGGCGCCGTCCTCGCGGAGCATGCCGAGCAGTAGATGCTCGGTCCCGATCTCCCATGAGCCAAACATGCTGGCTTCGGACCGTGCAAAGAAGATCGCTCGCTGAGCCTTCTCTGTATAACGTTCGAACATCGGTCACTCGTACCTCAGCGCGATCACTGGATCCAGCTGAGCCGCGTTCTTGGACGGGTAAAGAGTCGCCAGGAAGCTAATGGCAACGGCTGCCACTGCCACCAGCAGAGCGTCCCAAATGCTGGTCTTGAAGGGAACGTGCGAAATCGAGTAGACATCAGTTTCAAGGCGAATGAGCTGGTAGTTGTCGCACACGAGGCAGATCGTCACTCCCAGAAGCGAACCCAGAATGGCGCCAACTATTCCGATGATGATACCCTGATAGATAAAAATCTTGCGGATGTTCTTCTGGGTTGCGCCCATCGACATCAGCACCGCGATGTCGCGGTTCTTCTCCATGACCATCATGATGAGCACGATGATGATGTTCAACGCGGCCACGAAAACGATCAAGCCAATCGTGATGATCATGACCAGTTTTTCCAGTTGCAGGGCATGAAAAATCGACCGGTACTGCTCCTGCCAATCCTGGGTGACGTACTGATTTCCCAGCACCCTGCGGATCTCCTGCGAGATCGGCTTCACCTGGTAGATATCGTCCACGTGGCACTCGATGAGCGAAACCAGCCCGCCTGTTCCAAACACGCGCTGTGCGGAGGACAGGGACGTGAATCCCCAGGCTGAGTCGAAGTCTGCCAGCCCAGACGAAAAGATGGCAACAACCTTGAAGGACTTACGCAGCGGAACATGCCCGATAGGTGACAGAGCACCTTCGTCGCTGAGGATGTGGACGAAATCTCCGACGAAGGTCCCCAGCCGCTTCGCGATGTCCACGCCGAGCGCTATCCGGTCGCGCACAGGGTCCCCTGCAGGGGTCACCAGGTCGCGGATGCTGCCCAGCTGGACATCGAAGAACTTGTCGGTTGGGAAGTCAGGGTTCTCGATGGCCATTCCCTTCAGCATCACACCCTCCTGGCGAACGCCGCTGCTGATGAGCACCGCCTGGTACAGTGCAGGCGTGGCGCTGCGAATGCCCTTCACGGTCTTGATCTTGGCTACGAGGCTCGGATAGTCAGCAATGCCTTGCTTGACCTCAACCGGCAGCACGTTGATGTGAGACGTGCCGCGAAGCAGCTTGGCTTGCAGGTCTTCGCGAAACCCGGTGCTGATCGCCAGCGCCACAATGAGGGCCATGACTCCGGCCGTAACTCCGAGAATTGAAATGATAGTGATGATCGAGATGGCGGCCTGCTTGCGCTTGGCCTTCAGGTAGCGGAGAGCAACAAACAGCTCAAACATCATGTGAGATCTCTTTTTTCGGGTCGCATATGCGGAAAGAGAATGACGTCGCGGATGGAACGGGAATTGGTGAATAACATGGTCAAACGGTCGATGCCGATGCCTTCGCCAGCTGTCGGCGGCATCCCATAACGCAAGGCCCGCACGTAGTCTTCATCCATCTGATGCGCTTCTTCGTCGCCTTTCTCGCGTTCGGCCGCCTGCGCTTCGAACCGTAGTTTCTGCTCCTCGGGGTCATTCAGCTCGCTGTAAGCATTGGCAATTTCCATACCACCCATATACAGCTCGAAACGCTCGACCAGGGAAGGATCGTCTGGTTTGGTCTTGCTAAGGGGCGAAAGCTCCTTGGGGTAGTCATAGATCGTGGTCGGCTGGACTAAGTGCCTCTCGACAACGGCTTCGAAAAGCATACCCAGCAAGACGCCAGGCGATATGTTTTGATTCACTGGCACCGCTTGTTGCGGAGCAGCAACCACATGATCGTTCCAACGACGCGAGAGTGAGAGGAGACGCTGTGGCATTTCCAGGTCGGTCATCTCCGGTTTGGGCTGGCATTCGTCTGGCCAGAAACTAAGAATCGCTTCCTTGAGGGTGAATCGTCGCCACTTCTCCAGTGAAATGGTCTCTCCTTCAAACTCGAATTCTGTCTTACCCAAGACTTTCTCAGCCAACTGCCACAACAACTCTTCTGTCAGATTCATCAGATCCCGGTAGTCGCTGTACGACTCATAAAACTCGAGCATGGTGAATTCGGGATTGTGCTGTGCGGAGATTCCCTCGTTGCGGAAATTCCGATTGATCTCGTACACCCTCTCCAACTGTCCAACGATGAGGCGCTTCAAGTAGAGTTCGGGTGCAATGCGCAGGTAGAGATCAACATCAAGGGCGTTATGATGGGTCTTGAACGGGCGCGCGGCTGCACCTCCCGCCAGCGGTTGCATCATCGGAGTTTCTACCTCGATGTAGCCGCGAGCGTCCAGAAAGCTCCGAATCTCCTGAATGATCCTGCTGCGCGTAACAAAGACCTTGCGGGACTCTTGGTTAGAAATCAAGTCGAGATACCGTTGTCTGTAGCGAATCTCAACGTCCGCGAGGCCATGCCACTTCTCGGGAAGGGGCAAGAACGACTTGGCCAGAAACTCAATTTTCTTGGCATGAACCGAAAGCTCACCGGTCTTCGTGCGGAAGAGATATCCCTCTACGCCAATGAAATCGCCGATGTCCAGCAGGTTGTACAAAGCGAAGTTGGCTTCACCAACCTCATCCAGGCGGATATAAATCTGCAATCGATGGCTGCCATCGGAAATATTGCAAAAGCCCGCCTTGCCCTGACCACGGACAGCAACCAAGCGCCCGCAGACCCGAACGCTGACTCGCTCCGTTTCGAGCTGCTCCTTGCTGTAGCCGTGATACCGGTCGTGGATCTGCTCTAGTGTGTGAGTGAAGCTGTAGCGATGAGGATAGGGGGCATGACCTAACTTCTTGATCCCTTCAAGCTTTGCATGGCGTTGCGCAATTAGATCAGCTTTCTCATTCGAATCCGGCAAGAGTCTCTTCTCCCTATCGAACGTTGGGTTTCTGGATTAGTGGAAGATATAGAAAGGTAGGCGACCTAGCCTCGCCGGCTACTTCTCCTGCTCATGATCCTTGCGGATGCTGTCCAGAATGCCATTGATAAACTGGATCGACTCCGATGTGCTGAATTTCCGCGCCACTTCCAGGGCTTCATTGATCACTACAGCCGGCGGGGTCTGCGTTTCGTAGAGGAGTTCGTAGGTCGCCACTCTCAGGACGTTGCGGTCGACGACGGCCATTCGAGAAATACGCCAATGTTCGGCATGCCGGGCGAGGAGGACGTCGATTGGCTCGATGTGTTCGACGGTGCCTTCCACAAGACGGTCGGCGAATGCACGAACTTCCTCTTCTGACTCCGAATGCAAGGTCCAAAAAGTTCTGCGGACGTTGTGAAAGGAATCCTTTGACAAATCCCATTGGAACAGCATCTGTAACGCCAGTTCCCGTCCCTTTCTTCTTCCACCCATGGGCTGTCTTCCTAATTGGCCGCGCTGGGCATGCGACGCTCAGCGATCGGCCGAAACCAGCCTGGCTCATCTTGGATGCAGCTCGAACGGAACTCTGCCCCATCTTGTTGACAGCTGAAAGCTGAGCGCGGGCCGTTCCAACTCACAACTGCTTCAACAAGTTAGCCATCTCGATGGCCGACATCGCAGCCTCAAATCCTTTGTTACCTGATTTCATACCGGCTCTGTCAATGGCTTGTTCGACAGAATCCGCGGTTAAAACGCCAAAAGCGACGGGGATGCCAGACTCCAACGACACCAAGCCGATGCCTTTGGTCACTTCGCTGCTGAGGTAATCGAAGTGCGGGGTTTCGCCACGAATCAAGCTTCCCAGGCAAATTACCGCATCATATTTTTTCGTCTGGACCAGTTTCTTGGCGGCCAGCGGAATTTCAAACGAACCAGGAACCCGGACGATAGTCACATCGCCCTCTGTTGCTCCAGTACGTTGCAAGGCATCGACAGCTCCGCTCAGCAGCCGGCTTGTCACAAACTCATTGAAGCGGCTAGCCACGATGGCGAAGCGCATTCCGCTGGAATTCAGATGTCCTTGAATCGTCTTCGGTGCCATTTAGGCGTCTCCGAGCGAAAGCTGAAGCCTTTTTCGAGCCTCAGGCTCTTTGCCGTCAGAGGGCCTCTGCGGCCGGAGACCCTCGAACAGAGCCGGAAAAGGATGATATCAGTTTTTGGGAGTGAGTCTAGTAAAATTGCGCAAGACAACGCCGCTACCTTAAGATGTCTTAGCGCAAAGGATGATCCTGATCGCAGTCACACTATATGAACAAACAACAGCTTAGGTGGAAACTAGATCGATGGGTGCGGCAACTAAAACAACGGTTAGACTCTGTTCAGAACCTCTGGCGTGGGGCACAAACGAAGACGCGAATGTGTCCCTCCTGCCGGGCCCTGGTGGGGGTCAACGAAAGGGTCTGCTCTTTGTGTGGGGGGAGGCTGGGGTACCGAGCTTCGGGCCTCGGGAAGGTGCTTCAGAATGTCGTGCCGAACTATGCTCCCATCTCCTACCTGTTACTTACGATCAACTTTCTCCTGTTTCTGCTGATCTTTTTGGTGGAGCGTGACCTTTCCGCCCAGGACCTCAGGCACCTGGTCTTAGGCCTTAGCTCTCAAACGCTCATTCGATGGGGTGCTGATGTGGCGATGCTGGTGAACCACGGCGAATGGTGGCGTCTGTTCTCAGCCATCTTCATTCACGTTGGCATTGTTCATCTGTTGTTCAACTCCTACGCGTTGATCTTCATCGGCCCAATTCTCGAGGATATCCTGGGAAAGGAAAAATTCCTGGTCGCCTACCTCACCACGGGTGCGCTTGGATTTGTCCTGAGTAATTGGTACTACGATCCGCGAGTCCCCACGGCTGGCGCTTCCGGCGCCATCTTTGGAATGATTGGGGTGGCGATTGTTCTGTCGAGGCGCTGGGCGGCCGGAAGCAATGTTTTCCGGCAGCAGCTAGTCCACTGGGCCATATACGGATTCGGCTACGGATTACTGATCGGGGCCAACAATGCCGCCCATCTGGGAGGTTTCGTCGCTGGCTTGGCCTTGGCCTACGTCCTGCCTAACCCAAATCGGACTGAAGACTCCAAGTGGGTCATATCCGGCTGGAGACTTCTATACTGGCTGTTTGTCGTGGTCAGTGTGGTTTCGATCCTGCTGAGTATCCGATACCGGCTGGTTTCCTGATCCACCAAGGACACAAAGAGACACGAGTGCTTGATCTCATCAACTGCTGATGGATTGTCTTTTGGTAGCTGTTGTCAATACGCTTTCTGCCCAAGACCGTGGGGCCTTGGTAACGATTCTTCAAAATTTGTTTTGATTCTTGACAACCCCTGCCTTCTCTCTTAAGATTTGGCGCATTTTTCGGATTCATGCGTCGTAGCATGAGGCAAATCTTGGGTCCACGCAGCGCCGCGTGGGAGTTCTTGTTTCTTCCTTCGTTCCTGAACCCAGTCCAAAACATCAGCTCAAAACCGAATCAAAAGGAGTGACTATGACCCCTAAGGAACTCGTCCAGTTCGTCAAGGACAAAGGTATCAAGATTATTGATCTTCGTTTCGTCGACATGCCCGGACTCTGGCAGCACTTCTCCATGTCTTCGACAGAGCTAGAAGAGTCCATGTTTGAGGAAGGCATCGGCTTTGACGGCTCCAGCATTCGGGGATTCCAGAAGATTCAGGAGAGCGACATGCTCCTGATCCCGGATGCGAGCACAGCCTACGTGGATCCGTTCAGCTCCTTTCCGCAGTTGAACCTCATCTGCAACGTCAAGGACCCCGTCACGCTGCAACCCTATTCCCGCGATCCTCGCTACATCGCTCAAAAGGCGGAGAAGTATCTGAAGTCCACTGGCATTGGCGATACTGCCTACTTTGGGCCGGAGCCTGAATTCTTCGTCTTTGACGATGTCCGATTCGATCAAGGCGTGAACCATGGCTCTTACTTCATCGATTCCAACGAGGGTTTCTGGAATTCAGGTCGCGATGAGAAGGGACAGAATCTGGGTTACAAGATTCGCTACAAAGAGGGTTACTTCCCGGTTCCTCCTATGGACACGCTGCAGGATATCCGCAGCGAAATGATCCTCACGATGGAGCAA
>Ga0075421_100007672_pt1 | contig 13218 bp, 11 predicted proteins | sample SoiMetdeltSBSDD5_FD_75292 | JGI IMG/M metagenome (GOLD analysis project Ga0075421, IMG submission 75292) | Bulk soil microbial communities from a Populus tree surrounding site in Tennessee, USA - Soil MetaG P. deltoides SBSDD5 | ecosystem: Environmental > Terrestrial > Soil > Tree plantation... | reverse complement strand
GACGAGCCCTCGGGCAGGTTCAGGATCGCGCTCAGCTCGCCCTGGTCGTCGGGCGGGATCCAGTCGCGGCCGACCAGGTAGTTCAGCGGGAACACGAGCAGGAACGTGCCCAGGGCCATCAGCACGACGGCCTTCCGATGGTCGAGCGACCAGCGGAGGATGCGCCCGTAGCGGGCGTCGATCCAGGCGAAGAACGGCCACTCCTTCTCGTGGCCGCTCGACCCTTCGGGCGGGCGCCGGAGCAGCCGTGAGCTCAGCATCGGCGTCAGGGTGAAGCTCACCAGCATCGAGACCAGGATGGAGAAGGCCATGGTCCAGCCGAACTGGTTCACGTAGCGGCGGGCGTAGCCGCTCATGAACGCGATGGGCAGGAAGATGATGACCAGGGAGAGGGTGGTGGCCAGCACGGCCAGCGTGATCTCCTTGGTGGCCTCGATGGCGGCCGCCCGCGGCTCGTAGCGCTTCTCGTGCAGGTAGCGGACGATGTTCTCCAGCACCACGATGGCGTCGTCGATCACGATCCCCACGGCCAGGGTCAGGGCGAGCAGGGTCATGTTGTTGAGCGTGAAGTCCATGACCTTCAGCAGGGTGAAGGTGGCGATGATCGACGTGGGGATGGCCAGCGACGCGATGATGACGGACCGCACGTTGCGTATGAACAGGAACACGATCAGGGAGGCGAGCACGCTTCCGAAGAAGAGGTGCTCCTCGAGCGAGGCGATCGACGCGTTGATGAAGACGGACTGGTCGCGGATGATCCGCAAGGCCACGCCGGAGGGAAGCGTCGTCTCGATCTGGGCCAGCTTCTCCTTGATGGTGTCGATGATCTTGACCGTGTTGGTCCCGGACTGGCGGCGGATCTCGAGAGTGACCGCCTGCTTGCCCTCGAGCACATTCCAGGTGCGCGGCTCCGCGAAGCTGTCCTCGACCCGCCCGAGATCGCTCACGCGGATGGGCGTGCCCCCCACGTTCCGCACGATGATCTCGCCGAACTGGCCGACCGCGTCCAGGCGACCCATGGTGCGCACGCCCAGCTCGGCGTCGCCGCGGATGATGGTGCCGCCCGGGACCTCGACGTTCTCCTTCTGGATGGCCTGCTGGACGTCCATGATGGTGAGCCCGTAGGCGGACAGCTTGTCCGCGTCCACGAAGATGCGGATCTGGCGCAGGCGCGCGCCGGTGAGCGAGACCTCGCCCACGCCGTCCACCGTCTCCAGGACGCGCTTGATCTTCTTGTCCGCGATCTCGGTCGTCTCGCGCAGGCTCCGGTCGCCCGCCACCACCACCGAGAGCACCGGGTCCGAATCCGGGTCCGCCTTCTGGATGATGGGAGGCAGGATGTTGGGAGGCAGGTCGCGCAGCGCCCCCGCCACCTTCTCGCGCACGTCCTGGGCCGCGCTTTCGATGTCGCGCTCGAGCACGAACTGGCAGTTGATGCGGGCGCGGCCGGCCTGCACCTGGGAGGTGACCTCGTCCATGCCGCTGATGGTGGAGAGCGCCTCTTCCATGGGCAGGACGACCTGGGTCGTGATCTCCTCGGGCGTGGCCCCGGGCAGGGTCACGCTGATGTTGACCGTCGCCGGATCCGCCCGCGGGAAGAGGTCGACCCCGAGGTCGCGGAACGAGAAGATGCCCAGCACGCCCAGGAACGCGATCAGCATCACCGCGAAGACGGCGCGCTTGACGCAGAGCTCGGCGAGGGTCATGGCGCTGGCTTCTATCTCAGGGGGGGAACGCTACTGACCATCTCGGACGCAGTAGGCTCCCCCCCTGAAACCCCCCGTCGCGCAGCGCCGCCGCTACGCGGCGCGGCTGCGCTCACTGGTCTGCTCGCCCTTCGAATCACTTGACCGCCTCAACGGGGGCGCCGTCACGCGGCTCCTCGCCTTCGAGGGGGACGGCGACCTGCGCGCCCGCGGTCAATCCGGAGACGATCTCGACGTCCGCGCCTTCGCGCGCCCCGAGCTTGACCTCCGTCTCGTGCAGCGCGCTCTGCTCCACGGTGTAGACCTTGTAGACCCCGTACAGGTAGCGAAGCGCGTCCTGGGGCACGACCAGGGCCTGGTCCACGCGGCTGGACACGATGCTGGCCCGGGCGAAGAAGCCCGGCTTGAGGACGCCGTCACGGTTCTCGAGCAGCGCCTCCACGTCGAAGGAGCGCGTCTGCGGATCGACGGACGGGTTCATGCGCGAGACGGACCCCTCGAAGGCGCGCTCGGGATAGGCCTCGACCTGCACCTTGACCGGCTGGCCCACCGCCACCCAGCCCGCCATCTTCTCCGGCACCTTGAGCCGGGCCCGCAAGCGGTTCGTGTCGACGATGACCATCACCGGCGTCTGCACCTTCACGTATTGTCCCGGGCTCACCATCCGGTCCTTGACGTGTCCGGCGAAGGGGGCGCGGATGACGGTATCGCTCAGCTTCTTGCCGGCCAGGGCCACGGAGGCGGTGCGCTGGGCGGCCTGCGCGCGCAGGGTGAGCACGTTCTGCACGGCCATGTCGTAGCCGGCCCGCGCCCCGTTGAAGCGCGCCTCCGCCTCGTCGAAGGTGCCGCGGGAGATGAGGCCCTGCGCGAAGAGCTCCTTCGCGCGGAGGTACTTCTGCTCAGCGTCCGTGCGGTCGGCGTCGGCGCGCTTGACCTCCGCCGCCTCCTTCGGGTCCTTGAGCGCGGCCCCGCCCCCGGAGGTGGTGAGGCGCGCCCGGATCTGCTCCAGGGCCGCCCGCTCCTGCTCCAGGGTCAGGCCCAGCTCGACGGGCACGATCTTCACCAGGGCCCGCCCCCGCGCCACCGCGTCCCCGACGTCGACGAAGACCTGGGCCACGCGGCCCTCGACCTCGGAGCCGACGGTGACCTCCTCGAACGGGAACAGCGAGCCGACGGAGTCCACGGTGCGCTGCACGCTCCGCGACACCACCGGCACCACGTGGGCCTTGACCGGCCGTGATCGCGGCGCGCCGTCCTCGGCCGCCCGTCCGCGGGCGCAGCCCCCCGCCGCCAACGTGCCCGCGGCCAGCGCGAGCGCCCACCGTGCTGAAGCTCGTTTCATCATGGATGCAGATTCCAAGTCTAGCGGGTTTGGCGGGGCCGTGCCCGGGAAGGGCGGCCCCCTAGTGCGCGGTCAGGAGCCGGTAGTTGTCCTGGATGAACTTGTCGACGGCCGCGGAGGCGGCGTGGGCGGCGGCGCCGGGGCAGCCGAACTCCTTGCCGCCGCCGTTGTAGGACTCGAAGTGGAAGACCGGCCGGTCGCTCGTGGGGCCGGCGATACGCCAGGCCCGCGTTCCGAATTTCTTGATCCGGTAGTCGAGGGGCACCCTGGAGAACTGCTTTGGATCCATGCGCCCGCCCGCGCCGAGCGTGAAGAGGACGTAGCAGCGGTCGGGCTTGCTCTGGGTCGGAAAGCTCTTGGCCGACCGGCAGGCCGCGACCTCGACCACGAGGTCCGCCTCGTCGGCGGAGGTGGTGAGGACGACCGGGCCGGGGCGGTCGGAGCCGCGCCGCTCCTGGAACGCCTCCGCGATCTCCTGGGCGGTGTCGAAGGCGGCGCGGGGATCCGCCTTCCGGTACTCGTAGTCCGCCTCGGCCAGGGCCTCCGCCTGCTCGAGGCGGTAGAGCTCGCCTTCCTTCTCCGGGGGCCACGACTTGCGTGCGCTCCCGTAGACCTCCTTGAGCTCGTTCTCGAGCACGCGCCGCGTCTGCCGCGCCTGGTCGCGACGAACCTTGAGCGCCTCCCGGTCGTCGAGCATCGGCATGCGCTGCACGTCCGCCGCTCGTACGAACACGTGGAAGACGGTGCGCGCGGCATCCTCCCCGCGCGCCGCGGACGCGGCGATGCCCAGGCTGATCGCGATCGCGATCCTCTTCACGGCACCTCCGCGGGGTTCGCGCGGAGCCTAATCCCGGGCCGACGCGGCCGTCAACGGCTTGGATGTCGCGCGTTCAACGGCTTGGACATGAGGATGAAATGGCAGGAACGGGTCGCTTTCTCGGGATCGGGGAACGGCGCGGTGCCCGTCTCGACGTAGCCGAGACGGCGGTAGAAGGGCGGCAGCTCGGTGCGGAGATCCACGACGCTGATGTCGACGGCGCGGCAGCCCGCGCGCTGGAAACGGTCCTCCGCCGCGCGGATCAGCTCCCGGCCCACGCCCTTGCCGTGCCGGGCGGGATCGACGGCCAGCAATCCGAAATAGCCGCGGTCGCCGCGCTGCTCGACGTAGATGCAACCCACGGCGGCGCCGTCCGCCTCCTCCGCCACCAGGAACGACCCCTGGGCCATGTACCGCCGGACCTCGTCCTCGCTCGTGCGATCGCCGTCGATGAAGAAGCGCTCCACCTTGAAGGCGGCGTTGATGAGGGCGGTGATGGTGCCCGCATCCGCGGGTCCGGCCGTGCGCAGCGCGGTCACGACCGTGGAGGACGCGAGCCGGCCTCCGCCTCGCCGAGGCTCACCACCAGCCCCGGGGGCTCGTCCTCGACGAGGTACTGGAACTCCCGGCAGAACTCGTCCAGGTTGAGACCGGCGGTGGCCGCGAACTTGGCCAGCTCGTGCGCGTCGTCGAAGTCGTCGCGGCGCAGGCGGAGCATGTAGCGGCGCGCGATCGCATAGCGCGTCGAATGGGTGTCCACCATGCGGACCTTCGTGCGGCCGGTGTCCGGATCCACCAGCTTCTCGAACGGGATGGGGACGAGGTTGCCCGCCTGCATCGAGATCATCACCCCGCTGCCGCCGGAGAGGAGGTACTTGGCCGCGCAGTAGCCGAGGTCGCGGGTGTAGTCCATGTCGGAGGGGATGGGGTCGGCGCAGCGCAGCTCGTATCCGATGTTCTTGGCCACGATGGTGGCCTTGAGGCCGAAGGGCTTGAGGCGCGCGCGCACCTGCGCCTTCAGGATCTCGCTGATGTTCACCTCGTCGATGCGCACGTGCCCGTGCGCGTCCTTCTCCACCTCGTCCACCTGGGCGAGGTCGGCGGGATCGATGCTCAGCACGAGGCCCTCGGCCAGGATGGCCACCCCGTCGCGGCGGCCGTGGCTGAGGCGCTTGATGATGGCGCCGGCCAGCGTGTCCACCACCGTCTTGAGCCGGATGCGCCGTCCCGAGAACTCCTCGGGCAGGAGGGTGAGGGTCGCCCCCGCCGCCTTGCCGATGCCGAGGGCGAGGTGGCCGGCCTTGCGGCCCATGGCGGTGACGAAGTACCAGCGCGAGGTGGTCTTGGCGTCGACCATGAGGTTCTTCACGATCTCGACCCCGACGTGGCGGGCGGTCTGGAACCCGAAGGTGTCGACGTAGGCGGGCAGGTCGAGGTCGTTGTCGATGGTCTTGGGCACGTGGACGATGCGCAGGCGCCCGCGCGCCTCCTCCAGCAGCTTCATGGCCGAGAACGCGGTGTCGTCGCCGCCGATGGTGATGAGCTGGGAGACGTCGAGCCGGAGCAGGGAGAGGACCGCGTTCTCCAGATAGCGCCGGTCCGTGGTGGGGTTGGCGCGCGAGATCCCGATCTGCGAGCCGCCCCGGAAGTGGATGCGGCTCACGTCGTCGATGTCGAGCGGGGTGACGTGGTCGATGTCGCCCTGCATGATCCACTCGAACCCGTCGCGGATGCCCAGCACGGGCACGCCCTCGAGCACGCTGCGGATGGTGGCGGCGCCGATGACGCTGTTGATCCCGGGGGCGGGACCGCCGCCGACGAGGATGGCGAGCTTGCCCTGGGGGTTCATGGCCGGCGTCCCCGCGGCGTCTTCACCGCCTTCTTCGCGGTCTTCTTCACGGTCTTCTTCGCGCCCCTCGTCGTGCTCTTCCTGGCCGCCGTTCTCCCGGCCTTCGGCGCGGCGGGAGCGGCGCCCCCGTCCAGCTTCGCCACCGTGCGCCGGGGCGCGATCAGCCGGTAGCTCTCGAGCACCAACGGCCGGACCTCGTCCCAGTCGTCGACGCCGCTCGCATCCATGGAGACCCAGCCCTTGTGCCCGACGTAGGGCGCGCGCCAGAAGCGCGGGTCCTGGATGATCGCATCCGCATGGTCCATCTCGAGCTTGAAGCCGATCACGGCGCGTCCCTTCTCCTCCCCGCAGCCCGCGAAGATCTTCTCACCGACCCGGAAGTGCGGCTGGCCCCAGGTCAGCGTCTCCTTGGTGTCGGGCAGCGCGAGGCAGATCGCGCGCATGTGATCGAGCACGGAACGGCCCTTCATTTCGCCTCCGGTTCCAGTCCACGCCGGGGGCGCCGGCCGACCGCGCGGTTGACCGGTCCCGGCACGCAGCGTAGTGTGCGCCCACGCCCACCGCTTCTCAAATCTCGGGGCCGACGCCCGCCTCCCCCTCGTCCAGGGTCCTCGTCCCCGTCCTCCTGGCCGTGATCGCCGCGGTGATCGCGTTCGAGCGTTGGCACACGTTCGAGGAGCCTCTCGACCGCGACGTGGCGACCTACGCGGTGATCGGCGGCGAGATGCTCCAGGGACGGGAACTCTACCAGGACCTCTGGGACCACAAGCCCCCCGTCGTCTACCTCGCCTTCGCGGCCGCGCGGGCGGTAGTGAGCGACCCCACGGGCTCGGTCTTCCTCCTCGGCCTCCTCTGCGCGTGGACCACCGCGCTCGCCCTCTTCGCGGCCGGGTCGTGGGGGCCGGGCCCCCCGGCGGGGCTGTGGATCGCGGCCTTCTGGGCCCTGCTCTGCTCCGACCTCGCCCTGCAGGCCAGCCTGCCCAACACGGAGGCGTTCATCAACGCGTGCCTGGCCATCGCGTTTGCCGCCCTCTTGCGTACGGGCCCGCGCGCGTGGGATGTCCGGCTGTGGGCGGCCGCGATCTTCCTGGCCGCCGCCATCCTCTTCAAGCCGATCGTCGCCCCCCTGGCCCTGGCCTGGGCCGTCGTCCACGTCTGCGCTCCCCCGGAAGGGGCATCGCGGTCGCGGGCGGCCCTGCAGGCGGCCGTCCTCCTCGGTCTTTGCGTCCTGGGCGCGGCGGCGGTGGGCGCCTACTTCGCGGCCACCGGCCGCTGGACCGTCTTCTGGTCCACGCTCGTGGTGCACAACCGGTACTACGCGGGCCCGCTGCTGCCTAACCTGCGCGAGGGCCTGCGGCCGGCGCGGCTCCTTCCCGCGTTCCTCGGGGACGTGCTGCCCCTGCTGGTGGCCATCCTGCCCGGCCTGCTCTTCGGGCTCGTCCGGCGGTGGTCTCGCCGGGTCGCGCTGCTCGCCGCCTGGATGGTGGCCGTGCCGGCGGCGGTGGCCGCTCCCGGCAAGTTCTATCCGCACTACTACCAGCTCTGGCTGCCGCCGTTGTGCATCGCCGCCGGTTGGAGCCTGGCCGCGCTCGGCGCGCGCACGCGGCGCCCGGCCGCCGTCACCGCCGCGGGCGGAGCCGCCGTCGTCCTCGCCCTGGCCTTCCAGGTGGCGCCCGCCTACGCGTTGTCCGCGGCGGACTGGTCGGACACGAAGTACGGCGACATCTTCTTGCGGAGCCGCGACGTCGCGCGGGAAGCGGGAGCGATGATCGGGCCGGGCGAGACGTTCTTCCAGTGGGGCAACGAGCCGGAGATCTACCTCTACGCGCGGCGCTCCCCGCCCACGGGCGTGCTGTGGGCCCAGCACATGCAGGCGGGGCCCCTGCGCTTCATCCTGCGCTCGCGCGCCCTCGCCCAGCTCTCGCTGGCCGACCCGCAGCTCGTGGTGCTCAGCCGCGACGAGCCGCCGCCGACGGGCGCGCTCGGTGAGTGGTTCAAGGAGCGATACGAGCCGCATCCCACGCGCGTGCGCCAGCAGAAGGGGTTCTCGTTCTGGGTCCGCCGGGGCGGCACCCTGCAGCGCCGCCTCCTGGCCCAGTAGCGCCGGAAGGCTAGGAGTCGGGCTTCTCGTCCTCGCCTTCCCAATGGAACTTGTGCAGGGTCCGATGCAGCACTTGCGTCAGGATCACGCCCACCACCACCACGAACACCAGGCCCGAATACAGCGCGTACAGGGCGGCCAGACGGCGCAGGAAGACCGCTCGCGGCACGGGGCGGGCGAAGCGGCTCTCGTAGATCACGAGGTCACGCGGTTCTTCTCAGAGCAGGCGGTGCATGACCAGCACGTCCGTGGGGCCAAGGCGGCGGTGCCGGAAAGCCGCGGGGACGCGGCCGACGATCGCGAAGCCGTGCCGCTGCCACAGGCGCACCGCCCCCGCATTGCTGGTCGCGACGAAGTTGAACTGCATGGCCTGGAATCCGGCGGCGCGCGCTCTCTCCAGGGAATGGACGCACATCGCGCTGGCGATGCCGCGGCCCCGCGCGTCCGGCGCCACCATGTATCCGGCGTTGGCGACGTGGTCGCCGAGGCCGGGCTGGTTGGGCCGGAGGCAGTAGGCCCCCACCACCCGACCGTCCTCGCGGGCCGCGAAGCATCGCGCCGGAGGGCGCGTCCAGAGCTCGCGCGCCTGCTCGAACGTCATCTCCGGATCGTACGCATAGGTGTCGCCCGCGCCGACGACGGCATGGAAGATCGGCCAGACGAGCGCGAACTCGCTCGCCCCGATCTCCCGGATCTCGAGGGACGGCGTTTCCGGGGGCATTTCAATCTCCGGCGGCATCCCAAGATGATGCCCCCGATGACACATAATCCCGAACTGCGGAGGCGTCGATGAAGAACATCGGCCGGCTGGGGACGACGTTGCTCGGGGTCTACCTGATCGCGGTCGGAGTGGTGCCGTACCTGCCCCCCGTCGGGGCGTCCATGCTGGTGTCGGTCCTGGCCATCGTCGCGGGGATCGTGATCCTGCTCGGACGCTGAGGGCCATTCGAGACATAATTCCTCCACCATGCCCCGTCGCCTGCTGTTCTGGGGATTCCGCCCGGCCGAGGAGGTCCACGGACTGGGACCCCTCGAGCGCGAGCTCCTGGACGCCGTGTGGCGCCTGGGCCCGGCCAGCGTGCGCGACGTGCTGGCCGCCGTCGAGCACGCCGTTGCCTACACCACGGCCATGACGGTGCTGGACCGGCTGTACAAGAAGGGCATATTGGATCGGAAGCGCGTCGGCCGCGCCTACGTCTACTCGGCGGCGGCTTCGTCGGAGCAGCTCCAGTCCTCGCTGCTGATGGGTCTCCTGAAGCGGCTCCTGGGGCACGGCCCGCAGGCCGCCACCCCCGTCCTCTCGAACCTCGTGGACACGGTCGGCGCGCGCGACCGCCAGCTCCTCGACGAGCTCGACCGCCTGGTGCGCGAGAAGCGGCGCGCGCTCGGCGGCAAGGAGCCGCGATGATGTTCTACGCCTTCGGGGGCGCCCTCGTGCTGGCCGCCTTCGCGGTCGCGGACGTCGTGATGTCCGTGGCCGTGATGGCCCTCGCCCTCCCCGCGGCGCGCGCCCTGGCCCCGGCCCGCGCCATGACGCGGACGCGCGCGCTGCTCGCGATCCGGCTCGCGCCACCCGTGGCCGCGGCCGTGTTCGCGTTCGGACTCGTCCTGCCCGCCTACCTGCGGTTCGAGCCGGCGCAGTCCGGGGAGCGCGTGACCCCGGCCCTGGCCCTGCTGGCCGCGGCCGCGCTCGCCCTCGTCGGCCACGGGCTGGTTCGCGCCGCACGCGCCCTCTCGTCCACGTCCGCGCTGCAGCGGCAGTGGCGGGCGCAGGCGGAGCCGATCGCGGCCACGGCGTCGCCCGTGCCCGTCTACCGCGTGCGCGACGGCTTCCCCGTGTTCACCGTCGTGGGCCTGTGGCGCCCCGCCATGTACGTCTCCGGTCGCCTCCTGGACGCGCTCGCCCCGTCCGAGATCGCGGCCGCCATGGCCCACGAGCAGGGCCACCTCGACGGGCGCGACAACGTGAAGCGGCTCTTGCTGCGCGCGTCTCCCGACCTCGTCGCCTTCTCCCCCGTCGCGCGCGCGCTCGAGCAGGAATGGGCGCGGGCGGCGGAGATGCTCGCCGACGAGCGGGCCAGCGGCGGATGCCGGGAGACGGCGCTCGCCCTGGCCGCCGGCCTCGTGAAGGTGGCGCGGCTGGCGCCGATCACGCCCGGGGAGCTGCCGGTCAGCGCGCTGCACGACGGCAACGACGTCAGCGTGCGCGTGCGCCACCTCGTCGCCCACGCCGACCGGCGCGTCCGGGGGGCCCGCCGCGGGAGGGCGTTCGTGACCCTGACCGGGGCGGTGCTGGGCGCGTCCGGCCTGGCCCTGGCCCGCCTGGCCCTGCCCGCCGTGCACGAGTTGATCGAGGTCGGGGCGCGCCTGCTGCGCTGACCGCGGTCCTCTACACGCGCCCTTGAGGAGCAGGCATCGATGAATCCTTCCGGCACCGCCCTCGCCGGCGGCCTCGCCGTCGTGATGTCCCTGGCCGCCTCCGCGGCCCACGCGGTGGGGCCCGCTCCCGTCGACCCCGCCCATTTCCAGGAGCTGCGCTGGCGGCTGGTCGGCCCCTTCCGCGGCGGGCGCGTGCTCGCCGTGGCCGGAGTGCCCGGAGAGCGCGAGCATTTCTACTTCGGCAGCGTGAACGGCGGCGTGTGGGAGACGCTCGACGCCGGCCGCACCTGGCGTCCCATCTTCGACGGCCAGCCCGTCGGCTCCATCGGGGCCATCGCCCTCGCCCCCTCCAACCCCCGCGTGATCTACGTGGGCACCGGCGAGGCGGACATGCGCTCCGACATCGCCCAGGGCAACGGCGCCTACAAGTCCACCGACGGCGGCCGCACCTGGACGCACCTCGGCCTCGCCGACACGCAGCAGATCGGGCGCATCCTGGTCGATCCCCGCGACCCCGACCGCGTCTTCCTGGCCGCCCTGGGCCATCCCTACGGCCCCAACGCGGAGCGCGGCGTCTTCCGCTCGACCGACGGCGGCCGGAGCTGGCAGAAGGTCCTCTTCAAGGACGCCGACACCGGCGCCATCGACCTCGCCTTCCGCCCCGGCGATCCGAGCGTCGTCTACGCCGCGCTCTGGCAGACGCGGCGTCCGCCGTGGAGCGTCTATCCCCCATCGAACGGGCCCGGCGGTGGCCTGTACAAGTCCACGGACGGGGGCTCGACCTGGACGCAGATCACCGGGCACGGCTTTCCCACCCGGACCGGCAACATCGGCCTGGCCGTGGCGCCGAGCCGCCCCGACCGCGTCTACGTGATGGTCGACGCGCCGGAGGGCGGCCTCTATCGCTCGGACGACGCGGGCGCGACCTGGACGCGCGCGAGCGGCGATCGCCGGATCTGGGGACGCGGCTGGTATTTCGGCAACGTGGCCGTGGAGCCGCGCGACCCCGACACCGTCTACGCGCTGAACACGTCCCTCTACCGCTCGGGCGACGCGGGCCGGACCTTCGTGCCCATCAAGGGCGCCCCCGGGGGAGACGACTACCAGGACATGTGGATCGACCCCGAGCATCCGGAGCGGCGCATGCTGGGAGTGGACCAGGGCGCGGTCGTGTCCCTGAGCGGCGGGGAGACCTGGAGCTCCTGGTACAACCAGCCGATCGGCCAGATGTACCACGTGATCACGGACGAGCGCTTCCCCTACTGGGTGTACGGCGCGCAGCAGGACTCCGGGGCCGCGGCCGTGCCCAGCCGCACGACGACGATCGACGGCATCAACATGATGAACTTCCGCGAGGTCACCGCGGGCGGCGAGAGCGACATGATCGCGCCCGACCCCAAGGACCCGGAGGTCATCTACGGCGGGCGCGTGGAGAAGCTCGACCTGCGCACGCAACAGACGCACACCATCGATCCCACCCTCCTCCATCGCGAGGTCGATCGCGCCACCTGGACCCTCCCCCTCGTCTTCTCGCGGCGCGACCCGCGCGTCCTGTACTTCGCGCGCGAGCGTCTCTTCCGCACGGAGGACGGGGGCCAGCACTGGACGGCCATCAGCCCCGACCTCAGCCGCGAGGACCCGGGCGTGCCCGCGACGCTCGATGCCACCACCGCCGCCGACAAGCCGCGCGCGGGACGCCGCCACGGGGTCATCTATGCGATCGCGCCCTCGCGCCTCGCCGACCGCGACCTCTGGGTCGGCACCGACGACGGCAAGGTCTGGCGCACGCGCGACGAAGGCGCGCACTGGCTCGACGTGACGCCACCGGGCCTCCTGCCCTGGTCCAAGGTCGGGATCATCGACACCTCGCACTTCGATCCGGAGACCGCCTACATCGCGGTGGACCGTCACCGCCTCGACGACTTCCGGCCCTACGTCTATCGCACGCACGACGGCGGGCGGACGTGGACGGCGGTGACCAACGGAATCCCGGAAGGGAACGCCGTCAACGTCGTGCGCGAGGATCCGGTCCGGCGGGGCCTCCTCTACGCGGGCACGGAGCGGGGCGTGCAGGTCTCCTTCGACGACGGCGACCACTGGCAGGCCCTGCAGCTGAACCTGCCCGTGACGTCCGTGCGCGACATCGACGTGCACGGCAGCGACGTCGTGGTCGCCACCCACGGCCGCGCCTTCTGGATCCTCGACGACGTGACGCCACTGCGGCAGCTCGACGCGCGCGTGGCCGCGGCGCCGTCCCACCTCTTCGCGCCCGCCCCCGCGGTGCGCCTGCGCCCGGCCGGGTTCACGGGCACTCCGCTGCCGAAGGACGAGCCGATGGCGGCCAACCCTCCGGCGGGCGCGTACGTCGACTACCTGCTCGGTGGCGGCGCCTCCGGGCCGGTCGTGATCCGCATCCTCGATGCGCAGGGCGGCCTCGTGCGGCAGTACAGCAGCGACGACCGGCTGCCCGGCACGGACCTCACGAAGATCCGCACGGCCCCGGAATGGACGACGCCGCCCGCCGCGCCCTCCGCCACGCCCGGCATGCACCGCTTCCTCTGGCCGATCCGCTATCCGGCCCCGGCGGCGCTGGCCGAGGGCAATCCGTATGCGGACGGCGTGTGGGCACCGCCCGGCCGCTACACGGTCGAGATCAGCGCCGGTGGGCAGCGCCAGAGCCAGACGCTCACCGTCCTCCGCGATCCGCGCGTGGCCATGGCCCCCGACGCGTACGCGCGCCAGTTCGCGCTGGCCCGGCGCATCGAGGCCGCGAGCGCGCGCGTGGCGGAGGCCGTGACCGCGGCGGACGCGGCGCACAAGCGGCTGGCCGCGGGCGGGGCGGCCGACCTCGACCTCCGCGTCCAGGCCCTGCTCGGACCCGATTTCGGAGCGGCCCCCGCTGCCCCGCCGCCCCCGGGGCTCAAGCCCCTGCGCGCGCTCGCGGGCACGCTGACCCGCATGCTGGAGGCGGTCGACGGCGCGGATGCTCCGCCCTCGCCCGACGTCGAAGCCGGCTTCGCGCAG
>Ga0075421_100007671_pt1 | contig 13221 bp, 10 predicted proteins | sample SoiMetdeltSBSDD5_FD_75292 | JGI IMG/M metagenome (GOLD analysis project Ga0075421, IMG submission 75292) | Bulk soil microbial communities from a Populus tree surrounding site in Tennessee, USA - Soil MetaG P. deltoides SBSDD5 | ecosystem: Environmental > Terrestrial > Soil > Tree plantation... | reverse complement strand
TGGGACGAACAGCGGGAGAAATCGTCAGAGGACCGAAAATATGAGCGAAGAAAAAATCTCGGCCGATGTGCTGAACATCGGCCGCGCGGTGCAAGCGGAGCTGCAACGGGTGATTCACGGTCAAGCGACGGCGATCCAGAGTTTGCTCGTCGCCGTCGCGGCGGGCGGACACGTGCTCATCGAAGGCGTGCCGGGGCTGGCGAAGACGCTGCTCGCGCGCAGTCTTGCCGCCGCGTTGCGCTGCCGTTTTTCACGCATCCAGTTTACGCCGGATTTGATGCCGTCGGATATCACCGGCGTCAACGTCTTCGACTCCGCCAGCCGCGCGTTCAGCTTTCACCCCGGCCCGCTGTTCTCGGACATCGTGCTTGCCGACGAGATAAACCGCGCGCCCGCCAAGACCCAAGCCGCGCTGCTCGAAGCAATGCAGGAGTATCAGGTCAGCATCGATGGAGAGACGCGCGAGCTGTCGCGCTGCTTCACGGTCATCGCCACGCAAAACCCGATCGAGTACGAGGGCACCTATCCCCTCCCCGAGGCGCAATTGGACAGATTTCTGATGAAGGTGATCGTCGATTATCCGGCCGAGGAAGAAGAGCGCTCGATGTTGAAGGCGATGCAGGCTCTGGGTGACAAAACCTCCCAAGCCTACAGCATCATCCAGCCCGTGGCGAGTCCCGAGGAAATCCTTCGTTTGCGCGCCGTCAGCAATGCCATTCGCGTCGACGACACGGTCATGGAATACGCGCTGCGGCTGATCCGCCAGTCGCGCGCCTTTCCGAGCCTCACCCTGGGCGCCAGCCCGCGCGCTGCCATCATGCTGCTCCAGGCGGCCAAGGCGCTAGCGCTGCTGCGCGGCAAGGATTACGTCACGCCCGATGAGATTCAGCTTATGGCGCTCCCGGTGCTGCGCCACCGCATACGGTTGACGCCGGAAGCGGAAATCGAAGGGCTGACGCCGGACAGTTGCATCCAGTCGCTGCTCGGCCAAGTCGATGTACCGCGCTAGCTTGAAAAATTTTAACTCATGATCTCGCCGCTGCCCACATTACGCTTGATCCGGCTGCTCCTATTGGGCGCGCCGCTCTGGCTGTTGGCGCTGCTCTTCCCCGGCGGTTGGCTTGCCGGCTTGCTCTATTTCATCCTTATTACCGTGCTCGGCTGGCGCGACGCCGCCACGATTCCTGCCGTTTCCAAACTCCGGGCGGCGCGTCAACTGCCGCCGCGTTTCGCGCTCGGCGTCGAACAGGCGGTCAAGCTGATCTTGACCAATCTTTCCGCCGCGCCGATTCAAGTTTCGCTGCGGGATGAGCTGCCGGATATGTTCGAGGGAAAAATCGAATTGCCTGAAGTCACCGTGCCTGCCGGCGGCGAAGCCCGCCTGAGCTACGACGTCCGCCCGCTCAGCCGCGGCGCGCATAGTTTCGGCGACGTGATCTTGCGCGTCCGGGGCGAGCGCGCCTTGGTCGAGAAACAGTTCGCGCTCGCGGTAACGGACACCGTCAAGGTCTATCCCAATTTTCGCGGCGCCGATCAGTATCAATTATTGGCGCAAATCGACCAGCGCGATGAAGTCGTGCGCAAGCCGCGGCCGTTCAAAGCCGCCGGCACTGACTTCGAAAGTCTGCGTTCCTACATTCCGGGCGAGGATCCGCGCAACATCGATTGGAAAGCGACCGCGCGGCGCGGCGCGCCGATCAGCCGCAACAAGCAGGTAGAGAAAGGCCAGCAGCTTGCCGTGCTGCTCGATGCCGGCCGCCTGATGGCCGAAACCATCGGCAAATATTCCAAACTCGAGCACGCGCTCAACGCCACCGTGATGCTGAGCTATGTCGTGCAGAAACGCGGCGACGCTCTTTCGGTGGCGTCGTTTTCGAACAAGATCGAGTCGTTTCTACCCACGGTGCGCGGCCCTTCGCTGCTGCCTCGCGTGCTCGAATCTCTTTACGCCGTTCAGGTCCGTCCGGTGGAATCGGATTACTGGCAAGCGATCGCCCAGGTGTTGATGCTGCTCAATCGCCGCAGCCTGGTGATTTTACTGACCGATGTGCTGGATGCATCGGCGAGCGCCGGCTTGATCAACAATCTCTCGCGAGCCGCGGAAAAGCATCTGGTGCTCTGCGTCGTCTTGAACGAACCGGCAGTCGGAGAAATGGCGCGCGCGGTTCCGGCGACGGTGGAAGATACTTACCGCAAGGCCGCCGCTTGCGATCAACTGCGCCGCCGCCGGCTGGCTTTGGAAAACATGCGCTCTCGCGGCATCTTGGTTTTGGAGACCGATCCGGCTCATTTGAGCGTTCATCTGGTCAAGCGCTACTTGGAAATTCGCCAGGCCAATCTGCAATAATCCCATGGAAGAGCGGGTTCATATAGCGACGCCCGATCATGTCAGTCTCGAGTTCGAGCTCGCCGGCCCGGGATCGCGCTTTTCCGCCTATGTGATCGACTTTATTGTCAACGTTTTGCTGGTCATCGCCATTGTCTTGACCGCTTACCTGACCGGCGCGCTGGCCGCGTTGAGATCGCTCGCCAGTATTTCCGCGGGCGCGAGCGCATCCTGGCTCTGGGCCCTGGTGGTATTGATCATTTTTTTGATCAACTGGGGCTATTACGTTTTCTTCGAGGGCGTCGGCAAAGGTTCGACGCCGGGCAAGAAACGCATGGGCATTCGCGTCATCCGCCAGGATGGATTGCCGATCGGATTGCGCGAGGCGGCGCTGCGCAATCTGGTGCGCGCCGCCGACATGCTGCCGCCGCCGAGTTACATCCTGGGCGGATTGGTGATGCACTTTGATCCGCATGGAAGGCGCCTCGGCGACATGGTGGCGGGAACCTACGTCGTCGTGGAAAAGTTCGATCTGGCCGCCCAGGGCGCGAGCGGCGCTGCCTGGGCAAAGCGCGTTGAACAGGGACGCTCGCGGCAAGCGCTCACTTTGCCGCGCGGCGCGATCTCGGCCCAGCAAATCGGGCTCATCGAGCAATTTCTCGCCCGTTCCCATGAGCTACCCAAGGAACGCCGCCGGCAATTGATCTGGCAAATCACCGAGCCGCTGCTGCCTTTGCTCGAAGAAGATCGCGACAGCTTGGAGCGCAGCGCCGAGCGGACCGAGCGCTGCGAGCGCTTGCTGCTGCAAATTCTCGATCTGGCGCAGCAAAAAACCGCATCGGTCGCCATTGCACCCAAAGCGCCGCAGCCGTCATCGTTGTTTTGAAAGAAAACGCGATGCAAGACGCCGCCGACAAACTCGAACAATGGACGCGCTTCTACCAGCGCGCGCAAACCCTGTTGCGCGGCGGCCGGCGCGCGCTGCGGCGCTTGAGCGGGGCCGAGCTGGCGCATTTGATCGACGAATATCAAGCGCTCATCGCCGACTTGGCGCGGGCGCGCTCCCTCGGCGCGGCGCGCGAAACCGTCGATCAGCTCAATCGCATCGCCGTCGCGGGCCACAATCTCCTCTATGGCCAGATCCGCCTGCGCGAGCGCGCCGCGCCAGCTTACGGCGCCGCCAGCTTTGCGCGCCTCGTGCGCAAACACACCTGGGCCGTAGCGCTATCGGCCATGGTGTTTTTTGGCGCCGCGCTCGCGAGCTTTGTCGCGGTGCAGCTTTATCCTTCTCTCGGTTACGACTTGCTGGCCGATGAATTTCTCGATTTCGATCCCGCCAACCGCGATAATTTACACAGCATTCCGAGTTTGGCGCGGCCGGTCGTTTCATCGTTGATCATTTCCAACAACATCCAGGTCACGCTCCTCGCCTTCGGTCTCGGCCTCACCGCCGGCATCGGCACGACCGTCCTGCTGCTATTCAACGGCATTCACTTGGGCTCCGTGGCCGGCTGGATGATGCTTCATGGCAAAGACCGAGCTTTGTGGGGCTGGATCATGCCGCACGGCGGCACGGAATTGCTGGCGATCTGTCTCGCCGGAGCCGCGGGCTACGTTCTCGCCGGAGCCATCGTCGCGCCCGGGCAAGTGCGCCGCAGCACGGCGCTCAAAAACACCGGCGGCGACGCGCTCGGCATCGAGCTTGGCTGCATGGTGATGCTGGTGATCGCCGGCTTGATCGAAGGATTCGTCTCGCCGAGCGGCATCGACTACCCAAGCCGGATTGCCGTATTGGCGGTGAGCCTCGGTATCTGGGCTTTGTATTTTTTTGGCGCGGGCCTCAAGCCAGTGCGTTCCGCAGCTTCAGAGCCAGCGAGTCAACCGCTCAGTTCATCCCAGGGCAATTAATCTACCCGCCGCGCTGCACCTGGTGAGTAGCGACCGATTTACCACTCTCCGAAATGCTCGGACCGTAGGTCGCATTGCCGCATGTTTTCAGCGCGAATCGGGTAAACAGCAATACAAACAATCCAAGCTGAAGCAATGAACGCACGGCTATTGTATAGACAGCCTCAAAGCAGCCATGGTAGATATTTTTTTACTTAACAACGAAGTCCCGCCATGGCTCAGCAATCAAAAAAGCGCCGCCGCGTCCATTTCTCGATGCTCAGAAACTATCACCCGGCGGACCTCATCACGCTAGCCAACGGCGCCGCCGGGACGGCGGCGATCTTCACGATCATGGGCTATTTGACGGCGCCGGACATCTGGCGCTTGTATTTGGCGATGATATTACTGGCGGTCGCTCTCGTCTTCGATATCGCCGACGGTAAGATCGCCCGCCGGCGCGACGAACTTTCTCCGTTCGGCCAGGAGCTCGATTCTCTCGCCGACATCGTCAGCTTCGGCGTCGCTCCAGCCGTGCTCGGCTACGGTCTCGGCATGCGTGGAATTCTCGACGGGCTCGTTCTCGTCTACTTCGTCGCGTGCGGCATCAGCCGGTTGGCGCGCTACAACGTCACTGCTGGAGAGCTTGCCGACGACTCCGGCAAGGTAAAGTATTTTGAGGGAACGCCGATCCCGTCGAGCTTGATTCTTGTCGCCATCCTGGCGGTTTGCGTGTATCTCGGCCGGATCGGCGATAGTCTCCCGTTCGGCGTCGTCCAAATTGCCGGCGCAAACTGGCATCCGTTCTCGCTGCTGTTTTTCGTGAATGGCTCGACGATGATCAGCAAAACGCTGCGCATTCCGAAATTGTGAGTGAGCCACCGCCGCCGGAACGGGCGCTCCGAACGAGGAACCCTACAGCAAGCTACGGCGTAATCGGAATTCGGTGATGGGATTGGTCTTAACGCCGTCACCGCGAATGCTTTTATCGGGGGTCCAGTCCGGACTCGCCTGGATTCCCGCTTAAAGCATGCGGGAATGACGGCTTGCGGATGGCTAGCCTTACTCAACACACCGAATCGACCCCACACAGATCGAAAGGAAACGGAAACTCAACGAAGCGCAGAAAAATACCTGACGGCGCGCGCCGCGCTAACCTTTTGGCGCGAGGATCGGCTTGAGCTTTTCTTTGAGCGCCGGGGGCATGGATAGACCCTCGACGACCATCTTGTGCAGCTCGGTCCCGGCGATGGGGCTGACAGTCATGCGTGTTTTATCGGCTTCCGCGACAAACTCCGGATCTTTTAGCGACTTGAGAAAAGCCGCTTCCACTGCGCGAACTCGATCGAGCGGCACGCCCGGAGGCATTGCGTAGGGACGCGCGTAGCTATTGGGTTTGACCAGACCGAGCTTCAGCATCTGTCGCTCTTCGTCGTTGCGCGCGTACTGGTAAATCGAGGGCACGTTTTTCTGCGGCAAATCCGTCAGCGCCTCATCGACCCACTGCGAGAGAATCAACCACTCGCCGCTTTCGAAGTCTTTATAGTTGGACACCCCCAACGTCTCCCAGCCGGTGATCACGCTGTTCACTTCTCCCGACTGCATCGCGAGACGAATCTCGGCGGTGCCTTTAAAGCCCGTAACCAGTTTCACCTTTGCGCCCAAAACGTCCCTGAGAAACGTCGCCGAATGCTGAATGCTGGTATTGGGCACCGCGCCGACGATGACTTCCTTGGCGCCGGTCATAAAGTCTTCCATCTTGGTGATGCCCGATTTTTTGGTGACCACCATGATGTATTTAAAAATATCCGGCGCGCCGATGTAGTTGAATTTCGTCATATCGAACTGCGCAGCGGACGAGCCGTAGAGCTGCGAGGGCCAAATGCCGCCGTCGAAACTGTTGATGACCGTGCCGTCTTTGGGTGCTTGATTGTAGGTGTAGTTGGCGGAGACCATGGTCCCCGCTCCGACCATGTTATTGACGAGTATCGCCGGATTGCCTGGAATATATTTTCCAAGATGCCGCGCGATCGCCCGCCCGTAACGGTCAAAGCCGCCGCCGGCGGAATGACCGACGACGATCGTCACGGTTTTGCCGCGATAGAAATTGGCTACGGCTTTTTCGTCGTATCCCGCCGCCTGACCGGCAACAACAGCGCCCGCGAACCCCAGCGACGTCAGGAAGCCAAGAGCGACTGCAAATATTTTAGCCACGGCGAACCTCCAAAACGTAATTAGCTTGGAGTACGGCAGTGATGCGGGTGTTGGGTCGGGAAAACCCATTATCCATCGCTCCAATTCTTCTCGTTTCTCCATCACTCCAACTCCGCCAGCTTTGCCACAAGCGTTCTCGAATCCATCACCACGCCGAAATGTTTGTCGAAGTTATCGAGCGTCGCCTGCTGTTCCTCGTGGGTAAAAGAAGCGTTGCAGTCTGAGAGAAACAACACTTTGAAATCGCGCATGGCGCCGTCGCGCGCCGTGCTGTCGCAGCAGACATTGGTCGCCACTCCGGTAATCGCGATCGTGTCGCGGCCGAGCGCGCGCAGTAAATTCTCCAGTTGCGTGCCGTAAAAGCCGCTGTAACGAAACTTCTTGACCAGAATATCGCCGTCAGCCGGCTTCACCGGCTCGTAGAGCTCCGCGCCCGGACTGCCTTCGAAATTACTCCATTCGTCGTCGGCGTCATGGGTCTGCGGCTTGATGTCGGCGAAGATGCCGACGTCGGCGAGATCCTTCCGCTTGGTCGTGTGCAGATAGATCACCGGGACTTGTTTGGAGCGGCAAAATCGCAGCAGCTCCTGAATTTTCGGCACGATGTCTTCCGACATCGGCAAGTAGCGCGAGCCGCGCGGGTGCACCCAGATATTCTGCATGTCGACGACGATCAGCGCGGTATTCTTGCTCGTAATCGGCCAGCGATCGGCGCCACGGCTGGGAGATGCATTCATTGGTCACCCTCGGTTTGACTAAACAGTGCTTATACATTCTCCCGGTGTTGTGTCAATCCGTCAAAATGGAACGAATTCGGACGGGCAACCACAGCGGTTGCCCCTGAAAGTTCCGTCCAAATGAATCACTATCGATAAACATCTTCCCGTCATCGCGGAAAAATGTTTTGCCTTATCCGCCGGGCTTGTTATAAGGACGCCATGATGACGTTGAAACCGATGGCCCGCCTTGTTGCGCTAGCCGCCTGTCTCTCCGCGAACGGTTCAAGCGAAGCCCAGGAAAAAGTTCGCGTCGCCATCTCGAATTTTTCCGCGTCCTACATTTCCATGCACATCGCGCAGAAACGCGGCTATTACGCCGAAGAAGGCATGATCGTGGAAATCATTCTCATGGCCGGCCTGACCAGCACGCGCGCGCTGATCGGCAACAGCGTCGAGCTTGGCTCAGCCAGCAATCCCACCGCGGCCGTGCAGGGCGCAAAGCTTAAAATTCTCATGGTGTTCAACGACAAGCCGCCCGGCATGCTGGTCGCGCAGCCGGCGATCAAGAACGTCGCCGATCTGCGCGGCAAGCGCATCGGCGGCTCGACCGTCGGCAGCCTGGAGTACGGCTGGATGAAAGAGCTGTTGCCGAAATTTGGTTTGCAGCTCGAGAAGGATGTCACGTTCGTGCCGGTGGGATCGACCAGCACCCGGTTCACGGCGTTGAGAGCGGGCACCATCGACGCATCGCCGCTCAGCCCGCCGTCGAACTTTCTCGCGCAAGACGCCGGCTTTCCGGTGCTGCTGCGCACCGCCGATCATCTGGAGGACATTCAAGCGTCGATCGTAGCCACGGACGACCGACTCGCCCGCCAGGGCGACATGGTGCGCCGCTTCATGCGCGCCACGGTAAAAGGGAAGCGCAACTATCTAGCCAATCGGCAAGAGGGCATTATCGCGATCATGGAATTCACCCGGCACAAAGACCGTGATCTCATGTCGCGGGTCTACGACGATCACATGAAAACCATCGCGCGCGACGGCACGATCCCGGAACGGCTGCAGCAAATCGTCATCGACCGAAGCAAGCGCCTCACCGGCGTCACTCGCGACGTGCGGCCGGAGGAGATTTTCGACTTCTCCTTCATTCGCAAGGCCCAAGCCGAGGTAACCCAGAGCGGCTGGAAACCGTAGGCAGGCTGCTGAAAAAGACCCATAGGCTTCGTTGTGTGCCGATGTACGCCTCCGCCTAGCTTGTCCAGCGAAGGATCGATTTTCGCGTGCCTCGCCTCTGGATCTTTTTGAGCAACCTGGAAGATACATTCGGGGCGATTCGTATTGAACTTCGCCTCGCCCGCTGGGAGAGGCCGCCGCAAAGCGGCGGGTGAGGGCAGGCACTACTTCAACCAACCTTCCTCCCGATACGCTTTTATCGCTCCCGGATGTAAAGCCACACCGCCAAACTCGAAAGCGGATGCGCCTTTCGTGCGCAGCGGTTCAAAAAGATCTTTCAATCCTTTGAACAGCGGATTCATCTGCGGCAATACGTCGAGGTTGCCGGCAATTGCCCTGGCCATATCATGGACAACGGTTTCCGCTATTCGCTCGTGCGTCACGATGACATTGATAACGCCCACTTGAGACACATCCTCGACGACGCCGCGAAAGACATTTTTCTCCACCACGACGGGGCGATAAAACGGCACCTGCGCAAGGATCTTGTCCATTTGTCCTTGAGCGAAGGGAACGACCCTGACGTCGGCGCGCTGGCTGAGATCGGTCAATACTTTGTTCGGGATCGGTGGATGAAACTGCACGTCAATCGCGCCGGCAATCAGAGCATCCGCGCCCTCCGCGAAGCCCATATGCACCGGCGTGAAGCTATCGAAAGAGATTCCCAAGACGCCGAAAATGGTGTGGATGTGCTGCTCCATGCCGCTGCCCTTGGTGCCGATCGCAACGCGTTTCCCGCTGAAGTCGGCCACGGACTGAACCGGCGAGCTTGCGAGTTTGATAAAACACATGGGCCCGGCGTTGGCCGGCGCAACCATGCGGATGGCGATCGGCTTGCTGAACGGCGCAGTGGCATTCTTGGCCCGGCCGATCCAGTTCGACGCCATAAAGCCAAACTCCAGTTGTCCGCGATCGAGCTGCTCGGCATTGTGAATGCTCGCGTCGGTGGTTTGCACGATGCACTTGTCGCCTTCGGCGCGTCCGCGGTTAAACAGCTCGGCAATTCCCTGGCCTTGTGTGTAAAACGTGCCGCCGTATTCGGATGTTCCGATTCTAATTGCCATAAAGTCCTCCGACTCGGTATTGGACTTGTTTCATTTACACTACTGGAGCGGATGGCTGCAATTGCCTTTGATTGACCACAATCGCTGCAGCAGTTTGCCGCGTGCGGTTGACGCTCCGGCTGTGCCTGTACTAGGTATCACATAGGCGTTTAAATCACCCTTTGAATTTGTTGTTCGATAAGGAGCTGTTATGGCGATCATCGATCTGGATTCCCACCTGCGCGACGGCTGGCTGCTCGATGAGATTTATCGATTGCCCGAGCCATTCGCGAAATATTCACCCAAACGGATCGGCGAGGGCAAATATTTTTACTCCAAGTTCGAGCACGATCTTTCGCCGATGGAAGATCCGGTCGCCAACGCCAATTTCAAAAAGCCGGTGACGCACCAGGTATTTTACAATCCCGAGGCGAATCAACGGGGCAACGAAGTCATGCGCTGGCAACAGGGCGGCTACGACATGGAATATCGCCTGAAAGACAACGCCCGCGAAGGCGTCGATTTCCAGTTGATCTTTCCCACCTCCATCGACATCCCATCGCAGAATCCCGGCGCGCTGGGCGCCGCGGTAGCGCGCTCGTATAACGACTGGGCTCACAAGCTCGTTGCCGGTTATCGCGATCGGCTCTCGCCTGTCGCCATGATGCCGGCAGGCTGCCCCGAAGAAATGCCCAACGAGTTGCGGCATGCGGTCAACGATTTGGGCGCCAAAGCGGCCCATCTCGTGAGTTACACCAAAGACCGGCAGATGGACGACCCCGTTTTTTTTCCTTTCTACGACGCCGCGCAGGAACTCGACATCCCGCTTTTCTGCCACCCGAGCACGCTCGGCGACGTCGGGACGTTGATCAACCGCCAGACGCATTTCTTCCCGATGCACATTCTCGGCCGCCCGCTGAACTGCGTCGCGCCGCTGGTTGCCATGGTTCTCGGCGGCGTTTTCGAAAAATATCCGCGCCTTAAAGTCGTCTTTTTCGAAGTCACGGCGGAGTTCCTGGTTTTCTGGATGCACCGCATGGACGACGACTACGAAGTGATTAAAGACGCCGGTATGTGCCCGCAGTTGAGCATGCTGCCGTCGGAGTACGTGAAACGAAACTGCTACATCACCTGCGAGTCAGACGAAAAATGGCTGCCGCTGGCGCTAGCCGAAGTCGGCGAGAGCCACGTGCTCATGGCGACGGACTATCCGCATTTCGATTCGACGTTTCCCAGGACCGTGAGCGGCATCCGGGAGCGGCCGGACATTTCGCCGAAGCAGAAGAAACTCATCCTCGAAGACAACGCATTGAATCTGATTCATTTGAAGTAGAGGAAGGCGACCATTCACCGTCGAGGAAACGAAGCGCATGAAGTTCGGAACAGAAATTCAAGGATCCTTCGTGTCCTTCGTGGCGAGGTGTCCCTTCAAGGAGAGCGACCGATGATTCGCCAAGTGACGATCGGGCTATCCCTTAGCTTATTGTTTTCATTTACCGCCGGCGCTCAAGACGCCAAACTCGTCGAGGCCGCGAAGCAAGAAAGCGGCGCGATCATCGCCTACGGCTCGCTCGAATCGAACACGGTCGAGCCGATCGTCGAAGCGTTCAAGAAAAAAACCGGTCTGACGGTGGAATACTGGCGCGCCTCGGCAACCAAGGCCATGGACCGCGCCTTGAGCGAGTTTCGCGCCGGCAAATCGGTCTTCGACGTCATGGTCAACAATAGCGGCGCAATTCACGTCATGAAGAAAGACGGCCTGTTCGCCAAATACATTTCGCCGGCAGCGAAGGCTTTTCCCAAAGAGGTCATCGACCCGCAAGTCGGTCCGGTTTATCGCAATACTCCGGTCGGGATCGTCTACAACAAGGGCCAGGTCAGCGCCGCCGACGCGCCCAAGTCGCTCGAAGATCTGCTCAGCCCCAGATACAAGGGCAAGTTCGTCATGCCCGATCCGACCCAACACACAACCACGCTTCAGTGGCTTTCGAGTTTGTATAAAATCATGGGCAGGGAAAAAGCCGATAAGTTCATCCGCGACTTGGGCGCAACCAAGCCTCTGATGGTCGAGTCGTTCGCGCCGTCCGCCGAGCGCGTTGCGACGGGCGAAACGCCGATCGCGATCAGCCTCATCCGCTACACGGTGACCTACGCCGACAAGGGCGCTCCGGTCGACTACGTGCGACTCGGCAAGATGCTTAGCACCGGCCAGTATCTCGCCCTCAGCAACAAGGCAAACCGTCCCAACGGCGGCAAAGCCTTCATCGATTTCTTTCTGGGCGATGAGAGCATGAGGATTCTCGCTAAAATGGGAGAATTCGTGAATCGCAAAGGAATTTATCCGCCGCTCCCCGGCGCCGACAAAATCCAGGCGGTGGAGATGGACGACTTCGACGCCAATCAATTCAAGGAAAAGACCCAGGAACTCCAGAAAATATTCTTGAAATAGGAGACATGCCCATGGCGAGCCGAGAATATCTGAAAAGCGACACGCGCCAGCGCGAGCGCGCCTATTCACCCGCGGTCAAGATCGCCGGCGGCACGACGATATATCTGGCCGGGCACACGGGTTACCAGGACGATCGCGGCGAAACCTATCCGGACGACTTCGATGGCCAGGTGCGCGTGGCATTCGAACGCATGCGCAAGACGCTCGAAGCCGCCGGCGGCAAGCTGGACGACATCGTCACCATGACGGTCTTCGTCACCGACATGGCCAACGGCACCCGCTTTACCCAGCTAAGAAAAGAATTTTTCCAAGAAGGCCGCTACCCCGCCAGCGCGCTCATCGGCATCAAAGAACTCGCGCGTCCGGAAATGATGATCGAGATTCAAGCCATCGCGGTAGTCGACTAAGAAATTTCTCGAATATCGAAATCCGAAATTCGAAACAAATCCAATTGCTCTAAATGAACAAACATCCAAACGAGGAAAGTTCAGATTCGAAACACGTCATGCTGAGCGCAGCGAAGCATCTGCTTTAGTGCCGCTCCAACGCGTCGTCTTCGATGAGAGCACCGATCACCAGTTCATGTGAAATACCATGCAGATGGCCTGGCAACAGATCAAAGAACACTCGCCCAATCACCGGCTTCCATCCGGGCGAATTTCTTTTGTGCAGTTTTCTCAGTTAAATCGCGAAGCGATGCACAATCTGCTCTACGCGATCAGCACTGCGGCGAGCCCAAAACCGGCGTGAGGCGAAGGGCGACCGGCCGGTCGCCCCTACGGCGGAAATTCGACGCATCACCGGCCACGGCGGATACGTTGGCTTGATTGCGGGCTAATGCCGGTCGTGACCGAACGTGCCTTTGTAGTCGCGCTGCAGCTCTTTGGGAATAAACTCATCTTCGAGCTGGTGGATCTTTTTGGCGGGAAGAATCGGATCTTGCGTGCGCGGCACCATGCCGTATTGGCTCTCCTTTGCCTTCTTGTTCCATTCTTCGAGCACGACCGGGCCTCGTTCCTTGAATTCGTGGAGCAATTCCCACGTCGCTTGTAAGCCGTTGGCCGTCGTCAGGCTCGGATAGAGCACCGCGGCGGCGCCGAGCTTTTCAAACTCTTCGAACGTCGGCGACGGGCGCGGGCCGTAGTACGGCGCGATGACCGGCGCGGGAATGCGCCGGCACGCCTCTTCAATCTCCTCGCGTTGGGTCAAAGTGTTCACCCAGATCGCGTCGACGCCCGCTTCTTCGACGTAAGCAATGGAGCGCTCGACCGCGTCGTTGAAGTTGCCGCCTTCCGAACCGATCGAATCGCAGCGCGCGCACACGACGAAGTCGGCATCGAGCTCCTTTTT
>Ga0075421_100007670_pt1 | contig 13221 bp, 7 predicted proteins | sample SoiMetdeltSBSDD5_FD_75292 | JGI IMG/M metagenome (GOLD analysis project Ga0075421, IMG submission 75292) | Bulk soil microbial communities from a Populus tree surrounding site in Tennessee, USA - Soil MetaG P. deltoides SBSDD5 | ecosystem: Environmental > Terrestrial > Soil > Tree plantation... | reverse complement strand
AATCATGGCGTCTCGGTGGCGCCGGACGGGAGCCGATACTACATCAGCAATGAAGCGGACGGAACACTCGATATCGTGGATGGGAAAAGTCTGAAGGTCACCAAAAAGATAAAATTGACCGGCCATCCCAACAATATCGACATCAGCAAAGATGGTAAGCGTGTCTACGTGTCGATCAACATCGCGCCCGGCTTCGTCGATGTCATCGACACCGCCTCACAGGAGAAGGTCAACAGCATTAAGGTGAAAGGCGCCGTCCACAACACTTATGTCACGCCCGACGGCAAGTATGTCGTAGCCGGTTCCATCGCAGGACGCATGCTGACCATCATCAATTACCCGGCGGAAACGATTGCGTGGGAGCTGCCAATGCCGGCTGGAGTACGGCCGATGGCCTTTTCCAAAAAGGCAAACGGCGCGACCGACAAGATCTTCATGAATCTGTCCGAGCTTCATGGCTTTGCAGTAATCGATTTCGACCAAAGGAAGGAAGTCACCAGAGTGACTCTTCCTGAACCCGGCCACGGGGCCCTCGCCTACATCGCCGGCACGCCGTCACATGGCCTCGCGGTGGCCCCTGACGGCAAAAGCGTCTGGTGCGACAGTGCGCTGAACGGATCGGTCTACGGTTACACGCTGCCCGATCTGAAGCTGATCGGCGGAGTCAAAACCGGAGTGGTTCCGGATTGGTTGACCTTCTCACCGGACGGAACGCTTTACGTCGCCAACGCCGGATCGAACACCACTTCCGCCGTCGACATCAAGGCGCTGAAGGTCAAGGCTACCATCCCCGTCGGACAGGTTCCCAAGCGGAACATCACTATGGCGGTGCCCTAACGAGCGGCCCGCGCCGCATCATTCGAGCGAAAACAGCGTATAGAGCGGGGTCGCTGCTTTTGGCTGGATCCCCCACAGCTCAGCATTGTTGTGTAGGTCCTCGGCTCCCCAATCCGATCTGGCGACCAGTAGCCACTTCAACCCATTGGTCCTCAATACACCGATCGCCGCGCGCCGCCAACTCGGATCAACGCTAGTACTGCTCACAATGGGATCCACACCGACACCACTCCACATCGTGCCATTCCAGGTTTCAAGCCTCACGCGAATATCCGGCTGCTCATGCTCGCCTTCGGCCACGAGTAGGTTCAGGGTTACCGGTGTCTCGAGATCGATCTCGTAGCTCATTCCCGGCTCGAACGGCTGCCACGTGGACCAACGCGTCACGGCAATTCGATCGAGCGCCAAATCCGCGTCCCAGGTATTGGGAGAAGCGCGTACTTTCCAACGCGCGCTGCGGGTAAGCTCCGCATCGCCATGGTAGAGGCGCAGCTCACTAATACTCCAGTGCTGCGTGCCGCTGCGAGCTGTCTGAATGAGACGAAGCCGGCGCGTTGTTCTATCGGCAAACTCGTAGCGGAGCTGCCTCGATGGCTGGTTGCCTGGAAACATGGCGCAATTGAGCGCGTCGCTCATGCGCTCTCCGAATGCGGACTCCCAGGCGACGATGATGTTCTGATCCACGTAGGAGCGTGGGAACGCGTTCAAAGCGAAGACAGTCTCGCCACGGGCTATCGCGTTGCGGACGTTCACCGACATGATATACGCCTCTCCCAACCAGCTCCCGACATAGGACCATTCGGGAGCCATTCGGAATGCGGCCGCCGCAGGAATCTCTCGTATACGCCATGTGTGCCCATCGCAGTACATGCCGATTACAGCGGGCAGCGACAACGCTGCATGAAGAGCGATCGCGGAAATCGCGATCCAGGGCCGCCACGAGAGGGCTAACCCAAACGCGAGCGAAAGAAACGGCAGCGCTGGAATTAGATAACGGATCTCGACGGCGTGGAAAAACAGGAGCGAACCTAACGCCCCTACGACGAAGAGCCGCCGCCCATGCGCATTCCACAGGGCTCCCACTGAGGCCGCGCTGGCTAAAAATATGGGCCCCAGAATCCCGTGCACCCGCCCGCCTTTTATGCAAGCTTCAACAGGAAGCCGCCAGTAGGATATATCTGCGTAGTTTGAGTTCAGCCGCCGGTAATACTGTTCGAATGAAATATGTATGTAAGGGTTGGGGAACCATTCGTTCGCCAATGGTGAAAACGGATTCTTTACGAGGATCAGGTTCTTCAAAACCCAAGGCAGAATCATCACCAGGGCCGGCCCCGCCACCAGGGCCACACTTCGCAAACCGGCCGCGGGATGACGGCGCAGCCGCCAGAGAATGTACGCGATGACGCAGAAAATGACCGGCGCGCCAGAGTACTTGATCGCGTATGCGAACCCGGCGAGCAGACCAATGAGCATCAGCACCGCCGGCGTGCGCTCTTTTTCCCAGATCTCGATCAAATAGAAACACGCGAAAATGATCACAGCCTGACCGACATCGACATAGGCCGACGTCCCATCCTTGCCGACTACCGGAATCGTGAAAAACAGCAGCGCTCCGGTGACTCCCATCCCGGGCAGCCCGAAACGACGTCCATAAGCGGCCATCCCGAACGGCGCCGCAAAAAGGAACAACGAGTGAACCATCGCCGAGTGCTTCGCGAACGGATACGCCATGAAGAACAGCATTTCCAGTCCTTGCGGGAAGTTGGCGAACATGCTGGTGCGGATTGCGCCGAATCCGTGTTGCCGATAATACTGGGCAAGTAGACCGAGGTGATACACGGCGCCGTCGGGACTCGCTTCCGGAGCGAGTGCATTGACGAAATAAACGAGACCAAACACTGCATAGATGCACCAAAAAATCGCTTTCCATGGCTGAGGTGTCGCCGGCAGTTCCGGAAGTCGCGGACGCCCCACGATCCTCCAAGCCAGGACCATGACGCCGATTCCCAGCGCGAGAAAAGTTCCCTTGTAGGCGAGGCGCCCTGCCGTCAGCAGGAAGATTGCAAAACTCAGAATTCCCGCTCCCACACTGAAGGCGAGAAAGCGTTCCTCGATAGCGAAAAACCTGAGCTTCAAGAAATGAAAAATCAGCCGGCCCGCCGCAACGCAGGCGCAGTACACCATCGCTGCGGAGAGCAGGATATAGACAACCTCCCTCATTTCCGTGCCGCTATAGTGAAATCCTAACGCTTGCGGCGAATCCACTCAGAGAGGATCTGAGCCTCAGGGTCGTCCTGAGATTTCCAGAACTTCCCACCCGTGTGCCTCGGACTGCCGCCTGCTTCGGTCGCGAGCGGCTGCAGCAGCAGCCTGCTCTTCAGCGGTTCCCCGGGCGTAACCAGGCTGGCTGCAGCCTCAAAGTTACGGCGCGATTGCTCTTCGGTCCAGGTTTTGCTGCCGGCGCTGAAGGGCTGCAGCCGCAGCGGCGTCGCCATAATCGTGTGGCAGGCGAAGCAGCCAACGCCACCGCCGGCCGCGCCACCGCCCTGTCGCGGATTCAGGAAGATCGGCTCGACGCGAGTTTTGTAGAATTCGAAATCGAGACTCTGCGCTGCGCTCACGGTCGTCGAACCACCGGAGTTGACCCACTTCGCCAGCGTCTGCCAGTCTGCAGCGTTACGGGAGGGAAACTGCCGGCCTCCTCCGTGGTAGGGGTCGCCGCCGGCTTCAACGGCCAGAGGATGCATGAGAAGCCGGCTCGCCGCCGGCTGTCCAGGAAGGACAAAAGCGGAGACAACTTCGTAGTTCTTGCGGGACTGCTCCTCGTTCCAGTTAGTGGCCCCTGGAGACATAGGGGTCAGTTGAAATCCGGTCCTGCCGACATGGCAGGCAACGCAACGAGCAAGCCCTTCGCGCTTCCGCAGAAACACGGGCTGAACCTGGGTCTTGAAAAATTCGTAATCCAAGGGCTTCATCGAAGGGGATGCTGCCGCGCTTTGCTGGGCCGAAACCCGCGGAATGACAGCTAACGCAACGGCCAACGTTGCCGCGGAAGCTAACCGAGCTGTTCTCATGAAATGAGGCTCCTTCCCTGCTTTACGACTATCGATCGCAGCTAGTGTATGTGCTTTACCCAGGGTATTGTCAAGTCGCTTGACGGCCGAACACGCGCCGTCGCATAATGCCTCCACCGATCAGGAGGTATTCAATGCGGCGACTATCGGCAATCGCATTTCTTGCGATCGTTCCCAGTTTCGCGCAATCCGGCGCTCAACTACAGTCCGGCCCACCGCTGCCGCACAAGCTGGTCGCCGACTGGGCCAAACTCCCTAAAGGATGGAACTTTGGCGAGTGCGCCGGTCTTGCAGTCGACAAGGACGACAGCGTCTGGGTGGTCAATCGCGGCCAGCGCCCCGTTATTCAGCTCGATCGTAACGGAAACGTGCTCCAATCCTGGGGCGACGGACTCTTCAAGTCCGTTCACGCCATCACGCTCGATAGCGACGGCAATCCCTGGATCGTCGATGTCCTAGGTCACGTACTGTTCAAGTTCAACCGCGAAGGCCGCGTGCAGCTAGTTCTCGGAGCCCGCCAGGGAGTCGCCGGCAACAATGACAGCAAGGAGGAGTTCAACCAGCCCAGCAAGATCGCTTTCGCCCCGAACGGAGATTTCTTCGTCTCCGACGGATACGTGAACTCGCGCGTCGTCAAATACAACAGGAGGCTCGAATACTTGCAGCACTGGGGCAGAAAAGGGAAGGCCGACGGAGAGTTCGACCTGGTTCACGACGTGATTCTAGACTCCCGCAATCGCGTCTATGTCGCCGATCGCGCCAACGCCCGCGTCCAGATATTCGACATGAACGGAAAATTCCTCGGCAAGTGGACGCACGCCGGAAGCCCTTACGGTCTGGTCTACGCAGCTAAGGAGGACGCAATCTATATGTGCGACGGCCTCAACGGCCGCATCGTTAAGCTCAACACGGACGGTCAGATCCTCGGCGTGCTAGGCTCACCGGGCCGAATCCCCGGTGGATTGACCGCCGCCCATCAGATCGCCGTCGACAGCCGCGGCGATATCTACGTCGCCGAAATCCGAAACTGGCGCGTGCAAAAATTCGCCAAGCCGTAATGGCTACCGCTGCGCCGCGCCGCCGCGTCCCATGATCGGCCACACATCGACGATCTGGTCGCCCCGCGCCACGTAGTAGCGGTCATACACATTGGTGCTCATGTCGAGCGTCGTGCAATAAATTTCCACGCGCTCTCCGAGTTTGAGCTCGCGCGGCGCATCGGTCCATCGCAACGCCCCATACTCCGCCCCTTGACTGCCGACCTGCAGCCACGGCATCCCCTTCACCTTATCGGTCGGACGATTCAGCGCCTTGTTGCCGTAATCGATCGTCACCTGGTTCGGATGCCGCTTGCTGTCGACCGTCGTGAGCACCGTCAGCGATCCCTTGAAGTCGCTGTAGACAGCGTCATCTCCCTTGCCGCCGATCACAAAATAGGCCGTGTCCATGAACACGTACGACCCCGCCTCGAGCTCGGTGAGCCCATTCTCATGGTCGATATTGTAAGTCCCGGTCGACCCGCCGCTCACAATATTGACCGGCAGCCCCGCCTTCTTCGCCAGCGCTACGGTCTCCCGAACCCCCGCCAAATCTTCGCTCGATTTCTTGCGTCTTAGCTCCCAGTTCTTCGTATGCGCCGCCCCGCCCGAGTAAGCCATGAATCCCTCGAACGTCATCCGCTTCGACGACGTCACCTTCTGCGCCAGCTCCACCGCCGGCTGCCCATTGGCGATCCCCTGTCGCGCCATCCCCGCGAACACCGACACGGCAATTTTGAGCCGCGCGTTCTTAGCGGCGGCCGCCTGCTCTACCCAATCCACTACCTGCGGATCATCGACGACAAACATGAACGTCGGATCTTTCTTCGATAGCGTCACCGCGCGTACGACATTGTTGACGCTGGCTGGCTGCTTCGTCCAGAGGACGTGCTTGATGCCTGCGCCCGACATCAGCTCCGCCTCCGCCATCGTTGCGCAGGTCAATCCGATCGCCCCCTGCGCGATCTGCCGCTTGGCCACGTCCACGCTCTTGTGAATCTTCACATGTGGACGCACATGGATCCCTGCCGACTTGCACTGCTCCGCCATCGTCTTCACGTTCTTCTCGAACAGATCGAGATCGACGATCATGCAAGGCGTCGGCAAAACATCTTTGGTCATGTCGCGGAAGTCACGCTTCGCAATCCGCGCCTCGAACTCCGCATAAGGAAACTCATTGCCCGTGGTCTTTGCGGCTTTGGCGGATTTGAAAAAACCAGCAGCCGCCCCAGCCACCAGAAACTGTCGACGTGAAGTCATCGGAGAACCTCCCTTTAAGCGATACTAGCGGGAACTCGGCGCCGGCGCCACCCCCGGCTCCCACGACGGAATATTCTTAGGCAGCTTCCATGACTCATCGAACAGTCCGGCGACCTGTACCTCCGCCGGCCCGTCTTTAACTTTGAGAACGGCGAAATCACCATACTGCGGCGTCAGATAATCACTCGCCGGATACTCCCGATCGAGTACAGTCAGCCCGCTATTGATCACGACATAGCGCGAGGCGGCCAGCGGATTCGGATAAATCATCAGCGGCACATTCTCCGCAGCCGGAAAGCTCCTGTCCGCCAGCGTGATCGTTTCCCGCGTCCATTGGAACGGCAGCTTCCCGTTAAGCCGCGCGATCAGCCGATTGCTACCCGGGTCGCCGAACAGAACCAGATGATACTTCTTAATGTCGTCATCGGTAACCTCGGTGTCGTTCTTCACCCGCACGCGCCCCCGGAAATACTTCGTATGGACCCGGTCGAAATGCGCGAGCTCCCGCATGGCCTGATCGTTCACCGCGGGGTTCCAGGCAGCTCCGGTCGGACGAACGCAGAGGAACGGCTCGAGGAACGCGTCGTCGATCGGCCCCTGCAGTCCATGCTTTTTCCGCAATCCCGCCTGATCCCGCGACGCCGCTGGGCGCCACCCCGCGCCGTTTCTCACCAGCGTGATCTCCGACCCCCGTTTCACTTTCAATTTCTGCCCGTCGATCGCAATGCTCTCTGCGCGATCCATCTCCCGCAGCGCCAGCCGGGAAACGTTCGTTGTCGTAATCTCATACTGCTTGCGATCGTCCGACCGTTTCGCGTCCACCTCAGCCCGCTCGTAATGTTTTTCCAATCCGTCCACGGTCACCCAATGGCTCTGGTTATAGCGCGTCGTGAACGTCCGAAAACGAACGTGCGGCGGCGACTGCACACCAACCCCCGCCCACTTCTGGTGAAACGCGTCCATGATTTTCCGGCTCTCCGGATGAACCGTGTGTCCAGTAGCCGGTCCCACCACAAAAATCACCGGCATCTCTTTCATCGAGAGGTGGAACGGCTCCCCCTCCACATGAAATCCTTCCTTCACTAACTGCTCCTGCAACACCACCGTCGGACGACCTTCCCGATCGGTCTCGCCCCGATACCCGACCGTCGGCAGATTAAACAGGTTAATCGACCACGCGATCATGTCGTCGAAGATATTCACCATCGGCCGCTGATACGACGGAATGGTCATGGGATTCGTCCCCCGCCTCGACCGGTTCGCCCCCGCGCCGGATTCGAGCGCTGCCCACCGATCGGGGAAATGCATCCCGAGATGCCATGCCCCCGCCGCGCCCATCGAAAAGCCCTTCAGCACGATCCGCTTCGGATCGATCTTGTACCGCTTCGACACATCGCGAATCGCCTCGAAGACATCGGACTCCCCGGCCCAGTGGTACGCATTGTTCATGCGCCCAAAAACGTCGAGCCCAATCTGACCGTCATCGGACACGACCGGCCAATTCGTTTTTGGATTGGTGTACATGGCCAGCATGTTGACCTCATTGAGCCGGCCCAAGCGGCCATGTAGATTCACGTCGAGCCGCATCGGACGCGAGCCATCGTAAGACTCGGGAACAACGAGCCCATAAGGCTGCACCGACCCATCGAGCTCCGACCGATACCCGCGCATCGTGCGACCCTTTTCCGCCGTCCATGGCGACTTACCCGCCGCGAGTTGCTTCGCCCGCTCCGCCCCTTGGTCCAGAACGGAGAGCGTGTATCCCACATAATCCTGCGAGAAAAATTCCTCGGGAAATTCCAGGATCCAGCGAGCTGCTTTTTCGTAGACCTCGACGTCCGCCAGCAACGAGTCATCCGCGCGCGCAGCCTTCGCCGTCTTGATCAAGGAGCCCAGCTCATCGGCCTTCTTTTGGATCTGGCGCAATTCTTCCGCTGTAGGTTTGTAGGGCTGGCGCGGCTGCTGGCCGATCGCCGAGGCTGCAATCAGGAAAAGAATGGATAGGAGTTTCATAGATCGACCGCTCTCGATAAGTGACCAGGAGTGTAAATCGAATCAGTTATCAGAGTCAATGAATCCAGACCGCTATTACGAAAACGTAATAGTCAATCGAGCATGCCCGTTTGACTCCTTTCAAACCGACGCCAGCCTGTGGAGCTTTGAGCTTGGCGATTCGCCAAGCCACAAAATATCCGGCCCCTCAAAGGCCGCCGAATCCGTTGAAATGGTCAGGATTTGTGCTGAGGTCTGGAGTTGCCCGACGCGCGACTCCGATCAGTCCTGCCTTTTTCGCGTGTTCGTACGCGGTCAGCGCCTGGTCTTCGGCCGCGAGAGCGGAATCCTTCAGCCGCCGGCGCAGTTCAGCAGTCAATCGTACCGTTATACGATGGTCTTTCATTCGTCAGACATTTTACCTAATTCGTCTGACGCCTGGCCCATCGAACGTCATGATATCCTTTATACAAAGCGATGCCCTTTCACTTAGGTGGTCGCAAACCACGGCCATCAACCCCGAAGACAGTTGGGTACGGGCTTAAGAATCGGCTAAGAATAACTTGCATTGGCTGCCTGCTTCTTTTTGGTGGTTGGTTCCGAATCGAGCACGGCGTTTTCACTGTTAAGAACTGGTACGGTCAACCGGTCTCTTCACACTTACTAATTGTCGCCGGCGTCATTATGGTTGCGGTGGCGCTTATTCCGTCAGATTGGATAGAAATGGCCGCAAGTCGAGGTATGCCAACGGGATCACCCTCCCCAAGAGCATTACGAAAACGTAATCGCCAACCTTTTCCGTAAAGGCCCTTTTTCCGCTAAACTGCAGGTAAGGCTGGTTTAATTCGCCGCTTGAGGAGAGGTTTGTGCGCTGGGTTCTGATCGCCGTTACTGTATGCTTCACATCGGTGGCCGCCGCCCAGTCCACGCCTGCTAAGAAGCCCCTCATCGCCACCTACTGCGTCGGCTGCCACAACCAAAAAGTTCAAACCGGAGGCCTGGCGCTCGACGCTGTGGACCCCACTCGTCCCGCCGCCGACGCTGACAAATGGGAGCGCGTGCTGCGCAAAGTACGCCGCGGCGAGATGCCCCCAGCCGGGGCTCCTCGTCCCGATCCTGCTGTCGCCGCAGCCTTCGCCACGTCACTCGAAGAATCGCTCGACCGCGCCGCTGCGGCGAGCCCGAATCCGGGCCGGCCCGCCGTCCACAGGCTCAACCGCGCCGAGTACAGCAACGCGGTACGCGATCTTCTAGCTGTCGATATTCGAGCGGGCGACTCGCTTCCGGTTGACGACTCCGGCTATGGCTTCGATAACATCGCCGACGTCCTCTCGATGTCTCCCTCGCTCCTCGAGCGCTACATTTCCACGGCTCGCCTAGTGAGCCGTCTGGCGGTCGGCGATCTCACCATCAAACCCATCGAAGAGCGTTTTCTACCCCTTAAGGACCCGCCCACGCAGGTCCCCGCCGTATCGGCCTACCGCCGATCCGTGAATCGCCTTGAGCGGACCAGCGCCGACCTCCCATTTGGCTCGCGAGGTGGCTTGTCTGTCCAACACTATTTCCCGCTCGACGCCGAGTATGTCATCCGGGTGAACATGCCTACCGGCGCCGCCAGTTTCGGCGAAGGCATCCACGGCGACGTCGTGCATTATGACGCGCGCCTACCGGTGAAAGCCGGATTGCATACCGTCGGCGTCACGTTCCAGAAAGAGGACTCCAAGGCAGAGCTCGAAGGCCCCGCCGCTAGACGCAACCAGGCCGAAGGCCGTCCTGCGCAACTCGAGACCGATCCACTCCCGGCGCTCATGGATTTCCGGCTCGACGGTGTGAAAGTGAAACGCGTCGATGTCCCCCGCCGGCCAGGCGCGAATCCCGACATCGCCGCCGTCCTGATCACCGGTCCCTTCAATCCCACCGGCCGCGGCGAAACGCCGAGCCGATCCAAAATCTTCGTCTGCCGTCCGGCCGCAACGAAGGACGAGGATCCCTGCGCGCAAAAAATCGTCTCCACCCTGACGCGGCGGGCCTTTCGACGCCCCGTCACCGACAGCGACGTCAAGCCGCTGATGGCGTTCTACAAAAACGCCCGGCAGGATAGCGATTTCGACGGAGCCATCCAGACCGCGATACAAGCCATACTCATCTCGCCCGACTTTCTGTTCCGCGTTGAGAAAGATCCGCGTGACGTTTCCCGGGGAGCAGCCTACAAGGTCGGCGACCATGACCTCGCCTCACGGCTCTCCTTCTTCCTGTGGAGCAGTATTCCCGACGACGAGCTCCTCCGCCTCGCCGATCAGAGTAAGCTTAGCGAGCCCGCCGTTCTTCGAGCGCAAGTGCGCCGCATGCTAGGCGACCCTCGCTCCCAGGCTCTGATCTCCAATTTCGCCGGCCAGTGGCTCCAACTGCGAAATCTCGCTACGCTCAAGCCCGATCCCGAGACCTTCCCGCAATTCGATGAGAGCCTTCGTTACAGTCTTCGTCAGCAGACCGAGCTATTCTTTGAAAGCGTGCTCCGCGAGGATCGCAGCGTTCTCGATCTGCTCCAGGCCGACTACACATTCCTCAACCAGCGTCTCGCCGAGCACTACGGCGTCCCCAATATTTACGGCTCCCACCTGCGCAGGGTCACCCTGACCGATCCGAACCGCGCCGGACTGCTCGGGCAGGGCAGTATCCTGGCCGTGACCTCTTATCCGAATCGGACATCGGTGGTGCAGCGCGGGAAGTGGATTCTCGAGAACCTACTGGGAACGCCCCCACCGCCCCCGCCGATGGACGTCCCCGAGCTGAAGCCTAAGAGCGCCGATGGAAGGCTTCTCACCATGCGCCAGCAGCTCGAGGAGCATCGAGCCAATCCGAAATGCTCCGGCTGCCACTCCCGCATGGACCCAATTGGCTTTGCTTTAGAGAATTATGACGCCATCGGCCGCTGGCGGGACAAGGACGGTGATTCTGCCATCGACGCCTCCGGTAAGCTTCCGGATGGCTCCGAATTTGTTGGACCGGCTGGACTTACCAAACTTCTCCTGACAGATTATCGCGACGATTTTGTCCGCACGGTAACCGAGAAACTGTTAACCTACGCCCTAGGAAGAGGGCTCGAGCACTATGACCAGCCGGCCGTCCGAGCGATCGCCAGGCAAGCCGCTCGTGAGAATTACAGCATGTCTGCGCTCGTCACCGCGCTGGTTGAAAGTACACCATTCCGTATGAGGAGGACCCCGGGAACATGATCATCACCAAGAAATCCTTAGCTCGCCGCACCTTTCTGCGCGGTGTCGGCGCAACGCTAGCTCTCCCGCTGCTCGACGCTATGGTTCCCGCGCTTGCGGCCGGCGCGACCAGCGCCGCCAAGCCCGTCATCCGGCTCGGGTTCATCTACCACCCAACAGGCGCGATCCAGAACGTGTGGACACCCGCCGCCGAAGGTGTGGGATTCGAGTTCAGTCCCACGCTCAAGTCGCTCGAACCGCTGCGAAAGCATGTCAACGTGCTCACCGGGCTTGCCCAGGTTCAGGCGCGAGCACTCGGTGATGGCAATGGCGACCATGCCCGCGAGGGCGCCGTCTGGCTCACTGGTGTCCATCCCAAAAAGACCGAAGGCGTCGGCATCCGCTCGGGCGTTTCCGTGGACCAGATCGCCGCCAGGCACTTTGGCGAGAAGACCCAACTGGCCTCGCTTGAGCTCGGCACCGAAAGCCCGAGCCTCGCTGGTGGTTGCGATTCGGGTTATAGCTGCGCCTACACCAACACAATTTCGTGGCGAACCCCCACCACGCCGCTCCCGATGGAGCTCAATCCCAGGATCGTATTCGAACGCCTCTTCGGTGATGGGGAATCGAGCGACCCGGCAGCCCTTGGCGCCCGCTTGAAGCAGCGCCGCAGCCTCCTTGACTACGCCGCCGGAAGTATCGATCGTCTGGAGACCAGGCTTGGTCCCAGCGACCGCAACAAGCTCAGCGAGTATTTGGAAGCAATCCGCGATATCGAGCGCCGCATTCAGAAGGCCGAGCAGGAGAACGCGAGCCCCGCACGCAAACTGCCCGTCATGGAACGTCCCAGCGCCATTCCCGAAAACTACGAAGAGCATTGCAAGCTGATGTTCGACCTGCAGGTCATGGCCTATCAGGCGGATCTGACCCGCGTCACCACGTTCATGCTGGCGCATGCCGGCAGCAACCGCGCCTATCCCAATATCGGCATCTCCGACGGCCATCATTCCCTTACCCACCACCAGGGCATCGCCGAAAAGATCGAAAAAGTAGCTCAGATCGACGCCATGTTCGTCCGCATGTTCGCTTACTATCTCGGCAAGCTGCAGTCGACTCCCGACGGCGATGGAAGCCTGCTGGATCACATGGCGATCATCTACGGGAGCGGCACGGGCGATGGAAACGCCCACTCGCATCATGACCTCCCGATCTTGCTCGCTGGCGGCGCCGTCAAGGGTGGCCGTCATATCCGTTATCCGAAGGAAACCCCGCTAACCAATTTGTTCATGAGCGTGCTGGACAAAGCCGGAGTTCCCGTCGAAAAATTCGGTGACAGCACGGGCCAGCTTCAGTCGTTATCCGAGGTATAGGAGTTTGTTGAAAAAGCTGCTGAACGAACAAGCCAAAGCTTATTCCACAATCTCCAACCAAGGAGTTGCCATCACTGTGGAACAAGCTTTAGCTTGTTCGCGAAAGCCTCGCAGCGTGCGGTTAGCCGCTGCCGCTCTACTCCTCGCTATCTCCTGCCTGGCTGCGAATGATCTACGCTTAGTCGACGCCGTAAAGCGCCGCGACCGCAAAACCGCCGAATCGCTCGTTCGTGAACATGTTGGCCTGAACGCCACACAACCCGATGGCGCCACAGCCCTGGCATGGGCGGTTTTTCTAGATGACGTCAAACTTGCCGAGCTCTTGATCGCAGCTGGGGCCGACGTTAACACTGCCGATGAGTACGGCGAGACCCCGCTCACGCTTGCCTGCGCCAACGGGAACGCCGCCTTAGTCGACAAACTACTCACAGCCGGA
>Ga0075421_100007668_pt1 | contig 13222 bp, 9 predicted proteins | sample SoiMetdeltSBSDD5_FD_75292 | JGI IMG/M metagenome (GOLD analysis project Ga0075421, IMG submission 75292) | Bulk soil microbial communities from a Populus tree surrounding site in Tennessee, USA - Soil MetaG P. deltoides SBSDD5 | ecosystem: Environmental > Terrestrial > Soil > Tree plantation... | reverse complement strand
TGTCCCCCTCGATCATCCGCCCCGCGCCGAGTGAGGCTGCTGCGCGTACGGCAGCCGCCCGGTCGAGGTCCCGGGCGATGACGGCCCAGACGTAAATGTCGGCCCGATGGTCGACGGCGTCGCCGGTGGCCTGCTCGGGCGGCATGTAGGCGGGGGTGCCTAACGCAACGCCGGCCCGGGTCAGCGTGCCGCCGCGCGCGCTGCCGGTCGTGTCGGCGGCCGCGAGCGCTCTCGCGATCCCGAAGTCCGCGACGAGCGCTGTTCGTCCCGACAGCAGGACGTTCTCGGGTTTGATGTCGCGGTGGACCACCTCGTGGGCGTGCGCGTACTCGAGCGCGAGCGCGACGTCCCGCAGGATCGACACGCTCTCCGCGAGCGGTACCGGCTGGCCCGAGGACGCAGCCCGCGCCATGCGCGCGCGGAGCGACTCGCCGTCCACGAACGGCATCGTATAGTAGGGCAGGTCGCCGGCGGCGCCGGCGGCGAGCACCGGGACGATGCGTGGGTCCTGCAGTCGCGCGGCGAGCTTCGCCTCGCGGGCGAACCGGTCGGCGCTCAGCCCCTGCACCGTCTCCGCGTCGAGCACCTTCAGCACGACTCGGCGGCCGAGCGCGAGCTCCTCGGCCACGAAGACGCGTGACATACCGCCGCCGCCGAGCTCACGCTCGATGCGGTAATGGCTTCCGAGGGTACGGTCGAGCTGGTCGCGGAGGTCGCTCAAGGGAACGGGCCGCGTTCCGAGGTCTACGCGGCTAGACGGTATGGGGGGCGATACTCAATTTCAAGGCTTCGACTTCCGCAGACCCTATGCGGTCTCGCCTGTCCCTGGTGCCGTGCGAATGCGCGCGGCGATCAGGCGAATAACGGCGACGGCGCTCGCTATCGGGCTCGCACATGCCGATGCGACGACTGTTGCTCGCGGCCTCGTTGCGCGGCACGGGACGGACTGGAGTACGTAATCCGTCCGGGAGCGCTTCGCGAGCCTAACGCGAAGCGCTGCGGGACGGTGGGGAATACGGTGGACCGATCAGCGTGCGTCGTCTTCGGACACAAACACGAAGATGCCGATCAGGAACACCCCGAGCGCAAAAGGGAACCCGCCGACGATCATCAGGAGCCAATTGACCACGGGCACGTCGATCCGCCAGCCGAGCCAGAACACGCCGGCGCCAGCCAGTCCTACGGCCAGTCCCATGAGCACCATCTTGAAACGGTCGACCAGACGGACAGGCGGCGTCGGCCCAGGGACCGGCTCACCGGGAACACCAACGTCAGGTGCCTGCGGATCGTACAGGACCAACTCATGCTCGCGCGCAAGGTCGAAGATCGCATCGATTACTGCGTCCGCGGTGTCCGCTCCACCCCAGACGGTGACCGCAAGGAGGCGGTCGGTTTCGTATGGGGCACTTTCCCACGGTCCAGCCTCCGCATCGGGAAATCGATCGGGAAACGCCGGAGCTATTCGTTCGACACCGTGGCAACGGCGGCGCTTGGTTGAAACGCGCTGTCGTCTTCGCGGTCGTAGTACGGTTTCAAACGGCGCTCTGCCTCGTCGGTATCATCAACGACGGGTGCCTTCCACAGGAACAGGGTATACGTGGACATAGATCACGGATTAGTCCGACAGCATCCGTAAGGAGTCGTACTAACCTGCGTTACCGCGCTCCAATCAGCGAGGCTACGACGCCGGTTGGGTAAGTTGCTTCGCGGTGCGTCGGCACGGGCGCACGGCGTGGTGGCGGGCGTGGGTGAAGGATCGCGTATGACCGGATGGGACCTCATACGCACCACCCTTCACCGTGTATCAGTCATGCAGTTCTGCCTTCGAGGCCGGCCCATCATTACGACCGCGCTCAGCGCGCTCGCACTCGGAGCATGCACCGACGCCACGGCGCCACGCTCCACGGCCGCTCCCGACGATCCCGCGCTGGCGACAAGCGGTGGCAGCCCCGCGAGTGCGAGCAGCTGGGTGGTCCGCTTCGAGGGGAACGGCGTTCCGGAAAACTTCGCGGCGGAAGTCGCGCGGCTCGGTGGCGAGGTCACCTTCGCCCACCCGGCTGGCCTCGCCGTGGTAGCCGGGCTCGACGACGCGAGAGCGGGCGCGCTCTCGAAAGTCTCGGGCGTCGCCGCCGTGGATCCCGACGCCTACATCACGTTGGACGAGACGGTGAGCGAGGTGGCGGAGGCCGCGAGTGACGGCAACGAAACGGGCGTCGCCAGCCCCTCGAACCCGACCACTGCACTCGTCTACCCGCGTCAGTGGAACATGCGCGCCGTTCGCGCCGACGCTGCCTGGGCGGCCGGAGAGCTCGGCTCGCCGGCTGTTCGCGTCGGCATCCTCGATACCGGAATCGATTACCTGCACCCCGACCTGTACGGGCGAGTAGACCTTGCCGCCTCGCGCTCGTATCTGTCGGCGGCGGAAAACGCGCGCGTTCCCTCGGGGGCACACCTCGTCGCCGATCTGAATTACCATGGCACACACGTCGCCGCGACCGTCGCGAGCAACGCGCTGGTCGCGGCCGGCGTCACGTCACGGGTAACCCTCGTCGGCATGAAAGTCTGCACGCCGGGCACGCCCGCGAACAACTTCACCGGCGTTTGCGCGCTGAGCTCCATCGTTCCGGCAATGCTCGATGCGGCCGACATGGGTCTCGACGTCATCACCATGAGTATCGCCGGCGTCTTTCAGCGGTTCGAGGCGAGCGGGCGTGGTGGGACTGGACCGTCGGAGCTCGCGACATTCAACCGGGGGTTCAGCTACGTTAGGCAGAAGGGGACGACGATCGTCGTGGCTGCCGGAAACTGGTCGTTCGACCTCAATCGGAACGTGATTCCGTGGGAGGAAGGGACGGTTACCGTTCCCGGGCTGTTCGAAGTGTTCTGCAACGTACCCGGGGCCATCTGCGTCTCGGCCACCGGCCCAACGGCACAGGCGTCGGTCAACGGGCCGTGGACGGATGTCGATGCGCTCGCGCCGTACTCGAACTACGGACGCGGCGCCATCGATGCCGCCGCCCCAGGAGGGAATGTCGCCCGGGTCTGGGCCGCGTGCTCCGGCTTCACGCTCGTCCCGGGTCTCGCGGGTTGCCGCAACCGCTTCTACAACCCGGTGACCGGCGCCTGGTCGGCCTCAGTCATCGGAATCAACGGCACGAGCATGGCCACGCCGCACGTCGCGGGCACCGCCGCGCTCATCGCTGGGTTGGTTGGACGTAGTCCGTCGCAGATCGAGGCACGCCTGGAGCAGACGGCCGACGACCTGGGGCAACCGGGCACCGATCCGGCGTACGGCAGGGGACGGATCAACGTCGCCCGCGCGGTCGGTGTGCCATGATGCCGGTCGGCGAGATCCACACCCGCTGGAGCGAGCCGTCGCTCTCGTTCCGCTCGTTAGGCATGTTTTCCTCGTCACCTGCCGCCGCTACAAGCAGCGCCGGCTGTTAGGCGAAACTTGACACGCGCATCACTCCGTGCTACACAGAGGTCGGAGGAGATGTAGATGCTGTACAACCGATGGTTCTCACGTGCGGCTCTTGGCGCGCTCGTACTTACTGCTTGCGCCGATGAGCCTACCGCGCCTCGCTCGCGAGAAGTTCCGGCCGCGGCCGCTGACCGCGACGGAAGCGCCGTGGACCCCGTGGTCGCTCGTGCAGTGCGCGAGCTTGCCGCCGCGCGCGGAGTCGTGCCCCTCGCGCCTCCTGTCCCCGTGCGGCAGCCACTGGTGTTGCTCGGCCAGGCTCTCCTGTTCGACCCCATCCTGAGCGGCAACCGCAACATCGCGTGCGCCACGTGCCACCTGCCGAAGTTGGCAATGGGCGATGGTCTGTCGCTGTCGGTCGGAGAGGGCGGGAGCGACTTCGGCCCGCTGCGCTCGCATCCGGAGGGCGTGTTCATCCCGCGCAACGCGCCACCCCTCTTCAATCTTGCGGCGATGAAGCAGCTCTTCTGGGACGGACGCGTGGAAGTGGACGCGACCGGTCAGCTGCGCACGCCCGCGGGCGCGCAGCTCACTCCGGCAATGGTACGCGTGTTCGAGTTCGGAGCAGCCTCGGCGTTAGGCATGTTCCCGGTGACCAATCGTGCCGAGATGCGCGGCCAGCTGTCGAGCGGCAACGAGCTCGCCGTGATTCCCGACGATGACCTTCCGACGATCTGGAGCGCGCTCATGCGGCGCCTGGGCGCGATCCCCGAGTACCGGGACCGGTTCGAGGCAGCGTACCCGGGACAGCGATTCGACGACATGACGTTCGCCCACGCGAGCAACGCAATTGGCGCGTTCATCGTCGACCAGCTCTCGTTCGCCGATTCTCCGTGGGACCGGTTCATCCGCGGCGACGATGGCGCGCTCAGCGCGCAGCAACTCGATGGCGCCCAGACGTTCCTCTCGCTCAAGTGCTCCATCTGTCACAACGGCGCAACGTTCAGCGACGACCAGTTCCACAACGTAGCGGTCGCACAGATCGGTCCGGGCGAGGGCGATGGGCCAAGCGGGCGGGACGACTTCGGCCGCATGCGTGTGACGGGCGACCCAGCGGACCGCTATCGCTTCCGTACGACTCCGCTTCGCAACGTCGAGCTCACCGGACCCTATGGCCATAGTGGCGCCATCGCCTCGCTGCGCGGGTTCATCGAGCACTACAGCGAGAGTCATACGAAGCTCCTGACGTTCGACCCGCGAACGCTCGAGCCGGCTTTGCAGGGGACGCTGCTGCCTAACGCCGCAGACATCCTGGCCACCCGTGACACGTTGCTCGAGGGCGTCGTATTGACAGACGAGCTCGTGGACAAGCTCATGGACTATATGAGCGCCCTCACCGATGGCGCCGCGCGCGATTTGATGTACCTGGTGCCGGCACGCGTGCCGAGCCGGCTGCCGGTGGAGCCGAACCGGAGGCAATGAGGCGCCAAGGGACACCGTCGCGGCGCCGCATGCGATGGCTTCGGCATACATCCGGCATCCGTTCCCGACTGGATGCCAGCCGACCACGAGTTTCCCACCGACCTCCAGGCCCTCCAACGCGACTACGAGCTCATCCGCGAGCTCGGGCAAGGCGGCATGGCTGCGGTGTATCTCGCGCGCCGGCGGGAAACCGGCGCGCTCGTCGCGATCAAGGCCATCCGGGCGCGGTACCTCGACGATCCGGATGCGCTCCGACGATTTGCGCGTGAGGCCCGCACGGTCGCCGACCTGAACCATCCCAATATCGTTCGCACCGAAGCAATCGAGCAGATCGGCGATCGTGCCGTTGCCATCATCATGGCATACGTCCCGGGCGGAACCGTGCGCAACCGACTTCGCGAGTACGGGCCGTTCAGCGCCGAGGAGTGCGAGCGTGTGCTGCGTGATGTCGCGAACGCGCTCGGGTATGCCCACCGGCGCGGGATCGTCCATCGCGATGTCAAACCCGAGAACGTGTTTCTCGAGACCCGAGACGGGCGGGCGCTCCTTTCCGATTTCGGTATCGCGCGCCGCATCGAGGGTGACGTCCCGATCACGCAGCTCGGCGCGGCCGTCGGCACACCGCAGTACATGTCTCCCGAGCAAATCGATGGCCGCGCCGTCGACGGACGCAGCGACATCTACAGCCTCGGCGTGCTGGGATGGGAGCTACTGACGGGCGTGCAGCCGTGGGCAGGCGAGAACCTGTACGGCGTCATCTACAAGCAGAAGCACGAGGAGCTGCCCCGCATCACGTCGCTCCGGCCGCGCGTGCCCGCCAACCTGCTGTTCGCGATCGAAGGTGCGCTCGTCAAGGACAGGGAGAAGCGATGGCAGAGCGTCGACGAGTTCCTCCGGCACCTCACATACGATCCACCTCCCGTGCTCGCGAAGCGTGAGGCTGTCGCGCCGCCGAGCGCCGAGGATGAGCCGACCATCCGGTTTCGCCGCGCGGCGCCGGATCCGGCCCCCGAGCCCAAAGTCACGTCTCGGAAGAACGTCCGGCGCCGGCGACTCATGCGCGCGCTTGCGCTCCTCGCACCGCTCGCGGTTGCCGGAACGGCCTTGTACGTCGTCTTCGACGGTCGCTCGCGGAATGTTGTTGCCCCCCAGCCTAACGAAACGTCGAGATCGAGCAACGGCGGCGTCGCGGCTGACTCGGAGCGTTTCCGTGACTCTGGGTCGGTCGCGAGCGCGACGACGCAGGCGGTGAGTCCGTCGACGGGCTCGACGGATCTCAAACCGGCGCCGCCGCGCGCGCCGACCACGAAGCGGGAAACATCGGGCGTGAAGGCGAGTCGAGCGGACAGTAGCCCAGCGACTCCCGCGCCCCCGTCACGCAACCGACCCACCATGCCGGTTCCGAGCCCCCGATGTCGAATCGCCAGAATGGCGGACCAGCGCGCGTGCCTGCTCGCGTACATCGCAGCGAACGATGCCCAGCTGTAGCGGGTGTACGACTCGCTCATCGTCGAACTGCGCCGCACTGCGGGCAGCGCTCGTGGGCAACCGGACCCGCCGGCTGTCACCCGCCTGCGCGTGGAGCAACGAACGTGGATCGTAGCGCGTGATCGTGAATGCAGGCGCCGGTCGCCGCCTGGCTCGGTGCCGTTTTGGGCCCAGCCTCTCTCCGAGTGTTTCAGCGAGCTGTCGGCTGCGAGGCCGGACGAGTTGGGGAAGGCGCTTCGGCGCGCGCGCTCTCAGTAATCCGGGTCGCCGGGATGGCTACGCCGAGATCGACTACCCGAGTACGCGGTTGAAGTACCGTGGTAGATCGATAGCAAGTGCCTCGATGAACCGATCGGGCTGCCACTCGAGTGTCTCGGCCACCGTCTCCACCGCCGAGCCGTCCGGACGCCATCGTTCGACGACTCGAGCGTCAGCATCGACGATCCAGTATTCCGGCACGCCCTTCTCGAGGTAGAGATCGCGCTTGCGACTTCGATCGGTTCGTGCCGTTGACGGCGAGACCACCTCCACGGCAAGCAGCAGTCGACCAACCTCGGCCCACGAGCTCGCCGGCGCGCCGTCCACGAACGGCAGCACGAACAGGTCTGGCTGCACGAACTTCCGCGGTCCGAAGACGATGACGTCCGCAGGCGCGAAGATCGTTTCACCGAGGGCGTGCTCGCGCACGTAAGGCTCGATGCGCAGCACAAGCTCGCGTACCGCGCGTTGGTGCACGCGACTGGGCGCCGGCGTCACGAACAGCTCGCCGTCGATGACTTCGTAGCGGTTCCCGTCGTCGGGGAGGGCGCGGACCATCTCGACGGTCCATTCCGTGGAGTGCGGCGCGGGCATGGCCATACGATAGGTCCCTCGGCGCGGGGCGGACAAGCGAACATGGGCCGAGAATGACACGACCGCTCCGCCCGAGTGTCATCGAACCGTTGCAGGCCGGATCACAACGATCCGTCAGCGGCGCGCACGAGCAAGCTTGATGCTCCTGGAGGTCGTGGCGGGGGTGACCCAGTTGTTCGTGTCGTTCGTCCTGACCATGACGCTCGCGCTGCCTACTTCGAACGTCCCGGTTTCCGGCGTGAGCGTCGTGCTCCACGGCTTCGCGGTCGTGGTGCAGCTCACGCCGGCGACGCCGATGCCCTGGACGACCTTCGTCCCCTTCTGCTGCTCGGCGTTCACCACCACGCCGAACTGATCACCGTCCCGAGAGCATTTCACGGTGCCGGTCACGACGGCGCTGCCGGTCGCCGGGTCGACGCTCCCGTTCGCATCGATCGTTAGGGTGACAGTCGTGAAATCGGTGAACTCGAACGCGCCGAGGTCGCACTTCGCGTCGCGCGTCACGTACCGCTCGTCGACGTTCGAGAAGCAGGTGATCCCCGCGTTGAGTGCCGGGCTCTCACGGGCGAAGTCGATCGTCTCGGCTGGCCCACCACGGTACGCCAGGGTTCCGAGCTTCGCGTCCGCGACCCGCACCTTGTCAGACGGACCGCACGACGGATCGTTCGCGAGGTTGTTCCCCTCGTACGTGACGTTGTGGATGCCGACGCAGTTCTTGGTCGGCGTGCCGTTATTTGCGATGATCGAGTTGCTGAGAATCGTGCTTTCGTACGGGGTGGTGGCTGTAGAATACTGGACTCCAGCGGCCGGCCCATTCTGCGCGACGGTGCTGTTGTAGAGCGACAGCGACCCGCCGCTGTATCCGAGGTATGCGAGGTAGATCCCGGCCCCCTGCTGGGTGGCCGTGTTGCGCGCGACCGTGCTGTTGAAGATCCCTGCGGCGTGCGCGTAGATGCCGCCGGCAGTGGGCGCCGAGTTGAAGGCGACCGTGCTGTTGTAGAGGTAAAGGCCGTTTCGTGCGTAGATCCCGCCGCCGATCACTGGGTCATAGCCCCCCGTGATCGTCACGTTTCTGAGCTCCGCCGACTCGCCGAGGTAGATCACGCGAAATCTCCCTCCGCCGTTCAGGGTGATGCCTTTGTTCTTCGGTCCCTCGATGATGAGGGACGCGTGGACGACAATTGTCGAATCGACGGTGATGGTGTCGCCTTCGAGCGACGGGTCGAACCGGACGATGACGCCGTCGGTCCAGATGTTGGCAAGCGTGCCGCGGAGCGACCCCGGTCCGGTTCCGCCGCTGGCGTTGGTGACGATGACGACATCCCCGGCGGCGAGGTTGGCGTTGAGCTTGGCCGCGAGCGCGGGGCCTGTCGGTTGGGCCGAGTCATCGCTGCAGGCGGCGAGTGTGGGTATGGCGAGCGCGACCGTCCAGCGGACGGCGCGCGAAGTCAAGGGCAACATGGATTGGCTCCTCGGTTTGGGTTGCAGCGTATACAGAGTCAGGCGAAACCGAGGGCCAAACCGTGCCACCTCCTTGAAGCTGTTCCTGCCGCGCTCGTCAGCGCCTAACGGCGATGACTTCGAGATACTCCGCCTCGACTTCGGTCGACACCCCCCGCCCGCGCTGGTGCCACGACCAGTGTTCGGCCAGGTCGGCGGCGAACGCCGCACGGCCGTCCTCGTCGAGCGCCGCGAATGCCCGCACCGTCGGACCGTACGCAGCGCGGAAGAGCTCCGCCGTTCCGGCCGGTGTGTGCGGGTAGCGGAACGTCAGCGACCGTTTGGTCATTGTGAGCTGCCACGTACGCTCGTCGAACCGCTCGCGGAGCACCGTCTCGTCGGACCACAAGAGCGGACTCGGGACCTCTGCCGGTGCGGGGACGACGGCGGCGTGCATCGCCAGGAGTCGGCCGATGAAGCCGCGGCGTGTCCAGTTCGCGAGTGCCACGCGCCCGCCGGGCCGCGTCACGCGCGCCAGCTCGGCCACCACCTCGTCCGGCCTCGCCGCGAACATGATGCCGAACATGGACAGCACCACGTCGAACTGGGCGTCCGCGTAGGGCAGCCGCTCCACGTTTCCCAGGTCGAGCGTGAGCGCCAATCGCTCCCGCGCCGCCCACTGTGACGCTGCGTAGAGGAGTCCGGGAACGAGGTCGACACCAGTTACAAACGCCCCCGTACGGGCGGCCGGAATCGTTAGGTTCCCCGAGCCGCACGCCGCGTCGAGGACCCGCTGGCCGGCGCGCAGCGAGAGTCGATCGACGAACGTCCGCGCCTCGTCGCGAAATCCGGCCGCGATACGGTCGTAGTCGCCCGAGCTCCAGATGCGGAGCGACCGCTGGGTCAGGGTGTCGCGCCCAAGCGCAGTGTGGATCAATCGAGCGGCGTCGGTGAGGCTGTGGGCCCCGGTCCAGCCGCCGCGGTTCAGGGTGTTGGTTATGTCTCCGTAATCCATCGATCTATCCTCGAAAATGCATGGCGGGCTAATTGGGGTCAGACCCCAATTTCGGGAGTCGGGAAATTGGGGTCTGACCCCACTCACAAGGCGGAAAACCCGTCCACACCGTGCAAACGCACCTGGTGCGGGCGAAGCCCTTCCTCGAACTCGACGAGGAAGTCCGGATCGACGGCCAGGCCGCCACCCGGTTGCGCGTCCACCTTCGCCATCCACCCGCGGATGCCCTCGGGGAAGAACTGGTCATCCCAGGGCGTATACAGCGCGTTCGTGACGTATAGACTCCGACCGTCGCGGCTAATCGCCGTCATCTGCGGGCCGCCGTTGCGCAGCGTGCCAGGCGTACCCGGGTGGGAGGCGCGCCTAACGATTCCGCCGAGGCGCACGAAGCCCGTGAGGACGGGGTTGAACGGGTCGGTCACGTCGTACTGCCTGAGCTCCCCCGTCCCCCAGCACGACACGTAGAGCCAGCGATCGTCCGCCGAGAGGTTGATGTGGGTGACGAGCGGCGGCACGACACCGCGCTCGCGGAGCAGGGGCGGAAGCCTCGCCGGGTCCGACGGCCGTGCCGGGATCGTGATCACCTTGCGCGCGCTCCACGCCCCGCGACTGCCGTCGGCCTCGCGGCAGAGGTACCAGAGGTACACCGACGCCGACAGGTCGTCGAGCGACAGCACGACGCCCGCGAAGCCATAGGCGCGCGCCGGGTTGTGAGCCGGGCACAGGGACAGAACCATCTGCTGCTCGGCGCCGAGGTCGATGGTCTGCTCGTGCCGGCGCGTGGCCATATCCCACACGTGCAGCGCGCGGCCGTACTCGCCAGCGACCAGCATGTCGGCGCGCACGCCGTTCTCGAGCATGCTCGGCGTGCCCCATTCGCTGGTGATCATTGCGCCGTGTCGCGCGTGCCAGTGGAAGTCGTACGCTTGTGTCTGTGGCCCGCGCTCCTTCTCCCACGCCCCCTGCACCTCGAAGGTCTCGGAATCGAGCGTGAAGATCCCGCCCGGACCGCCGCCGCCGGGTGCGCCGAGCGCGCTCACGTAGAGGCGATCCGGCCCACAGTGCACGGTGTGGGGAGCGATGTACCCTGTCCGTCGCGTTACTTCGTCCCCCTCGATGACCTTGAGCAGTCGAGGGGCGCGCGGGTCCGGTTTCGTGTCGATGATGTGGATGCGCGACGAGTGCACGCCGGGCGCCACCAGATATCGATGCGCTGCCTTCGTGCTCGTCGTGAGTCGAGAGGGGCCCGAGTGACAACTGCTCCAGCCGAAGTGGCGGACCTCGTTACCGCCGTGGGGGAAGTCCACGCGTCCCACCAATTGGCCGCGCGTGGCGGAACCGGGCGTTGTGTCTACAACGGCAATGGCGTCGCGCTGACCGTGATCGCCAGCAGCGGCGAGGGCGACATACGCCAGCTCTTCGGCGGGCCCTTCGCGACTGGACGCGTCAGCGGAATGCGATGCGGTAGCAGAAAAGAGGGTTGGATCTGGCGACCAGCGCGCCATCGTACGTTCTCCGGGTCTTGGGATGATCTCCTAGACCGGATACTGCGGCGAAGCTGGCCCGCCGCGGACATTAAGCGGTTGTCATTCCGAGCGGCTTTGTCATTCCTCGCTCCGCTCGGAATGACAGGGTTACCGCGCTGGCGAGGCGAGGCGCCGGAAGATCGCGGCCGAGTCGGGCTTCCCCCACGCATCGTAGAGCCTCGCCAGGCTTGCGTAGGCGCGGCGGACGTCAAGGTGGGTCTCGGTGGTGTGGCGCCGGAGCACCGCGAGGGACGATCGATAGATCGAGTCGGCTTCGGCGAACCGGCGCTGCCGCACGAGCACGTCCGCGAGCTCGACCGCCATCAACGCGGTGATGGTATGCTCCGGGCCGGGAACCGCGACCCGCATCGCGAGCGCGCGGCGGCGCAGCGTCTCGGCGGAGTCGAGCGCGCCGCGCAGCGCGAGCACGTCCGCGAGGTTGCCGAGCGCGCCGGCGTACGCATCGTGGTGCGTGCCTAACGATGCAACGACGATCGCGAGCGCCTCGCGCGTGAGCTGCTCCGCCTCGGGCGTGTAGCCGTCTCGCGTGAGCAAGCGGGCGAGCGAAGCCATCGTCCCGGCCACCGCCGTGTGGGACGGGCCCCAGATTCGCCGCTGCATCTCGAGCGCCTGCCGGACGAGGCGCTCGCCCTCGGCCCGCTGGCCGTGCCGCGAGAGCATCATCCCGAGCTGCTTCGTCGCGTCCGCCGTCGCCGGGTGAGTCTCGCCGAACGCCAGGCGGCTTTCCCTGACTCCACCGGCCATCAGCGACTCCGCCTCGACGCGCCGCTCCGGTCGCTCGTCGACAAGGGCTGCGAGCCGCATCATGGCGCCCGCCCGCTCGCGGTGTGGAGCGGGAAGGTTGCGTTGCGTGACCGCGAGGGCCTCGCGGAGCGCGGCCTCGGCGCCGGCATAGTCACCGCGCCGCCATACGATCGCAGAGAGCCGCTCCAGGGCGCCGACCAACCCGGTGCCGTCGTCGCTCGTGTCGCGACGTCGAACGGCAACGGCTTCGACCATATAGCGCTCGGCGGCGGCGATGTCGCCGAGGTAGACGGCAATGCCCGAGAGTTGCTGGAGGCTCGCGCCGACATCCGGATGATCGCCGCCGAGTGCCGCACGCCTAACGCGAAGAGCCTCGCGCGCGAGCGAATCCGCCGGCCCGTACTTGGCCTGCTCCAGGAGCACGTCGGCGAGCGCCGCGGTCGTTGCGGCGGTGGCCGGGTCGTCGACGCCGGCCGTCCTGCGCCTGACATCCAGTGCACGCCTGACGAGATCCTCTCCGCGGTCCAGATTGCCGCGCCTCGCGTAGACCCGACCGAGCGCCTCGAACATGCGCGCCTGCGCAGCCGGCTGGCCTTCGAGCCGCTCGGCTTCGGCGATCCCCCGGCGGAGCAGGTCCGCCGCCGTCACCGAGTCCTGGCCGCCCTCGGCAGGATCGCTCGCCTCGAACAGGCCGACGAGAAACGCCGAGACGGCGTCCGACTCACGCAGCGCGTGCTGCGTCTGCGTGAGCGCCGCCGCCCCGCGGTCGCGCTCGCGCGTGGCCACGGCCGCGAGCCGGAGCGACACCCCGGCGGCGACCACGAGGAGCACGACGCTCGCCGCCGCGACGGTCGCCGCGGCGCGATGACGCCTAACGAATTTCTCGAAGCGGTACCAGCGGTTCCCGCGGTGGGCGAGCACCGGAAGACCGTCGAGGTAGCGCCCGACGTCTTCGGCCATGAGCTCCGCCGAGCCGTAGCGGCGGCCAGGCTCCTTGCGGAGCGCCATCGCCGCGATGGCGTCCAGATCTCCGCGAAGCTGTCGGCGCAGGCGCTCTGGTGTGGTCCCGCGAGCGGCAGCCCGCTCCGCCTTGGTCGCCCCGCCGTCGGCATCGGCGCTCACCGCACAGTCGCTCGGCCGTTCGGGGTCGCGGTCACACACGATTTCCTGGATCTCACGCGGCGAGTTCGTCGTGATCCGGTGCGCGGGCCGGCCGGCGAGGAGCTCGTACAG
>Ga0075421_100007666_pt1 | contig 13223 bp, 16 predicted proteins | sample SoiMetdeltSBSDD5_FD_75292 | JGI IMG/M metagenome (GOLD analysis project Ga0075421, IMG submission 75292) | Bulk soil microbial communities from a Populus tree surrounding site in Tennessee, USA - Soil MetaG P. deltoides SBSDD5 | ecosystem: Environmental > Terrestrial > Soil > Tree plantation... | reverse complement strand
CCTGGAGTACCTGGAGAACCACAATGCCAACCCCAAGCCCTTCGTCTGGACCAAGTCTGCGAGCCAAATCCTCGAAAAGGTGGTCCGGGTGAAACAAGTGTTAGAGTCACAACACTAGCTGACATTGCTGTGACGATGCGACAGTCAGCTTCTGGACCCAGACAGCACACGGGCCGCTTCGCGCGCGAAGGCGCGATTCTGACGAGGAGATCGACGCGGGGAACACGCAGAAAATGACTAGGCCGGCTTGATGCCAGCGAGCTTGATCACCTTGCCCCACTTCTCGACCTCTGCCGCCACATAGCTGCTGAACTCCTTCGCCGTGAAGACGAGCGGCGTGGTGGCGACATCGGCGAGCCGCGCCTTGACGGCCGGGTCCGCCAGCCCCGCGTTGATCTCGCGGTTCAGTCTTTCGATGATCTCGGGCGGCGTTCCCGCCGTCGTGCCGAGGCCGGCCCAGGCCGTCGCCTCGTACCCGGCAACCGTCTCGGAGATGGCCGGCACGTCGGGAAGGATGGCCGATCGCGTGCCCGCCATTCCGAGCGCGCGCAACGCCCCCGAGCGGATATGCGGCAGCGAGCCGGTCAGGACATCGATGCCGACCTGCACCTGCCCGGCGATGAGGTCGGTGACCATGGGCGCGCCGCCGCGGTACGGCACATGGGTCATGGTGATGCCGGTCATCATCTTGAACAGTTCGCCCGCCACATGGGAGGTCGATCCCGTCCCATACGAGGCGAGGTTAATCTTGCCCGGCTCCGCTTTGGCCAACGTGATCAGCTCGGGAATGGTTTTGGCCGGAACGGAAGGGTGCGCCACCAACACCAGCGGGAAATCGACGAGGCCCGCAATCGGCGCGATGTCGCGCACAAGATTGAAGGGAAGCGAATCCGATAGCGAAGCATTGATGGCTGCTGAAGAAGCGAGCCAAAGCAGCGTGTAGCCGTCAGGCGGCGAATTGGCGACATGTTGAACAGAAATATTGCTGGCGGCACCTGCCCTGTTTTCGACGACGACCGGCTGACCAAGCCGGCTCTCTAACCACGCGGCCATGATCCGCGAGACGATGTCGCCGCCGCCACCTGCCGGAAATCCAACTACCCAGCGCAGCTGCCGCGTTGGATAGGATTGCGCGAATGCGCCGCGCGATATGGCCGGCAAAGCGACCGCACCCGCGGCAAGACGGAGAATCCGTCGGCGTGAAACGTTCATGATGTCCCCCCGGTTCGAGCGGCGGGATTCTGCGCGTCCTAATTTCCGCTCTCGATCAAGCCTATATCACTTCCGAGAAGCCCGGAAGGCTAATGGCGATTGGGAGCCGTATCGCTCCTGCCACTCAAGCGGGAGCCCTGGTCTATTTTTGGCCCATGGCAACGAAATGGGGATGTACGTCAGCTCGTGGCGGTTAACCGGAAGAGATTGCTCTGTCTGTGACTTGTCGATTTTGACCCCGAAGCTGAAGTTGATCCGTCGTGGTAGTCCAAATAGAATTGCGTGGGAGCAGCGTAGCAAGCTCGGTGAAGGACCATGTTCGGGAAGCTCCACCGCTGCGCAAATCTCATCGTCGCAGGCATGTCGACGACGTTGATATCGTTGCTATGGCAAGCGCAGGCTCAGACGACCCAAGACACTCTTAGCCCGCCAATCGTATCACCTGCTGAAGCCCCGTCGGGAACGGAAGCACTTCGGGTGCAATGGGTAAAAGTTGCGGTCCCGGGTTTGGGCGTCATGCCAGCGGCGGTTGCGCGCCCGGCGGGAGCAGGGCCATTCCCAGTCATCATTCTCTTCCATGGCACTCACGGTTTTGCGCATGAGTATGTGCGCTTGGCTTCGGATTTGGCCGACGGCGGTGTGCTGGCGGTAGCGACGTGCTGGTTTAAAGGCAGCGCCGGTGTCGGCACCCGCTTCGTCAATCCGATCGAATGCCCAGAGGCGCCTCCCATCCCGGGTGGGTCGAGCCCTCAGGCCCTGCAGACGCTGCAGGCGCTGGTGGAGGCGGCGCGCACTTTGCCGGACGCGCGCCCCGACCGCATCGGCCTGTTCGGGCACTCGCGCGGCGCCAGCCCGATCATGAGCTACATTCTGCGCGCCGCGGACGTTAAGGCCGCGGTGCTCAACTCAGCGGGTTATCCGGCTAGCCTTTCCGCTGAGGTGAACGCGCCCCTGTTGATCCTGCATGGCACGGCTGACAGTCCGGCTGACGGCGGCGTTGAGGTGACCAACATCCAGAGGGCTCGCGACTTCGAGGCGAAATTGCGAGCGGCTGCCAAGCCGGTAGAAGCCGTCTACTACGAGGGCGGCCGGCACAACGACATTTTCACCAACCCCACGCAGTACCGCGACGAGGTTCAACAAATTCTGAGGTTTCTCCGTCGCCATCTTGATGATGGACTGTCGGCACCAACGCCACGGTGAAACATGCGGCGAGGTGATCGGAGTAGACGGTCTGGTCATGACCGGTTATGGCCCAAAACGTCGGTTCGCTGTGACGCAGCGATGCGTCCCGGAGTCGGAGGTAGACCGGACTCGTCGCCAACGGCTCGATCCGACGCGAGGGCGGCGGCCGTCGAGAAGTGTTCCGAAAACCCCATTGCAGATGCCCGCAGAAACCTAAGTCACTTCAACGGAGCGAATGCACTTGTTTGTGTGTTCGGAAGACATTGCATTTCAGAACATCATGGGGTACATCTCTGCCGCCTCCATGCCACCGGGGAGCCCTTGACGGATGAACGCCAAACGAGTGAAGCGCGTAGCCTTGTACGTCCGTGTCAGCACATCCGAGCAAAACACCCGCAACCAGCGTCGAGAGCTGAAGGCGGTCGCTGATCGCCACGGCTGGCAAGTCGTGAAGGTCTTTGAAGACGCGGGCATCTCCGGTGCCAAGGGAAGCGACTACCGGCCCGGGCTCGCGGACCTGCTTAAGGCCGTCGCGCGCCGCGAGGTCGACATGGTGGCCGCGTGGTCAGTGGATCGCCTCGGGCGGTCGCTGATGGACCTGCTCGCCTTCTTGAAGGAGCTTCACGCCAAGGGCGTTGACCTGTTCCTCCATCAGCAGGGCCTCGACACGTCCACGCCCTCAGGGCGCGCCATGTTCCAGATGATGGGGGTGTTCGCCGAATTTGAGCATGCGATGATCCGGGAGCGCGTCAGGGCAGGTTTGGCACGCGCGCGTGAGGAGGGCACGAAGCTTGGCCGCAAGTCGCTTGAGGATACCGACGCGCCCAAGGTGGCTGCGATCCACGCCATGCGCCACAAGGGCACGGGCATCCGGCGCATTGCGCGCGAGCTTGGCGTCGGGGTCGGTACGGTGCTGCGGGTCACAGCGTGCGCGTAAGGCGTTGCGGGCCGACCGCTTGGGGTATTTCATTGGCGCCATGCAGTCCTGGTCGCGCAAGCTCGCCCGCCGCATCGTCGTCAAGCATGGCCGCCCGGGTGAGCTGAAGACGCTATCCGACGCTCGCGCCCTTATCCAGTCCCTACCGGAGCGTCGGCGGCAGCAGCCAGCGTGGCAGCGCGCGGCAGAACTTTTGCTCACGGCTGCGTGCTCGCGCGCCCCACAGGACATCATCCACGTAACCGCCCAGCTGTATCGGGCGCTCGCAAGCGAGGGGTGGCTGTGACCGAAGCCATCCCTCATGCCGCCGTCGCCCGGTTTGTCGAATGGTCATTCGATCAGTACCAAACCGCACTTCTTGTCACCGTCGAGTGTGTTTATCGAGGAGAATAGCCGCGAGCACTCAATCAGAGCGCAGTCATCATTATCCTCCGGCGACCGACGGCGGGCGGTCGATGAATTCGATCACTCGATTGCGGAAGCGTCGCCGCGCCGCGCCGCGCGCGTAGCCGCGCAATTGGTACTGGCCGAACACCTGACCAGCAGCGGCAAGCCAGTAGCCATTGTCGCCGCGCCATATCCACGCCTTCAGCCTTGGCGCCTTCGATCGTTTCGGCGAACGAATGGGTTGGATTGAAACCATGTGCGGGGCTTCCTTGTATGCTTCACGCTATAGCCGCCGCGATCACGGCGAGCGCCGTCACCAGCGATGCTGGGCTCAGCTTGCGGTGCAGTTCGTCGCTGCCGCGGCCATGAAGCGGATAAGTGTCGCTGGTCATGCGTCATAACAACGTGCGCACACTGGCTAGCGGCAACGATCAGGGTAATGCAGTCAATGTTTGCCGTAATCGTTGTCTATCATTGCACCTGCACAGCGCCGTCTAAGGTCATCACTATCAGTAAGCGTCCAAACCACCCATGTTGTGAGGCTCCGCAATTCGGCCGTGCTCATCGCCTCGATGGCCGCGCTAATGCCATGCGCATAGAGCCGCAGCCGCTCGACCGGCGTGGGCTTGAGGTCAGCGGAATCCCAACTGCTGCAAGCCGCTATGATGGCCGCGCCCATATTGTGGGCGCGATTGATGATGGCGGCAGTGCGCGCGTTTACGCCCAAGCGTCGTCGCATCTCGAAGGTGATGTCGGTTGCTGCGACACGCATCTGCATGCAGGTGGGGCAGATCGCCGCGTTGGGCGGCGGCTGCGCGCCCGGCTTTAGTTCATCGTGCATCATGTCACCTGCTCCACGAACCGAATCTAGTGCAAGAGTATCGTTCTCGCCGTGCTGTCTTCGCGCTCGAAACCGGCGCCATTCTTTGGGAGAGTGCCTGTCGTGCACCTCACTCAGGTGGGCACATGCGTCCTAGGCGCAATAGTGATTGCGGCTAAATGGCGGGTGCGAGCAAATCAATGGCAGATGCTGACAACGGCGACCAAGCACCTGCGGCGCTAATCGCTGACTTCCGCACGCCCAATGGGGAACGGATAGGCGCCTGAATTGGAGCACGCCGGGTGGAAAGCCGACATGAGCGGTCGGTTTCCAGCTCGTCACTCGGCAGGACCAAGAAAATCGTAGATTATGATCCTGATCAGTCTATCGACCTGTCGGGTCGGGTAGGATTTTCGTTGGTGAGCCTAGCCATAGGCTATCCGCGCTGGGGTTGGCAGCCCACTGATCCAGATCAGCTCTGTGCCACGTGAGCTACGTTGCCCAAAAGTTGTATGAACATCCGCTTAAATTTATGGGTCTGCCAAGATACCGGTTCGCCACCGGTGGGCTGGCGCATCTGGGGAGGCGGCGCTGCTGTCCGGTCGATGACACGTGTGCTTTGCGCTGCCTTGCGGGTCATGTGCATGGGCTTTCTGGTCGGGGTCGCTGGGACCTTGCCGGCTTGGTCCGCGACACGGCACGTTGTTTTGCTCTTCGATGAGCGGCCTGAGTTGCCCGGACTGGCCGTTCTGGAAGCCGAGCTTATCCATACGCTTGCCGCATCCGCGGACCACATCGAGGTCTATCGAGAGGCAATGGACCTTTCGCGGTTCAGCTCCAGCACCTACGAGACATATCTCCGCGACTCCCTTCGCGCAAAATATGCGAATAAGAAGATCGACGTGGCAGTCGCGGTCATGGGTCCCGCACTTGACTTCTTGCTCCGTAATCGAGAGGTGATCTTTCCTGGAACTCCCATCGTTTTCTGCGGGCTCAGCAGGCAGGGTCTTGGCGACCGGTCTCTGCCCAGTAATGTCCGCGGTGTCCTCGTGAAACGAGAGTTCGCGCCGACACTTGACCTTGCACTTCGCTTGCAACCGAAAACTCAACAAGTGGTCGTCGTTGGTGGCACATCGGAATTCGACGCTCGCCTCATCGAGCAGGCGAGAAATCAATTCCGCAGCTTCGAGGATCGCATCGCGTTCACATACTTTACGACACTGCCGCTGCAACAATTGCTCGCGGAACTCTCCCGACTGCCACCGCAGACCATTGTGTTGTTCATATCCTTCTTTCAAGACGCCAGCGGTGCGGCGTTCGTGCCCCATGATGTCGTCCAGCGCGTTTCCGCGGCGGCGAATGCGCCGGTCTATGCGTTCGTCGATCAATACCTTGGTCGCGGCATCGTCGGAGGCAACTTGTACAGCTTGGCTGCGCACGGAACCGAGGCGGGAAAGCTGGTACTGCAGGCTCTGGCGAACCCTGAGGCTTCGGTACCTGTTCTGACGGAAGTACCGTCTAACAAGATCGTCTTTGATTGGCGGCAGATGCAGCGGTGGGGGATTAGCCAGTCAAATCTGCCTGCGGGAAGCGAAATCCGTTTTCGTGATCCGACCGCCTGGGATCAATATCCCTGGCAAATCGTGTTGATTGTGACAGCAATTCTGGCTCAGGCAGCACTGATCATTCGTCTATTCCACGAGCAGCGACGCCGGCGTAAGGCGGAGACTGAATCGCGACAACGCATGTCGGAGCTGGCGCATATGAACCGCGTCGCCACGGCGGGCGAGCTGTCGGCGTCGATTGCTCATGAAGTCAACCAGCCTCTGATGGCTATCGCGACGAACGCTGCCGCAGCCAAGAGATGGCTCTCCGCAAAACCCTCAAACGTAGAAGAGGCAAGCGCATCGTTGGCTGCGATCCAAAGCGCCAGTGTGCGCGCCAGCAGCATCATCAACAACCTTCGAGCGATGTTCAAAAAGGACACGAAAGTAGAGGAGCCATTTGAGATAAATGGGGTGGTCAGGTCGGTTTTGGAACTCGTGCGGACGGAAGCCAATAAGCACGGTGTCGAGATACGAACCCAACTGACTGATGGGCTGCCGTCCGGGAGTGGTCATCAGGTTCAGCTGCAACAAGTCGTCCTCAACCTAGCGATGAATGCCATCGAGGCGATGGATACGTTGCGTTTGGGGCAGCGCGAATTGCGCGTGAGGACCGAGTTGCACGAAACCGGCGGAGTGAAAGTATCGGTCGAAGATACTGGCAAAGGGATCGCACCGGCCGACTTGGAACGTGTCTTTCAGCCGATGGTCACGACCAAGGCCACCGGCATGGGCATCGGCCTTTCTATCTGCCGCTCGATCATTGAAGAGGTCCACAAGGGGAAGATTTGGGCAGCCGCCGGCACTCCCAGAGGGTCGACTTTCCAGTTTGTCTTGCCGACAACGACTAATACCGCGCGCGGGAAAATGTCGGCCGAAACAATTGAGCAAGAGCGACTCCAAGCAAAAGCGGCACGGCTCCAACATTGAGCAGACGGACGCCAGGGTTCACCTCGAATGGGTCGCGCATAACTAAAGTATAGGCAAGAGTGGGTTCACGGGCATCGACAGCGCTGTCACGCCTCACCGGATCAAGGTCGTAGCGCCCGTATATCTATACGCTGGTATAGGCTGTCTTAGGCCTTCCGATAGCCGAGCCGTACCTTCGCTTGTGTGATTTTCTACTGCTTGTAGCGTATACCTTCATCAACATCGAGGACAGCCAGCTTGAGGGTCCCTGTGATTTCGATTGTCGAAGATGACGACTCGTGCCGCGCGGCCATGATGAGCTTGATCAGATCGTTAGGCTTTGCGGCGGCGGCGTTCCCTTCCGCCCAGGCGTTCCTGCAGTCGGGCCGTCTTCAAGACACCGATTGCGTGATTACGGACCTGCAGATGCCGGGTTTGAGCGGCATCGACCTACAGAGCGTATTGATCGCACGTGGCGACCGGACCCCCCTTATCTTTGTCACGGCAGTCGCCGAAGAAAATTTCCGCAAGCGAGCCCTGGACGCAGGGGCCATTGCCTTCCTTAAAAAGCCGTTCGACGAAGAGCACTTGATCGCACACATTCAGACCGCGCTGCAAAACCGGAACATCAACACACACTAGACTAGCGCCTGATCGCAACGCGCCGCTCTCTTCCATTGCGCTAGCGCGGGTACGGGGTCAGGAATGCCACCGTGATCGGCGAGGGCTGACCACCTATCTCCATGGAGATGCAATGCGCTGGCTTGGCCATCGCCATGGTGGGGATCGGTGCGGCAATGCTGCCAATTGATCATGCCGAGCAGAAGGCCGAGACAGGTGCCCTGCATTTTCGCCTTACACCAAAGTATAGGCTCCTTAATCCAAGGAACATTGCGACTTAACCCAGGTTCAATTGAGCGAAGAAGTTCACGCCATTTACCCTCTCCACAGTTGCGGATCAGGGAGGGAACCATGGAGACCAAGTTTCATCTACGCCGTCACGCCGCGTTCTGTCTGCGGCTCTCCGAGCTGTGCTCGGACGAACTCGTTGCAAACAGTTGCGATCCCAAGCTGCCCACTACCATCAGAGAGCCGTGTGGGCCGAGTTCGACATCGGGGGCGGGGCGGCCGTGACCGATACCCGATCGAGCCGCCGGGTCGTCCGGCATTGAAATCGCCCCACGCCCTGCTGCAATCGACGGAAACGACGATGAACCATTCCCTCTTTACGTGCGACCGGAGCACCCACATCAGGATTGTTGCCGTGGCGCTCGTCGCATGTATCGTCCTGGTCGTAGCATCGATCCACGCCTTCATTCGCGATACCAGCGGCCCGAACGCAACCGCCGCCATCAAGCCCGCCAAGCCAACGGTCCATTCGACCCGCGATGCTCCTGCAATCCGCTGAGCATCTAGGAACTGCGATTTCCGTCAGACTGAATCACTAGACCGCCCTGCAGCATTCCCGAGATCGCAACGGCGCTTCGAGCGGCCATTCAACACCTACTTCAAGCTGAAGCTCGGAACCATCCGCTTTGGAGAAGGCTGCGCGCATCGTAAATTTCCAAATTTTGGAGAGTGCCGGCAAAGCCTTCCCAGTGATGAGCTTTCCTGAAAAGGCCTTTCATCTGCACGCCGAAAACTGATCGAGATCAGGGCGCGCGGGTCCATTGCGAAGCTACCTTCTCCCAACCGCAAAGGAGTGCTGCACATGGGAATCCTTGACGAGTTAGTAGCCGGTGGGCAACGCCAGAAAGAGTACAGCGATTTCGTTGATCGATACGAACAAGGACACCCGTCCCAGGGCTACTCCGATCAAGAAGTTCTGAAGCGATACGGTGAAGTGTCACACGCCGTGCCGCCAGACCAGTACGCTCAGGCTGCGCAAGAGGCGCTGAGCAAGCTGTCTCCGAAAGAGCGAGCGGTGTTCGTGAAGATGCTGCAGGACCAAGCCGCGGCGCGTGGCGTAACACTGCCGGGAAAGGTGGCGCCCGAACCGGAGGACCTGGGCCAAGTGCTCACCGGTCTGCACAAACAGCCGGGGCAGCTCCGGGATATGCTCGGCGGTAACGCCGCCCCGCCTCAGCAGCAAGCGTCAGGGTCAAGTCCGATCACCGACATACTGTCATCCCCGATGGCCAAGGCGGTGCTCGCGGGCATCGCGGCCATGGTGGTCAAGCGCGTGATGGGTCCGAGGGCGTAGCTCGGCCCCAACTCGAACTGGTTGGCGCCGGACGGCAGCCGCAGCCGCAATTCTGGCCGAGTCGCCTCTCGTCGACCTGCGCGCGATGGCCGCGACGATCTGCGCTCGCATGCGGCATAGTTCTACGGCACGGCGCCGCTTCCTGCAGCAGGTCGCCGCCGCGGCGCGCCTTGGCGACGTAGGCGATCCGAGCGCGGCCATCTGGGCGGTCGATCGGTTCGCCCTTCGGCAAGATTCACCCAGCAACCAGCCGAAGTTTGGCCGACCTTCGTGGTCGGGGACGATCACCTCGCCGTCAATGATGAAGCCGTTTGCGGGGAGGTGCTGCAATGCCGCGCCGATCGCCCCAAAGCGCGCAGTCAAGTCATTGCCTCGCCGGCTGTAGACCGTCGGCCGCCCAGCGTGGAACGACGCCTGCGCGCGATAACCGTCCAGCTTGAGTTCGTGCACCCAACGCGGCCCTGCTGGCGGCTCGTCCTTCAGGGTTGTCCTGGGCCGTCAATCACCTCGGCAGCCCTTTCCCGACCTGGAAAGTGCGTGCCCTCTTGGCTGACCGAAACCTGAACACACACAGCAAGACGCCGTACGTAGATAAGATCGGAGTCATGCCAGACCTAAAAAGTATACTTTCGGACATCAAGGGAACCATTTTTAACAGGTTGGACGCTATATTCTCGATACTGATTGGCGGCATCATATACGGGGGCGGAGGATGGCGCTGGACACCGGGAGGTGGCCTCGAACCCGTCGGTCCGCGGGTAGATCGGACGCCTCTCACTAGGCTTTCGGCCGACAAGCGCGACGTTCTAATTGGGCTCGCAATGCTGGAGCTTGCTGGCCTGATCAGCGACCCCGCTAGTCGTAAGGCGATGGAGCGATCGAGCGCGATTGTGATGCGGAGTGCTACTGAGAAGATCGCTGCAGAAATTGAGCAATGGTAACGACCTCTTCTATGGTGCGTCCCAGCACCGGCGGAAAGCAGAACGAGTCGCGCGGCAATCCGAACAATTCGATGGGCGACGCCGCACGAGGCTCGCCGCGTCGGCAATCAGCTTCTAGCACCGGCTTTGGTTCGTCACCTCAGATAGCGCGAGGTGCTGTTGAGGAGAGCGAAAGCTTCTCGCCATCATTGTCATGAAGCGACGCAAGAAGTCAGTTCTTCTTCGCTGGCATCGTCGAAAAGAAGAGGTAGACAAGGCGTTCGCGCGCGGTGATTGTACGGCGGTCGGTGCGACTGTCTTGTCCATGGCCAAGGGAACTTGGAGTTGGCAGAAGAAAACCGTACTGCTGTCCGAAGGCTCGTGCAGAGCGTTGTGATCGCCCAAGGCAATATCTTCATTCGCGATCTATTGCGTCGGATGAAGATACCGATGGGCGTTAGGAAAGAGCAGTTTGAGGCGAACCTGCTTCAAGCGGTTGATGCAGGCCAGATCGGGATTGATGATGTCACGAAATGGCTGGAGGAAGTGGAGGGATGGGGCGAACAGAGCGTATATCTGTATAACGTCCCGAAAACGATAGCAGACGATCCGTTATGGAAATCCGTCGAAAGCGTGAAGAGGACCCTTTCACCGGGTCACCGGGAACTATGGAATGCAAAGTCCCTAGAGTTTCCCGATACGTGGAAATTGACCGGAATTTCCTACGATGACCGCTCGCTGCGCTATATCTGGCACCGGCGGCTGGAAACCTTGGTGCGCAGACCGGATAAGGACCGTCGCGAAGAGATCGACGGAGAAACCTACGAATTCAAGGCGTACCTGGTCCGCGACGATCGGTCTGTGCTTCGATTTGTCCTCCAGTTGGAAAAAAGATTGGCTGCAGTGTTCATGCAGATTCCTGCTGTGGGCAATGCCCATGCGGACGCGCTCAATATGGTTCGCGATGCAACCAAGCAGCTCGTCAACTGGGGGGTGTTGAAGACTTTTGGCGCTTCAAACGTTATCAAAAACTTGGACCAAGCCGCCCTGCACGATGCGGTGGGCGCCAAGGTCAAATCGAAGAAGACGCGCCTTTCGCACGCGAGCAACTACGTGGAATTCGCGAACACGTCAGAGAAAGGCAGCTATTCGCAATCAGCTCCGGTACGCTCTGTACGCCTCGCCGTGAAACCTGGAAATTTCGCCGGTAGCACCGGTATCTTTCTTTACACCGCCCGAACGCATACCAGCGCTGAGCGGTTAGTGACTTTTGAGATTTTTGGTGAAGAGAGCCGGATTTTGCTGCGCGCGCAGCTCAAGGCAGAGGAAGTCTGGGACATCTTGGACCTGCTGAGGAACTACGAGCAATGACGAGCCAAGAGCCCGACTGGACGGCGCTGAACGAGAAATTTCCGGCCGAATTGGTCACGACGCTGCGCGGATATCTCGCCGGCGGAGGTGAATTGGAAATTACCGCCGGCCATTTTGCCAGCCGGGCAAATTCGGACCTGCGCTCCGCAACACGGCTGCTTGATACGCTGGCCGAAACGGGCGCCCTTTCAATCGAGCATAGGTTCACCTGCCCCTGCGACAGGAAAGAGGCCCTGGTAGAAGAGAAAGCCGTTAGCGGCCTCTGCCCCTATTGCGAGAAGGACTTTGACGCCGACATTGGCGCGCGACCCAGGCGTGAAAAACTGTATATTCGCCACGCACCGAGGAGCCGCGACGTATGTTGGATGCTCGCGTTGCACGGCATGAACACGCCCGGCGCGTGGCAGGAATCGTTCAATTGGCTAGCCGCGCTCAGCTATGGGCACTCTGTGCCGGTGGCGATCTACAAATACGGCATCGTTCGACCGGGTGCGATCTTAAGGTTTCGCCAGCGTGCTTTGATGCGGGGACTGCAAAAAAAAATTAGGCGATTGTCGGAAGAAGGGACCCTCTCCGGCTTCGGCGGCAAACCGGACGTGATCGCGCACAGCTTTGGGACATGGCTACTCGGGCATGCCTTGATGGACGATCCTGGGCTACGCGTCGGCAGGGTCGTCCTGACCGGATGTATTTTGCGACCCGACTTTGATTGGAAGGGGCTGATGGATCGCAGCCAAGTGGAAGCCGTGCTTTGCCACGCGGCTGACAAGGACTTCTGGGCAGGTATCGCGCACTACATTATCCCCGACTCGGGCCCGTCCGGCCGGCGCGGATTCAATGACAGGGATCGCATAAACCACGCAATTCTGACTGGCGGACGCCACAGTGATTTCTTCCTGGACGAGTGCATGCCGGAACTCTTGAAAATAGTATGGCAGCCGTTTCTGAGCCAACCAACCAGCTCGCCAGTTAGCGGGGCATTTCTGCCCACATCGGTGTGGCATGAGACCTACTGGCCATTGCGGGCGACAATTCTGCGGATATTCTTACTGATGCTTCTTGCCGCGATTGCTACAGGTGCTGGGATTGCCTTGATTCTTGGCCTTTTCGATCTCTTCCATTTGATCCGTACGTGGCCGTTCAGTTGGTCGGCAATACTCGAAGGTGCGCGCGCTTTATTAGAGAGCCTTTGTTAGCAGTGGGCTCGCCCCGTAGGCCGAGGCGGCGCCCGACGACCATCCCGACATGGCCCGGTGGACGACGACCTCGCGGACGAAAACACTGGCTCGCCACTGGCGCGGCAGCTGGTCGAACTTACGCGCCAGTGGTCAGGGCGCTGAACGCGCTTAGAGTCACAAGGCTCTGCTCGCGCAGCGAGCCGGGAAGCCGCTCCCGGGAGTAGCAAGCGCCACTCGGCTCCCCGGATGTCGCTTCGTTTCATCCGGGTACGATCCCCACGTAGCTCAGACCTCAAAACATCTCATTCATGGCCTCGGGAGCACCATCTAGACCAGCCATCTGAACCGGACCCGCGCTTAGCTTCTCCCGATCTAGTCGGAAGTTACCGGGCCTTTTTGGCGTAAGCCATTGATGGGGAATCGTAAAGCCGCGACAGCGGCGATTTTTCTTCCCATGTAATTGCGCGCGTTTGCGCTTGACAGAGCTGAATCGTAAT
>Ga0075421_100007663_pt1 | contig 13225 bp, 5 predicted proteins | sample SoiMetdeltSBSDD5_FD_75292 | JGI IMG/M metagenome (GOLD analysis project Ga0075421, IMG submission 75292) | Bulk soil microbial communities from a Populus tree surrounding site in Tennessee, USA - Soil MetaG P. deltoides SBSDD5 | ecosystem: Environmental > Terrestrial > Soil > Tree plantation... | reverse complement strand
TTCGGATCGTTCAGGTCGTTGTACGAGCCGTCGGCCGTGCGCCAGCGCCGCACGTCCGTCGTGACCGGAGGCAGCCCCGGGACGCCGGCGGCCGGCAGCAGGCTGGTGTCGTACAGGTTGCGCTCGCGCAGCACAATCCGCAAGATCGCCAGGTTCCCGAAGGCCAGCAGCCACCACCCGAGGCGATACCAGGGCCGCCGGCGGTTGAGCCACATGACGGCCTTGATCACCCGCGCCGCCACCAGCCGGTGGAGCAGGCTCGGCCGCCGCACGTAACGCTGCGTCGCGCGCTCGCGCACGGCAGTCGCCCACACCTCCTCCAGCAGCTTCGGGATGATCGCGTGGGCCGGGCACTGGCTCCACTGGTGGCGCGAGAAGGCCAGGTCGTTGTTCTCGGTGTCCTTGTGGATCTTGCGCAGCTTGAACCAGATCATCGTGCCGTCGCGCAGCCCGTCGCGCCCACCGAGCCCCGCTGCGCACGCGCGCATCACGCGGGACGGCGCGGCCAGCGCCCAGGCGGCCGCCTGGGCCGGCGGCGTATCCCACACGTCGGTCTTCATCGCCGCGCGCATACGCTCGAGCGAGTCCACCACGTTGTGCATCGCGATGGCCGTGGCGTGGATCTGCGTCGGATTGTATCGGCCGAGATGCCAGATGAGCGCCCGGCTCAGCACCAGGCGGGCGGTCACCTTCCACCACAGCACCTTCAGCGCGGCGACCGGGCACGAGCTGAAGACGGCCGCCACGTCGCGCGCTGCGGCGTACGAGGCCTCGGTCGCCTTGTAGTCGGGGTCCAGCATCCGCCCGATGACTTCCTGCACCGTCACGCCGACCGGCTGATCGAGGTCGTCGCCCACGACGAACCGCGCCAGCCGCGCGATGGCCCCTCGATCGAAGGGCTGCGCCTGGTGAGCCAGCTGGGTCAGCTTCTGCTCCGTTTCCTGCTGCGCGGCCTGCCGCGCCGGATTGTCTCGCCGCTCGAGCGCCGGCAGCAGGCCGTTGCCGACGGGCAGCGACTCGATGCGCGCGCGGATCAGCCGGTGCAGCAGCCCGCCCTTGCCGGTAACGTGGCGGACGATGGCCGGCTCGTTGTTGAGTCGGGTCATCTCCGCGTCGTCGCGCACGATCGCGAGGTCCAGTACGAAGGGGATCTTGATCCTCAACGCCATGGAGAGCCTCCTCGACGTTCGGTCAGGGCAAACGCTGCTCGAAGAAGGGGGTGAGGAACCGCCCGTGGGGGTCGTGCTGCTGCCGCGCGCGGGCGATGCGGCCCCAGCCGGGGCTCTGCCGCCACAGGTACTGCGCGACCTGGGGCGAGAGGTGCTTGGTCTGGTTCAGTAGCGGACGGCCGCCGTGGCGCGCGGCGAACTCGTTGAACTCGACGTTGAGCTTCTTCCACAGCGCCGGCTCCTCGTCCGTCCAGTTCACGAGATCGAGCGTGAAGATGGCGCCGTCGGAACAGAAGGACAGCGCGGCGCGGTCGTCCTGCTGGATCAAGTACACCTCGACCGGCAACCGCGGCCGGAAGCCCCAGTTCTCTTCGAACTCCTGCATGAACTTGAAGAAGTCGGGAACGATCGTGCCCCAGTCGCGGGCGGGGAACGCCCAGAAGGTGAACTCGAAGTAGCTCGAGACCGGCCGCTTGAAGTCGATCATTGCGTCGGCCCGCCACGAGGAGTAACCCCCGAGGATCCACAGGAAGAAGAAGTCGAGCCCCCACTTGCCCTGTAAGAACCTCGCCCACGCCGCCGAGATATGATGCTGCCAGCTCTTCGGCAGCGGGCGCAGCAGGCCCATGAAGGGCCGGGCGCCGGTCGTCCATGCCCACTTGCGCAACGCCGCCTTGAAGTCGTCGAAGATGCCCATGCGCCAGGGGTTCTTCACGATCCTTCGCCGCTCCACGATCAGGCGGCGCTGGCGCGGCAGCAGGAAACCCAGGAAGCCGTCGGCGTTGCCCAGGATCTCCTGGGGCGTGGGCAGCGGGCTGCCCTCGTCCAGCAACTCGCCCAGCTTGACGATCGGCGGATAGCTGTAGGTCACCTTCATCCGGCTGACAACGCGGAAGGTGACCTCGTAGATCACGCCGAACAGCCCGTAGCTCGAGCGCACCTCCTCGAGGTCGCTCGCGGCCGTGACGTGCCAGTCGCTGCCGTCCGCCTTGATCATGCGCAGCGCGACCACTCCCGAGCTGATCTGTCCGGGACCGCCGCGCAGCGACGAGTCCTTGGTCCCGCAGCAGGCCACCGAACCCGCGGTGGCATTGCCGATCTCAGGCACGACCTCGAGCTGCAGCCTGTAGGGCTTCAGCCACTTCATGAGGTCGATCATCCGGACACCGGCGCCGACGGTGACCGTCATCTGGCCGTTCGGGGCCGTCCGTGGCGGGCACTTCTTGTCGAAGTGTCGCATGTAGATGGCGGTGCCGTCGGTGGCGGCAGCCTCGTTGAGCGAGTGCAACTCCCCGAGCGCGCGCAGCGGCGAGGGCAGCGCCGGGTTCGTGATGATGGCCTTGAGCTCCCCGGGTGTCTTCGGCACCTGGACGGATTGCGGGGTGAAGTGCACCGAGCCGTTCCAGTTCGAGATGCTCATCGCGTGTTCTCCAGGCGACTCAGGCCCGCCGCCGCATGGTTAGCGAACAACGTGGCACCCTGCCGGTCTGCGATCTCGATGGCCTCTCGGAATGACTGTGCGGCGGCGGGCGTCTCGCCGCGCCGGGCGAGCGCCTCGCCGCGCATCGTCAGCAACGGGGCGGCGAAGGCGTGTTCCCCGCTCTGCCGTCGCCGCTCCAGGGCGTCCGCAATCACATCCAGCGCCGCCTCGACCGCGCCCGTGGCCAGCAGGCCCTCGGCGAGGCGGGCGCGATGCGCGAGGCCGACCCGCTGGCCGGCCGCGCGGAAGAGGTCGGCACCTTCCTGCAGCATGGCGACTCCAACGCGCACGTCGCCGAGGCGGCTGATCGCCCACCCGGTGTGTGTCAGCCCGATCGCCAGGAAGAATGCGAACCCGTGCTCGTGCGAGAGCGCCACCAGCTCCTCACCGTGACGCCTCACCGCGTCGGCATCCTGGCGAAGCTCGAGCACCTCGCAAACCAGGAGTAGTGCAAGTGCCAAAGTGAAGGGGTGCCGGGTCTCGCGCGCCAACCGTACCGCCGTCTCGGCCTGCTGGAGGGCGCGGTCGAGATCGCCGGAGACGGCCTCGGCCCAGCCGAGAAAGCCCCACGCTGCGATACCGAGGTCCTGGCCGTACCGGAGAGTCTGGGTGGGCGTCTGGGCACGATCATAGAGGGCGATCGCCCGCGTGAGATGCTCCCGAGCGCGGGCGAACTCGCCCAGATAGAACTGGTCGATGCCAGCCGCGACATGCGCGCCCTGGCGGACGACGGGATCGTCATGAACGTCGGCGACGGCCAGCAGCTGGACCACCAGCTCTTCGGCCTCGCGGAAATCGGCACGAGCCATCTGGAATCGCCACAGAGTCCACTGAACGAAGAATCTCTGGGTCGTGTCGCCGATCCGGTCGGCGAGGACACGGACGCGGCCGAGCGTGTGCTCGGTCTCCAGCGCACCATACCCGCGTGCGGCCGTGAGCGAGGTGGCCATGGCGAGCTGCGCCGCGATCTCCTGCGCGTCTCGTGCGGCGGTCTCCGGCTGATCAACCAGGAGCATCAGGGCTCGGTCGAGGTGCACGATTGCGTCGCCGTGCGCGCTGCGCTGCATCGCCAGCTGACCGGCGTGGCACCAGTGCTCGATCGCCTCGGCGTGCCGGCCCGCCTCGGTGCAGTGGCGCGCCAGGGTGTCCGGGCGCCGCTCGCGGGTCTCCGGCGCTAGCCTCTGGATGGCGGCGACAACCCGCGCGTGGAGCGGCACGCGCACATCGTGCGAAATGATGTCGTAGGCGACCTCCTGCGTCAGCGCGTGCTTGAACGCGTACTCAGGATCGGCGCCGAACCGAGTGGCATAGACGAAGTCGCCGGCCTGCAGGCGTCCCAGGCTGCTGCGCAGGTCGCCGCTGGACACCTCACTCGCCTCCTGCAGCAGCGAGATCGAAAAATCTCGACCAATCACCGCGGCCACGTCGAGCACGTGCTTGTCGGCGCCGGGGAGGCTGTCGATGCGCGCCGCGACGATGTCGTGCACGGTCCCGGGCACGGCCAGCGTGTCCGTCGCGTCGGATTGTTCGCGAATGGTGCGAGCAAGCTCCTCCAGGAAGAACGGGTTGCCTTCGCCCCGGTCCAGGATGCGCGATACGATCGCATCGGTCGCTGGTCGCGTCGACAACACCGATGTCACCAGCTGCCGGCTTTCCGCAGCCGAGAGCGGGCCGAGCGCGATCTGCGTTGCGTTCGACCGCGTCGACCACGGCAGCGGATGACCCGGGCGGCAGGTCGTCACGATGAGGACTCGAGAGGCAGTCGTCAGCTCCACGAGGGATGCGAGCAGCTCGGCGGACGTCTGGTCGATCCAGTGAAGGTCCTCGATGGCCAGCAGGAGGGTCCGCCGGTCCTGCTGGGCGAGGGTGATGCGCCGGATGGCCTCGAACGTCGCCGCCTTGATGACATCGGGCGAGCGATCTCGCAATTCGCCGCCCTTGCGCGGGAAGAGCAGGTACTGCAGATAGGGCGCCGATGTGGCCGCGGACTCCCCAAGCGGACGGAGCGCAGCCAGCACCTTGGCGTCGACCGTTTCGATCGAGTCCGTCTCCTCGACGCCGCAAACCGTCTGGATGATCCCGATCACAGGGAAATAGGGCACGTGCGTCCCATACGAGGCACAGCGCCCCACACGTGAGATGACGCCCTCCCGACGAGCGGACTGCTCGAACTCATGAAGCAGTCGCGACTTGCCGATGCCGGGCTGCCCCACCAGCGTCACGATCTGGCCGTTGCCAAGCATCGCGCGGTCGAGCAGGCTCTGGAGCATGTCGATCTCGGGATCCCGGCCGATGAAGGCGACGGGGTGGGCGCCACCAGGCGCGTCCCACCGCCCGACGAGACGATGGCGGCCAGTGGGGGGTTCCGGCCGCGGCTCGACATCGAAGTAATGGAGCAGGAAGCCAACCGCCGGCTCGCTCACGGCGATCTCCAGGGCGCCAATGGGTTCCAGCCCATCGAGCGTGGCCGCGGTTCGCTGGGCAGCGTCCTGCTCGATGACCGGCCGGCCCCCGAGACGCGCTAATGCGACGCGCTCGACGTGGATGCCGAGCGTCACTGAGACCTCGGTTGGCAGATCACCCTGCAGACGTTCGCGCGCCACCAGCTTCGTGACGGCAAGCGCGGCCGTCGCAGCTCGACGCGGCGCGTCCTCGGCCGGCTCGTGACCGAAAACGGCGAGGATACCGTGCTGGCCGATCTCACTCACATAGCCGCCGAAGGTCTGCGCCTTCTCGATCAGCGAGCCGAGGACGCGGGTCGTCACAGAGGGCGAGGTGTCGACGGCGGCGAGGATGCGCGCGCGCAAGAACGTCACGCGGCGGCGGTCCCAGCGGACTTCGGCTGTCGCCGGCGACTCCCCGTGATCGGTCGTAGTCGGAGTCACGCTGCCCGCCGACGAGGCTTCCGGCGCGGGCGCGGTTGCCTCCAGACCGACGCCGGGCGAACGTAACCCATAGAGCCGCATCCGCGCGCGGACCGTATTGCGGGTGATGCCAAGCATCGCCGCGGTCCGGGTGATGTTCCATTCCGTTTGTTCCAGGGCATCGACGAGGCGGTCGCGATTCGTCCCCTCGAGTGCCGGGGCGGCCGCGGGCGATCGACGCGGTTCGTAACGGAGATGTCGGGGTAGATCCAAGCCGTCCGCGGCGATCGTGTCGGTGTCTGAGAGAAGCGCCGCCCGCTCGATGACATTGCTGAGCTCGCGCACGTTCCCAGGCCATTCATAGGTTCGCAGCGCGATTTGCGCGTCCTCCGCCAGTCTCTTGTCGGGCAGCCTGTACTCGGCGCAGACATGCGCGAGCAACCGCCCTGCCAAGAGCTCGATGTCATCAGGCCGCTCTCTCAGCGGCGGCAGCTCAAGGGTGAGCACCGCCAGCCGGTGATAGAGGTCTTCGCGAAACCGTCCTTCGACCACAGCGGACGGTAACGGCTCGTTCGTGGCCGCGACAATCGATACGTTGACGGGCTCACTCTTGGTCGCCCCGAGCCGCCGAACGCTGCCTTGATCGAGCACCGAGAGCAGCTTGGCTTGAAGGCCCCGCGGAAGCAGACCGATCTCGTCGAGGAACAACGTGCCACCGTGGGCGACCTGAAACAGCCCTGGCTTCGACTGCCGCGCGTCCGTGAACGCCCCCCGCTCGTAGCCGAACAGTTCGGCCTCCAGCAGCGTTTCAGGGATCGCGGCGCAGTTGATGTCGACGAAAGGAGCGTCCGCACGAGGACCCGCTCGGTGCATGAGCCGCGCCAGCAGTCCTTTGCCGGTCCCCGTCTCACCCTGGATCAGGATCGGCGGCAGCCGGCGTGCACCCTGATGGCGCTGCAGAAGGGCGCGCGCCTTCTGCCGGAGGGCGACGATCTTCGCATCGTCTCCGAGGAGGTTGCCGAGTGCATCCACGCCGGCGGTATGGTACTGCGGCACCGCGGTCAGCGGGTGGTCAATTGACCGGTCAAGGGACGGCCATGGACCGGGCCGTCTGTGCGGCCCATACTCCGACTCCACTTGGGAGATTCCGATCTGATTCATGTCTCGCTCGGCTGACCTGCTCCAGAGTGACGGCAAGCCACGCGCCAATTCTGTTCGCGGAAATCCCGTAGGGCTTCGTAGAGGAATCGTCACCCACAGTTTCGGGCCGAAGGCGGATCCGCCTTGGAGCCAAGTACGTCGGGTGCGCTCCCCGATCAAACGTGAGCTTCAGTGGTCATCAACCGGTGAATGACCAGCCCTCCGTGCCAATCGACATCCGAGATACTCGCGAATTCCGCGGAGTGCTTTGCCTGGTCTCGCTCTTGCTGTGCGACATCCGCAGAGAGCCAGAGTATTGAACGCCAGCTGGTCACGACCCGACACGGTGACGGCCCGGGGCATTGCGACGAAACCCGACTCGACGCCACGGGTCCAAACGCGCATGGACAGCCTCTCGTGGGAGCTCTACCGGGACGCGCTTGTCACCGTTGTCCTGTGGCTCGTGCTCGTCGGGCTCGCGTTGTTCGGTCTGTCGATGGCAACCGCCCGGGCTCGCCCGACGGTTCCGGTCGGTCGGCTCACGTGCGTCAGTCCTGACGTGTCAAGAACCACCACTGCTGATGGTGGCGATAATTTGCAGGCATGTTCGTCGACGACACCTCAAGACGTCAAAGACCTGCTGCGTCGGCTGCCTTAGTGCTGCGGAGATGGAGGATTCGAAGATGCTTGTTGGCAAGATCCAGACGTTCGGCCCCTGGACAGCCTATATCGAGGCGATGGACGAAGCGCTTGCGGCGAACAATAGGGGCGAGTCTATCCGAGCGTGGCGGCAAGCCTATTCTGCGGCACTCAGCCATCCCGGCTGGCTCGGGCTCTTCACCGTCGCGACCGCCTCGCTCCGGGTCGGTACGTCCCCGAACCTCGCGCGAAGCGCCGCGGCCCTGACCCGGGAGACTTACTGGATCGCGTTCTATCGAGCGCGCCAACAGCGATCACTCAGCGGCGTGCTGTGTACGGCCGAGGCCTTCGAAATGCTCGGCGATCGCGATTCCGCCGAGCGATGTTTGCGCGTCGCCGAGGAGCTCGAGTCGAGTGCCTGCGACGAGGCCGAGATCGACCGCGTGCGCCTCCTCGCACACCGCCTGGGCCGACCAGAGGGCAACTGAGCAATGGACTGGAGAATGGTGAGCTATGGCTGACCCGAATGAGAAGCAGCTCCTGGCGCACGCGCTCTCCCTCCTCGCCATCCTGCTGACTGCTTCCGGCATTCTCGTGACCACGGTGTCCCTCGAGAGCAAGCGGCCGGCTGATTCCGAGCGCGCAAAGATTCGCCACGTAGGCCGCCAGGACGTGGAGGCGCGACTCTGGCAGGACCCATTCAGCGCTATGCGCGGCATCGCGGCTGACTCCGCGAACGAGCGGTGCAAGCTAGCGAAAGAGGATGAGGACCATCATCCCGACAAACTTTCAAACTTGATTAGTCGGAGGGCGAAGCGTGAGGCCGTCACCGTCCTGCCCATCATGGTGCCCGGTGGGCCCTACTTCGAAAATGGCGAGTCCCGGCGGCGCGCGCGCTATGCGATTGTCATGGCCCTGCTCAACAGTGGCTGGGAGCCGTTAGACGAGGACAAGCTTGGTTACATCTGGACATTCGAGAGTTGCACCGAGGACCGCTGGAAACGTTCGGCCCCGGAGATGCTCCCATGGGAGTGGTTTTCCCGCAGGCCGGCACACAAGCCGGCGGAGGGATTGCTCGTCCTGTGGGTAGACGATGATGCGGTCTCGCGCCACCCCCTGCGAGGGGTGAACGCGATTATCAAGCGGCTCACGCCCAAACCTCTGCCGGAGTCGGAGCGGGCAACAGCGCACAAGTGCCCGCTGCCGTGGTGCGCAACGCGCGTCATCGGCCCCTGGACGTCTGACGGCATGCGGGGCCTTGCCCGCGAACTGGTAGACGACCTAGGTCGCGACATCGTCGACCTCCCGGAGCCGACACCCGGTCCTGGCTGGCTGCGTTTCTATTCCGCGGGCGCCACTGCCGCCATCGATGACAGCTTCATGAGGGCCGCGATCGGTAACCGGCGGGCCGACTCGCCGATCGTGACCCAGGTGCGCGAGCTCCTCAGCGCGCGTCTGCTCCGGCTGACAACCACGGATGACGAGCTCGCGCGCGCATTGGTCAACGAGCTGAAGCTACGCCTCGTCGATCCGCACCCGTTCTGGCGCTTGATACACCGCGGTAACGCGGAGGCCCGGGCCCTCTGCGAAGCGACGATTGTGATCGTCGCCGAGCGCGAGAGCATCTACGGTCGCCTGTTCGCCAAAGCTTTCGAAGACCACGACGCTTTCGAAGACCACAAGGCCCCTCACTGCGGGCCACTGAGGGTAGTGACCAAGAGCTATCTGCGCGGACTGGACGGCGTGTTGCCTGAAAGGACAGGCGAGCCCGTTCCCGGCGGCCAGTCACAGAATGGGTCGGCTCAGACCAATGGAGTGGCGCTCCTGAAACAGGCAGCGCGCGAGCGCGCCGAAGGGCGCAGCCAGTACGATTATCTCAGACGGCTCGCCGATGACCTGGCCACGCTCGACGCACGAGAGCGGAGCAACGGGCGAACGGTGCGTGCAATCGGTGTGCTCGGCAACGACACATACGACAAGATCCTCGTCCTGCAAGCGTTGCGCGACGGTTTTCCGAAGGCCGTCTTTTTCACGGCGGACCTCGATGCCCGCATGGTCGACGCCGATGTCAACAAGTGGACGCGCAATCTCGTGGTGGCGTCGGCCTACGGTCTCACGCTCAATCCGGATATTCAGGGTGCCGCACCACCGTTTCGCGATAGCTACCAGACCGGACTTTACCTGGCCACGCTCGTCGCTCTGGATCCGGACGCCCAATCGCGCCGGACTGGGAACTTTGCCAATTGGTTTACACCTCAGATGTTCGAGATCGGACGCACCCGCGCGGTTGCTCTGTCCCCAGCTGCCCACGCGCCGTGTGTCAAAGGTGACGGCGTCAGCACGGTCGACCCCGTCGAGTGCCCAAATGTTCATCGCCTCGAGGAGTGGGAGTGGTCTCGCTTCCCCTGGCCGCCACTCCGCGTATGGCTAGCCCTGTTAATGGCATCAGCTTTCACGGCGATGCTCTGGTGGCAGACCTGTGGCGTATCTCGCCAATGCGCCTCTACTCTCGCCGTTCTTGGTCGGGTGGCCGTGCCTCTCTCGGTGTTCGGTGTCTGGTTCGGCGCCCGCATCTGGCTCGATGTCAGTACCTACAAGGGCGAGCCCTTCGCGTTGTTCCAGGGAGTCAGCCTGTGGCCCACAGTGCTCCTGCGGCTGGTAGTCCTCACGGTTATTGCCTATCTGCTGTGCTACTGCTGGTGGAGACTGTCACGCGAGATCAAGGATCTGGAGAGCGCGTTCGCCCTGCCTGCGGCCAACGCGGATCCCCATTCCAGGCTGACCTTGCAGGAGCAGAAGCACTGGCCCGCGTGGGTGACGAGAATCGGCGCGATCAACATTCTAGTAGTTCTATGTTCCCTTCTCGGTGTCGGGCTGCTCTGGCTTGATTGGCGCGACTTACCTCATCGAGGCGTCCTTTCTGCCTGGCCCATATTCCTCCCCGTAATTGCCGGCGGGCTGTGGTCCCGCCTGCAGAAACCGTCACGCGATATCAAGGCTCTGGGGAGCGCGCTCGAGCTGCCTGCGGCCAACACGGATGCCCATCCCTGGGTGGCCTTAGCGAAGGAGATGCACTGGTTCACGCGGGCGAGGAGAATCGGCGTGATCAGCATTCTATTCTTCCTCCTCGGTATCGGGCTACTCTTGCTTGATTGGCCCAACTCGCCTCACCGGGGCGTCTTTTCCGCCTGGTCCGACCACATCACTTTCCTTCTCGTACTGTTCTTCCTCGCCGCGTTGCTGTTCGCCTTTCTCGACAGCTCGTCAGTGGTGACGCGCTTTGTCGAGCAACTGGCATCGCGGATGGAGACATCGGAGATCACGGAGCTTCTTGACCGGAGACATATACGAATGGATGGGCCGGTGACACGTCTCGACGCGTGGTTCCGATTGGTGGTCAGGCTGGGCGTGGCGTTGAATCATCTCGTCTACCTGCCCTTCATCGCGCTCCTGCTCGTCATCTCCACGTCGGCTGGCGTCTTCGACATCTGGACGCTTCCGCTGGCGTATGTGCTGCTCTTCGTCCTAGCCGCCGCGCTCGCCGTGGTCTACGTGGCCCGGTTTCGGCGCCGAGCCGCTGGGCTCAGAAGGGTCATCACCGACAAGCTGAATATCTGGATTGAGCGCTATGAGCTGGACGCGGATCGAACGTCGTCTCGGCCTTGGGACGGGGGGGACTGGGGGGGCCTGCCGCCACAGGCGAGGGTGCGGCATCTCAAGAGTATTCGAGATGAGGTCCTCGCGGAACGTAACGGGCCCTTCCGCCCTATCGGGGAGGATCCGATCGTGCGCGCCATCCTACTTCTCTTAGGCGGTGCGGGAGCCATTACTACCGCCACGTTTCTCCTGCCTGGTTTGTAGAGCTTGGTTGCAATGGCGGCCATCCTGGAAGGCGATGCCGGGCGCCGGTGTACCGCAATCGGTGGCCATGAAGATGATTGGCCAACGAGACCGAGAGCGTGTATCGACGCTACGCGATCGGCGACGAGACGATGCTCCGCGACGCTGCGGAGATGATTGCCGCGCATCGTGGACAAGGTGCTGGGCAAGTGGCCTGGTGGTCATCGAACCGATGGCGTGGAAGGACGTGAGAAAACTGGTGGGCAGGGACGGGATTGAACCGCCGACACCAGGATTTTCAGATCTATCCCTGGGAATCGCTAACGACGCAGAAGTGCTGGCGCTCTTAGCGAATTCGCCTCGCGCTCTCTGCGCCTGAGTGCTCTCGAATACTCTCGAATGCTCTTGACGGGGACTCAACTGGGACACAACTCCAATTCGGCCCGCTTTGAGCGGACATACTCCCGAAGCCGCCGGTCGAGTTCCTTTCCTTCTCTGAGTTCGTGGCCGAAGCGACCTTCAAGAATGCCGTACGGCCGCAACTGAAGTCAGTCCCTTGCGTCGACTCTCCCGACCCGCGGTCGCACCCTCTCGATTGCGGCTGGCACAACGGTGCTCGCCAGGCGGCGGCCATAGATCTCGCGCAGCGTTGGAGCGCACAGTGTGAGAACGGTCACCGCGCCGAAGGCGAGACCCGGCAGCGCGAGCATCGGCCCGGCGCCCAACCCGTCGGCCAGACGGCCGGTGGCGAGGTTGCTGACGGCCATCACTCCGCCGGTCGACCCCCAGTACAACCCCAGCACCCGGCCGCGGACGTGGTCGGGGGTGGCAATCTGGAGCAAGGTCGTCGCGAGCGCGATGAACATCGACTGCGTGAGACCGACAGCCGCCGCAGCGAGCAAAGCACCGGGCCACGAGACGGCGTAGCCCAGGGGCACCAAGGTCAGTCCGCTGAGGATGCTAGTCGCGAAGAACAGATAGCCGTAGTGGACCCGTCGGGCGAAGCCGGCGAGCAGGAAGGCGCCGACGAGCGAGCCGCCGCCCATTGCCATCATGAGCAGGCTATAGGCGGTGCCGGTCGCGCCGAGCACATCGGACGCTCGCTGCGGCAGGGCGGCGTCGTAGCCCATCGTGAAGGCACAGTGAAGGAAGACGAGCGTGATCACCGAGCACACGACCGGCGCGTGGAAGACGTAGCGGATGCCCTGGGCGAACTGCGCAAGCGGGTTGTGCTCCGCGCCGCTGCGCTGATGCGGGACCTCGCCTAACACCCAGATCGCCCAGAAGGCCAGGGCGAAGAGTGCGGCCGCGACGAGGAAGGCACCGGCGCCACCGCCGACGTGGAGCAACGGCGCGGCCAGCAGTGGGCCCAGCAGCCGTGCTCCGTTCAGGTTCGCTTGGAGAAGCGAGACGGCGTTGAGCAGATCGCGTGCCGGAACGAGGCTCCCGAGCATCGCCTGCTCCATCGGCGTGCTCGACGAGCGGGCCGCGCCGAGGATGAAGGAGACCGCGGCGAGCGCCCAGGCACTCTGGTCTCCAGTCCATGCGAGCCAGGCGAGCCCGAGAGTCGACAAGAGGCCGATCGCATTCATGGTGAGCAACATCGTCCGCCGGTCGTAGCGGTCGGCGAGGACACCAGCGAAGGGGGTGATGATGAGCGATGGCAGAAAGGAAGCAAACACCACGAGGCCGACGGTGCTCGAGTGGTGGTGCAGGTCGAACGCCACCCAGCCGCACGCCGTGAGCGCGGTCATGTAGGCGACGCCCGACAGGATCGACCCAGTCCACAGCGGCCGAAAACGCTTGTGCTGAACGGCTGAGAAAATGCCCGTCCGATCTTCGCTCGCCACGATGTTGGTCGGCATGCGCTCTCTCGGCTGGGCCCCTTACCCGGCGTTAGGTACTAGTACGAACGGCTCTCGCGGATCAGCGCCGCGCAACCAGTTGGAAGGATGGTGGGCAGAGACGATTCGGAAAACTGGTGGGCAGGGACGGGATTGAACCGCCGACACCAGGATTTTCAGTCCTGTGCTCTACCAACTGAGCTACCTGCCCACCAGACGCGTGAGGATAACAGACGCGCGCGAGGGCGT
>Ga0075421_100007662_pt1 | contig 13226 bp, 8 predicted proteins | sample SoiMetdeltSBSDD5_FD_75292 | JGI IMG/M metagenome (GOLD analysis project Ga0075421, IMG submission 75292) | Bulk soil microbial communities from a Populus tree surrounding site in Tennessee, USA - Soil MetaG P. deltoides SBSDD5 | ecosystem: Environmental > Terrestrial > Soil > Tree plantation... | reverse complement strand
GCGGCGTCCTCGAGGAGGCCCACCTGGGCGAGCTCGGGATCGGTGAATGTCACCCGGGGAACAGCGCTCGCGTCCACGGTGGCCGGCCAGCGAAACAGGGCCCTGCGGACGACGATGCCGGCATGATAGCCGGCAACGTGCGCAAACTGCGGGGGGCCGGTGACATCGCCGATGGCAAACACCCGGCGGTTCGAGGTCACGAGCCCCTTGTTCACCTTGATGCCGCCCTCGCCGTAGGCGATCGCCGCAGCCTCCAGATTGAGCCCGGAGACGTTGGGCCTGCGGCCCGCGGCGACGAGCAGATGCGTGCCCTGGATCACGCTCCTGCGGCCGTCCTCGAGGAGGTGCACGTCGAGGAGGCGGGTGCCGCCGCCGACGCGCTCGATGCTGGCCCCCTCGCGGACCTCGAGCCCCTCGGCGCGGACCTGGCGCAGCACCAGCTCCGACAGCTCCGGGTCCTCCCCGCCGAGGGCCTTTGCGGCCTCGATCACAGTGACGCGGCTGCCGAGCCGCAGGAGGGCCTGCCCCAGCTCGAGCCCGGTGGGGCCGCCGCCGACGACGATGAGATGCTCGATCCGCTCGCGGTTGTCGAAGACGGTCTCGTTGGTGAAATAGGGCACGCTGTCGAGGCCGGGGATCGGGGGGATCACCGGGGAGGAGCCGGTCGCGATCACGAAGCGGCGGGCCTTGATACGCTGGTCGCCCGCAAGCAGGGTGTCGCGGGTGATGAAATGTCCGGCCGCCTGGACGACCCTGACGCCCAGGCCCGTGAACCGCTCCACGGAGTCGTTGGGGGCGATGGCCGCGATCACGCCCTGGATGTGATCGTGAACGGCGCCGAGGTCGACCTTGGGGCTCACGGGCACGATGCCGAACGGCGCCGCGGAGCGCATCGATTGCGCGCGCCGCGCCGCCGCGATCAGGGCCTTGGAAGGAACGCAGCCGTAGTTCAGGCAGTCGCCGCCCATCTTGTGCTTCTCTACCAGGACCACGCCGACACCGAGCTGCGCCGCGGCCTTGGCGACCGACAGACCGCCTGCGCCGGCGCCGATCACGCACAGGTCGATCTTGGTCTCGGCGCCCGCCACGTCGCGCGCCCTCGCCGAGGAGAACGGCTCCGAACCGGCGTCGCCATGCCCGAGCCGCATCCGTGCGACCGTCTGGTCATTTGGCTGCGCCATGGCCTTTTCTCCATTTCCTGACGTTCTTGATGACGACCGGAATGACAGCAACGACGCCGACGAGGATCAACGCCTGGATCAGCTCCCTGGTGACAAAGGAGCTGGCGTGGATCATCAATTTGCACCTCTCCGATCCGTGCAGCGCCACACAGGCGGCATGCTCCGCCTTTGCCGCTGCAATCACGCTGTCGAGGCCGGCGCCCGCCGACGCGAACGCCAGCGTGGCGGGGATGATACCCACGAACGTGCCCAGCACGAAGGTCTTGAGCGGCACGCCCAGCAAGGCGGGCGCGAGATTGACGAACCAGAACGGGAATGCGGGCACCAGACGCAGAAACAGCATGTAGAGCAGCGCGTCCTTCTGGAACCCCTGGCTCAGGCTGGCGAGCCAGGGGCCGGCACGCGTGCGAAAGGAATCCCCCACGACCGAGCGCGCGATAGAAAACACAAGCGTCGCTCCGAGGGTGGCTCCCAGGACCGCGGCAATGGACCCGACCAGCCAGCCGAACAGGAGGCCGCCGGCCACGCTCAGGATCAAACCGCACGGCATGGACAGGGTCACAGCCAAGGCGTAGGTGGCGACGTACGCCAGCACGGAGAGCGCGCGATGCTCGGCCAGCAGATCGTGGAAGCGGTCGCGCTGCACCACCACGTTCTCGAGCGTGAGCTGGTGGTGCCAGCCCTGCAGGAAGGCCACCGCCATGACCCCCGCGACGAGGGCGAGTGGGCCGTAGCGTCGCAAGGCGGCACGTGCGGGGGAGGTGCGGGGCGCGGTCAGCATCTCGGCAACCCGCGCCATAACCTGCGCCATAACCTGCGCCATGGGTGCCAGCAGCGGGCCGCGGCGCGCCGCGGCGAAGGTTGTATAGCGTCGTCGTTCACGGCCACATCCGTTGGCGGCCATCCATCGCTCGCTGCGCCGGCGGTCACTCCGAGCCCGGGTGTGAAGGCGTTGTCCCGGCGCCCTGCCCGAAGCCTTACGAGGACGGAGGCCCCACCGATATACGCGTTCGCCACTTCGTTGCGGATGCCTGTCAAGCACACGTGAGCCGCCGCGACCAGATTTGATTGCCTCGGCCAAGGCGCGTGGTGGGCCCGTGGCCTCCGAGTCGCCTCCGCTGCGCGCATTGACTTGGGGTGGGTGCGACCCTATAAGCGCCTGCAATTTCCGGCCAGTTCTGCGGCAGGTCTGCACCGTCCGGTGTCGGGGGCCGGGGTCAGAGCCTTCGCCTTTACCCGCGGCGCAGGAGCTGAGAATTCGCAGTTGCGAGGGGCCGGCCCCTCGGGGGCTCCAGATCGGGCGGGTACGGAGACGGGACGTGAAGCGCACCTATCAGCCGAGCAGGCTCGTTCGCAAGCGCCGCCACGGGTTTCGCAAGCGCATGGAGACCACGGGCGGCCGGCGCGTTCTGGCGCGTCGGCGGGCCAAGGGTCGCAAGCGGCTCTCGGCGTGAGGCTCGCCGTGGTGGGAGCCGTGGCAGGACATGGTAACCCACTGGGCCGCATCCCACGGGAAGCCGGCTGGCCGGCTGGCGACACTCAAGCGGAGAGCGGATTTCCTGCGCGTTCGCGGCGGCACGCGCTGCGCGATGCGCACGTTCGTTTTGGAGGCGAAGCGGCGCGGCGGTGAGGCGGCCGGAGCCCGGTTCGGCTTCACCGTCAGCAGGCAGGTCGGAGGGGCGGTGGAGCGCAATCGCATCAAGCGGCGCCTCAAGGCCGCGGTACGCGACGTTATGGCCGATCGGGCGCGCCCCGACTATGACTACGTATTGATCGCCCGCCGGCCAGCGCTCGATACGCGATTTGCCTCGCTGGTAGCGGATCTCGTCGACGCCCTCGACCGCGTGCATCGATCGCGGGCCCAGGGCGGCCAAGCAGCGAGCAGGACGTAGACAGGTGGTTCTCGGGCCAGACTCGAAGCTGGCGCCAATCGCGGGACGGCAATGCTGAACGACAAGGACAACCAGCAGAACCTGCTGCTCGCCATCGTGCTTTCGATGGCGGTGCTGATTGCGTGGCAGTTCCTCTATGTGGCGCCGAAGCAGGAGCAGGAGCGCCAGGCCCGCATTCGCACCGAGCAGACCAAGGCCAAGGAGAAGCCGGCTGCCCCCGACGCGTCGAAACCGGATCAGGCGAAACCGGGCGAGACCAAGCCGGGCACCGTGGCGCCGAGCACGGCCGCGGTCGCGAAGACCCGCCAGGCCGCCCTCGAGGCCAGCCCGCGCGTTGGCATCGAGGCGCCGAGCTTCAAGGGCTCCATCTCGCTCAGAGGCGGCCGCATCGACGACCTCGTGCTCGCCAAGTATCGCGAGAAGATCGACCCGGCGAGCCCCAACGTGGTGATGTTCTCCCCTTCGCGCTCGCCGGATCCCCATCAGCCCTATTACGCCGAGTTCGGCTGGATCGCCGGCGCCGGCGTGAAGCAGCCGATGCCGGACAGCGAGACCCTCTGGCGCGCGGAGACGGCGGGGCCGCTCACCGACAAGTCGCCCGCAACCCTCGTCTGGAACAACGGGCAGGGGCTCACCTTCCGGCGCACGATCTCGGTCGACGACGGCCAGATGTTCAAGGTCGTGGACGAGGTGGAGAACAAGAGCGACAGCGCCGTCTCGCTCTACCCCTATGCGCTGATCTCCCGGCACGGCATGCCCAAGATCGAGGGGCTCTGGCTCGTGCTGCACGAGGGCTTCGTCGGCGCCGTGGGCGAGAGCGGGGTGCAGGAGCTCGGCTACGACAACGTCCTGCGGGAGGAGAAGGTCAAGACCTTCAAGCAGACCGGCGGATGGATGGGCTTCTCCGACAAGTATTGGGGCTCGGCGCTGATCCCGGATCAGACCAAGGCCAACGAGATCCAGTTCTGGAGCCCCGACAAGGCCGCCAAGCACTTCCAGGCCGACGTGAAGGCGGGACCTGTGGAGATCGCGGCGGGCAGCCGGGCCGCCGTCACCACCCACCTGTTCGCGGGCGCCAAGGTGGCGAAGCAGATCGACGCCTACGGCGAGCAGCTCGGCGTGCGGCGCTTCGACATGCTGATCGACTGGGGCTACTTCTGGTTCCTCACCAAGCCGCTGTTCATGCTGCTGCACTGGCTGAGCGGCATATTCGGCAACTATGGCCTCGCCATCCTCGCCACCACGGTGCTGGTGAAGCTCCTGTTCTTCCCCTTGGCCAACAAGAGCTACGAGTCGATGGCCAAGATGAAGCTCCTCCAGCCCGAGATGGTGAAGCTGCGCGAGCGCTACAAGGACGATCGCGCGAAGATGCAGCAGGAGCTGATGACGCTCTATCGGGAGAAGAAGATCAACCCGATGGCGGGCTGCCTGCCCGTCCTGTTGCAGATCCCGGTGTTCTTCGCGCTCTACAAGGTGCTCTACATCACCATCGACATGCGCCAGGCGCCGTTCTTCGGCTGGATCAAGGATCTCTCCGCGCCCGATCCCACCTCGATCTTCAATCTGTTCGGACTGCTGCCCTACGCGGTGCCGGAGTTCCTGCACGTGGGCGTCTGGCCCATCATCATGGGCGCGACCATGTGGATGCAGATGCAGCTGAACCCGCAGCAGGCCGACCCCATGCAGCAGCGCATCTTCAACTGGATGCCGGTGCTGTTCACCTTCCTCCTGGCGAACTTCGCAGCCGGGCTGGTGATCTACTGGGCGTGGAACAACGTGCTCACCCTCCTCCAGCAGTACACCATCATGAAGAAGAACGGCGCCGAGCCCCAGTTGTGGAAGAACCTCGGGCTCGAGAAGGCGTTCGCGCAGTCCGGGAGCGGAGAGGCGGGCGGGAAGGCAGGTGCCCTGGTCGCCCGCGGCACGGCCTCCGTGCGGCGCGGGGCCGAGAAGCTGGCGCAGCAGGTGGACGGCTTGAGGCAGAAGCTGCAGCGCCCGCGCAGCGCCTCCGAGCCTGCGGCGCGGGGCGACGGATACGCCGGCGACAGCGCTGCCGCGCCAGCGGCCGACACCCAGATCGAGATGAGCCGCGAGCAGGCCTTTCGCACCTTGGGCCTGCAGCCCGGCGCCTCGGCGAGCGAGATCGAGGACGCCTACCGGGCGCGCGCACGCCAGAACGGCAGCCTGAACGGCTCGGAGAAGCTGAGCCGGGCTCGCGACGTGCTCCGGGGAAGCGGGGGCTCGTAGGCCGCATCGCTCGGACCTCCTTTCCCCCGCTGCGGCGGAGGAGAGGGTTGGGCCGGCGATCCACTCCGACGCTTCGTCGCATTTTGTCATGCCGGGGCTTGTCCCCCGCATCCACCCCACAGCAAGCGCCAATGCACGCCTATGCATGGATTCCGGCGACAAGCGCCGGAATGACATGCTTATGATCTGATCTGACGGAGTGACTCACAGGCGGATCGCTGCCGGGGAGGCAACGTGAGCGAGTTCAGTTCCAGCTTCCACATCAGAACCAGCGACGCTGCCTCGGCTGAGCGGCGGCTCGCTGCAGCCAGGATCAGCGGCCTTGCATTCGGCCCTGCGAACGGATGGCTGACGTTCGTTCCATATGCCAATTCACCAGGTCTCGACGCTCGTGACCCCGTAGGCGCGGCGACCGCACTGGCCAATGCTGCCGGCTCATTTGTGCTTCAGTACACCTATGCAGAGGATCACGTGTGGCTGCTTGCTCTCGTTCGTCCGGGCGAGCCCGTGAGCTCTTTCGCTTCCTCTTGGGACCCGGAGCCACGTATCGAGCGCGATCGCCTCGACCTTACCGTGCTCGATGACATTGTGCCGAGGTCTCAAGTCGAGCCGTTCCTTGCACCGGCGCGCGATGGACCCGATGGGACGCCCAGGGCTTACGGCTTCGCGCAGGCAATTGGCTTACCGGCATTCCGCTGGCTGTCGCCCGATCTGATCGAAGCAGACGCCAAGCATTTCCTTCAGATCGGCGGGCGCCGGGTCGGCCGCAAACCGCCTGACAAGCGATCGAAGCTGCCGCCGCCGACACGCCTCGCGCTTCCCAAGTCCGAAACGTCCGCACGAGAGGCTATCGCGCTGCTCAAACCCCTGATGACCTGGTTTCAACCGCCATGGGCGCTGCGCGAATTGAGTGGAGGCAACCTGCAGGGCTGGGATTTCCAGGCGTTCAATCCAAAAACCCGCGAGACCATTCGGGCCTATCTGACCCCGGACGGCAACGCCGGCTGCAGGAGCCTTGGCTGCGACCCACCGCCAGCCTCGGCGGAAGAAAAGCAGCAGCGTCTCGAAGCAATACATGCCGATCCCAAGCTGTCGGAGCGGTTCGTTCGCCACGTGGAGCAGGTGATGAACCTGCCGGAACGCACTGCGCTCCCCGAGCATTGGCTCGACAGTCCTGAGGTTTCTGCAATCGCGCAGTCCCTCGAGCCCCCGCCGGAATTGAGGACTGTCGCGTTGCGCCGAACCCTTTTTCTGAAGTGGCAGCGTGCGAACCCAGAGGCCCGCTGGGAGGTAAACTGCCTAGCCACGGCCAATTACCAAGAGCGGCCGATCTGGATCATTGAGATCGATGCGATGATGGGCAGTGTGCTGCGAGAAGAGCTCAGGCGTCGAGGGACCGGCGAATACAGTTACGGAATGTGGCCTTGGCGCGAACGGATCGGTGCCGGGCCGTGGCAGGACATTCTTGAGTGGGAGGACGCTTTTGGCGGACAGCAGGAATCGGCGCCATGACGGCCGGAGCCTTCACGGATGAGGAGATCGCCGCCGGCGAGGTCCTCTTCCGCCGTCCCTGGGGGTTCCTGCGCAGCGTGCCCAGCCTGGAGCATCTTCCGCAGGCCGGCAGCCCCGAGATCGCGTTCGCCGGGCGTTCCAACGTCGGCAAGTCGAGCCTGATCAACGCGCTCGTCGACCAGCGTGGGCTCGCACGCACCTCCAACACGCCCGGCCGCACGCAGGAGCTGAACTTCTTCGGAGCATCGGGCGCAGGTCTCACGATCGTCGACATGCCCGGCCATGGCTTTGCGCAGGCGCCCAAGGCCAAGGTCGAGCAATGGACCGAGCTGGCGCGGGACTACCTGCGCGGGCGTACGACGCTCATCCGCGTGTTCCTGCTCGTCGACGCCAGGCACGGCCTGAAGCCGCCCGACCTCGCCGTCATGGCCGTGATGGACCAGGCCGCCGTCTCCTACCAGCTGGTGCTCACCAAGATCGACAAGATCAAGCTTCCCGAGCTGGAGAGGGTGCAGCGGGCGACCGCCGACGCAGCGAAGGCGCACGCGGCGGCCTATCCGCTCCTGCTGGCGACCTCGGCGCGCACGGGAGCGGGGCTCGCCGAGCTGCGGGCGCAGATCGCCCACCTCGTCGCCGAGCGCCGGGGCGAGGCGGGTACATCTACCCGCCAATGAAACCCGATGCGGCGAGAAGCCCGCTGACGGTCTCGACGAGCCGGTTGAAAAGCGCCGTCGGGCCGACCTCCCACAGCTCGTGACCGTATCTGCCGAGCGCTCCCCCCACGGCAAGCAGGGCGATGAGCGCGAGCCAGCGCATCGCGCGCCGCAGCGCGTTACCGCGCACCGCCACGTCGATCACACGGTCGGGCGGCGCCGCATCGAATGCCGATCCGTCCCGGCCGACCGTGCGCGCGTCCACGAGGAGCTGCAGGCGGCGGCGCCCGCTGCGTTGTGGCGTCACCGTCCAGCGCCAGCCGATGGACTCGTCGGGCTGATCACTCTGCCCCGGCTCGACCCACTGCGTCTCCGGCGTCAGCGCCTCGATCGCGAAGCCGCCTTCCGGCGCCCTGAGCCGCACCGTCAGCGCCTGGGTGGCGACGGCATCGGGGCGATGCGGCGACCGGCCGCCCATCAGGAGCTGCACGAGGCCGTCGACCTTGTCGCGCCCGATGCGCACCTGGGCCGGCGTGGGGACACCCACGCGCATCTGCCGCGGAATGGCTTCCACGAGCGGCCCGCGCTGGCCGGTCCGCGCCGGCGCGCCCTGGGGCGGCCGCGCGGGCTGCGAACGCGGCCCCGCGGGCATGTCGCCTCCGGGGGGGCCGGGGCGGCGCGCAGGCGGCGGCGGGAGCCTGCCGTTGGGGGGCGGGGGCCGCCGCGGCGGCGGGGCCTCGTCGGGGTCGGAGCGTGGCGCCCGCGCGCCCCAGCCGGGAAGGCGCGGCGGAGCGGCGCCGTCCGTGCCTCCACGCTGGGGCTGGGGCAGCGACGGCGGCAGGCCCTCGGGGGGCGGCCCGGATGGCCGAGGCGGAGGCGGGGCGTGCTCCAGGGGCGGCTGGTGCGCCATGCGCGCCTGCAAGGACTGCGGGGGCGGCGCCGGGAAGCCGGGCGGGGGCGGCGGCGCCAGGAAAGCGGGTGGGGGCGGGGCTTCGCCGGTCCCGCCGGGCGGGCTGTCGAGGCGCGGCGGCAGATCGGGCGGCGCGGGTGCCGGAGGGACCTGGGAGGCCTGGAAGGCCGAAAGGCTCATGAGGGGCAGCGTCTCCGGCACGTCCTGGGCCGTCTTGGCGGCTGCGGGCGGCTTGGAGTCCTGCGGCTTGCCGGTGGCGCCCTGCGAGCGCTGCTGGATGCGCGCACGGGCCGCAGCCAGGATCTCGTCGACCGCCTGCCCCATCACGGGCGTCTCCAGTGGCGGCTCCGGAGGGCGCGCGGGCGCGGGCGCAGGCTTCTCGGCCTCCGCCGGCGCCGGCCGCTCTGCCGCCTGCCCCGCGGCGTCCGAGCCTGCGGCATACTGCTTGGAGCGGGCCTGGGCGCTCGCCTTCTGCAGCGCGCGGATCGCCTCCTCGAAGGTCATGCCGTGGGTCTTGAGGAGCCCCGCCGCGGGGCTCTTGCCGTCACCCACGACGGCCGCCAGCACGATCGACCCGTCGATCAGCTTGCGCCGCGACTGCGCCCCGGCCTGGCGTGCCGCCTCCAGCACCCGCAACAGCTCCTGGTCGGGGGCCGGCTCGACGCCGGCAGCGCCCCGCATGTCCTCCGGCAGGCGCCCCAGGTAGTTCGACACGTCTGCGCCCAGGCGGACGAGGTCGACCTTGCAGGCCTGCAGCACGGCGCTGGCTTCCGGGTCCTCCGTCAGGGCCAGCAGGAGATGCTCGAGCAGGAGTGCGCGATGCGACTGCTCGCGCGCAACCTCCTTCGCCCTCTCGAGGCTGCGGCCGAGGTTGGGCGACATCGGAATCGATGCGAACTGGTCCGCATTCGCTTGCGGCATCAACGACTTCCCCCCTCATCCAGCGGCCACGCTGGATACCCCGAATCCCCAGGCTTTGCGCCTCGGTCCGCGGCGGGCGGCAGCAAGTCCAGCCGACGCTCCGGGCGTCAGCATTGCCATTGCCATACAAACCCGTGCGAGAACAAGGCGGTATTCACCCTGTGGCGAAAGCCGGCGGGTTGGGCACAACGTTCGCACCCCGCCCCCCATGGCGAAAGCCGTTGAGATGGGCCCAATGCTCGCTATAAGTGCCTTCCGCTGCAACCAGAAGCCGTAGAGAGCAAAGCAATGGCGAAGGATCAGCCTGCGCGGGCCGCAACGCGACCGCCCGCCAGGACGGCTGCGCCTCCGGCCCAGCCCCTCTCCGCGCAGGCGCAGGCGCGCATCCTGTCCGAGGCGCTTCCCTACATGCAGCGCTACAGCCGCCAGACGGTGATCGTCAAGTTCGGCGGCCACGCCATGGGCGCGCCCGAGCTGGCGGCGGCGTTCGCCAGGGACATCGTTCTGCTCAAGCAGTCCGGGGTCAATCCGATCGTGGTGCACGGCGGCGGTCCGCAGATCGCCGGCATGCTGAAGCGCCTGCAGCTCGAGAGCCAGTTCGTCAACGGCCTGCGCGTCACCGACAAGCCCACCGTGGAGGTGGTCGAGATGGTGCTCGCCGGGCTCATCAACAAGGACATCGTGACGGCGATCAACCGCGAGGGCGGCAAGGCGGTCGGCATCTCGGGCAAGGATGCCAACCTGATGATCGCCAGGAAGATCACTCACATGGCGGATCCCGAGTCCAACCTCATGAAGGCGGTGGACATCGGCTATGTCGGCGAGCCCGTGGAGATCAACCCGCACATCGTCGACGTCATCTCCTCCTCGGACCTGATCCCCGTGATCGCCCCGGTCGGGATCGGCCGCGAGGGCGAAACGCTCAACATCAACGCCGACACCTTTGCGAGCGCGCTCGCGGCGCGCATGAAGGCCAAGCGCCTGCTGCTGCTGACCGATGTCGCGGGCGTGCTCGACCGGGAGAAGCAGCTCATCGCGCAGCTCTCCATCGAGGAGGCCCGCGAGCTCATCCGCGACGGCACGATCACGGCGGGGATGATCCCCAAGGTCGAGGGCTGCATCGAGGTGGTGGAGGCGGGCGTCGAGGCGGTCGTGATCATCGACGGCCGGGTGCCGCACTGCGTGCTGCTCGAGCTCTTCACCTCGCACGGCGTCGGCACGCTGGTGGGGCGCAAGCCGAGAAAGGCGTCCTGAATGCTCGCACGCGCGTTCGAGAACGCCGTGTCCGCCCTGTGCTACACCGTCATCCGCGCGCATTTCGGGGAGCGCGCGGGCGATCCCGGAGTGCGCTGGAACCGCACGGTGCGCTTCGTGCTCGCGCAGCATGCGCGGATGCCCGACTATCTGCGCTTCCCCTTGAAGGTGCTGACGCTCGTCTTCGTCACCTGGAGCAGCCTGCCCGCGCTGCGCTCCTTGCGCACGCTCGACCCCGACCGCCGCTGGATGCGGATCGAGGGGATGCGCAGGTCGAGGATCGGGCCGTTTCGCGATCTGATCCGCTTCTACGAAGGCCTCACGGTGTTCGGCTTCCACGCCGAGCTCACCGAGGCTGCGGCTGCTTTCGGCACACCCGCAGCCGCTGCGGCACCTGCCGAGCCGGTTGCCCCCGCCGGCGCAACGGGCGGCCGCGATGTCGAAGCGCAGCGGGCGGCCAATGCCGCAGCGAGCCAGCTCACGCCGGCAATCGACAGCGAGATCGTGGTGATCGGGTCGGGGCCCGGCGGGGCCATCGCCGCCTGCCTGCTGGCCGAGGCCGGCCGCGAGGTGACGCTCCTCGAGTCCGGCCCGTTCCTCACGCTGGACGAGTGCCCGCAGTTCACCCGCGGCGAGATGGAGCACAAGTACCGCAACGGCGGCGTCACCGCCGCGCTGGGGCGCACCAAGGTGGCCTATGTGGAGGCCAACTGCGTGGGCGGAGGCAGCGAGATCAACGCCGGCCTCTACCACCGCACGCCCGAGGATGTGCTCGACGCATGGAAGCGCAACTACCGGCTCGAGGCCGCCGCCTGGTCCGACATGCTCCCGCATTTCCAGGCGTGCGAGCGCGACGTGAGCATCTCCTACATGCCGGGCATCGCACCGGCGGCCTCCTTGAAGCTGCACGAGGGCGCCGGCATCAGGGGATGGAAGTCGCTCGAGGTGCCGCGCTGGTTCAAGTACGAGTCCGATTACGACACCGCCGGCGTGAAGCAGTCGATGAGCCGCACCTTCATCCCGCGCGCGCTCGCCGCCGGCTGCAAGCTGCTGCCCAACGTCCGGGCCCGGCGTCTGAAGCGCAGCGGGGGCCACTGGGTCGTGGATGCGGAGCGCACCGCGGCCGACGGCAGGCGCACCGGGCACCAGCTGCGGGCCAAGTGCCTGTTCGTCTGTGCCGGGGCGATCCAGACTCCGGCCCTGCTGCAGGCCAGCGGCATCTCGCGCAATGTCGGGCGGTCGCTGCGCATGCATCCGACCGTCAAGGTGGTGGCACGCTTTCCCGAGACGGTGAACAGCCGCGACATGGGCGTGCCGGTGCACCAGGTGAAGGAGTTCGCACCGCGCTTGAGCTTCGGCTGCTCGATCAGTGGCCTGCCGTATCTCGCGCTGGCGATGCTCGACCACCCCTCCGAGGCGCGCGCCGTGGATGCGGCCTGGCCGCACATGGCGATCTACTATGCGATGATCACGGGCGGCAGCGGCAGTGTCCGCCGGCTGCCGGCGTGGCGCGACCCGCTCGTCAAGTTCGCCTTCGACGAGCAGGACATGCGCGACCTGGCCGAGGGCACGCGCAAGCTGTGCGAGCTGCTGTTCGCCGCCGGCGCCGAGGTCCTCTATCCCACCGTGGCAGGGGCCCAGCCGCTGCGCAGCCTCGACGATCTCGCCCGCGTTGCCGACCCCCTGCCGCACGGACGCACCAGCCTGATGACGATCCACCTGTTCTCAACCTGCCCCATGGGCGAGGACGAGACGCGTTGTGTGGCCGATTCCTTCGGACGCGTGCACGGCCACGACGGCCTCTACATCGCCGACGCGAGCCTGCTCTGCACGGCCCCCGGCGTGAACCCGCAGGGCTCGGTGATGGCCTTCGCCCGCCGCAACGCCCTGCATTTCCTGGGGCGCCTGTGAGTTCATCTCCCGTTCACCCCCCACCCGTCATCCCGGAAGTCGAGCCGCAGGCGAGACTATCCGGGACCTCGCGAGACGAGTCGCAACCTTTGCCTCCCGAGGTCCCGAATCGGAGCGCTGCTCGCCTGCGGCGCACATCGCTCCGTCCGGGATGACGGGTGGATGGATTTGGAGACTGCCGCATGCGATGCCTAGTCACCGGCGGATCGGGCTTCTTCGGACACCTCCTGGTCGAGCAGCTGCGCGCCCGGGGAGACGAGGTGCGCAACTTCGACCTCATCGCGGCCGACGACGAGTTGCCCGGCGTCGACTTCCACCAGGGCGACATCCGCGATGAGCGGGCCGTGCGCCGGGCCTGCGAGGGCATCGAGGTGATCTATCACAACGTCGCCCAGCAGCCGCTCTCCAAGAACCCCGAGCTGATGCGCACCGTGAACCTGGACGGCACCCGCAATCTCCTGTCGGCGGCGCTGGACGCCGGCGTGCGCAAGACCATCTTCACCTCCTCCACGGCGATCTTCGGCATCCCCTCCGAGCTGCCCATCAGGCGCTCTACCGGGCCCACGCCGTGCGAGCCCTACGGGCGCACCAAGGTCGCCTCCGAGGCGGTGTGCAGCGCCTACGTCGAGCAGGGCCTCGACATCACGGTGATCCGGCCCCGCACTATTCTCGGCCACGGCCGGCTCGGCATCTTCCAGATGCTGTTCGAATGGATCCGCGAGGGCCGCAACGTGCCGGTGATGGG
>Ga0075421_100007661_pt1 | contig 13227 bp, 7 predicted proteins | sample SoiMetdeltSBSDD5_FD_75292 | JGI IMG/M metagenome (GOLD analysis project Ga0075421, IMG submission 75292) | Bulk soil microbial communities from a Populus tree surrounding site in Tennessee, USA - Soil MetaG P. deltoides SBSDD5 | ecosystem: Environmental > Terrestrial > Soil > Tree plantation... | reverse complement strand
CGTCGAGGCCGAGTGTGAGCGGAATAAGTGAAGCAGCGTAGGCTACGACGGCTCCAAGCGCTCGCACCGGGAAGTACATCCCCGATGCAAGATAGATCGGCTCCTGGAATAGATTTACAAGATGCCAAGCATCCCGGCCACTTACCAGGAATACCGAAGCAAACAGCATGCCCATCCCATACAGCGCTGTCATCGTCAGGAAGAAGACCAGCAGCAGCAGTGGGAGGCTCGATAAGCTGTAGGTCACGCCGAAGACTATCGAGCAAAAGATAAGAATGATCGCCGCGCGGACGCCTGCCATCACCAACCCGCCTACCGCCATACCGAGCAAGACACCCATCAACGGGCCAGGACTGACTACATACAATTCCAGATTACCCTGATCTTTATCCCAATAAAGCTGCGCTCCCATCGACCAGAGTACGTTGAGCCAGAAGGCGGTCATTGCGCCGCCTACCACGACAAAGCCCTCGAATTCCTTCGGCGCGTCCAGCGCCCTGTAGACGAATACATAGGCAATTGTGCCGAGGGTCGGCAGCAGCACGTCGAAGAACGTCCAGCTTTTCTCTCGCCATGCGCCGATCATGCGTGGATAGGCGCGTGCCCAGACCGTATTCCACATCAGTTTCAGACCGCGCGCCTTTTCAACGCGCGGCATGCTCAGACTAGCCATTCGATTCCCCCGCCTGATGCGATGTATCGACCGTCAGGCTGCGCCCGACAAGCTGCATGAACACATCTTCCAGCGTTGGTTCGCGCTTTTCCAGGGCAATCAGGTTTGATCCGCGCTCCGTCAGATGACTCAGCACCGCCGGAAGCGCATCTTCGGCGGCAAGGATCAGGTTCAACTCCGTATGCCCGTTGACGTGCTCGACGGCAACATTACGCACACCGGGCAGAGCTTCGATCAGGGAGTCGTTTTTCGGACGTTTGCCAAGCGGCTCAATTTTCAGGTTGAAGATCGCGTCTTGCTGGAGACGATGCTTCAGATTTTCGGGCGTATCGAGAGCCATCAGCTTGCCCTTATCAATGATCGCCAGCCGGTCGCATAGTTCGTCCGCTTCGGCCATATAGTGTGTGGTCAGCAGAACGGCGCGGTCTTGATGATCAGCCATCCACTGCTTGACGAAGCCGCGCACTTCACGAGCGGCGCTCACGTCGAGGCCGAGAGTAGGCTCATCGAGGAATACCACATTCGGATCGCTAATAAAGCCGCGCACGAAGTTCATCTTCTGGCGCAGCCCGGTCGAGAGATCGGAGATTTTCGAACGCTTGCGATCTGCCAGCCCCACGACTTCGAGCATCGTGTTGATGCGCTCCCGCGCCACCGAGCTTTCCAGCCCATAGAAGCGAGCGAACATCCACAAATTCTCTTCGACGGTCAGCAGGCCGTAGCCGCTCGTCTCGCCACCGCTTACCATGCTGATGACACGGCGAATATCGGTGACATCTTTGGTTACGTCCAGCCCATCGACCAATGCCGTGCCGCTTGTTGGCAGCAAGAGCGTCGCCAGGATTTTGATGAGCGTGGTCTTACCCGCCCCGTTCGGGCCGAGCAGCCCAAACAGTTCGCCCCGGTTGATCTCCAGATCGACCCCATCGAGCGCGATGACTTCCTTCGGATCATCTTTGCGCTTGGGGCCACGAAGTTTGTAAATACGCCGAAGGTCTTGTGTCTGTACTGCAAATGAATTTTCCATCGCTGCTATTTCTCCGGTTCAATGCTTGCCGCCCCAACCCTCAGGGCATTCTGAACGCCACTCCTGTGCACACTCAATGCTCAAAACTGCTGTTGGTGTGACACCAACTCTTCCTGATGAATGCATGAGTAAATAGAAACGCCGTGAATGACCTACATTCACGGCGCGATAGGCTCAATTTAGTGAGCCAAACAAAAACCGTGAGCGACACTCGGCGGTGCGCTCACAGCTCATCTCGAAGAGATAGAACTCTTACAAGGCAGCAGGCGCACCACTCTCTGGATCAACAGCGAGCAGCTTTATAAGCTGGCTGATGAAAACTGCTTTCTTAATCACTTGCGCCTGCCTCCTTTCGTTAAGATGAACTCAGTATAGCGTTGCATCTGCCGAGTTGCCAACGTGGAAACAGGCTCTTAAAAGCTATATTGTTTCAACGTTCTAACCCCGTCAACGCACAAACACGTAGATATTTATCTAATAAGATAATAGTCTAACTATCAGTGAATGTCAAGCAGCAATTTTCGACTCAAAAGGGGTTTAGCTTCCTGTTGCGAGAGCGCGGAGACTGGCTGCAAAGAGGATCAGGCTGGCAACCATCCAGACCATCGTTTCCTTGCGTTCATCCTCTTGATTGCGTGCAAAACTGAACGCGGCAGGCCACGTCAGAAGGGTCAGCCCACCATAGATGAAGTGCAAATTGTTAGCCGGGCGTAGCCCCATGAAAAACATTATGCCGCCGAGTACTCCCTGCATGACCATTAATCCTTCCCCAACGAGGATCGCGCCCCGATAGTCGCTGCCAATAGGCTCCCGACGCAGGTATCGGTAGAGGGCAAACAGAGTCATGGCAAGGCTATAGATCGCAACGGCTCTGCTGAGAATGCTGTGAATATCAATCAGCGACATGGAAGGGGGAACTCCTGTGCATGATGAATGGAAGGACTTATGAGGCTAATCGCTGCCAACCACAAGCGACTGATCGATTGGTCGATGGGCACGCATCTCAATCTTCGGGATCATGAATGTAAAGGTGCTGCCTTTACCCGGCTCGCTGTTGAGTGAGACTTTTCCGCCGTGCTTCTCAATGACGGTTTTGACAATCGTCAAGCCGAGACCGAGGCCATTATACCGCCGGGTAGCGCTGCCATCGACTTGATAGAACCGCCGCCAGATTTTGGAGTGCTGGTCGAGGGGAATGCCGATCCCTTGATCGGTAACATCGACTTGCAGAGAATGGCCCATATCGGAGATCGAAATGTTCACTGGGCCGCCGCTTGGAGAGAACTTTATAGCGTTGCTCAACAGATTATCGAAGACCTGGAGCATCCGCTCCTCGTCAGCATAAATCTCTGGCAGGTTGTCGGGAATATCGCTGATGAGTTGAATCTTGCGCTTCTCGGCTTCCAATGATGCTGCTTCGATGGCTGTAGCGGCCAGCGCACTGAGCGACATCATGCTCGGCTGAAGTTCGTCTGTACCACGATTCTCCACTGTCACAATGTCGCTGACCATTCTCACTAAGAGTTTGGCCTGACTGCGGATAATCTCCAACGCCCGGCGCTGATCATCACTGAATGATTCATCGTCGGCCAGCAGCATATCAGTATAGCCAAGCACGGGAGAGAGAGGAGTACGAAGTTCGTGCGAGATGTTCTGGATCATCTCATCCGTCAAACGGTCAGCTTCTCGCAGATCGTTATAAGCGCCTTCAAGTTGGGCGGCGCGACGAGCCAACGCCGAATAGAGCCGCCCATTTTCGAGGGCGTTTCCAACCACATTGGCAATAGCCTGGGCCAGTGATAGCTCTTTATCTGAGAAGGTGCGGCGAGGATCAATGTCGATCAATTGTACGAGTCCGATAGCTTCCCCGTGTGCGATCAAAGGAGCGGCAAGCATCGATCCGTTATCCACGTGGGGCAGCGCAGACCTGTCGGCGGCGGAAAGGTGGCGATCACCCAGATGTGTGGCGACGGCTGTCTTCTCCATGAGCGCGACACGGCGGAGACTAGTCTCGTCAAGTATGAAACTCTCGCCCTGTCCAAGCGACCATACCGTCTGTCCAGCTTCGAAGATCATGCGTGCTTCGCTGCTAACTGGGGACGCAGCAAGAATATTGCACCATGCCGTGTCCGTAATTTTGATCAGCTCCTGGCACAGGTCTTCGAGTCGTCCAGAATCCATCCATGCTTCATCATTGGGAAGCACGTTTTGCCACTTTGAGAGAATCATCAGGCAGCGATCAATATCGGTTTCGGTGAAGGACAGCGTGTTCGAAGCGTGGTAAAGTTCTGCAACGCCAAGCATGTTGCCGCGCCGCTTGATCGGTAGGATAAGCATTGACGAGTAATTTGCGTCAACCATCATCTGATGGCGCGCTGGTTCAATACCAGATGCTCCGACACTTGTGACTACAGGCTGTCCAGTCTCAACCACTTGGCGGGTGAGACTGTAATCCGAAAGAGCGAATACCCGGCCCCGCTCACTCGGCCAGGCGACCTTCGCGACTTCCGCCAGCTTGATGAGTGCATCTACATCGGGTGACCATGACGAGATGATACACCACGTTACATCCAGTGCGCCTATCAACTGATAGGCAACGGTCTGAAGTACCGTTTCAAGCGTGAGTGTCGAGGATGCAGCCTCGCTAGCCTGCAATAAGAGGGTTAACTCACGGACTTGCCTCTGCGTTTCACCGAACAGACTTGCATTCTCGATAGCAACTCCCGCCGACCGCGCCAGCCCTTGCAGGGTTTCAAGGTCCTCAAGATTGAACGCGCCTATATCTTCGCATATGACCTGCACTACCCCCACTGCCTCATCCTGAACCAACAGTGGCACAGCAGCAACTGAGCGAGTCTCCATCCCCGTCATCTGATCAATTTCAGGGTAAAAGCGCTCATCTTTGTAGGCATCATCGACCAGCACGGGCAGCCCTTCAGCAGCAACAAATCCCGCGATGCTTTTTTCCAATGGGATACGACGCCCGCGAAGCTGATCTGCACCAGCGCCTACGGCAGAATGAAAGAAAAGTTCATTTGAGCCGGGCGGATGCAGCAGCACTGAGGCTATCTTCGCATGCAGTGCGGTAGTGGCTTCTGTCAAAATCGTCTTAATTGTATCTTCAAGGCTCAGGGTTGAATTGAGAGCTTGTGCCGCCCTGTTCAAGGCGATGAGGCGCTGGCTCTGCTTGACTAGAACCTGCTCACGTGCTTTGTGCTCACTGAGATCGGTGATGACAAGCACATGCTCATCGATTCCATGTGCGCGCGAGACCTTGCCACTCGCCAATACTGCAAGCACAGGAAGAATATTCCCATCGGGACGGATTAAGTCGAATTCAAACGAAGTAGTTTGTTTAGGATTCGGATCGCTGACCATCGCTTTCAAGCGGCGTCGATGATCGGGATGGCATAAATCTTCAAGGGGCATCCCAACGAGGCTATCTATCGGATAACCCGACATCAGCCCTAAACGTCGATTGGCGAATACGATGCGGTTGCGATCATCGAACAGGAGCAGGCCGTCGCCCATAATATCAAGGACTGCCTGACTGAATGTTCGCTCCCGGCTGGTATCGACTTCATACTGGCCTAGCCGTCGCATCAATCGAGCATTATCAACCGCCATCGCCGCTTGATTGACCAGGGCAGTAAGCACCCGTTGACCGCGCGTCGTTTCTACATCTCGCGGTTCAATGGAGCCAAGCAGCAGAACACCGAGTATATGGCCCTCAGAGTGAAGCGAAACTACGGTTACGAAATATAGATTAAGTTCTTCGCAGGCACGATAGATTCTTTCTTCGCCACGAGTCCGAAGCTCGGAAAGCGGCAGATTATATTCAGCCGCACCCTGTAATGCAGCGTGCTTAAGAATCTCACTAGCGGCTACCTCACTTTTTGCACTTTGTTCCCTTAGTGGCATGCGGAAGTTAGCAGCCCCATCGGTGAGGATTTTCAAGAAGCGCTCGGCGGCTGCCTCGCCACTTGAAGCGGCGGCTGTGCGGCTGATCAGGTATTCGCCTTCAGGATCAATGGTGAGGAGCCATGCCACATTGCAGGGCAGGATTGCAAGACAGGCTTGCACCGTATCGTCCAGAAGGCGCTCACTGCGCTTCAATGAATCGCTCTGCATTCCAAGAAGAGTCCGCATTCGTCTTCCGAGGTCCTCCAGATTAACGGGTTTGACGATGAAATCATTGGCTCCGGCTTGCAGTGCTTCCGTTCGCCCACCTGCCAAACCTTGACCGGAAATTATGATAATAGGTATTCCGGTAGCCATACCGCTCGAACGCAGATGGCGGCATACCTCGCGGCCATTAATATCAGGCAGAATTTCATCGAGCAGGATCATATCTGGATGTTGGGCTTCAGCTATTCGGATCGCATCTGTGCCATTAGCAGCCGCCAAGACTTCGTAACGATGCAGCGTCAACCAGTCCCGCATCAGTTCGATAACTTCGGGTTCGTCGTCAACAACCAGAATAACTGCCATAAGAGGAAATAACTCCGGGCACTACCAATTAATGTAGGAACTCTCCACCCAAGTGGAAAAGGCTGTAATAGGCAGGATTCCCCCACTACAGTATAAGGTAACTCATGGGCTTCGTAAAGCTAGGCGATACCCTACCGATGCTCCACAATGGGCCTGATCCGTCACCGTTTTGAGCACGCCCTATGCTATACTACGTTGGCTTACTTGTGGATGCGCATCTCTTGAAGGGACTGCACAGTGCTCTCAATCGTGGTCAACGCGATCCCTTTCATTTTGGGTGTGATACTGCTGCTTTCCCTGATTAATGTCTATACGAATTTCCGGCGAGCGCGCCGTGCGCCGTATTTCCGTGTGCGGCGGAATGCAGCCGGGGTTGCGTGGCGATGGCTCCTGATTGGGATGGCTGCGGGCGGAGGGATTGCGGCTTCCATTGCCGCACGGCAGTACGTTCCCAGCGCTGGCAGCATTCGTCTGCCCGAACTCCCCGCCGTGCCGACTGCAACACCGACCATTGATATTATGCTCTCAAGCGCAACACCCGCCGAAGGTGTGCCGACGAAAGATATTTTTGCTGTACCGCCGACCATCACACCGACCCAGCCCACTCCAACAGCAACCCAGACTCCATTTATCGTTACCATAGAATCGCAAGTTACCCCTCCAGCAGATACCACAATCGCGATTACTGCAATCTCAAGCGGTATCTCCGCCTCCTTGCAACCGATCAACGCCAACACGCAGTTCCCGGTGAGTATGCCGCGCTTCTATATCTGGCTGGAATACGACAATATGGCGGATGGGGTGTCATGGTCGCGTGTATTGATTCGCAATGGCGGAGTGCTCCGCAGCGAAAGCGAAGCATGGGATCGTGCGGAAAAGGGTGTCGTCTATTATTACTTCGACGCTCCAAACGGCTGGCCTGCCGGGAGCTACGAGGTTCAAATCTATATCGGCGATAAAGTAGCGGCGTCACAAAAGTTCGAAATTATTGATTAGGCTTACGACATTTGATCTGTGCGCCTTCCCAGCCAGATGCCTACTGCCAATAGCAGGGCAGTGAACACAGCAACGCCGACAATTTGCAAGGAAGAGAGGTTCAAATCCGATTCGGCGGCAGGAATATCGGCGGACGACGCCGGCTCCGAATCCGGCTGAGCGATGGCAATCGTCACTGTGATTGCCGTATCGGCAACTTCCTGATCCTCAAACTGTGCGAGAACTACTTTGATTTGATGGACACCTGGCTGAAGGCCAGCTAGATTGTGATTGCGTGTACGGACTTCATCCTGTATCTCGCCATCGACATAGATACGGATGCGATCATTATAGAGAGCAAAATCGAAGTTCTCGGTTCGCATCTTGAGTTGAACAAACTCATCGAAATGATAGGCTTGCCCGTTCACGGGTTCGACAAGTTGAAGAGTCGGGTCGGGGAGATCGAGCGCAAAGATGTAGCTTCCAATCGTGACAGTTGAACTGCCGACTGCGGCAGCCATGTACGTGACGGTGTATTTCCCCTCGATGAGTCCATTCACCTTCACAGATGCATGGAAACGGTTGGCCGGATCAACTACCGTCAGATTATCATCGTAGCGCTTCCCACTGTCATCTGTCACCTGGATGGATGTTCCCTGATCGTCAAGTGCCAGATTGAACGTGAGGATGATGGAATCAGGGGCAACAACAAGCACAGAATCCGGCGCGGGATCAGCGCTTATCAAATCGGGCTGTGCCTTCACAGGAGCCGCCTGTGCCAGCCCAATGAGCAGCATCAGTGCAGTGCCGAGCGGGATCAAGGTGCGATGTTTCATAGGCCAATATTCCTAAGTAAGAAGGTCGGCGCAATTTTGTGTAGGACGATCAACCCTGATCAGGCGGACTATCGGGCGCTTTGCATATCTTCGATTTTCGGGCCAAGCAGCATTTCGTCGAGCATGGCTGTATTATCGAGAATCATGTGAGCGCCGGCTAATTCTAACTCCCGGCGCTCACCATAGCCGCATAGGACACCACACGTCCATGCCCCCGCACGCCGACCCGCTTTAATATCTACTGTCGTATCCCCCACCATCAAGCACTGAGTCGGTTCAATTTCCAGCATCCGCGCAGCGTAGATCACGGGCTGCGGACTCGGCTTGATGCGCCATGTCGAATCGCGCCCTGCGTATACCTTGAATGAATCATCTGCGCCAAGTGCAGTGATAAACAGCTTCGCTTCGCCTACCGTGCGGGTACTCACTACGCCGAGCGGGTAATGCTTCGCCAGCCGCTTGAGCGCAGCATCGACACCGGGTACGGCAGGTAAGTCTTTGAGGTTGCCCGACCCTTGCAGGCGGATCATCATCCGCACAAATAAGGTATCCAACCCGACGACATCAAGCAGAGCAAAGGTTGCATTGACGGGTGTTTCCAGTGCCATTACAATGCGCCGTGCCATGCTGCCAGATTGAGCCGGATCACGATAGCCGCGCGCAATGCGCTGTGCCCATTGGCCGACATCCACGTCATCAGTATCGACCAGCGTGCCATCTAGATCGAACAGTATTGCTTTAATTTGGGTTGGATCGAAGGGTAGAGAATTCAAGTAGAGTCCCCAGATGCTCTTGATAAGAGCAAATATGAGAATTCTACCCGCAGACCAGGGGTCTTCATAGAATCAAATCAAGCGGATTTAATTTATCCGCTTGCGATAAATTACATTTGGGCTTAGTAATTGTCCAGGAATCTCGTTTCTAGGACTACGAGGGTATGGACGCAGATATAATTTCGTTGTAGACTGGTTAGTACGCGCGCGGTAGAGCTAGTTTGATCCTTCTCCCTTGTGATCTAGGTGCTTCTGAGCAGCTTCGATCCATCTTGAAATATCCGGTGAAAAATGTCCGGGAATATCTAGCAGCCGCTCAATATCTTCTGGTCTGGCACTGGCAAGCTGGATAAAAGTTGTAATTCCTTTAGCGCGTAGCTGAGCCGCATAAAATTCTGCTAATCCGGGGATTTCGGTGAGATTATCACCGTTACCAGTCCCCGTTTCGGCAGGCGCTATAGGACCCGGTAGTAATGAAGGACGCTTGCGCGGCGAAATCGCAATCGGTTTCGCGGGGAGCGCTGCGGTTGCGGGAGCGGGTTTCTCCATCATTTCTGTCTGTTGGGCCTGTCGTTGGAGAAGCCTCTGAAGCTCCTCACTCTGCTGATTGAGCGCTTTACGAACATGATCGAGATCGGTTTCGCGCTGCTGGCGCTGGCGATGTATACGCCGCAACTCGGAATCACGTTGGTCTAATAAATCTCTGGCTTCATCGATTTCAGCGCTTTTCGCTCGAATCGTCTGTTGCAGCATCCGCAGTTCACTATCCTGCCACTGAACTTGCTGGGTGAGCCGGTTGATCTTTACCATATAGGTTTCGTGAAGCTCGTTGAGCATATCAAGTTCTTCGATGCTTCTATCAATACCTGAAAGAACTGTTTCTGTCTCATGGTCCGGGGAAGGCAGATGAGCATCGGCGGTGCGCTCAATATCTTGCACACTCTCTTTGGAGGATGTCTGTTCGTTTAGCTCCGCCAGCAGGTGAGTACGTTCTTTTTCCTTATTGGCGACTTGCTCCCGCGCGGCAGCAATATCCTTATTTAAGGTCGAAAGATACGTCTCCATCCGGGTAATCATGGCTTCAGCATCCTGGACAGCCTTACGTTTATCTTCGGCGAGCGCTCGGATTTGCTCAAGACGCGCATCAGGCTGATCATCTGAAGGAGAAGTATTAGCAGGCGTAACAAGAGAAATCAGTTTATGGCCGCGCAGCCAGTAACCGATGCTAATGCCCAAAATCAACCCGGCAGCAGCAATACCGTACGGGAGGAACATTTCAATTAACATACAACCTGCTTATTAGAGACTTGAACCCGGCACTAAATGGTTATAATCAAGTTAAAATGATGTTGGTTTAGTGTCCATAATCATACGCGCTGGGAGCAACAAGAGCAAGATACAAATCCATTTGGATTATGATTGACATTGGGGTTCAATCAGAACGTTGAAAATGGCGATCCCCACCATCACGACCGTTCTCGCGCAAGCTCTTGTGAGGCTGCTCGAACGGCTAATCGAGCGCGCGCAGGAGTGCGGCGACGAAACCGATAGCCCGGTTTATATCGTCATCGAGCATTGGGCACGAGGCGCGTTTGATCTTGCAGCTATTCAGGATGTTCTGAATCTGGCACAGGATGAGTTCGGCTATCTGGCCCCCGCGAATCAGCGCTGGCTGGAAGTTTTCGCGGAATTAATCGCCCATAGTGGCATTGACATTGATGATTTTACCGAGGACATCTGGTTAGCCTACTTCTTCCGGCTGGGCAGTGCCGTCGATTCGCTGTGGGATACCTACCCTGAACTTCAACGCTTAGTGACTATCCAAACAGATCGCTCCCTCCCCCGCTCGTGGGGCGACTGGATCGTCCCAATGCAGTACTTCATGGGCCATGTCGAAACGAGACTCATTGAGCAGAATGATATTTTCGAAGACCTGTTAAGCTCAGAAGATGTGCTTACTCTGCTTGAAGAGGAGCCAGTTACTCCTTCGCCAAGCGGAGATGGGCTTGCTCATCCTGCTGTGCCAGATGTCTATACGATCAATTCAGCAGGGGCGCTGAATGCATATCTCCGCGTATACGACGAGCAAATCGCACATATTGATGCACGCGGCTATCCACGCAGTGTCAATCGCACCGTTCCCCTTAGCGATGTCTACATTCCCCTTCGTCTCGTTCCGCTCAATACGAGCGATGACAGCGCGTCTTTTGTTCGGTATCAAACCTCTACCTACCTGAATGCGGAATTGACATCCCTGCGCGAGCCGCTCAATCAACAGGTGCTCTCGGCGAATCAGGGTGTGCCTGTCCTGGAAGCCATTATGCGGCATCCTCAAACGCTGATCCTCGGCGTAAGTGGGTCAGGTAAGTCAACGCTGCTGCGTTACATCCTTGCCGAACAAATCCGGCTGCTTCAAGATGAGGACTCGGCAGGTATTCAAATTGAGCGTCGTCCTGATGGTTCAATTATCATCCGTGTAACCCGCCGCCTTCCAATTTATATCGATCTTGCCGAGTACGTCGATGATCATCGTGGCGAAACCCTGCAAGAATTCGCGGTACGCACTTCGATCAACCTCATTAACGATCCGGCCATCGAGCCGATCCTGCTTGATTTGCTTCGCAATGGGCAGTGCATCCTCCTGTTGGATGGCTTGGATCAGGTAGCGACCGAAGAACAGCGCCGCATGCTGGCAGCAGCAGTGGCACACGCCGCCGCCCAGTGGCGGACTGCGGGCAATCATGTGGTGGTTACAAGCCGCTTCGAAGGCTACACCGCCGCTCCTCTGCCCGCGACCTTCCAGACATTTGTAGTGCGCGCACTGGATCGCAGCCAGATCGGGCCGTTCCTGCTGCGTTGGTCGATCACGCTGGCACGGATGCGCCGCCCGTTGATCACCGATGACGACGCGCTGCGCCGCGCCGAATCAGAGACGCTCTCGCTGGTACGTGAAGTTACTTCCAATGCGCGGCTGTACCATCTTGTAAACACGCCGCTCATGCTGCGGATGCTGGTGGGTGTGCATCGTCCCGGCATGCTGATGACCCCGCAGCGAATCGCAATCTACCAGCTTGTCTCGGATGCATTGATCCGCGAGTGGCATCTCCCTCAGGCGGCAGCAGACCGCCCGATGGTGCTCGAACAGGATGTCACCGAGATGTTGGGCGAGTTGGCATTCTGGCTGCAAACCTCGCGGCCCGCCGGGATGCTCACTGAGCAAGAGCTTCGAGATATTCTCGGCAACATCTGGTCGAACATGCATCCGAATGCCAGCGCGGCCTATGCAAGCGAAGCAGTAGAGGGATTCCTGCGGCATATGCGGATGAACCCCGGCGTTCTCACGGAACTTGCCCCGCAGCGTTACGGGTTTATCTATCAGGCGGTGCAGGAGTATTTTGCCGCGCGCTACCTCGTCTCCAGCTACCGGCAAGCCCCAGCGCGGATTCGCAGTTACATTCACGACCCGCGCTGGGATGAAGTGATCCGCCTCGCCATTGGCTTCACGGCGATGCGCTCTCGCGAGGATGCTGCCGATCTGGTCGAAGCAGCTGTTCTTGGTCGTGGCCCCCGCGCCGAGCAGTTAGGTTTGAGTTGCAGCCCCTTCGAGGACTTACTGCACCGCGATCTATTCCTCGCTGCCCGTCTGCTGGGAAGCGGCATCGAAGTCGGGCCAGACATTGCAGAATTCGTGGCGACCGGTCTGATGGAGTTGTGGCTGGACGGGGATCGGGACAGCGTAGGTCGTTTCAACCTGATCTTCGATACCGCGCGCCGCCACCTGTTGATGCTGGATGGAACTTCCGCAAGCTGGCACGCGCTACAAATCGCGCGGCAGGCACTCAACAGCCCGGATGAACATCGGCGCGCATTTGCTGCCGAAGCAATTACCTTCTGGCCGTCGCATCTCGCGGAAGGTTGTGAGGCGCTTGTACTGAACGGGCGTGATGCTCCTTTGCTGGTGCGTCAGGCGATTGCTGGAGCGCTGGGGCGCGTCGGCCAGTTGAGCATGGGGGCCTACCGCCTTCTGCTGAACCTTGTGAGCGACGCAGACGAGCGTGTCAGCGAGCGTGCACAGCACTCATTAAGAGCAGCAGCGCCTGTGCCATCAGAAGCTCTGAGCATGTGGATCGATTTTCTGCGGAGCGGCAACCCGACCCGCCGCCGGATCAGCTTGCGCGTACTCGGCAGAATGGGTGTGCTGCCGCCTGTCGTCATCAATGAGCTTCTGCTGCTGCTCGGCGATCCCGATCCAGAGACCCGGCAGGCAGCAGTCAATGTGCTGGCAGGAGTCGGCAATCTCCCTGAGAATGTCCTGACGGCGATCTGCCGCGCGGCTCAGGATACAGGTGCAAGCACCGAAACCCGCATCGGTGCGATCAACGCACTCCGCCGCCCGGTCGATTTACCGCAAGAGGTGATCGATCTGCTGGTGGATTGGTCATACGATCCTGA
>Ga0075421_100007660_pt1 | contig 13230 bp, 15 predicted proteins | sample SoiMetdeltSBSDD5_FD_75292 | JGI IMG/M metagenome (GOLD analysis project Ga0075421, IMG submission 75292) | Bulk soil microbial communities from a Populus tree surrounding site in Tennessee, USA - Soil MetaG P. deltoides SBSDD5 | ecosystem: Environmental > Terrestrial > Soil > Tree plantation... | reverse complement strand
ACGGGGAACGTTCTCGACTTGGCGGCCTGCGGCGAGGCGCCCGCAAAACCTCTAGCGGGTCGGCATCGGCTTTTCGCCGCGATAGTCGTAAAAGCCGCGCTTCGCCTTCCGTCCGAGCCAGCCCGCTTCGACATATTTCACGAGCAGCGGACAGGGCCGGTACTTGGAGTCGGCGAGCCCTTCGTAAAGCACCTGCATGATCGAGAGACAGGTGTCGAGACCGATGAAATCGGCAAGCTGGAGCGGTCCCATGGGGTGATGGGCGCCGAGCCGCATGGCGGTGTCGATGGCGTCAACCGTGCCCACGCCCTCATAGAGCGTGTACACCGCCTCGTTGATCATCGGCAAAAGGATGCGGTTGACCATGAAGGCCGGGAAGTCTTCCGAGACGGCGACCGTCTTGCCGAGGCTCTCGACGAAATCCCTGGTGCGGCCGAAGGTGCCGTCCTCCGTGGCGATGCCGCGGATCATCTCGACGAGCTCCATCACCGGGGCCGGATTCATAAAGTGCAGGCCGATGAAGCGCTCAGGCCTGTCGGTCGCGGCGGCAAGCCGGGTGATCGAAATCGACGAGGTGTTGGTGGAGACGATGGCGTTCGGCTTGAGGAAGGGACACAGCGCCACGAAGATCTTGCGCTTGACCGTCTCGTCCTCGGTCGCGGCCTCGATCACGAGATCGGCGCCGCCCAACTTGCCCATGGTGTCGGCATAGGTGATGCGCGCGAGCGCCTTGCGCTTGTCGTCCTCGCTGATCTTGCCGGAAGCGACTTGGCGGGCGAGGTTCCGGTCGATGGTCCCGATCGCCGCATCGACCTTGTCCTTGGCGATGTCGTGGAGCGCGACGTCATAGCCGGAGAGCGCGATGACATGAGCGATGCCGCTTCCCATTTGCCCCGCGCCGATAATGCCGATCTTATGGATGGGATCGCCGTCGGAATTGCCCCGAGACGCGGGGTCCGCGCGGAGCGTCGAGCCTGGAACTATGTCGTCCATGGTCATTTCCTCTACATCCACTACGAGTACCCCGCCTTCTTGAGCTCGGCATCGAGTTCAGGCAGGACGGTAAAAAGATCGCCTACGAGGCCGTAGTCGGCGATCTGGAAGATCGGCGCGTCGGCATCCTTGTTGATGGCGACGATCACCTTGGAATCTTTCATACCGGCGAGATGCTGGATCGCGCCGGAAATGCCGACGGCGATATAGAGCTCGGGCGCCACCACCTTCCCGGTCTGGCCGACCTGGTGGTCGTTCGGCATATAGCCGGCATCGACGGCGGCCCGGCTCGCGCCGACGGCGGCGCCGAGGCGATCGGCCAGGGGCTCGATCAAGGTCTTGAAATTCTCGCCCGACTGCATGCCGCGCCCGCCTGAAATCACGATGCGGGCCGCGGTCAACTCGGGCCGTTCGCTCACGCTGATCTCCGACCCCTCGTAGCTCGACAACGAAACGGCCGGCGCCGGCGCGATCGTCTCAATGGGGGCGGCGGCGCCTTCGCCTGCGCTTGCGAAGGCCGTGGTGCGCACCGTGGCAACCACGATCTTGTCGGTCGTTTCGACGGTTTGGAGCGCGTTGCCGGCATAGATCGGCCGCACGAAGACGTTCGGCGCCTTGACCTCGACAATGTCGGAGACTTGAGCGACATCGAGCAGAGCGGCGACGCGCGGCAGAACGTTCTTGCCCGCCGTCGTCGCGGGCGCGAGCAGAACCGAATAATTCTTCATCAGCGGAATGATCGTGCCTGCAGTTTCTTCGGCGAGGCGTTGCGAAAGATGCGGCGCCTCCGCCAGCAAGACCTTGCGCACGCCGTCGAGCTTCGCCGCCGCCTCGGCGACGGCCCGGCAATTCTCGCCGGTGACGAGAATGTCGACGTCGCCGCCGAAGGCCCGCGCCGCGGTCAGGGCCTTCGCGGTGGCGGGCGCGAGACGCTTATTGTCATGCTCGGCAAGAAGGAGGGCCGCCATGCTAGAGCACTCCTGCCTCGTTCTTCAGCTTGTCGATGAGCATGGCGACGCTGTCGACTTTGATGCCGGCCTCGCGGCCCTTGGGCTCAACGACAGACAGCACCTTCAGGCGCGGCGCGATATCGACTCCAAGCGCCTCGGGCGTGGTTTCGTTGATCGGCTTCTTCTTCGCTTTCATGATGTTGGGTAGAGAGGCATAGCGTGGCTCGTTGAGCCTAAGATCGGTAGTGACGACGGCAGGCTTCATCAGCATGACCGTCTCAAGACCGCCATCGATTTCGCGCACCACCTTCACCTTAACGCCGTTGAGCTCGATCTTGGAAGCGAACGTGCCTTGCGGCCAGCCGAGCAGCCCGGCGAGCATCTGGCCCGCTTGATTGCAATCGTCGTCGATTGCCTGCTTGCCGAGAATGATGAGATCCGGTTTCTCGTTTTCGGCCACGCGCTTCAACAGCTTGGCCACGGCGAGCGGTTCGACGCTCTGCTCGGTCTTGACCAGGATGGCGCGGTCGGCGCCCATGGCAAGCGCCGTGCGCAACGTGTCTTGCGATTTCACGCCGCCGATCGAGACGGCGACGACCTCGTTCGCCTCGCCGCGTTCCTTGATGCGGACCGCTTCCTCGACGGCGATCTCGTCGAAGGGGTTCATCGACATCTTGACGTTGGCGAGGTCGACGCCGCTTCCATCCGATTTAACTCGGACCTTGACGTTGAAATCGACGACCCGCTTGACGGGAACGAGAATTTTCATGCGGCACTGTTCCCCGCACGCTTGCGGGCCTCGAGCCCTGCTATCTCGCAACTGCGAAATGGCCGCGACCGTACTGCCGGGGGGGCGGCAAGTCAATGGTTTCCAGGGGTTTCCACCGGCCTTTAGGCCCCGCCACGGGTTCGGTCGAACAGCACTACGCCGCGCCGCCGCATGAACAAAATCAGGGTCGCGCCGGCGAGCAGGCCGCCGATGTGGGCCCACCAGGCCACGTTCTCCTCCCCCTCAAACAGGAGGCTCACGAACTGGTAAGCGATCCAAATGCCGATCGCCCACGCCGCCGTGATCCTGATCGGAATGCGCCACAGCGCAAGCACCCAGACCTTCACCTTGGGATGCAGGATGAGGTAGGCCGCGATCACGCCGGCGACCGCGCCGGAGGCTCCGACCAGCGGTATCTCGGACTCGGGGTTCATCCAGGTATGGAACAGGGCGGCGAAGATACCGCACATCAAATAGAACATAATGAAGCGCAGATGCCCCATGGCGTCTTCGATGTTGTCGCCGAACACCCACAGGAACAGCATGTTGCCGAGGAGATGGATCCAGTTCCCGTGGATGAACATATAAGTGACGAGCGTGAAGCGCTCGGGCATGTAGGCGCCGGTCGCGAGCATGGTTTCTCCGCCCATGCCGGCGGTCATCAACTTCGCGGGGATGACCGCGAAGGATGCCGCCTCCGCCTCATTGGGCGCGTACATCCAGCCCGAGATGAAAATTATGTAGATGGCGACGTTCAATACGATCAGCGCCACCGTCACGTATTGGTAGTGGATGCGCTTCAGAGGGTTCGTGTCGTGAAGCGGAATGAACACGGATACTCCGTTCGCTCCCCGTCAGCGGTTCTGACCCGGTACCCAGGTCAGGTCGGACCTTCCCTTGTCATTGGCGAAGCGCGCCGCCACGAACAGGAAATCCGACAGCCGGTTAATATAGCGAAGCGCGGGCGCGCCCACGGTTTCGCCCTTGCGCGCGGCAAGAGCAACGATCAGGCGCTCGGCCCGGCGCGAGATGGTGCGGGCAAGATGTAAAAAGCTCGTGGCTTGTGAGCCGCCCGGCAGCACGAAGGAGCGCAAGGGCTCAAGCTCGCCGTTGAGCGCATCGATCTCACGCTCTAGCCGCTCGACCTGGGCGTCGGTCACTTGCAAGCGCCCGCGGGCGTCCCTGCTCTCTTCGGGGTAACAGAGATCGGCGCCGAGATCGAAGAGGTCGTTCTGGATGCGCGCGAGCATGGCATCGAGCGCGGGATGGCCGCCCCGCGTATGGAGCCGCGCCAGGCCGATTGCGGCGTTGGTCTCATCGAGCGTGCCGTAGGCCTCGACTCGGAGATCGTATTTCGCCACGCGCCGACCCGAGCCGAGCGCGGTCGTGCCGTCATCGCCGGTGCGCGTATAGATCTTGTTGAGGACTACCATCGCGAAGCGCCTTTCAACCGGCACCTACCTCCCGGACAAATAGATGGCCGCCATGACCAGGCAAAGCGCGATGAACTGCAGCACCACGCGCCAGCGCATCAGGAGCTGGCTGGTATTGGGGCTTCCCCCACGCATCATGTTCCAGAGCCCGAGAAGGAGCACCGTGCCGACGGCAAAAAGCGCGATCGGAATGGCGTAATTGGCGAGGAAATTCATGGGGCTTAGGCCGGCGAATTGGGCTTTGCGACGCTCTATTGCGTAGAGATTTGCACTTTCCGCGAAACTTATCTACCGCGGCCTTCGTTCCCTGCTCCGCTCACCCTTCGAGCAGGCGCCGCGCGATCACGTGGGCCTGGATTTCAGCCGCGCCCTCGAAGATCGAGAGGATGCGGGCGTCGCACAGGACGCGGCTCACCGGATATTCGAGCGCAAAGCCGTTGCCGCCGTGAATCTGCAGCGCGTTGTCGGCAGCGGCCCAGGCGACGCGCGCGGCAAGGAGCTTCGCCATGCCGGCTTCGAGATCGCAGCGGCGGCCGGCATCCTTCTCGCGCGCCGCGAAATAGGTGAGCTGCCGCGCCATGAGGATTTCCGCCGCCATCATCGCAAGCTTGTCCGACACACGCGGGAACTGGACGATCGGCTTGCCGAACTGGTTGCGCTCCATGCCGTAGCGCAGGCCGAGGTCGAGCGCCGATTGCGCCACGCCGATCGCGCGCGCCGCGGTCTGGATGCGCGCCGCCTCGAAGGTCTGCATCAGCTGCTTGAAGCCCTGGCCCTCGACCCCGCCCAAAAGATTGGCGGCCGGAACGGCGAAGCCATCGAAGGAGATGTCGAACTCCTTCATGCCGCGATAGCCGAGCACCTCTATCTCGCCGCCGGTCATGCCCTCGGCCGGGAAGGGATTGTCGTCGGTGCCGCGCGGCTTCGGCGCGAGGAACATCGACAATCCGCGATAGCCCTTCTCCTTGGGATCGGTACGCGCGAGCACGGTCATGAGATCGGCGCGGGCGGCATGCGTGATCCAGGTCTTTTGGCCGGTGAGCCGATAGACGTCACCGTGGCGGACGGCGCGAGTCGAGAGCGAGGCGAGGTCGGAGCCGGTGTTGGGTTCGGTGAACACGGCCGTCGGCAAGATCTCGCCCGAGGCGATCTTCGGCAGCCACTCTTCTTTCTGCGCGTGTGTGCCGCCGTTGAGGATCAGCTCCTCGGCGATCTCGGAGCGCGTGCCGAGCGAGCCGACACCGATGTAACCGCGCGAGAGTTCTTCCGAGACAACGCACATCGCTTCCTTGCCGAGCCCGAGGCCGCCGTATTCTTCGGGCAGCGTGAGCGAGAACACGCCGAGCTCGCTCATCTTCGCAATGAGCGGCATCGGCACATAGTCGTCCTTCAGGTGCCAGTCTTGCGCGTGAGGAATGACCTCGGCCTCGGAGAAGCGGCGCATCTCGTCGCGGATGGCCTGGAGCGTTTCGTCGAGGCCGGTGTCGCCGTAAGTCGCCGTGCCCTGGCTCGCCTTGATCAGCTCGACCACGCGGGCGCGGGCTTGCGGTGCCGCCGCCGCGATCAGGGCACGGACCGAAGGCGTAAGGAAAGCGCCCTGGCCGCTCTCGCTGACCCCAAGCTCGTGCAGCCGCACCGTCTCGCCCTGGCTCATGACGACGCCGCCCGCGAGCTGGGAGAGATATTCGGCGGCGCCGATCCCGGCGAGCAGCCGTTCCATCTCGCCGAACCTGCCCTCGCCGTCGAGGCGCTTGGCATAGTTCGCAAGCTGCTGCAGCGCTTCGACGTAGGTCGCGATCCAGGCAAGTCCGTGGGCCGCGTGCTGCTCGCGTTCGAGCGCGTCGGCGTCGATCTTGCCGCCGGTCGAGGCTTTGGCCGCGACGCCCTCGACGGCGCTAGCGCGCAACGCGGCGGCGGCTTCAGCGGCCTCGGCAAGGAGGGGAATGAGATCGGAGGCGGCCCGCGCACCCTTTCCGGCCGCGGTTTCGGCGACAGTCACGGATCAAACTCCTGGCTTTGACGTTTGCGAATCCGGGCACACCGAAGCCTGCTCGGCCTCAGGAGTCAAACCAGAATTGGGGTGCTCGCCCTAGCCGCCGTGCATCTGGCGGCTCGTTTCCACCACATCCTCGAAGGTCCGCAAACCGGTGCACGGTGCGCTGACGAGAACGGCCATGTTGCCCGGCCGATGCTCGTTCTTCCACATGCGCATATGCGCCTTGGGGATCTGCTCCCAGGGGAAGACTTCGCTCATGCAGGGGTCGATGCGGCGCTCCACAACGAGCTTGTTGGCCTGGCTCGCCTGGAGGAGATGGGCGAAGTGAGAGCCCTGGATGCGCTTCTGATGCATCCACACATAGCGGGCGTCCATGGTGAGATTGTATCCGGTGGTGCCGGCGCAGATGACGACCATGCCGCCGCGCTTCACCACCAAGCAGGACACGGGGAACGTCGACTCGCCCGGATGCTCGAACACGCAATCGACGTTCACGCCCTTGCCGGTGATGTCCCAGATCGCCTTGCCGAATTTTCGCGTCTCTTTCAGCCAGGCGTCGAATTCGGGCGTGCCGACCTTTGGCAGCTGGCCCCAGCAATTGAAATCCTTGCGGTTGATGACGCCCTTGGCGCCGAGCGACATGACGTAGTCGCGCTTGTCTTCGTCCGAGACGACACCGATCGCATTCGCGCCGGCGGTGGCGCAGAGCTGAACCGCCATGGAGCCGAGACCGCCGGAAGCGCCCCATACGAGAACGTTGTGACCCGGCTTCAGCGTATGGGGCCGATGCCCGAACAGCATGCGGTACGAAGTTGCAAGACAAAGGGTGTAGCAGGCGGCCTCTTCCCAGGTGAGGTGCTTCGGCCGTTCGAGCAACTGACGATCTTGCACGCGGCAGAATTGAGCGAACGAGCCGTCGGGCGTCTCGTAACCCCAGATGCGCTGCGAGACCGAGAACATCGGATCGCCGCCGTTGCATTCCTCGTCGTCGCCGTCGTCTTGATTGCAGTGGACGACGACCTCGTCGCCAACCTTCCAACGTGTGACCTTGGAGCCCACCGCCCAGACGATGCCCGAGGCATCCGAGCCCGCGATGTGATAAGGCTGCTTGTGGACGTCGAACATCGATACCGGCTTGCCGAGCGAGGCCCACACGCCGTTGTAATTGACGCCGGCTGCCATCACCAAAACCAGCACTTCGTGCGAATCGAGTTCCCAGGTCGGGACGACTTCGACGTTCATGGCCGTTTCGGGCGGGCCTTCGCGGTCGCGCCGGATGGTCCAGGCATACATATTCTTCGGCACGTGACCGAGGGGCGGAATCTCGCCGATCTCGTAGAGATCTTTGACCGCGCTCGCAGTCGTTGCTTGAGACACTGCGGCTAAAGACATCTCGTTCATCCGGATTTAGTCCCCCAGACCTGACGGGCGGCACTCTGTTGCACTGCCGCAATTCTGTTCTAATCATCTCGCGTCTGCAACAAATTTGCGCAAGCTACCCCTAATGCGCAAAAGCGCCCCAAAGGCGCCATTTCTTGCCCAAAATTCCTCACCTTCCGGCCTCGGCCAGAGGGCCGGCAGGAGCGGTAGCAAAAACCCGTGCCCCTGCCCAGGGCAAAATGACCGACCCCTGCCCGCATTGCCCAGGTGATTCGCGCCCTGCCGGCGGCGCTCGGCCCCCGGGTCCAAGGGCTCGTCCGATCGCTCCGGATGCGCTTCGCCCGCAGCCGCCATTTCATAGTTTCCTGAGCAGCGGCGGTTATGTTGCCCTTGCACGGCGGGCATGCTTCGATGCAAGCCGTTCACGCCATCGAGCAGGACTATGAGCGGAAAATCGTCAAAGCGGGACAAGCCCTGGCTGTTCCGCACCTATGCCGGCCATTCCACGGCCAAGGCCTCGAACGCGCTCTACCGGAAGAACCTTGCCAAGGGTCAGACGGGGCTTTCGGTCGCCTTCGACCTGCCGACCCAGACCGGCTACGACCCCGATCACCCGCTTGCCCGCGGCGAGGTCGGCAAAGTCGGCGTGCCCATCTCCCATCTTGGCGACATGCGCGCGCTGTTCGAGGGCATCCCGCTTGCCGAGATGAACACCTCGATGACGATCAACGCCACGGCGGCCTGGCTGCTCGCGCTCTATGCCGCGCTCGCCGAAGAGCAGGGCGCGGACAAGGCGAAGCTCACCGGCACCGTGCAGAACGACATTTTGAAGGAGTATCTGTCGCGCGGCACTTACGTGTTCCCGCCGGCGCCGTCCTTGCGGCTGGTCAAGGACGTGATCGTCTACACCGCGCGCGAAATGCCGAAATGGAACCCGACCAATGTCTGCTCCTACCATTTGCAGGAAGCGGGCGCGACGCCGGCGCAGGAACTTGCCTTCGCTCTCGCCAACGCCGAGGCCGTGCTCGATGCGGTGAAGAATTCGGGCGAAGTGCCTCCGGCCGATTTTCCCGAGCTCGTCGGCCGCATCAGCTTCTTCGTCAATGCCGGCGTGCGCTTCATCACCGAAGTCGCGAAGATGCGCGCCTTCGTCGATCTGTGGGATGAAATCACGGAGAAGCGGTACGGGGTCGAGGACCCCGCGCTTCGCCGCTTCCGCTACGGCGTGCAGGTGAACTCGCTCGGCCTCACCGAGCAGCAGCCCGAAAACAATGTCTATCGCATTCTTTTGTCGATGCTGGCGGTCACGCTGTCGAAGACGGCGCGCGCCCGCGCGGTGCAGCTCCCCGCCTGGAACGAGGCGCTCGGCTTGCCGACGCCGTGGGATCAGCAATGGTCGCTCAGGCTCCAGCAGATCGTCGCCTTCGAGACCGACCTGCTCGAATACGGCGACATCTTTGACGGATCGGGCGAGATCGACCGCAAGGGCGAGGCGCTGAAGGGAGAGGCGCGGGCCGAGCTCGCCAAAATTCAGGCGATGGGCGGCGCGGTTGCCGCCATCGACTACATGAAAGAGGCGCTGATCGCCTCGAACGCGGCGCGGGTCGCGGCCATCGAGAAGGGCGAGCAGGTCCTGGTCGGGGTCAACGCCTATACCGAGACAGAGCCGTCGCCGCTTGCCTCAACCGGCATCGAGGGCATCCTAACCGTGCCGGAATCGGTCGAGATCGAGCAGGTCGCTGCCTTGCAGGCCTGGCGGCAGCGGCGCGACGACAAGGCGGTGCGGCAGGCGCTCACCGAGCTCAAAGCCGCGGCGGCCGAGGGCCGCAACATCATGCCGCCTTCGATCGCGGCAGCGAAGGCCGGCGTCACCACCGGCGAATGGGGCCAGGTCTTGCGCGAAGTGTTCGGCGAATATCGCGCGCCGACCGGCATCCACGCCAAGCACGTCATCGACACGGCAAGGCTCGAAGATGTGCGCCGCAAGGTGGAAGAAGTCTCGGGCCGCCTCGGCCGAACGCTGACCTTCGTCGTCGGCAAGCCGGGGCTCGACGGCCATTCCAACGGCGCCGAGCAGATCGCTGTGCGCGCCTCCGATGTCGGCATGGAGGTGGTCTATGACGGCATCAGGCTGACGCCGGCCGAGATCGTGGCCCAGGCGAAGGAAGCGCGCGCGCATGTCGTCGGGCTGTCGATTCTGTCGGGCTCGCACGTGTCGCTGGTGCGCGAGGTGTCGCAGCGCCTGCGCGAGGCGGGGCTTGGCGACGTGCCCGTCGTCGTCGGCGGCATCATCCCCGCCGATGACGTCAACATCCTCAAGCAGTGCGGCGCTTCCGCCGTCTATACGCCCAAGGATTTCCAGCTCAACGAGATCATGGCCAGCATCGTCGCGCTGGTCGAGGCCAAGGCCGCCGCGCTCGTCGAGCAAGGCGTTCCGGTGCCGCCGCTGCGCGCCCGCGAGAAAGTGCGGCTCTAGGCGCGGCTCGTGGGCATGGAAGCCGCAGGGCTTTGCCGCTAGACTTTCCGAGTCACGCCTTCGTTCGCGGCGTGACGTGACCAAAAAAGGGGGGACCAATGAACATTCATTTGAGCACGCCGCGGCGCGAGACCTTTCTCGTCTCCGTCGTCATCGCCGCACTTGTCGTCATCGGCATGATCGTGCCGCTGCCGTTCTTCACCGGCTACGGCCTCGGCCTGTTGCTGATCGCCTATCTGGTCCTGCTCGCGGGCGTGCTGATGGACAATTTCTAGCTCTCGGCGCCCGGCGGGAACGCACAAGCGGTCAACCAAACGCTAGCTGACATGGCGACAAGCGTGCCTCTCTTGGCTTAGAGAGAGGCATGATCGTCTGTTCCTGCACCTTGATCACGTCGGAGGACATTGCCGAAGCGGTGGCGGAGCTCCGCACCGAGGACCCTCTGGTTGTGCTGACGCCGGGCCTCATCTATCGCCGGCTCGGCAAGAGACCTACCTGCGGCAACTGCCTGCCCCTCGTCACCGAGCTCATGGTCGCCTATGACAAGGAGGGGTCGGGCTCGCCGGTCTCGGTCGTGCGTCGGTCGAGCACGGACGGCTAGCTTGCGGGCGAAGAACAGGCCATGATCCGGCTGAAGGGTTGAGAGGAGGATGTAATGAAGGGCAATAAGCGGGTCATCGAATATCTCAACAAGGCGCTGACGCACGAGCTCACCGCCGTCAATCAATATTGGCTGCATTACCGGCTGCTCGACGATTGGGGCTTCACCAAGCTCGCCAAGAAAGAGCGGGAAGAGTCGATCGAGGAGATGCATCACGCCGACAAGCTGGTGACGCGCATCATATTCCTCGAGGGTTTCCCCAACATGCAGCATATCGACCCCTTGATGATCGGCCAGAACGTCAAGGAGGTGCTGGAATGCGACCTTAAGGCGGAATATTCGGCCCGCGCGCTCTACATGGAAGCGCGCGCCGCGTGCCGCAAAGAAGAAGACTATGTGTCGATGGATTTGTTCGAGGAGCTGCTCGCGGACGAGGAAGGCCACATCAACTTCATCGAGACGCAACTCAACCTGCTCAAGGACATCGGCAAGGAGAATTACGGCCAGCTCAACGCCCATTCCGCCGATGACGTGCCCGAAGAGGGAGGAGACTAAGCTTGGCGCTGCTTGACGGACCGCGGCTTCCGCCGGCGGCGGGCGGGCAGCCGCGCCAGCTCGTCGTGTTCCTGCATGGCTATGGCGCCGATGGTAACGACCTGATCGGCTTGGGCCGACAGTGGGCGCAGGCCCTTCCCCATGCCGCCTTCGTCTCGCCGCATGCGCCCGAGCCTTGCGGCATGGCGCCGACGGGCCGGCAGTGGTTCAACCTCACCTTTCGCGAAGCGGGCGAGCTTTCGCGCGGGGTTGCGCAGGCGGCGCCCGCACTCGAGGCTTTTCTCGACGCGGAGTTGAAACGGCACAGTCTTGGCTCCCGCGCGCTCGCGCTCGTCGGCTTCAGTCAAGGAACGATGATGGCGCTCGGCGTCGGCCTTGCGCGCAAGCCCGCGCCCGCGGCGATCGTCGGTTATTCCGGAGCGCTGGCGAATCTCGAAATGCTGCCGGGCGAGCCTTCCGCCGCGCCCGCGATCCTGCTCGTTCACGGCGACGCCGACACGATGATCCCCGTCGATGCCATGTTCATGGCGCGCGAGGCGCTGGCGCGGGCGGGGCTTGCGGTCGAATGGCACGTGGCGGAAGGGATCGGGCACGGCATCGATCCCTACGGCCTTGAACTCGGCGGCGCCTTTCTCAAGCAAGCTTTTGCAGCGGTTCAAGTGGCCACGTGAGGGCGGCGCGGCTGAGCCCCTTCACATTCCTGACATGCCCCGATAGTATCCGGCCCGGCAAGAAGGGTCCCGGGTGCGACGGGCAAGGTTTGAGGATTCTCTCTTGAACGTCGCAACCGCATCGGTCGCCCCAGGTACGTTCCCCGCGCTGGTGCTGAACGCCGATTTCCGGCCGCTCTCCTACTACCCGCTTTCGCTGTGGGGCTGGCAGGACACGGTGAAGGCCGTGTTCCTCGACCGCGTCAACATCGTTTCCGAATACGATCGCGCTGTCCGCTCGCCTTCCTTCGAGATGAAGCTGCCGAGCGTGGTCTCGCTCAAGACCTACATCCGGCCCGCGCTCTACCCCGCCTTCACCCGATTCAATGTGTTCTTGCGCGACCGATTCACCTGCCAATATTGCGGCGACGATCAGGACCTGACCTTCGATCATCTCGTGCCGCGATCGCGCGGCGGCATGACGCGCTGGGAGAACGTCACCACGGCGTGCGCGCCGTGCAATCTGCTCAAGGGCGGCAAGCTGCCGAACGAGGCCAAGATGTATCCCTCGCAGCGGCCCTACCGTCCCACGGTGTTCGAGCTTCACCGCAACGGCCGGCTATTCCCGCCGAACTACCTGCATGAGAGCTGGCTCGACTATCTCTACTGGGATACCGAACTCGAGCCGTAAGCCTTCCCGAGGCGGCCTTGTCATCGTCCGCGCAGGCGGGGCGAGTAATCCCTGTCTTCGCGACTACGAGCCCCGGTGGTTGCTGGTGCCCGCCTTCGCGGGCATGGCGAATCGATGCGCTGCGTCTTTCAGAACCGTGTCGTCAATTGCGTCAGCCAATCCGGCGAAGCTTCGACCAGGATCGCCTCCAGACGCTTGTCGAGGCCGGTCGCGACGAGAAGCCCGACAGCCACAAGAATAAGACCGAGCGCCGTCTTTCCTGCTTTGCCGCCTTCCATCAGCCGGCTGCGCCAGCGCATCAACGCTTCGCGCGAGAGGATGCCGAGCAAGAGCAGCGGGAGAGCGGCGCCAACGCCGAAGGCGAGCATGGTGAGCGCGACTTGCGGAAGATTTTCGCCCTTGGCGGCGAGCACCGAGGCCGCGCCGAGCGTCGGGCCGACGCATGGGCTCCACACCGCGCCGAGAAGGAGGCCGAGCCCGAACTGGCCGGCCAAGCCTCCCGGCGTGAAATTGTCGGCATAGAAGCCGGCCCAGTTGCTGACCGGCGCCGCCGCGAGCGCGAATTGCTCCTGCAAGCGCGGCACCAGCAGCACGAGGCCGACCCCGATCAGAACAACCGCCGAGACGGTGCGAAAGACGCCCGTATCGAGGCCCATGGCGAAACCGATCGTGGCGACGAAGAGGCCGATCGCGGTGAAGGAAAGCGCGAGCCCGCCCGCGAGCGCCAGCGGCCCGA
>Ga0075421_100007659_pt1 | contig 13230 bp, 10 predicted proteins | sample SoiMetdeltSBSDD5_FD_75292 | JGI IMG/M metagenome (GOLD analysis project Ga0075421, IMG submission 75292) | Bulk soil microbial communities from a Populus tree surrounding site in Tennessee, USA - Soil MetaG P. deltoides SBSDD5 | ecosystem: Environmental > Terrestrial > Soil > Tree plantation... | reverse complement strand
GTGCCGTTCTCGCGCGCGACCTCGATGGCGTCGCCCAACGCGGCGGCGGGCACGAGCATGGAGCGATTGACCAGCGAGACCGCATAGGCGTCGTACGCCGATTGAAGAATTTCCGAGTCGTTGATCTTGAGCACCTTGGCGAGCGAGGCTTTCGCCTTGTCGGGATTCTTTTCAGCGAAATGCAGAGACTCGGCGATGGCGGCGACGAAGCGCTGCACCAGTTGCGGTTTCTCTTTCATGGTCTTGGCGTTGGTGTGAACCGAGCTGTAGATGAAGGGGAGGTTAAGCTCCTTGAGATTGTAAATGACATTGAGCCCGTCTTTCTTGCCGCGCGCATCCAAGGGCGGAGTAACCGGGGCGGCGTGGATGATTCCTGCGATCATCGCGTTGTAGCGTTCGGGCTGGCTGCCGCCCATGGGCCTGATGGTGACATCGGCGCTCAGGTTGAATTTCTTGAGCATGGTCTTCATCAGGCGGTCATCCAAGTCGCCTGCCCGGGACACGCCGATGTTCTTTCCTTTGAGATCCTCCAGGTGCTTTACGTCCTTTTGCGCGAGCAGGACGTAGGGCAGGCCGATGAGCGGCGAAGCCACGAGCTTGCCGTCGATGCCGGTCGCCAGTCCGGGAATCGTGCCGTCGGCGGCACAGTAAAGAAACGAAATCTCATCGCCCGCCAGAGCGGTTAGGTTCATGGCGCTGCCGCTGATAAATTTGTGATCGACTTTGATGGCGTATTTCTCGAAGAGGCCGTTGTCGATTGCCGTGTAAAGGTGCACGAATCCACCGGATACTGCACATGTGGCGACCCGCACGGTTGTGGTTGCCTCGCCCGCTTTGGGCAAGAACGGATTGCCGCGGGCGATGACCGGCGCTAACAACGAGCAAAGCGCGAGGAGTAAGGCTAAACCCGCGACGAACGGATTCGGGAACGCTGTTGGCCGTATTTTTATCGCAACACCCTCCCTCCATCGAGCCGTTGAAAATCGAGCGAACGTTTTAGCCGGGCGGCTCTCGGCACGCAGCCGGCGACTTTATTCTTCGCGCCGCGCGGCGGCGAAAGAAAACGCGCTATAGCCTTCTTGAATGAGTTGGATGACTCCGTCCTTTTTCGGATCGCGATTGACGCCGATGGGATCGGCGCCGCTTTGCGCTGCCGCGATCTGTTCGCCCAGTAATTTCCTGAACATGATGATGCCGCGGTCGGATTCGCCGAGGTGTTCCCGGTCGCGGGTGGCGAGGGCGCCCTGGCTCTCCCAAGCCATGTGGTCCTGGCTCGCGAAGTGATCTAAATGAAACTCTCCTTCGGCATTTTTCGTCGCGATCAATTCGATCGGCGGATCTTCCGGCTGTGCGGGAATGCTGCCGTCTTTGGTCGGGCTGAAGCGAAACTGAAAAACCTGCGTAGTCAAATCGTCGATGGGCATGCGAAAATGCATGGCGTACCCGGTGCGCACCGGGACAAAAAGAATGTTGGGGAAGATCAGCGGATGGGGCGCTTCGGCCGTTTCGCCCTCGCCGGCAAAGATTCGGCGCTTTTGAATTCCCGCCCAGGTCGGGTTAACCACCAGCTCAAAATCGATCTTGCTCAGTTGCTGATAATGAAACGGCACGTAGTCCTTGCTGCCCTTGAGCTTCAGCGTATGGGAGTGGAGGTAGTAGGTGTGGGTCGGATCGACGGAGTTTTCCATCGCTTGAAGCCAGTTGCAGCGCAGCACCTCGCAGACATCGATCTTCTTGATGCCGTCTTTTCGGACCAGCAAGTCCCATTTCGGAAGGATCGGTTTCTTGTCCAAGGGACCCAGGTACGCGAACAAAAGGCCGGAGAGTTTTTCCACGGGATAGGCCGGATGCCGGATCTTGTCTTTGAAGCCGGTGTCAGGATTTTCGAAGGGCTGTTCGAGACACTTGCCGCCGGCGTCGTATTTCCAGCCGTGATAGGGGCAACGGATACCGTCGTCCTCGACAAAACCGTAATAAAGCGATGCGCCGCGATGCGAACAATGTTCCCCGACCAGACCGTAACCGCCGTTGCGGTCGCGGTAGAGCAGCAAATCTTCGCCTAAGACGCGGACTCTTTTCTTCGGCTTTGCGTCCGTGAGCTCGACGGCTGCGGCGATCGGGTGCCAGTAGCGTCTGAGCAGTTGCCCCGCCGGGGTGTCCTGGCCGACGGAAGTGAGCAGTTGGTTCTCTTCTTGACTGAGCATGGCGATATCCTAACTAGACATAACTACCGGCGACGATATTCGAAGCGGCGGCGCGGTGTCAAATTGCCAACCGGGTATCGAGCGCGACTTTAAGACTCTTTCGCGCCGGCGGCGTGACGCGCGTAGACATCGGCGCGGCGGTTCATGAGCAGCGGCAATTTCTCGCGCGTTTCTTTAACTAATTTCAAGCTGAGTTCGACGACTTTCAGGCTTTCCTTTTCGCCGAGATCGACGAGCGTGCGGCCGAGCGGGTCGACGACCATGCTGTGGCCGATGTAAATATTGCCGACCTGGCCCGGTGCAACGACGTAGCTGCCGTTTTCCAATGCTCTGGCTTTGATCATCGTCTCCCAGTGCTCCACCTTGAGATCGCCTTGAACCCAACCCGACGGCGCGACCAATACGTTGGCGCCTTCGAGCGCGAGCATGCGCGCCATTTCCGGAAAGCGCAGATCGTAGCAGATCATCATGCCGAGTTGGCACCCGCCGGATTGCACCAGCGCGCCAATATCGGCGCCGGGCTGAAACTTATCGGACTCTTTGAAACCGAAAGCGTCGTAGAGGTGAAGCTTGCGGTAGACCGATGAGATTTCTCCCTGCGCATCGATCCAAACGGCGGTGTCGAAGACTCGATTCGGCGTAGGGGCATTTTCATAAGTCGTCGCGACAACGGCGATGCCGGTGGCTTTGGCCGCATCGCATAGCGATGAGATAAAGGGTCCGTCGACTGATTCGGCGACCTGTGCAAGCTCCGCGGCGCTTTGACTGGCGGGAGAGAAGGCCATCAGGAATTCCGGAAAAGCGATCAAGTCGGCGCCTTTGCGCTTTGCTTCCTGAATCAATCCCACGGCTTTGCGAAGATTCTCTTTCTTGTCCGTCGAAGATTCGACCTGCGCGATGGCGACTCTATTCATGGGAGATTGTCTTTCATGACCGAGATTTACGCGTTTGACTGGAATAATTTTCACCGTCACGCTATCCAAGTAAATAAGCCGCGTCAATCACGCAAGATGCCACAACCGGAAATTACCCCGAGACTCCAACGCCTCGCCCTGCTCAATGTCTGTCTCGGCCAGTTCATGAGCGCGCTCGATTCGCGTTCGGTGAACGTGGCGCTGCCGACGTTGTCGGTGCACTTCAACGTCTCGATGGCTTATGTGCAATGGGTGCCGCTAGCCTATCAGTTGACGATCGTCGGTCTGGTCTTGAGCATGGCGCGTCTGGGCGACCAGATGGGCCGGAAGAAAATTTATACTCTCGGCTTCGTCCTGCTAGGCGTCGGTTCGGCGGCCTGCGGCTTGAGCCCGCAACTTTGGCAGATCATCATGTTTCGCGTCGTTGAAGCGATCGGCGGCGCGCTGGTGTTAGCCAATGGGCGAGCGATCGCGTCGGCTCTTTACGCAAAAGAGGGACGAGGGCGGGCGCTCGGCATGATGTCGATGTCCTTTCACCTGGGCTACATCACCGGACCTTCTCTGGGCGGTTTTCTCGTCGACACGATCGGCTGGCGCTGGATCTTTTTTATGAATATGCCGGTGGCGGTCGCGGCCTCGGCGATGGCTTGGAAGATTTTACCCGAGAGTGTGACGGAGAAGCGCGAGTATTCGCTCGATCCCATCGGCATGATCACGCTGGTGCTGATGGTGGTGTCGTTGGTCGTGGGCCTGCAACAAGTCGCAAAATCCGGTTTCGGCCTGTTTCCGCTCGGCCTGTTTTTGGCCACTGGGTTGTTTTTATTTTTGCTACTGCATTTTGAGCGCAAGTCGACGGCGCCTTTGCTCGACCTCTCGCTGTTCAAAATCAGGCTGCTCACGGCGGGTATCTTGAGCCACTTCTTCGTGTCGATTTCACATACCTCGACATTTTTTCTATTGCCGTTCTACCTGCAAGGTATTTTGCGCTTCACGCCGACGCAGGTCGGAATCACAATTATCTTTTTCTCGCTGGTTATCGTTGTTCTAGCGCCCATCGGCGGTTGGCTCGCGGATCGTCTCGGGTCGAGGATGCTCTGCACGGTCGGTTCGACTCTAACGGCGGCGAGCATGCTCGCGTTCTCGCGGTTAGACGGTAACAGCTCTCAGCTTGAAGTGATGGTTCCGCTCGTACTGTTAGGGCTGGGTTGGTCGCTGTTTCAATCGCCCAATCTGAGCGGCATGTTCAACGCGGTGGAAGCGCGCGACGTCGGCGCGGTGAGCGGTTTGTCATTGACCTCGGCCAACATCGCCAACGCCATGGGCGTCGCGTTGGGCAGCGTGCTGTTCCTGCGCTGGCTCAATTACTATGGCTTCGCTGATGCGGTAGTTCCGCCTCACACCGAATGGATTAGAACGCCGGAAATCTTCGTGGAGGCATTTCAAAGCTCGTGGACGGTGATCGCCGGTCTGGCGGCCATCGCGATCCTCACGTCGGCGATGCGGGGAGTGGATGAAAGGCAAAGGGCAAAGGGCAGAGAGCAATGAGCGGGTTGGAGTGGAGTGATGGGGTATTGGGTTCGAAGAGCCCATCACTCCAATACTCCACCACTCCAACGTTCAGTAGTTCAGCTTCTGACCGACTTTTTTCTTCTGGATGTTTTCCAGCACCTTGGCGCCGAGGGCAACGTCGGCGACGCCCTGGCCGGCATTGTTCTTGTAGAAGGTGATTTGCTCGGCCCTGGTGCGGCCTTCCTTTTTACCGGCGAGAATTTCGCCGATTTCGATCAACTGTTCCCATTTAATGACGCCGCGTTGAACGGGATCGAAAATATCCGCTTGCTCATCCTGCACCGCCTGTTCGACGGACACGATGCCGTGGACATGGCTCCGCGCCAGAGTGGCGTCGTCGGTCTCGCGCCGCTTGGCGGCGGCAAAGCCGTTTTTTACCAAGCCGACGTTGCTGCCGACGATGGTCGTGACGTGCTGTCCGGGCTGGAGCCAGTTGCCGTCGAAGACGGGTACGCTGGCATTGGTAGCGGTTAAAACAATATCAACGCCGCGCACGGCTTCTTCGGGTGAGGCAACCGGCGTAATGTCGATATTGGTGAGCGGCCCCATTTCGTCGGCGAAGTTATTTCTGTTCTCGGCATTGCGGCTATAGACTTTCACGCTCTTCAGCCTGCGCACCTGCATGAGCGCAAGCAGATGGTTCTTGGCCTGGCCGGCGGCGCCGAAAAGACCGAGACTCGTGGCATCGGGCCGCGCCAGCAGATCGGTTCCGACCGCGCTGGTCGCCGCCGTCCGCAGTCCGGTTACGGCGATATTGTTCGGCAGCTCCGAGCAGGTGATCTCGCCGACGATGATGCCTTTGAGCTCGCCTTCGGCGGAATCATAAAGCACGATCACCGGATGATTGAGGCGCGGGTAAACCTGCTCCGCCGCCATCGGTTTCACCCATTCGCAGTGGGTCATCAAACCGGTGGCGTTGACCGCTGGGACGCCGCCCTGATGCACGCTCACGCGCACCCCGGTGGGAATGTGAATGCGCCGTCGCGGCGCATTCAACAGAGCGTTCTCGCCCCATTCGCGAAAACCCAAGCGAACGGCTTCTACGGCTTCGGACATGGTCACGATGCCGCGGATTTCTTCCGGGCTTACAAGTAAAGGCTGCATTCCAAGGTCTCTTTCAGATGGTCGGCGCCACTTGCGGGCGGGCAATGAGATCCTCGCCCCAGCGTTTGAGGTTCGGATAGGTATCGTCGATTACCACGCCGTAGCGTTCGCGCCGGGTGTAAAACGGGATATAGCTCACGTCTGCCAGCGAGTATTCGCCGACCAGATACTTTCTGCCGGCCATCTCTTTATCCAGCGTAGTGAGGTGTTGTTTCATGCGTTCCCTGGCTTTGTCCGGTTCGCGCTCATGGGTGATGTCGGAAGCGGCAGCGTGCAGCCGTGTGCTCATGTAGTCCACCCAGATCCGCGCCTTGGCGCGGAGCAGGAGATCGGTGGGCATGAGCCGGGCCTGGGGAAACTTCTCTTCCAAGTATTCGTCAATGATCGCCGACTCATAAATTACGCCGTCGCCATCGACCAGCACCGGCACCTTGCTATAGGGGTTGCGTTGGACGAGGTCAGACGGTTTGTTTTTCAGGTCGACCTCGATCAGCTCGTAGGGAATGTTTTTTTCAGCCAGGACAATCCTTGTCCTGTGAGCGTAGGGTCAGGTGTGGCTGGAATAGAGTTTCATGTCGTTCCCTCCTGGTAATGGTCAATATCAACTGGGTTCAAATCGTTCAAGTCGTTCAAATAGTTCAAATCGTCAGATGAAAAACGCGAACGGCGTCTTTATTCTTACACGGCTTGAACGGTTTGAACTGTTTGAACGGGTTTATCTTATGCGAGTTTGCAGCCGTTCTTGCAGCGTGTCGCCGACGATATTCAACGCTAAAACCGTAAACATCAGCGCCAGGCCCGGATAAGTCGTGAGATGCGGCGCGACGAGTAGGAACTGCCGGCCGTCGTTCAACATCGAACCCCACGATGGCGTCGGCGGCTCGACGCCCAAGCCGAGAAAACTCAAGCTTCCCTCGGCGACGATGGCGGCTGCCAGGCCGAAGGTTGCTTGAATCAACAACGGCGGTAGCAGATTGGGGATTAAATGAAGAAAAATGATTCGCCTTGGCGCGGCGCCCAGGCCGCGCGCCGCTTGCACGAACTCCCGCTCTCGCAATGAAAGAATCTCGCCGCGCACCAACCGCGCGTAGCCGGTCCAGCCGATGAGGCAAAGCGCCAGGATCACATGATTGAGTCCGGGACCGAGGACGGCGGTGAGTGCGATGGCGAGCAGAATGCCGGGAAAAGCCATCAAGATATCGACCAGGCGCATGAGCAGCAGGTCGAGCCAGCCGCCCAGGTAGCCCGACAAGGAGCCTGCGGCGACGCCGATCGCAAGCGAGATGAGCACGGTAGCGATTCCCGTGAGCAGAGAAATTCGCCCGCCGTAAATCGTCCGGCTCAAGATGTCCCGCCCAAGCTTATCCGTGCCGAGCGGGTGATCGCTCGAGTAGCCCAGCAAATCCTTGTCGAGACTTTGGTGCAGCGGATCGTGCGGCGCCAGCAACGGCGCCAGCAGTGAACTTGCGGCCAGCAAGATCAACAAGGCGACGCCGGCGTAGAACCAGACCTTAGTCGCCATAGCTAATCCGCGGATCGACCAGTTTATACAGCAGGTCGGTGATGAAATTGACCAGGACATAGGAGGTCGCGATCACCAGCACACAGCCTTGCACGAGCGGATAGTCGCGAGTCTGAATCGCCTGCACGGTCAGGCGGCCGATCCCCGGCCAGCTAAAAATAGTTTCGGTGATCAACGAGCCGGCGAGGAGGCCGCCGAATTGCAGGCTCATGATCGTAATGACCGAGAGCATGGCGTTGCGCAGCACATGCTTCAGCCAGACCCGGCTTTCTTGCAGTCCTTTGGCGCGCGCGGTTTGGACATAATCCTGATCAATCACCTGCAATAAGCTCGCGCGCAGAATACGCACTAGGATCGCTGCCATGCCGAGCCCCAGAGTGAAGGCCGGAAGAATGAGATGACTGAGCCCGCCGCGTCCCGATACCGGCGTCCAGCCCAGGTGGATCGAAAAGACGATCATCAGCAGCGGTCCGAGCCAGAAATTGGGCAGCGAGAGGCCGAGCAAAGAAAACGTTAGGGCGGATCGGTCGATCCAACTACCGCGGCGAATAGCCGCCATCGTACCGAGAGGAAAGGAAATCAGGATTGCGGCAATCATGGCGCAGAATGCGAGTTGCAGTGTGGCGGGAAGCCGCGCGCGGATGATCTGAACGACGGTCGCCGGTTCGTAGAGCGAGCGGCCGAGATCGCCGGCGGCGAGATTGATGAGAAACGACCGGTACTGTGTCGCGAGCGGCCGATCGAACCCCAGGCTCTGTCGCAACGCTTCCTTATCCGCCGCGGTGGCGGTTTCGCCGAGCATGACTTCCACGGGATCGCCCGGGATCAGATGAATGAGAACGAAGACGAGAGATACCGCGCCGAGCAAGGTGGGCACGAGCAACAAGAGCCGCCGAAGTAAAAATTGCTTCACGTGAGAGCTAGCCGAGTTCGGCCTTTTTCAGCGAGATCAGCTCACCGTCGGGATAGGCGACAAAACCGCGCAGTCCGGGCTGCTTGACGATGACATTTTTCCACCACCAGAGCGGCACATAGGGCAGGTCCTCGGCGAGCCGTCTTTGCACGTTACGGTAAATCATCTGTCGCTCGCTGCGCTCGAGAGTCACACGTCCTTGCTCCAACAGTCGATCCACTTCGGAGTTGCGGTAACGGCCGCGGTTGTCGCCGTTCGGCGGCACACTCGAAGAATGGAAAATCTGATGGTAGATGTCCGGGTCTTCGATGCCGACCCAGGCGAGCGAATAGAGATGAAAGTTGCCGGTCTTGATGTCGCTAAAAAAAGTGCCCCATTCATAGCTGCGCAGCTCGAGCTCGATGCCGACTTGCTGCAACTGTTCTTTAAATGCTTCGGCAATGCGCCGGCGCAGGTCTATATTGGTTGTCTTGAACGAGAGGCGAAAGCGCGGTCGTGGGCCGTTGCCGTCCGGATCCATGAAACCGGCTTCATCGAGCAACTGCTCGGCGCGAGCGGGATCATAGGGCCAGCGATGCGCGCTCTGATCGTAGGCCCAGTTATGCGGCGAGAGCAGGCCGCCGGCCGCGCTGACGATGTTTTTGAGCAGGTGGCGAATGATGCTGTCGCGATCGATGGCGCAGGCGATGGCCTGGCGAACTTTCTGGTGACGTAAAATCGGGTGAGTCAGATTGATACCGATATACTGAAACGTGGTTCCCTGATTCATTTCTATATGGGCATCGGTATTGTTCTTGAGCCATGGCAGCATCTCGGGCTCCAGGTCATTCTGCATGAAGTCGATGCCGCCCTGTTTGAACTCGAGCACGCGCACGAGCGCGTCAGGCACGATTTTAAAAACGACGCCGGCTAAACGCGGCGAGCCCTCCCAATAATTTGGATTGGCTCTGAGCGTGACTTTTTCTCCGGATTCCAGCGCTTCCAGACGAAACGGCCCCGAGCCCGGCGGCGCTTGATCATTCGAAGCGCCGGGCTTGCCGGCGCGCGCGGGCACGATGCCTAGGGTGAATTGCTCGATGAACGGCGCATGCGGCGCGCGCAAACGGAAACGCAGTTTATGGCTGCCGAATTGATCGATGGCTTCCAGAGACCGCAGCAAGCCCCGTTTCGGCGAGAGAGAGCTAGGCTCCAAGATCGATTCATAGGTGTATTTGACGTCCGCCGCGGTAAGCCGCTCGCCGTTGTGAAAGGTCACGTCCCGGCGCAGATCAAAAAGGTAAGTGCGGTCATCGAGCATGTGCCATTTCTCGGCCAACTCCGACTGCAATTGCGATCTTTCATCGTAGCGCAGCAGCGAATTGTAGATCAAGTTACCGATGCGCACGGAATTGGCATCGGTGGAATAGCGCGGATCGAGCTGCAGCGGATTACTTTCGATGCCGGCAACCAGGTAGCCCTTCGGCCGATCGTGCGCCGGCGCGCGGCACCCGGTGGAAATCAGCGGCAATAGAATAACGGAGAGAAAAAGTCTGTATGGATTGCGGCGGGGCAAGCGAATTCTCGCGCAAAAACTTTGACTGAAAATAGCCTGTTTGCTGGTATCCGTCAAAGTTTTTCAGTACCTTGATCTATATGTTGCGGCTTAGTCGATTCTCACTGCTGATTTTAGCCCTGGCGCAGCCAGGGGCGGTGCTCGCTCAGGCACGGCCCTTTCCCGTGCCGGCCGGACTCGAGAATGCAGTCGCATTCTGGAAACAGATCTTCACCCGTCATAGCTTTGCTGAGGTGGTGCTGTTCGATCCCATGGACCCTGGCACGATCTACAGTGTCGTGCGCGCGCCGGAGACCGAACAGGGACGCGCGTTGGTTGAAAGGGAGAAAGCGCGTATCGCCGCCGAGTATGATCTGGCCGATGAAGAAAGCCGGATTCGCAGCCAACGCGGAGCCAAAGAGCACTTCGCCGAAGGCTTGCGCATTGCCGGGCGCTATATTGCGGAGATGAAAAAAATCTTTCGTGCGGAAGGTCTGCCGGAAGAACTGGCGTATTTGCCATTAGTCGAGTCGTCGTTCAATATCCGCGCTCGCTCGGTAGTCGGCGCATTGGGTATGTGGCAATTCATGCCGGAGACCGGCAAGAAATTCATGCGCATCGACGGATGGGTCGACGAACGGCGCGATCCCATGACATCGACCCGCGCCGCGGCCCGGTTGCTGAAACAGAATTATCGTATTCTCGACAATAATTGGCCCCTGGCGATCACCGCCTACAACCATGGTACGGAGGGAATCTTCCGCGGTATCAAAACCGTCGAATCGGATGATCTCGTTGAACTCATCAAACGCTACCAGTCGCCCACGTTCGGTTTCGCATCGAAAAACTTCTATGCGGAATTTCTTGCGGTGGTGGAGATCGCGACCAAGCGCGACGCTTTTTTTCCGTTCTTGCGTCCTCATCAGGCCGTGCTGCTGCGCGAAGTCGACGTCAAGCGGCAGGTGCCCCTGCACGCGGTGCTTAAACCGGCGGCGATCTCGCAGGATGATTTTTTCGAGTGGAATCCGGCGCTCGATCGCGACATCAAAGTGCTGCCCCTAGGCTACCGCGTAAAGCTGCCTGGGCAAAAGATCGAGGCGTTCGTCACCGCCCATCGCGGCGTTGTGGCCGCGTTGACTAAGAAGCCGACCCCGCGCGCTAAATCAAGTTCCGCTAGTGCGCAAAATCGCCCGCGCTCGGTAAGCGCCAGATTAACAACTCATTCGACCACTCGCTCAAGCGGACGCAAGCCGCAGCAGCCCGCAAAAGCACCGACGGTCGGAAGCCGGACGCCGATTAAGGTTGCTTCTTGAAATCATTCCCCCGACGCCTGCATGCCGTCATGCCCCTATGTTTTTAGCGGGAATCCAGGGATCTCCCGATAGAGGCACTCTTCGGGAAAAAATCACCATGGATGTTTGGGAGTCTAATACGCGATTGACCGTCTCGGATCGCAGGCTTGAAGGCGGTTCGCGTTGTCATATAATGCCGTTTGCCGTATGGATGCCATTTTACTCAAGTTAACCGCTTTGGCTTACCTCATTGCCGCGGGGAGTTTTTTTCTCTATCTGTTGCGGGGCGCGGCGGCGGCCCGCTTGCCGGCGGCGCTTTTACTGTCGGGATTTGTCATCCATTCTTTGGCGCTCATCAGCCGTTTTTTTCAGGAAGGCTTTGCCGGGGTCGCGGTGACCAACTACGCGCTGCTCTTTTACGGCTGGCTGATGGTCGGCATCTATTTAGTGATCCAACTCAAGTATCGACTCACCATTCTCGGTGGCATCATAGCGCCGCTCGCATTTCTCATAACGTTTTCATCGTTTGCGATCGGCAGGGGAGCCGAAGAGATTCCGCCGGCATTGCAAACCTACTGGTTGCCGGTGCACGTGACCCTCGCGTTTCTCGGCAATGCGGTTCTCGCTCTCGCGTTCGGGGTGAGCCTGATCTATTTGCTGCAAGAGCGCCATCTCAAGCACAAGAAAATGACCGCGCTGATGAAGCGCTTCCCGCCTTTGGAGTCATTGGATCGGCTGAATTACATTCTATTGGTGTGGGGTTTTCCTTTGATGACGCTCGGGATTCTGACGGGAAGTCTTTGGGCGGGCATTCACTGGGGCAACTATTGGTCATGGGACCCCCGGCAAATTTCTTCCGCGATCGCCTGGCTGCTTTATGGCGCACTGCTACACGCCCGGCTGACCGCGGGTTTGCGCGGCAAGAAAGCGGCGATCCTCACGATGTTCGGTTTCTGCGTCGTGCTCGGATATTTTCTTTGGGGAGATTCGCTTTTCCCCAGCCGGCATGGAGGCCGGTTCGAATAAAGCGTGCGCAAAGATATTGTTATCGTCGGGCTGAACCATCGCAGCGCGCCCATCGAAGTGCGCGAAAGCGTCGCATTCGAGAGCGCCTACATACGCGGCGCACTTGCCCGCCTGCGCGAGTATCCCACCATCGATGAAGGCGTCATCTTGTCGACTTGTAATCGCGTCGAGGTGGTTGCGGCTGCGGGTGATTGCCAAACCGCTTCGAACGACATCAGCGCTTTTCTCAACGACCAAAGAGCGCATCGGCTTGCGGAATCGCTCGATAATCACGTTTACGTTTACCGGGGGCACGATGCGGTGCGCCATCTGTTTCGCGTCGCGGCGAGCCTCGATTCGATGGTCGTCGGCGAGCCGCAGATTCTTGGCCAGCTCAAGCAATACTACAATGCCGCGCATCAGGCCGGAACGGTGGGCGCCATTTTGCACCGGCTCTTTCACCGCTCTTTCTCGGTTGCCAAACGGGTGCGTAGCGAGACAGGGATCGGCAGCGGCGCGGTGTCGGTGAGCTCGATTGCGGTGGATCTCGCCAAGCGCATCTTCGACCGGTTCGACGACAAAACGGTCATGCTGATCGGCGCCGGTAAGATGGGCGATTTGATGGCGCGCTATCTGCAGCGCAACGGCGTGCATAGCATGATGGTCACCAATCGCACCTTCGAGCGGGCGGTCGAACTGGCGGACAAGATTCAGGGCAGCCCGATTCGCTTCGAGGATTTTCCGCGTTACCTCAAGATGGCGGATCTGGTGATCGGCTGTGCCGTAGCGCCGGAAGTGGTGATCGACGCCGACACCGTCGAGCAGGTTCTGCGCGAGCGAAAACAAAAAGCGATGTTCTTCATCGATATCGGCGACCGGCGGAATTTTGATCCGAAGATCAACGACCTCGACAACGTTTATCTTTACAACATCGATGATCTTAGGAACGTGGCCGAGGATAATCTTCAAGGGCGCGCCGGCGAGGCCCAAAAGGCCGAGGAGATCGTCCACGAAGAAGTGCAGAGTTTCGTCCGTTGGATGGGCTCGCTGGATCAGGTGCCGATGATCACCGCCTTGCGCCAGTATTTCGAAGAGATCCGCCGGCGGGAAATCGAAAGATCTCTGAGCGGCGGGTTGAAAGATCTATCGGCGCAACAGCGCGCCGCGCTGGACGAT
>Ga0075421_100007658_pt1 | contig 13230 bp, 12 predicted proteins | sample SoiMetdeltSBSDD5_FD_75292 | JGI IMG/M metagenome (GOLD analysis project Ga0075421, IMG submission 75292) | Bulk soil microbial communities from a Populus tree surrounding site in Tennessee, USA - Soil MetaG P. deltoides SBSDD5 | ecosystem: Environmental > Terrestrial > Soil > Tree plantation... | reverse complement strand
GTGGCCACGGTTTTCTTTTTGTCGTGGAAGGTGAGTGCCGTGCCAGGTTCCAGCTTCAAGGAATCCGGCGCGGCGAGATAGATCCGATCCCCCTGAGACCACACAACGTGAGCCGGAATACGCGTGCCGGCGCCAAGGGCCAGAACAGGAATCAACAGGAGGGCTAAGGCAAGGCGCCCCAGTCCTAAAGAGGAGAGGCGGGGGACCCAAGAAACGCGTGTCTCTTTTGCCACGTTATCTCCGAAATTGGTCCACTGACTTCGACTACCCAATTTCTTCGGCAGCCGAGCGTGTCAAGTTTGACACAAATTCGGCTTGGACGGCCGAGGTGGGGAAACGCAAGTCCTTGTGGGGCTTGAGAGTTTGGGTTTGGCGCGACCTTTGATTTACCTCCTCGCAGATACCCGGCCGATGGGCCGGGCAATCCGGGATCGGGCGCCGGCTTCCGCGACCGGGTTTTTCATGGCCGGAGGAGGACACGAACATGACGAAGCACTGGAGTCTTTTGGGAAGCGCGCTGGTTATTGCGGCGGTGGCGGGTTGCGGGAAGGACAACGAGGTCGCGACCAGCCAGGTCGGCTATCGCGACGCGAACGTGATGGAGAACGCCAGCACGCGTTCGAGCGAGACGATGCCGACGCCGGCGGTTTCTGGTTCCGGTCTGAGCGCGGAGGAAGTGCGTGCGGAGCCGGTTGGATTGCAGCCGGGTTCCAAGGCGCCCGACCTGCTGGCCAAGGTGTCCAAGGAAACTGTGGCGCGCGGTGAAACGATCGACATCACGGCCCAGGGCTCTTCGGATGTGGTGGAGATGATCCTGTCCGACGGCTACGGCACCACGCAGGCCTTGCAGTTCGATGCCGAGTCGAGCAAGTGGAAGACTGCGTATCGGGTGCCCTTGAACATGCGCTTGGATCGCCTTGGGTTGTCGATCAAAGCCAAGAACGATGACAACCGGTGGCGGCGGGTGTGGGTGTTCTTGAATCTGCCCGAGAATACCGTCGAGAAGGTAGTGCCCGAAACAAGCGCCACCGATTCGGTCGGATCCTGATAGGACGCGAGACCGCGGGGCGCGGGTACAGGTGATCACGAAGGCGCTACCACACACGGTAGCGCCTTCGTGTTTTCTGTATGTGGGCCGCAGGTGTTACCGCACATGGGACCACGCGAACTGCTAAGAGCAGTTCGCAAACGGCCAGCTCAAAAAAACTTTCAAAATTATCTTGACCGGAATTCATGGGTACAATTTGATTAGTGCATACCCGTCGCATGGGACAGCGTCAGATCGCTCGGCAACCTCCCTGCCGAGCTTCGATCACCCGATTCAACGTAACGAACAAAACCGATCGCTTTGGGCGACGGCCATGGCGCTAATCCTCCCAAAAATCGCCATGTTATAAAGAGTGCACCCCGTCGCAACGATCACGGAGGTGTGATCATGCGTGCTGCATTCGTGTTGAAGGATCGTTCCGATCAAGAGCTGCTCGAAGGTGTTTGGGCAGCGGTTACTCGCGAGTGCGAAGATGTTGCCATAGTGATTGCTCATCTCGCGGAGATAGACAAGCGCAAACTGTTCGCCGAGGAAGGCTGCGGGTCACTGAAGAGCTACTGCATGGAAGCGCTGCACTTGAGCGAAGACCAGGCCTACCTGCGTATGGGTGTGGCTCGGCTAGCCCAGAAGTTTCCGGTTGTTTTGGGGATGTTGGCAGACGGACTCGTGCATCTGACCGCCGTGCACCGGTTGGGGCCGTCGCTGACCCAAGAAAATCACCTGAGGGTGTTGGAGGAGGCGACCTACAAGAGCATGGCGAAGGTCGAGGAGATGGTGGCCCGGCTACGGCCCCAGCCGGCCGTGCCCAGCCGCATCCTGAAGGTGTCAAACGCTGGGAAGGATGGGATTCCCGGAGTGGATGGGAAGGGCCTGTTTGGTTCCGGGGAATCCTCCGCCGGCGAGCCTGACCGAGATGCTCCAGAAGAGCATGTGGGTCCATCCAGTAACCAAAAATCCGTCGTCTCCCCGCTGTCGCCGGAGAGTTACAAAATCGAATTTACCGGAGACGCCGAAACGGTGTACGCGCTTCGGCAGCTGCAAGAACTGCTAAGCCATCGCGTTCCGAATGGGGACCTGGCCGTCATCATCAAGGAAGCTTTGCTCGAACGGCTGAAGCAAGTCCAAAAGGAACGGTTCGGGAAGGGGAAGCGCACGAGAACCGGCTCGCCCGCCACGCGAGTTGGATCACCGGAGTCGGAGGAAAAGGCAGTGCCGGTGGAGGACGCGGCCGGCGAACAAACGGAATCCCGATACATCCCGTCCGAGGTGAAACGTGCCGTTTGGGATCGGGACCAAGGTCGTTGCGCATTCATGGCCAGGAACGGTAGATGGTGTTCCGAACGGAGATGGATCGAATTTCACCACATTATTCCGTTCGCTTGGGGAGGCAAATCGACCGTTGAGAACATTGAGCTTCGCTGTCGGACCCACAATGCATATGAGGGCGAGCTGATTTTTGGGAAGGTGATCAGAAAGAGCAAGGCATGGTCCCTGCCGGCCACCACTCGTTTTAAAACGAGTTCAAGTATCCCCGCCCAAAAAACTGGTTTCGAAACCAGCTCGGCGAGTGGAACGGGAACGAGTGCGGAAGGTGGTGTTGGGGTGAGGTAGGCCAACTGGTTTTGAAACCAGTCGAGGAGTCGCGCGGGGGTGGTCTAACTGGTTTCGGAACCAGTTGATTACAAACTCCGGAGATCCGCGGGGGTGTTCACGCTGTGAAGCTCGGAAACCGTGAGTCTCCGAGGCAGGATGCGATCGAGAAGCGCCTGGACCGAGGATCCTTTAGGCAGCCCTTCGATCATCGGCAATGCGGACCGTGGATAGAGGCCAGGAAACGGGTGGCGAATACCGTCCACAGAAACGAAAACAACTGCGGTTTGGTCAGCAGCTGCATCCAAGAGCAGGCGGAGGTGGCCTTTTGTCACGAGCGGCATGTCTCCGGTAAGAATGAAGGCAAATTCTTTGGAGGAGCTTTTGAGCGCAACCCGAAGGCCTTCCAGTGGCCCCAGATCAGGTCGCTCGCTGGTCACGAACGCGTTAGCCAATTCGAAGTATGGGAGCGGATCGCGACAAACCACGCGAGGATTGAGGCCAAGATCCTTCAACGCCGCGGTCGCGTAGGCGAGCAAAGGCCGGCCTTTCCACATCGCAAGCGCCTTGTTACTACCGAACCGGGAGGACTTGCCGCCGGCGAGAATGAAGCCGTCTACCTGAGGCAATCGGGTTTGCGAAGTCGCCATGACAGGGAAGTTTACTGTCTCTGCAACGCTCGCGAAACGCGCCGCATTCGAGAACGGGTTGGCACTGGAGGCGAAAGGCGCGCAATACGCGAGAGAGGGCTAGTGGCCTAGCAGGGGTGTTACTGCTGGACTTCCGCGGCGAGTTTCTTGATTTCAGCGACTTGTTTCTCTAATTCGGCAGGGTCCTTGATCGGCGGCGAGCAAAGCGTTTCAACGCACACGAACATGGCCGGCGCGGCATCCGGGGGATACATGAGCTCCGCCATACGCTTACTGTCGGTTTTTGGATCGAGGTTAAGGATGATCTTGTTGGGTTCGAACAAAAAATACGCAGCTTGCCGTAGTTTCGTGATCGTGGGGTCCTTTGGATCACCAATGATCGCGAGTTGAACATGGTGTCGGCTCATGCGACCAGCCGCAAGTCCGACGCTCGCCGCAGTCTTGGGATCCTCCAGGGTGGTTTCAAGAAAATCTTCAAGAAACATTTCTTGGGCTTCATCCCGAAGATGTGAATTTCCAGAAAGGAGGCCAGCCTCCCAAACAACCAAGGCGCGTTGTGCTCCAATAGTCTCAGCTTGGCTACTAATGTCCCCCAGAATGATTTCACCGTACATTTTTAAGGAGCGCTGAAGCGAGACTTCACCCAAAAATTGGATAGCCTCACATTGCACTCGCAACCATGGTAGAAGACCCAGCGCAAAACCCGACGCATGACCGGAGCCGACGGCCTGGAGTTCTTTTATTTGTATCCCTGAATAGAAATCCTTTAACTCCTTTAATGTTGAATCTCTTGTCGCTGCCACCATTGCCAGCTTTCTCAAACTCGAACGATGGTCGCCCGCGTCTCCATACTTCACCTGCTGTGCCTCAGCTAGGGTCGCCCCGCCCGCTTGAGCAACCCAAAACAAGGCCGCACTTCCCATGATGGGATCCCTCTTTACCAACTCCCGTGCCATCTTCGTTGCCACATCAAGATAAGCAACATCACCCTTCTCTCCATACAGCCATAACGCAAACCGAACCCCGTCTTCGCTAGCCGGCAATTTTCCTTGCAGCAACATCGCGGCGGCTTGGTCGACGGCTTTTTCTAGTTTTGTTTTTTCGCGGTGGAGTTGCGGTTTGGAGAGCTCGGGGAGTTTTTCTTCCGGGGGCGCGGCCATAGCCGGCGAGACGCCAAACGGGCCGTCGGCGAACAAGATGGTCACGCGATCGTTCAACCGCCCCAACAATATCCCCGCAAACATCATCAATGCACAAAACAAAGCCGGGATGACTCGCATCACCCCGGTCTTTTTGTCACAGCCTCTGATCAATTTCGCCCACCATCTCCCGTCGCTGTATAACCCAAGCGTTGGAGATCACCCTGGCCGATTAGCTCTTGTCCGCTTTGGCCACTCCCAAGAGAGCGATTACATCTTTCTCGTACTGCTCGCGCGGCACCAGGCCCACGATCTTCCGAAAGATCTTGCCGTCCTGGCTGATGATGAACGCGGTGGGAATCCCGCGCACGCCGCCGAAGTCGCTCACGATCTTCTGGTTGCCCATTGCGATCGTGTACGGGATGGAATTCTTGTCCACGAAGCTCTGCACGACCGCCGGACCCTGTTGATCCAGCGACACGCCCACCACTTCGAATCCCCTGTCCTTGTACGTCTTCTGGAGCTCTATCAAGTGCGGAATGGCCGCCCGGCACGGGCCGCACCACGTCGCCCAGAAGTCCACGATCACCACCCTGCCCTTCAAGCTCTCGCTCGTGACCGGCTTCCCGGCCAGATCGACCAGAGCCCAGGTAGGAGCAACTTGCAATTGCGAGGTGTCGACAGCCGGTTTGGATGTCACCGTTTTCACTGACTTCTCCGTTTTCACCGACTTCTCCGCTTTCACGGCCGTGGTCGTCTTGGTTTCGGTTGCGGAGCCGCAGCCGGCCGAGACCGCGAGCAGAAGCGTGACCAGAGGTAGTGTGCGTAGCATCATGAGATTCTCCAGCGCGAGGGACTAACCGATGTTCGTCAACCAGGGAAACTGCTTCGCCATCCACCCCGAGATGACGGTGAGCTGGTTCGTAAAGATCAACACCCCGATCACGATCAACAGCGCTCCCGAAGCGACCTCGATCGCCCGGAAGTGCCGCTTGAATCGGGACGCGACCCGGAAAAACGCGTCGATGCTGAGCCCGGCGATGATGAACGGCAGACCGAGGCCAAGCGAATACGCGGCCAAGAGCACCATCCCCTGCCCCACCGTCTCGCGCGTGCTGGCGTAGGCAAGGATGCCGCCCAGGATCGGTCCGATGCAGGGCGACCACCCGAAGGCGAACGCCATGCCGACCAAAAACGAGCCGAGGATTCCAATGCGTTTGGATTCGGCTTGGAAACGCTTTTCCCGATACAGAAAACCGAGGCGGAACACCCCGAGCATGTGAAGACCCAACAACACCACGGCCACGCCCGCGATCTTCCCGAGCAACGACAGCTTGGACAAAAGAAAGCCGCCGATGGCGGTGGCGGATGCGCCCAACAGCACAAAGACGAACGAGAAGCCGAGGACGAAAAACAAAATGTCGGCCATGATGGCCCAGCGGCGGCCGCCCGCGCCCTTCGTTTCCAGCTCGTCCATCGTCGCGCCGCTGACAAACGACAGATAACCGGGAACGACCGGTAATACGCAGGGGCTTACGAAAGATAAAATCCCGGCGCCGAAAGCGGCCAGGAGCGATACGTTCTGCATGGAGTTAGCCTGAATTGCTCCCTGGAGGCGAGAGGGTCCGAACCAAGTACGCGCCCCCCATCTTACCGTGACTGGGCCCGTTCATTCCTAACCCGAGCCAATTAGGCCGGGGTCACCACCTCACCAAATACGCCGCGCACAAGAGCTTCCACCTCCGGCACGGCATGGATAAGGGTATCGGACCCCGGGCGAAGGGCCTAAAGTATATCCCATGGTCAAGCTTTCCCACCTGGATTCCCGGGGCAGGGCCCGCATGGTCGACGTGGGGGCTAAGCCCGTAACCAATCGCCGTGCGGTGGCTTCCGCCCTGGTTGTCCTGGAGCGGCAGACCTTGGAGCAGGTCTGGAACGGCGGTCTGGAGAAAGGCGACGCGCTGGCGGTGGCTCGGGTGGCCGGGATCCAGGGTGCCAAGCAAACTCCGGCCCTCATTCCTTTGTGCCACCCACTTCCCCTCGACCGGGTGGCGGTTGAGCTTCGGCTCTTGCCTGAAAAAAGCGCGATCAAGGTCTTCGCCGAGGCACGAACCCGGGCCGCGACCGGTGTCGAGATGGAAGCCCTGACCGGGGCCGCGGTGGCCGCGCTCACCCTCATCGATATGGTGAAGGGTGTCGATCGCCACGCCCATGTCGCCGAGCTGAAACTCGAGATCAAGGAGGGCGGATCGAGCGGACGCTGGGTGCGAGACGGTCACGAAGATCCGTTTCTGCGCTCGGAAAAGACTGCTCAAGTGAAATCGAAACACCCGTCGGACGGAAGGCCCAGCCATCATCGCGGCGAAAAGGACGGAAGGCCCAGCCATCATCGCGGCGAAAAGCATGGACAACGAAAGAGCAAAAAGCATGAGCGATGAGGCGCGCGCAAAGGGCACGAACACGAGCCGCATGGGCGCAGCAAAACGCTTTCTGAGAGGCCACTCGCGTGAGCGATGAGGTTCGCGCGAAATTCCGGGCCGCCGTCCTTATCGTTTCCGACCGCGTCGCGGCGGGCACGCACGACGACGAAAGCGGCAAGAAAGCGCACTCGCTACTCATTCATTGGGGCTACGACGTCGTCCATCTGGATACCGTTCCCGACGAGAGTGACGCCTTGGAACGACGGCTTTGCCACTATGCCGATCAGGATCGGATCGACGTCGTAATCACGACCGGCGGCACCGGGTTCGCGCCGCGCGACGTCACACCCGAATCCACGCGTCGCGTCATCGAACGCGAAGCGCCAGGCGTCGCGGAGCTTCTTCGGCGCGAAACCGCGACGACGACGCCCCTCGCCGTCCTGAGCCGCGGTGTTGCGGGCGTTCGCGGGCACACGCTCATCGTGAACCTCCCCGGTAGCCCGCGCGGCGTCGTCGACTGCATGGAATTGCTCAAGCCGCTTCTTCCGCACGCGCTCAAATTGCTTCGCGGAGAAACGACCGGGCACGCACCGTGGAAACCTCACTGATTTCCTGGGAAGAGGCACGCGGCCGCGTTCTCTCACAGATCAAGCCGCTTCTTCCCGTCGAACTCGCCACCCTCAAGACCCTCGGTCTAGCCACCGCAGAACGGATTATCTCTCCCGAAGACAATCCCCCATTTGCCAACAGCGCCGTGGATGGATTCGCGGTGCGTTCGCTCGACACGAAGGATGCGTCGAAAGAGAACCCGGCTCGCTTCACCGTCGTTGCCAACCGGCCGGCGGGCCGCCTGGATGCAACCCGTATTCAACCGGGCCAAGCAACACGGATCATGACCGGCGCCTCGATTCCCGACGGCGCCGATGCGGTCGTCATGATCGAAGACACGGATGCCTGGGATGAAAAAGCCGGTCGCGGGCTTCCCGTCCAGGACATCGTCCTGGTCCATCGACCTGCCGAGCCCGGCCAGCACGTTCGACCCCGAGGCGAGGGTATCCAGTCCGGAGACACCCTCCTCGAGCCCGGCCATGTCATTCGGCCGGCCGAAATCGGACTCCTGATTTCTGTTGGAGTCGAAACTATTCGGGTTCACCCGAAGCCGCGGGTTGCGGTTTTTTCATCCGGAGATGAAATCGTTCCTTCGGACCAGGATCCCGGCCCCGGCCAGATCCGGGATTCAAATCGTCCGGCTATTCTTGCCGCGCTAACGCGCCGCGGGTTTCAGACCCTCGATCTAGGGCTCATCCCTGACGACGAGGCTCAACTGACCCTTGCCGTCGAGCGAGGCGTCCGGGAAGCCGACTTCGTCATCTCAACCGGGGGCGTCAGCGTTGGTGATCGCGATTTGACCCACCACGTCCTTTCCCGCATGGGCAATGTCGACGCGTTCAAGGTAGCCATGAAGCCCGGCAAGCCTCAGGTGTTCGGGGAGGTCGAAAACGTTCCCGTGTATGGGCTTCCCGGGAACCCAGTGTCCGCGTTGGTGGTATTCGATGTGTTCGTTTTGCCCGCCCTCAGGAAACTCTCGGGTTGGGGGGATGTGCTCCGGCCCCTCTTCATGGCCCGCCTCGAAAGGCCGATCCAAAGAAAAGGGGGCCGTACCGAGTTCGTTCGTGTACGACTGGAAACCGAAAACGGGGGCTGGATGGCCCGCTCGACGGGGCCTCAGGGTTCCGGAATCCTGTCTTCCATGACGCGCGCCAACGGATATGCGATTCTTTCCGCGGCCGTGGAACACCTGGAAGCAGGAACCGACGTGCTCTGCATGCTTTGGGAGGACTGATCTGGATGAAGCCACTTCACTTGAGCGCCGCACTGTGTCTCGTTTTTTCTATATCTGGCCTCAGCGAGAGCGCGGTTGCCTCGAACGTTGTGACGCCACGACTCAAGCGGGTGGAAACCGCCGTTCAGGCTTGGCAGGCATCGGGGGGCCGTGAACCCCTTTCTGTGCCCGAGCACCTGAGCGCGGCGGTCCGCAGCCTCGTCCCCGAAAAAGGACAGCTGATTCCCGCAAGCGCCGATGCGCTCAAAGACCCCATCATTTCCATCATCGGCCGCACCACCGATCCCGAGATGCTCCGCATGTCGGGAGCAACGGTGAAGACGGTGGCCGGTCAGGTGGTCACCGCCGACCTTCCCCTCTCGCTGCTTCGCCAGCTTGAGTCGATGCCGGGCATGATCTCGGCCGATGTTCCGCAGCGCTACAAACCACTGCTCGACGTGGCCCGCCCCGAGATTCGCGCCAACATTGCCCATGGCGCAGAGGTACCTCCTTATCCGGGAACGACCGGTCAAGGCGTCGTGGTCGGCGTCATTGATACCGGCCTCGATACGGACCATGCTGACTTCCTGAATGCCAACGGCACCACGCGCCTGCTCTATCTCTGGGATCAAACCGATGGCGCCGGTCCGCACCCCGCCTTCCCGTACAACTACGGCACCGAATGGACGGCCGCCAACATCAACGCCGGCACATCGCGTGAGATCGACACCGATGGTCACGGCACGCACGTGACCGCCATCGCGGCCGGTAACGGCCGGGCGATCTCGAGTCCGGGGGACCAGTATCAGTTCACCGGCATGGCGCCCGAAGCCGACATCATCTTCGTGAAGACGACGTTCAGCGCCGACGACATCCTCGACGCGGTGAAGTGGATCCAGGTCAAGGCCGGCGCCAAACCGTGCGTCGTCAATCTTTCGCTGGGAAGCCAGTACGGCGGTCACGATGGTTCGGCGGATCTCGACGTGGCCATGGCCGCGCTCTCGGGGCCGGGACGCATCATCGTCGCCGCGGCCGGGAACGAGAGCAATTCCGGCATTCACGCCCAGGCCACCGTGCCGGCCATGAGCACGGTCGACTTTCCTTTCAGCATCCCGTCCTACACCGCCACGTCGGGTAACAACGGCGGGCAAGGTAATGATCTCTGTCTTATTGAAGCCTTCTCGACCAGTTCGAATTTCAACATCAGCGTCGTTCTACCCAACGCCTCGACCGTAGGACCGGTGGGAACGAACGGCACGCTGACCCAGAGCACGGCGCAGGGCGAAGTGGATATCGACGCCTCCGCCATCGGCAGCGAGCGTTCGGCGTACATCGACATCTGGGACAAGACTGCCTCGATTCCGCCCGCGAGTGGGAACTGGACGGTGCGTGTTCAAAACACGCAGGCGTCGCCGCACGAGATCGATCTCTGGATTTACTACGTGGATCTCGGGACCGCCTTCGTCTTCTGGGGCGACAACATCGATAACACGGAGCTCGTATCGTCGCCCGCGTCTTCGGATTCGGTGCTGGCGGTGGGCGCCTACGTCACCAAGACGACCTGGCCGTGCGTTGCGTCACCCAACGGATGCGGGTACCAATCGCCGCCGCCCGTGGGAGAAATTGCGCCGTTCTCGAGCCCGGGTCCCCTGCGCAACGGCACCACCAAGCCCGAAATCTCCGCCCCCGGAATGGGCATCGCTTCGGCCTTGTCCAAGGATGCATCCGGACCGCTCTTCACCAGCATTTTTGGAAAGATGCCGGGCGGGGTGCGCTATGTGAGCCAGGGGACGAGCCAGTCCTCGCCCTTCATTTCCGGCGTGACCGCGCTCATCCTCGAGCAACGGCCCTCGGCCGCCTACGCCGAGGTGGCCGCCGCCCTCGAGGGTACGGCACGCCATGACTCGTTCACCGGCCCCGGGTTCAGCACGGACTTCGGGTATGGGAAGGTGGATGCCGCGGCCGCGGTGGAGGTGTTCGTTCCCGTGCGCCTCCTGTCTTTGACCGCGGGTTGGGACGGTGGACAAGCCATCGTGCGGTGGGAGCTCAGGGAAACCGAGGAAGGTGCGTCCTTCCGCGTCCTACGAGGCCCCACCGACAGCGGTCCGTTTACGGTGCAGAGCGAATGGTTACGGGGCGATTTGTCCTTTTCCTGGACCGATCCCGCTCCCAATCCGGCGGAACCCTGGTACCGCGTGGTCTCGCTGGATCGTGCGGGCGCCGAGCAGTTTCTCGGAACGGTGGCGTTGACTCCCCAACGCAACATCGCGCGACTCTTACCCAACGCTCCGAATCCTTTCCGGGCTAGGACGATGATCGCCTTCGACTTGGACCGCACGAGCAAGATCCGGCTGGACGTGCTGGATATTTCCGGGCGGCTGGTCACCACGCTGGCTTCCGGGGTACGATCGGCGGGCCACAATGAAATCGAATGGAACGGGTTGGACACCACAGGACACCGGGTAGCAGCGGGGATTTATCTTTACCGGCTCACGACTCCGGATCGCGTGCTTGCCCGACGAATGGTGATGAGTTCATAGCCTAAAAACGTGATCCAAACGACGCCGAGCTGGGTCTACCTGTTTCTCGGATTCTATTTTTTGACGTCCGGGATACTGTTCGTTTACGGCATCCACGCTTATTTGATGGCGTTCTTGTATATGCGCGCGCTCCGGAAGGCGCCCCCCCTGCCCGCCCCGGGGCCACTTCTTCCCGTGACCATTCAGCTTCCGGTGTACAACGAGCGCTACGTGATCGGCCGCCTGCTCGAGGCGGTGACGCGGCTCGATTACCCGAAGGACCTCGTCGAGATTCAAGTGCTCGATGACTCCACGGACGAGACGGTCATAGAAGCGGCGGCCATGGTGGCCCAACTCAAGGAGGGTGGCTGGAGCGCGGTCCACCGTCATCGGCGCCAGCGGGTCGGCTACAAGGGTGGAGCCCTCCGCGAAGGTTTGGCCGAAGCACGAGGCTCCCTGATTGCGGTCTTCGACGCGGACTTTCTCCCTCCCCCCCATTTCTTGCGCGAGACCGTGCCCTATTTTCAGGACCCCGAAATCGGGATGGTGCAAACGCGATGGACGCATCTCAACGAGGGATTCTCGTCCTTGACCCGAGCGCAGGCGGCAGCGTTGGACGGCCATTTCCTGGTTGAGCACACGGTTCGCAACCGGTACGGCGCCTTCATCAATTTCAACGGCACCGCCGGCATCTGGCGCAAGGAGTGCATTCGAAGCGCGGGCGACTGGCAGGATGACACGCTCACCGAGGATCTCGATCTCTCCTACCGCGCCCAGCTGGCGGGGTGGAAGTTTCTCTTCCTGCCCTCGGTGGAATGTCCGGCCGAGCTTCCCGCGGAAGTTAACGGACTCAAGGGACAGCAGTTTCGGTGGGCGAAGGGATCGGCCCAGACCGCGCTCAAGATCCTGCCTCGGTTGAAGCGCGCGCCGCTTCCCCGGTTCGTACAGTTCGAGGCGTTGGTGCACCTCACCAACCACCTCGTGTACCCCCTGCTTCTTCTTCTCGGCATCTTGGCCTTTCCTACCCTCCGCATTCTTGACCACCATCCGGAAACAGCGATGTTGTTCAAGGTCGCAACACTTCTGGCGGTGGCTTCGTTCGGTCACCCGTGGCTCTATCTGGTCGCGCAGCGGGCACGCCAGCGCAACTTCGTGGAGGCATGGTTTCTGGTCGGGCTCGTGGTGGCGGGAAACATGGGCATCGCCCTCAACAATACGCGCGCATTGATCGAAGGATTGCTAGGTCTTCGCAGCGATTTCAACCGCACGCCGAAGTATGCCCTCACCACCCGAGGCGATCACTGGCGCGGGAAGGCGTATCACCCCAGAGCGTCGGTGTGGTCTTACCTGGAGATCGCCTTCGCTCTCTACAGCGTGTTCGCGCTCGCGTACGCGCTCCGCCACGGACACTGGCTGGCCGTTCCCTTCCTGGCCATGTATGCGATGGGAGCGGGGACGCTCGGTTTTCTGTCTGTCTACAACGCCTGGACGAGGCCCCGAAGTGGCGGCGGTGTAGAGCCGGCCCTCGCCACGGTTCTGCCTCCCGGGAAGTAATCATGGATCCACAATTGCTTCACCTGCGTCTCAATCATTTGCCGGTGGTGAGCGTTCTCTGGACGCTGCCGTTTCTCATCGTGGCCCTCGTTCGTCCGTCACGAACGGGGTTCTTGCGGGCACATGCGTTCGTCGTCGTGCTGGCCCTTCTGACTGCCGGCGCCTACCTGACCGGGGAGGGCGCGGAAGAAAAGATCGAGCATTTGCCAGGTGTGGTGGAGAGCGCCATCGAGGCCCATCAGGATGCGGCCCTCATCACCCTCACGATCAGCATCGTGGCCGGCGTGGTCGGGCTCTTCGGATGCTGGGCGGCGCGCGGGAACCGACTCGGCCTGGCCAAACGACTCTGCTGGGTGGCCGTGCTGGTGGTAGCCTTCGAGACTGGCGCGCTCCTGAACACCGCCCATCGGGGCGGGCTCATTCATCGTCCCGAGCTATATCAGGGATCGTCGGGCGCGACCGAACACGTCCCGGATTAATCATTTCTC
>Ga0075421_100007655_pt1 | contig 13231 bp, 6 predicted proteins | sample SoiMetdeltSBSDD5_FD_75292 | JGI IMG/M metagenome (GOLD analysis project Ga0075421, IMG submission 75292) | Bulk soil microbial communities from a Populus tree surrounding site in Tennessee, USA - Soil MetaG P. deltoides SBSDD5 | ecosystem: Environmental > Terrestrial > Soil > Tree plantation... | reverse complement strand
GGCATCCCGTTCGTCTCGGCCGGCGACACGATCCACGGGTACCAGACCACCTATCCCACTCAGAGCGCACTCGCCGCGGCGCGCGACTACCAGCTGACCTACCGCCTCGGCGACATGCAGCGGCGCGAGCAGTTGGAGGTCGGCACGCGTGGAGTCCTCGGGCCGCTGGCCGAGGTCGGCACCAAGGTGCTCTACCCGCGCATCCAGGAGGGCAACGGCGAGAACGCCGACGTCGCGGCCGCCCAGGTGCGGGCCCTGGTCGCCGGGCTCCAAGGTGGACCGGAGTTGAACCCCGCCTCGGTGCTGGCGACCGTCAAGCACTGGCCCGGTGAGGGCGCGGGCGGCGAGGCGCTGATCGTCTATGACGCGGTCACCATCAAGTACCACATGATCCCATTCCGGGCCGCGATGGAGGCCGGGGCCGTGAACATCATGCCGGGCTACGCGGGCAGCTCACTGCTCGACCCGGGCGGCCCGGGCGCCGGCGACAGCGCGCCGATCCTCGCCTACCTGCGGCAGAACCTCGGGTTCACCGGCCTCATCACCACCGACTGGCTGCCTTCCGGCTCCTGGGTCCGCGCGGCCAACGCCGGCTCCGACGTGATGGGCGGCGCCGACCCCGGCGCGGCCGGCTTCTCCATCGCCACCTTCACAGCCAACGTGCCGACTGGCCGCATCGATGACGCGGTCCGGCGGGTCCTGCGGCTGAAGTTCCAGCTCGGCATCTTCGAAAACCCGTACGGCGACCCGGTCAACGGGCCGTACCGGTTCCACACCCCGGCCTACACGGCTCTCGCCAACCAGGCCGCCCGCAAGGCCATAACACTCTTGAAGAACACCCCTGGCGTCTTGCCGGTCCGCCTGAACCCCGGCGACAACATCGTGGTGGCCGGGCCGCGGGCGACTGACGGCGCCGCCTGCTGCGTGTGGACGAGTTTCTTCCATTCCGAGTACGGGTCACGCTCCATAGTGGACGCGATCCGCGCGCGAGCAGCGCAGGCCGGCGTGAACGTACACCTGAACACAGGCCCGAACCCGCGGCTCGCGATCGTGGCGGTGGGCGAAGCCTCCTACACCCATGGCACCAACTGGGTCAAGGAGCAGCCGTTCCTGCCGGCCGACCAGCTCGCGACCATCCGGAGCTTCCAACAGCAGGGCATCCCGGTGGTCGTTGTGCTGGTGTTGCCGCGCCCGTACGTCATCACCGAATGGGTCGGCCTCGCCAGCGCCATCGTGGTGACGTACCGGGGCGGCGAGGAGATGGGGCCAGCGCTGGCGAGCCTGCTCTTCGGCGACTACCAGCCGACGGGCAAACTGCCGTGGCAGCTGCCGCGCAACCTCAGTGACGTGCTGCGTCCGGGCGGCACCGACATCCTCGCCGACGCGGTCGAGCGCTGGGATCTGCCCTACGACCTGGGCGCCACCGATGCCGAGCGCGCCGACATCAGGGCCCGCATCAACGCCAACCAAACCGTGCCGACGACCTACGGCAACCCGCTCTATCCGTACGGGGCCGGCCTGTCCGGCTTCTGAGTCCAGGAGTCCGCCATGCGAGGTAGTCGCCGTATCCGAGGCACCGCGTTGGTCACGGCCGTCGCCATCGTGGTTGTGCTGGCCGCGTACACGGCCGTCACCGCGCGGTCGGCCAGCGCGGCCGGTCCGCTGCTGTCGCAGGGGCGGCCGGTGCTCGCCTCGTCCCAGGAGAATGCCGCCACGCCGGCCTCGGCCGCGGTCGACGGCAACCTCGGCACGCGTTGGTCGAGCCAGTTCAGCGATCCACAGTGGATCCGCGTCGACCTGGGCGCGACCGCCGCCGTCGACCAGGTGATCCTCGTATGGGAGGCGGCCTTCGCCCGGTCGTTCCAGATTCAGGTCTCGCCCGACGGCTCCGCCTGGACCACCATCTTCAGCACCACCACCGGTACGGGTGGCACCCAGACGCTCGCCGTCAGCGGGACGGGGCGGTACGTGCGGATGAACGGCACCGCCCGGGCCACACCCTACGGGTACTCGCTGTGGGAGTTCCAGGTGTTCGGCACGTTCAGCGGGGGAGGGTGCGGCAGCGCCAACGCGGCCCTGGGCCGGCCGGCGCTGGCCTCGTCGCAGGAGACCGCCGCCACCCCGGCCTCGGCCGCCGTCGACGGCAACTCCGGCACCCGCTGGTCCAGCCAGTTCAGCGATCCACAGTGGATCCGGGTGGACCTCGGTGGTTCGGTCACGGTGTGTTCCGTGACCCTGACGTGGGAGGCGGCGTTCGCCCGGTCGTTCCAGCTGCAGGTCTCGCCGGATGGTTCGGCCTGGACCACCGTGTTCAGCACCACGACGGGTACGGGCGGCACGCAGACGGTAGCGGTCAATGGCACCGGCCGCTACGTGCGGATGCTCGGCACGGTCCGGGCCACTCCCTACGGTTACTCGCTGTGGGAGTTCGCCGTACGCACGACGGGCCCGGCCCCCACGACCGGGCCGCCACCCACGACCGGGCCGCCACCCGGTGACTTCTGGGGTGACACGAGCACGATCCCGCCCGCGCAGAATGTGCTCACCGTGAAGATCCTCAACCGCACCAATGGCCAGTACCCGGACAGCCAGGTGTTCTGGAGCTTCAACGGCCAGGTGCGCTCGATCGCCCAGCAGCAGTACCTCGACATGCCGGCCAACTCGGCCGGCCGGATGAACTTCTTCCTCGGCGCGCCGAACAGCCAGTACACCGACTTCATCGAGTTCACAGTGAGCCCGACCGTCTTCAACGGCAACACCACCCGGGTCGACGGGTTCGGGCTCAAGCTGGCCCTGCGCCTGCACGCGCACGACGGCTTCGACGTCTCGGTGGGCGAGGACCAGGCGACGTTCGCCGAGCCCAGGGCGACCACGTTCCAGCGGTTCATCGACGTGATGCCGGCCGAGTTCAAGCACCTCGGCCAGATCCAGGCGCCGTTCCGGATCCCGTCCCCGGGCAACTCCGCGGCGTTCCGCCCCGGCGGTGCTTCGGCCGGTTACTTCACGAGCTACGCGTCCTCGGTCGGCGTATCGGCCTCGACCGCCGACATCTTCGGTTGCGCCGGATCGTTGGCCAGCCAGCCCGGGATGTGCTCGGCGCTCAACCGCCACGTCGCCCATCTGCCGCAGTCGCAGTGGTCGACGCCGAGCCTGTTCTACCAGGCCGCGCCGGCCAACTACTACTCCCGGTTCTGGCACGACCGCGCCATCAACCGGCTCGCGTACGGCTTCCCGTATGACGACTTCGCCAACCAGTCATCGTTCATCTCGCACGGCAACCCACAGTTCCTGCTGGTGGCGGTCGGCTGGTGAACCGACCCAGCCGATCGAGTTCCTCGAGGAACAGTCGGGTCAGCCGTTCGCGTCGGGCGTCCGCATCTCCTCCGACCATGCCCCGGCTGGGCATCTCGACCAGCATGAGCAGATACAGGTGCAGGCGATAAAGAGCGAGCCGGTGCCGGGCCGACGGGTCGAACACGACCGGCGCTCCGCTCGCCGCCGCATAGCCCTGGATGAACGGATGATCGGGCTCGTCTTCGATGCGGCGCATGATGACGGGCGACACGAAGTCCATCAGCTCGTCGCCGAAGAGGAAACGCTCGCCATCGACGAGCCCGGTAACGCTCGCCCGGCCGTCGCCGTCGGGCGCAACCAGGACGTTGCCGTCCCACAGGTCGAAGTGGAGCAGCGCCGGACGCCGTACGGATGTCAGAACGCCAGCGCCCCGGTCGAGCTCAGCCCGCACGCGAGACGGCGGGCAGGGAAGCTCGACGCGCCATGCCGCCGCGTCGTGGAGCAGGCTCTCCACAATGGCCGAGAACGCGTCGAGCCAGCTTGTCCCCTGTGGACGGTCTCCGGTGTAGCCGTACCGTTCGCCCGTGAGCCGATGGATGGCGGCGACGGCGGCACCCAGGTCGCGCCGTGCGGGCGCGTCGTCGAGTCCTGGATGCTGTTTTGCCAGCTCGGGCAGCGGTGTGCCGGGCAGCCACGTCGTGACCAGCCACTCGCCGGCAACGGGTCCGCCTTCGCCGTACCGCAGCACCCGGGGCACCGGCACCGGCTCCGCGCTCACCTCGAGCCGCTGGAGGTACTCGGCTTCGGCGCGGATCATGGCGGACTCGTAGCCGAGCAGCGGCACGTCCGGATGGGGCCCCACCTTGACCACGACCGCGCTGCCCGCGGTGAGGTTGGCCCGCCACACCGAGGCGAACCCGCCGCCGGTCAGCTCCGTGCAGGACGCGACGGGCACGCCGAGGGCCGAACGCACAAGCGCGGTGACGACCTCGGGATGCAAGGCCTGCTGGGTCGGGCTCGTCATCCGTCCAGTAGTAGGCCACGATGCCGTCGCCGGCAACCGGTGCGGCCCGTGCTGGAAAGCGACCCTGGATCGATATCAATGGTTGTGTCGACGGGCCGGGCGTGGTTCCCTGAGATCGGGAGGGCACCCCACGGCGGAAGGAAACCCCATGACCGCTGCAGGCACGCGTCCTCGTCGCGCCGCCCTTCTCACGCTGGTCCTGGTGGCGAGCACGGCCGGGGTTCTCCTCGTCGCCTCGCCTAGCCAGGCCGCGACCACGATCACCATCAACGGCACGGGTGCCGGCCGGACGTTCGACGGCATCGGCGCGATCAGCGGTGGCGGAGGCAACTCGCGGCTGCTGATCGACTATCCCGACGCGCAGCGCAGCCAGATCCTCGACTACCTGTTCCGGCCGAACTACGGTGCGGCTTTGCAGATCCTCAAGGTCGAGGTTGGTGGCGACACGAACTCGACCTCGGGCGCCGAGCCGAGCCACCGGCACACCGCGAGCGACCTGAACTGCGGTCGCGGGTACGAGTGGTGGCTGATGGAGCAGGCCAAGGCGCGCAATCCGAACATCAAGCTGGCGGCGCTCTCGTGGGGTGCGCCCGGCTGGATCGGCAACGGCAACTTCTGGTCGACCGATATGATCAACTATCTGATCGCGTGGCTCACGTGCGCCCGGGACAGCCACGGCCTCACGATCGACTATCTCGGTGGGTGGAACGAGCGCAGCTTCAACCGCCAGTGGTACATCAACCTCAACACGGCGCTGGACTCGGCCGGCTTCGGCAACGTGAGAATCGTGGCGGACGACACGAGCTTCGCGATCGCCGACACCCTGGTCAACGACGCGACGTTCCGGGCGGCGGTCGACGTGATCGGCTCCCATTACGTATGCGGCTATCGCAGTTCCCAGACCAACTGTCCAAGTTCGACAAACGCGCTCAACACAGGGAAGGTCCTGTGGGCGAGTGAGAATGGCTCGGACGACTACAACGCCGGTGCCGTGGCCCTCGCCCGTGGCATCAACCGCGGCTACATCGACGGCCGGATGACGGGGTACCTCAACTGGCCGGTGATCGCCGCGCTCTACCCGAACCTGCCGTTCCCGACGATGGGCATGGCGGTGGCGGCCCAACCGTGGTCGGGCGCGTACTCGGTCGGACGCAACGCCTGGGTGATGGCGCACACGACGCAGTTCACGGCCCCGGGCTGGCGCTACATCGACGGCGCGTCGGGCTACCTGGGTGGCAGCAGGTCCAACGGCAGCTACGTGACCATGCGCTCGCCGACAACGGGTGACTGGTCGACGATCATCGAGACGATGGACGCCACAGCGGCGCAGTCGTTCACCGCGACCGTCACGGGTGGACTGTCCACAGGAGTGGTTCGCGTGTGGCAGACGAGGGTGACGTCCACGTCGGCGAGCGAGACCTTCGTGCACCCGACCGACATCACGCCGTCGGGCGGCACGTTCACGTTGAACCTGCAACCGGGTTTCGTCTACACGCTGACCACGACGACGGGGCAGGGCAAGGGCACCGCGTCGGGTCCTTCGCCGTCGGCCCTGGCACTGCCCCTTGTGGACAATTACGAGGCGTACGCCCTTGGCCGGGAGGCTCGCTATGTGTCCGATCAGCAGGGCTCGTTCGAGACGGTCACCTGCGGAGGAGGACGGGCCGGCCGATGCCTGCGCCAGATGTCGCCGCGGGCACCGATCACGTGGAACCCGCTGACCGATCCGTACACATTGGTGGGTGACACCACGTGGAGCAACTACCGGGTGGCGACCGACGTGCTGATGGAGCAGACCGGCTTCGTGCAGCTGATCGGCCGCGCGACGTGGCAACGCTGGTTCTCGCCGGCGGGGCTCGACGCGTACTATCTGCGCCTGTCCAACACCGGCGCGTGGTCGTTGCTCCGTAACGACACCAACAACGTGCTGACGACGTTGCGCAGCGGCACGGTGGCCGCACCCGGTACAGGCACCTGGCACACGCTGGCGCTGACGTTCTCGGGCAGCACGATCACCGCGCAGATCGACGCGACGACCGTGGCGACGCTGACGGACACGGTGTGGAGCGTCGGGCAGGTCGGCTTCGGCACGAGCCAGACGCAGACGGCCCAGTTCGACAACCTGAGTGTCACCGCCGTGGCCGGTCCGCCACCACCGGTAAGCGGCGCGCTGGTCGGCGTCGGCTCGAACCGGTGCCTCGATGTGCCCAACCAGAGCCAGACCAACGGCGTGCAGCTCGTGATCTGGGACTGCAACGGCGGCGCCAACCAGCAGTGGACGCAGCTGTCCAACGGGGCGTTCCAGGTCTACGGCACCAAGTGCCTCGACGTGCGCGGCCAGGGTACGGCGCCGGGCACCATCGTCGACATCTGGGACTGCAACGGCGGCGCCAACCAGCGGTGGACCTTCAACGCCGACGGCACGATCGTGGGCGTCCAGTCGGGGCTGTGCCTCGACGTCACGGGCGCCGCGACCGGCAACGGCGCGCTGATCGAGATCTGGACCTGCAACGGAGGAAACAACCAGAGGTGGTTCCGTCGCTAGCCAAGCGCACGCCGCCGCCCTCCGCTCCGGCCGAGGGCGGCGGCGACGCCGGCCGAGCGCGGCGTGAGGGTTACGGCAGTTCGATCGAGTCGGTGCACCACGAGGTGTGGATGGTGTCGTAGCGCGGACTCTCACACAGGCGGAATTCGGTGATGTAGTCGCCGGGGTCTGTCGTATGAGCATAGTCGCCCAGCACGCATCCATTCATGTCCCACAGGGGCCTCCAGTCGGCGTGGCCTGTGATCTTGTAGTCGACCCTCGCCACGAGCAGCGCTCCGTTGCACTCGCCGTCGTGGACGACGATCGTGCGGTGCGTCGCCCGGACGATCCCTCGATTGGGACCGTGCGACAGGCTGGTGTCGAACGTGCTTGGGCTGCTCGCGCCCGCGGGACTCACCATGACCAGCAGTACCGCCAGGCCGGCCGCGAATGCGACCAACACTCGCTTCATCGCGCTTCTCCTATCGGGTAACGATTGTTGAGCAAAGTGGACGGATTCCCGACTTGCCACGGCTTGTCGCGGACCCACGGGGAGTGGCTCGTGCCCGGCATGTGGGTTGGCACCGCAGTGCAATAATCGGCCGTGCCACGAGGCCCCGAACCCCCCTTCGACGGTGGTCGAAAGGGGCATCGGCCTTGCTCTGCTACACCACCCTCGCCGCCGGGCCAAACGGCACGAGGTTCGGGATCTTGCTAGGCGCGATGACTGCCGACGCCTGGCACAGGGGGTTCGCGGCGTTCGCGACCGATGGCGCCGTGTGCCGGCCTCGCGGTCGGGCCTCGTCTGGGTAAGCTTGGGCGCGCCGGGGCGGTAGCTCAGCAGGTTAGAGCAGGGGACTCATAATCCCTCGGTCGCGGGTTCGAGTCCCGCCCGCCCCACAGACGAGTACCCCAACGCGGGGCAGCCGAGTACCCGCGTGGTCGGCCGAAGCACTGCGCGGGATCGGGTCGGCCGCTCGATGCGCAAGCCGCCGAGGCCGCTGCCGGGCAGTTGCGGCCGGTCGGTGCGTGGGGTTCTCGGAGGCACACGGTGCCGGTACATTTCCGGCGTGCTCGTTTGCATCCATCTTTGCGTGGTCCGATGATTGCCGCGCGGGATCGGCTCGCCAGCCTGCTCAACGAACTGACGCCTGTTGGATCGTTCAGTGCGCGCCGCACCGCGAAGCCAGATGACCTGCTGCTGGAGGTACGCGGGGTCGGGCCAGTCGTGGTGCCGGTCTCGGCGGGCCAGGCGGCGCAGCTGTGCGGCTTGGCGCGGCCGGCACGGTTTGGTCGCGGCGAGCAGACATTGCTCGACCCGGGCGTCCGGGACACGTTCCAGGTTCCAAAGTCGCGCACCAAGATTGACAAGCGGCGGTGGGGCCGGACGTTGGGGGCGGGTTCAGCACCGTCGCCCGGGCCGCGCTGGAGGCGGCTCAGGCCGCGGGCGAGCCACTCGCCGCGGCTGCGGCCTACCGCGCGCTCGGCCACGTTCAGGTCTGCACGGCGCAGTCGGCCGAAGCGCTGGAGAGCCTGGGCGCCGCACTGTCGTGTTCGAGGCGGGCCGGTTGGCGGCCCGGCGAGGCCATGATGCTTGCTTTGCTCGGCGTCGTACACGTCAATGTCGGCAACCTCACCGTAGCGACCAAGTACCTGAGTGCCGCCCTCGAGCTGCGCCACGATCTGGGCTCCGAGGCGGGCGAGGCGAACTGCCACGACAATCTCGCTGAGGCGTACGCGCAGATGGGACTGCTGAAGCTTGCCACCACGCACTATCGCATGGCGCTGGAGCGGTATCGCCGTGTCCGCACCGACAGCGGCGAGGCGCACGCGCTGACCGGGTTGGCCGGCGTGTGCCAGCGCCTCGGCAGGACCGGCGCCGCCGACCAGCACCTCGCCATCGCGGTAACCCTGTACCGCCGGGTCGGCAATCTGGCCGGGCTGGCGCTGGCGCTGGGTGCACGAGCCGAGCTGTACCGCGGCACCGGGCGGCTGGACGAGGCGGTCGCTTCTGCCCGCGAGGCGCTGGACATTGTCACCTGTACCGGCGACAGAGCCACCGAGGCGGCCACCATGCGCAGCCTCGCCGCGGCGGAACACAGCGCGGGCCGGCACCTGGCCGCGGGCCGGAGCTACCGCCTGGCGCTTGACCTCGCCTCCGCCGCGAAGGCCCCGTACGTCAGCACCTGTCGCAGGCGGCGAGTATCGCTACCAAGCACGGGTACCACCTGGTTACCCGCCGCCTCCCGGCTGTCGGCCCATCTCCTGCACGTCCGCGCCGAGCACCTCGGTGATCCGGCTGGGGGCGATCAGGACAATTCTCCGCCCGGGGCCTCGCCGATCGGGCCGGGTGCCATCTCTTCACCGCCTCCGAACAGCACGTCGTAGATCCAGCCGCCGATTCGGTCACTCCACTGGTCGGGGCGGGTGAACGCCTCGTAGATCTCCCCGTAGTCCGGGTCGGCGACCCGGGACACCGTGTGCAGGGCAGATTGCGCCCACTCGGGTGTTCTGCCCTTCTCGGCGACAAAGGTGTAGCCGTACGTGTAGGAGGCGCCGGCGCCGGGCGCACCGACGGTCACCCCGGGCAGGATCGAGATCGTCCCGCTGTACGTCTGGTCCTCATTGAGGCTCGCGCACACGGTGACGGCCGCGCCCCCGATGCCGCCTGCTCCGCCGCCGAAGCACACGCCGTATTGGCTGACATCCTCGATGTTCTGGGCGTTGGTGATCATGCCTTCCATCGACAGGCCGGTGTTCTCGAACGTGTTGCTGGCGAGGGTGACGATCTGGCCGTAGTTCTCCTTCGTTACCAGGTAACAACCCTCCACCGACCCGACCAGACTGAGCGCCGCCTGGCCGCACACGCCGACGCCGATGTCCTTCTTGCCACTCTTCAAGTCCCGGTACGCCTGCCTGATCTCCGCGAGGACGGACTCGTCGAGCTGAGGCTCCCCCTGCTGTACCCTGCCGGTGCCGCTGCTCTGCCTCGGCCTGGTGGTCTGCTTGACGCAGTTGAGGGTGGCGCAATAGCTGGGGGCGACTGCGGGCTTCGTGGTGTCGGAGGAGCCGCCACCACCGCCGAGGTCCGCGAGGTGGCCGTCCCACTCGACATAGCTGATCGGGTTGCCGCCGGCGAGGGCGTACCGGTTGTTGGTGAGCGGGTCCATGGACAGGCCGAGGTTGGCCAGGGCGCCGTGGAACAGATCCTGGTTGAGGAAACGCGAGGTGTCCGGGCCGAACCGCCGGGCCCCCATGTCGATGGTCTTGGATCCGGTGTCGAAGCGCTTGGCGCTGTAGCGGAATGGGTTGAACGGGGTGGTGGTGTCGGTGTCGCCCTTGGTGAGATCGGTGTCGGCTTCGCCGTAGGCGCGATATCCATAGCTGGCCTTCGTGTTGCCGCTGGGGTCCAGTAGCTGTGACGTCGAACCGTGGGTGTCGTAGCCGTAGGTGTAGGTCGTCGGCGCCTGCGCGACGCCACCGCTATACGGCGTGTTCGTCATGGCCAGCCGGCGGCCGGCCTGGTCATAGCTGTAGTCCTTGGCGACCAGAGTCCCGGTGGAGTTGGTCTGCACTTCCCGGGTCTGCTGCGAGGTCAGGCCGAGATAGCTGAACGTGGTGGTGCGCGGGTCGGTGGGGAACCCGGGATGTGTCTCGGTCTGGCTTACCACGCGGTCGAGCGCGTCGTGGGTGTACTCGCCGCTGTCGGTCTTCGTACCGGCGCTGAACGCGCGGTACGTGCTGAGCCGGTCGAGGTAGTCGTAGCTGTAGTCGGCCAGCAGCGTGCTCGCGGGCTGCTGGGGCGGCGCGCAGTCGGCGGACGTTCCGGAGCTGGTGGTGACGCAGGCGAGCCGGCCGACCTCGTCGTACCAGTAATTGGCCGTGGCGCCACCGGCGGTGACCTGTTGGAGCTGGTTGCCGGTGTAGGTGTAGGTCTTCGTGGTGGTGCTGTTGACCGCCTCGGTGAGTATGTTGCCGGCGCCGTCGAGGGTGTACGCCGTGGTCCTGCCGTGGCCGTCGTTGGTGCTGACGAGCCGGTCGCGAGGGTCGAAGGTGTAGGTGGCCGTGCACGTGCCGGGGTAGCAGGGTGAGCTGACGCCACCGCCGGCACGAAGACTGAACACGTCCTTGGTGCGGTTGCCGTTGACGAAGATCCCGGTCGGGTCGAGGTAGTCGACGGCGTGCGACTCGGTCAGCGTGCCGGCGCCATTGGTGGTACGCAGGGTCTTGAGCAGGCCGTTGGCGAAGTAGGCCCAGGTCGTGGTCTGCTTGGCGGTCCAGGTGCCGGCGCCGTTGTTCTGTTCGACGCGCCGCAGGGTCTGCCGGCCGGTCGGGTCGAAGTTGTTGGTGATGCGCTGATCGTCGGCGGCACCACTGCCGGTCCCGAGGTCGAGCTGCGTGGTGATCCAGTCGGCCTGGTCGTAGTCGGTGTGTTGCTTGCGGCCGGCCTGCGTGACGGTGCCGCCGGGCGCGGTCTCCTTACCGTTCTGTTCCACGTCGGTGATGTTGCCGTTGGCGTCGTAAGCGAAGGTGCTGAACGTCCAGGCGGTGTCGTTCTGCTTCTTGTGGTCGGCGCGTAGCAGCCGGTCCAGGTCGTCGTACGCGTTGCGCAGGTCGACGAAGGTCTCCGCCGGTGTGGTCAGACCGCTCGCGTCGCGGCTGCTCACCAGCTGGTTGTGGGCGTTGTAGATGTACGTGACGGGTTGCCCTTGCTGGTCGGTGCGCTCGCGCAGCAGCCCGTCGTCGAAGTACACCCACCGGATCTGCTTGGTGGCGTCGAGATTGCCGTTGCGGTTCTCCGGGATACGCAGCGTCTGCTGGCCACGCGCGTTGTAGTCGAAGTGGACCTTCGGGTTGGCCGGGTCGGTGCTGGCCGCGATCCACGCCGGGTCGAAGTACTCGACCGTGGTCCTCGCGGTGGCCGGCACGGTGGCGAGGCTGGCCTGGGTGACCGGCAGCGTGGCGACGGTCAGGTTGCCGTTGAAGTCGAACGCCCGGTGGACGTAGTACTGCGTCGGGTGCGTGCTGTCGACGGGTAGGTCGACCCTGGTCCGCCGGTTGAGGGCGTCGTAGGTGTACCTGGTGACGTACGCGGTGAACGTGGTCTTGTCCGCCGAGGCGTCGTACGCGCGAGGGCTGACCTGCCGCGTGGTGTTGCTGTTCTCGTCGTACTCGAGAAGGGTGACCGTGTTGCGTGGACTCGTGCCCGCCACGAACCCCTGGTCGATGCGGATCGGCCGGTTCAGCACGTCGTACTTCACGGTGGTGGGGTTGCCGTTGGCGTCGGTGAGGGCGGTGCGGTTGCCGTTGGCGTCGTAGCCGAGCGTCGTGTTGTGGTTCAGCGGGTCGGAGACGCTGGTCGCCCGGTGCGCGAGGTCGTAGGAGTAGACGGTGGTGAACGGTGTGGTGTGTGAGGCCGGGCAGGCGACCGATGCGAGCGCGGCCTTCGGCGCGGTCGAGGACACCAGGTTGCCGACGTTGTCGTAACAGGCATGCTCGGTCAGCGCCTCGACACTGCTGTCGGGTTGGACGTGGTAGCGCGTGGTCCGGACGACCCGGTCGATCGCGTCGTAGGTGTAGTTGATCGTCCGGGTGTTGTTCGGCGTGCCGTCCTTCACGCCGAGCGGCAGCGTCACGGTCGTCACGCGGCCCGCGACGTCGTATGTGTATCGGGTCCGCTCGCCGGCCGGGTCGGCGGTCGTGTCCGGCCCGGTCACGACCAGGGGCCGGTCCATTGCGTCGTACGTAGCGGAGGTCGTCGGGCCGGTGGCGGAGTCCTGCGCACCGAAATGCGGGTCGATCGCCTTGACCACGTTGTTGTTGGCGTCAAACAAGGTGTCGGTCCAGATCAGCTCGCCGCGCTGGCGGCTGGTCGACTTCGGCGTGGACTGCCGGCCCATCCGGTTGAACGAGTCGTAGTCGAACGTGGAGCGGTAATGCCTCGGGTCGCCGCCGGTGAAGCTCGCGTGGTTGGCGTCCTGCACCCACAGCAGCCGCCCGCCGGCGTCGAACTGCACCCGTACCGGATGCGTCGGCGCGGTCGGGTTGTCGGTCGCGTCGACCACGGTCGTGGGGAACCCGTTGGCGTCGTAGGTGGTGAACCGGGTGACGTTGCCCTTGAAGTCGGCGCTGGTGGCCACCGTGCCGTCGGCGTTGTAGGTGTAGCGGGCGGGCTTGGTCGGATACAGCGGCTCGGTGACCGTGGTCACGTTGCCGGCCGGGTCGTAGCCGAAGCTCCACCTGTCAGCGCTGGCGGCGGCCACCTCGACCGGGTCCTGCTTGGTGGCCAGCTGGCTGATGTGCGGGATCGTGCGACCCGCCTGCCAGCGCCCGGCCACGTCGCCGGCGTCCACCGCGACGTTCTGGTAGGTGAGCACGGTGTGGTTGTT
>Ga0075421_100007652_pt1 | contig 13233 bp, 9 predicted proteins | sample SoiMetdeltSBSDD5_FD_75292 | JGI IMG/M metagenome (GOLD analysis project Ga0075421, IMG submission 75292) | Bulk soil microbial communities from a Populus tree surrounding site in Tennessee, USA - Soil MetaG P. deltoides SBSDD5 | ecosystem: Environmental > Terrestrial > Soil > Tree plantation... | reverse complement strand
GGGTCGGGGGCGTTCGTGGGGTGCCTCGCTGTCCTGCTGGCGCCACTCCTGCCCGGCCGGGCGAACGCCGCCGTTCAGCCCGGCCCGCCCGTGATCATCATCCCTGGCGCTGCGGCGGACGGTTCCCCTCTGTGGTTCGAGCCCGGAGCCCTTCTGGCCCTGTCCGACCCGGGCGGCCCGAAGAGACCGGCTGAGCAACAAGTACCCAAGAGCACGCTGCCAGGGCAGAGGGTGGCGCCGTGCGATGCCGAGCTGGGCCAGGTGGAGATCCACGGTAACTGCTGGTTCGGCTCGTCGGAGGTGAAGCCTCCGTGCGGGCGTCTCTTCCGGCATGGCGACAAGTGCTACGCCCCCGCTGCCGCAGACCCGAAGAAGCCAGCTCCCTGATTCCCGTCCTGGCGCCGGGTGGACGAACGGTCCACGCGACTGGAGTGGACCGTCTGTGACTCCCTCCAGAACCGGCCCCAGCGCATCCAGGGGGGGCATGGCCAAGCCCACCAAGAAGAAGCGTCCGGGGTCGGAGGTTGCTGAGGAGAGAGTCCGGGTGTCCGAGGAGATCCTCCGAAGCGCCGCGTGCGCCTACGCCAAGGTGGCCAAGCTGGACCCGTCCGATCCGCGCTGGGGTCGCTGCTGGCGCGCGCTGGAACTGGCGGCGTTCCGGCTGGCCGAGGCGCTCTAGGTGGCCCGGTTGATGGACGCCAGCCCGGTCCAGCTCCAGGCCCTCTGCCGGCCAGAACGCGCGCCCAGCGGGCCGCCAGGGCCGTTCCGGCGCCTGCCCCGGGGGTTGATCACCCTGGCCCCCGCGCCTGCACCGTCATTGCTCTGCCATTGCTCCAGCGCCCCCAGGGGCCTCCGGGGCTCGCTGATCAGGCCCTGTTCCGAGGGCCCGGTGGCCACTTGTGAACGGCGACCCCGAGCTTGGGAACCTCGTGCCGCGCTTGCGGCGTTCCTTGGCTCCCTTCGCCTCTCCCCACGAGATGTGCCGCCGTGAAGCGCCTCCTTCAGGGCACGGTCAGCAGGCCGCCGATCGCCTCCGCCGAGTGCCTGGGTAACGCGGGCAGAAACGGTGCCGTCTCCATGGAACTCCCTGGCTCAGCCACCGCAGCGATCACCACGTTGTAGTACCGGCCGGACTGGAAGATCCCGGGTGGCACCCTGATCTGCGTGCCGGTGGTCGTCAGTCGCGCCACCTCGATCGCAGAAGACGCCTGGAGTTCCGAGATCCGCACCCTGTAGTAGGTGGGCACGCCGAGGGCCGGAGGGCTCCAGCGCATGAGCGGCGTGGTGGCCGCCAGCGTCTGGTCCGAGAAAAGGGAGACGCCCGCAATCTCCGCGCCCTGGACCGGGCTGATCTGGGGACGCATCGGCGTCGCGGGGAAGGTGCCCAGCAGGTCGGATACCAGGATGGAGCCGGTGGGGGAGGTGAGGCCCATCGGGAGGCTGACGCGGAACTGGGTCTCGACCGTCGCGTACCGGATCCACGAGGACGGAAACGGATTCCCGTATTCGAGCACCAGCTGCCGGTCCGGCTGAGAAACACCGCCCAGGATTCCATGAATCAGCCAATCGCCGAATCCGACATAGCCTTGTTCCACCGGCGCCGCGTTGACCACCAATCTGTGGTTCACCGTGGACGCGTTGGGGTTCACGTCGGTCCGGTAGCTGGCGAAGCTCCCCGGCGTGCCCGCGTCGAGCGGCCAGGTCACCTGGAGCTGCTGCTGCGGGACCGGACTGAGGGCGCACGAAACCTCCGTGAGCTGGCGGTCCGCGACGCTGAGCGGGAAGGGGCCGCAGGTGCTGGCCACGGACTTGTAGTTGTCCAGGCGATAGAAGGCATTGGGATCGGAGTTGGGCCCCGCGTCGTGGATGACGTACTGGACGACGTACGCGCGGTCACCCTGGGCCGCGTCCAGCAGGTTGCGCGCGAAGCCGGTGGTCCGGTAGTCCCTGATGAGGTCGAGCTCCGTGACGCCCGCGCTCGGGAGGCCACCGTCGAGCGAGAAGTGCTCGAGCTCGGCAACGCGGACGCCGGCATTGGGAGCCGTCAGGTGAAGGTTGCCCAGGGCGTACGGGCCGCCCACCCACTGCGGAGTCCAGGGCGTCATCCCGGTGAGCTGCACGTGCACTTGCGTCCCGGCGTCGGCCTGCACTGCGTCCGGGCGGCCCTGGCGCACCGAGCTCAGGTCGACCACGCGCGCGGCCGTCGCGACATAATCGCCTTCGAACTGGAGGAGGTACGCGCCCGCGGGGACGTCGGGGATGGAGAAGGTGCCGGCATCGGTTCCGGTGCCGGAGTAGTGCGTGAATCCCCCGGCGTCGTCCGGCACGTAGGCGCCGATGGTCGAACGGCTGAGGTCCACCGGCCGGTCCACCAACCCGGTGTCCGTGACGTGGTGCAGGATCCTCGTGCCCCTCACACCGGTCAGGGGTGGAGGAGGCATGACTTCCGCGAACACCACCGTGGCCTGCGACGGGAGCGGTCCCTGCGGCAGCGTGGCGGAGACGGTCTTGCCCTCCGCCACCGTGGTCCGGAGCGCGCCGGTGGCGACGCCCGCGTCATCGCTCGGCGCGGCCGGTTGGAGGAGCGTGTTCCCCTGACCAGTCGCCGCCAACTGCACCACCACGCCGGACACGGGCGCTCCAGCCGAGTCCCTCACCGTGACGCGGATCTGGACCTGGTCCGCGCCGTCCGCCAGCGCGCCGGTAGGCCGATCCACGGAGATCTCGCTCCGGGAAGGATCCGGCTCAACGGGGGGAGGCGGCGGGGGCGGCGGGCAGCCGGTGGCGATCGCGGCGAGCGCCACGAGGGCCAGGTTCCGCAGCCCTGACGCGAACGGTGGATGAGAGCGCACGCACGGCCTCCGCCTTGGGTTGTCCTGTCAGGAGACGCCGACTTTACCGATTCTTACCTGGGGTGGACCGTCGAACTGCGCAATCTCTCCATCTAGGTGGCCCGGTTGATGGACGCCGGCCCGGTCCAGATCCAGGCCCTCTGCCGGCCAGAACGCGCGCCCAGCGGGCCGCCAGGGCCGTTCCCGCGCCTGCTCCGGGGCTTGATCACCCCTGCCCCGCGCCCTGCTCTGCCATTGCTCCGGCCATTGCTCCGGCCATTGCTCCAACGCCCCCCAGGGACTCCGGGGCTCCTTGATCAGGCCCTGTTCCGAGGTGCCGTGAACGGCCCCAAACCCGTGTCCCCATTTGGGCCCCAAGTTGTGCGCGAACGGGTCAACCTGGCGCTCGCTCCAGTGAGCACCGCCGAGGCGTTTCCCGAGGAAGTGAGCACGCCTGCGCACCCGGCGTGTGCAGGCGCGATCACCCCTTCCAGTCCTCGGCTCACAGGACCATCCCGGCCTTTCTTCGCAGTTACCGCACGTTGCGCGAGGGGTCGCCCGGCCGTGGTCCCATTCTCCGCGTTTCCGGGCGTACGGACCCGCAGATCGAAGGGGATCGCGTCCAACTCCCGGCCCGCGAGGAGATCCGTCCGGAGGTGTGTGAGGCGCTCCAGCCGAGGCGCTCCAGCGTCCGGCCCGAGGGTGCGGCCCGGACGTTTCTTGTCTCGGGCCTTCCCACTCCGCCTCCCGCGAATGACCAGCGCCGGATCGCCGAATACCGTCATTGGCAGGTGTATCCGAGATTTGGGACGGTGTAGCCGCCGCCCGTGGCGGTCCCGCCCGTGGCATGCGTCACCGTCGTCCCAAGCAGGTAGTCCTCGCAGTCCCCTCTCATCGCATTGACGATCACCGTGCAGGTGGCGTTGCTCGCGAGCACGCTCCCGGGGGTGCAGGTCGATAGCCCCGCGACGGTGGCCGTGCCGGACGGGTCAACGACCCCTCGGCTCGTGATGAGCACCGGCGCGCTGCCGTTCCGGAAGGTCTGGGTCAAGCGGACCTTGTCGGGGTAGATGACGGCCTGGCTGCTCTGGTACCAGAGCGGTGGAGCCCACGGCATGAAGATCGAATTGAGGAGTCGGTTGGGGGAGCCCGTGCCTGGATTCGTGACCTTGTTCGGAGTGCTGTTGTTGACCAAAGCGTCCCTCACCTGGGCAGGGGGCGTCGCGGGGTAGAGGCTCAGGTAGAGGGCGGCAACACCGGCCGCGTGTGGGCTGGCCATCGAAGTGCCACTGAGGATGCCGCTGGCGGTGTCGCTGGTATTCCAGGCCGAGACGACGTTCACACCCGGCGCAAACAGGTCCAGGCAGTTCCCCCAGTTGGAACCCCAGGAACCTGGATACGAGGCCCGCGCATCGGCACTGTCGATCGCGCCCACCGTGATCGCGCCGGGGGCTCGAGCCGGCGAGTAGTTGCAGGCGTCCAGATTCGAGTTGCCCGCGGCCACCGCATAGGTCACACCAGAAGCGATCGATGCTGCCACTGCATCATCGGCGGCTTGCATGATACCGCCGCCGAGGCTCATGTTCGCCACGGCTGGCGACACGTGGTTCGCGGTCACCCAGTCGATACCGGCGATGGCATCGCTCCAATAGCCGTACCCACCGCAGGATAGAACGCGGACCGCGTGCAGGTTGACTCCCTTGGCCACGCCCCGGGTCGTGCCGCCCACCGTTGCCGCAACGTGCGTGCCATGGCCGTTGCAGTCATTGGTGCCATTCCCATCGTTGATGGCCGTGAAGCTCCCCGAAGCTCGGCCGCCAAAATCCGAATGCGTCACTCGAATGCCGGTATCGAGGACGTAGACGTGAACCCCGGCGCCCATGGCGTGGTAGCTATACGTTTGATCGAGAGGCAGGTCGCGCTGATCGATCCGATCGAGCCCCCAGGTCGCTCCCGCCTGGCTCCCCACGATGCCGACCACCTTGTCCTGCTCGACGTATTTGACCCGGGAATCGTTGGTCAATGCCTTAGCCCGAGCTGCGTCGAGTTGGATGGCATAGCCCTTCAGAGCATGCTCGTAAACGTGTGACAATCTGCCGCCCTGGCGGAACGCGTGCTCCTCCGCCACGCGACGCGCGTTGAGCACTCCCTGGCCTGGGAGTTCGTTCTTGAGGACGACGATGTAGCGTTCGGGGATCGCATCTCCCGCACGCAACGAACTCCGTACCTGATCGAGGTCGTCGACGCCGTCCTGGGCTGCTGAACCGGACCCACACCCGGCCACGAGAAGCAAATGGAGCGCCACGAGAAAGAGCCTGTTCCGCATCGGTATCCCCCTTCGGTCTGTGCAAGCGGTGGTGCCGGTGCCGCGCCGGGCTATTCAGCGCTCCGCGGCTGAATAGCTTGGCGGCTCACCGGCACCGTCGACCGGGGGTGGGCATGGAGTCCACTGCCCTTACCAAGGGAACAACCACCATGATGAAGTACGTGCTTGTGGGAGCGCTGGCCACGACGATGCTGAGCGCCTGTGGGCCGTCGGGAGTGGAGCCGGCGGCGGACGCCGTCGTGACCACCGGGACGACGGGCCAAGCGCTCACGTACGGCACCTGGCACTGGGTGTCGAGGGAGAACTGCATGGACATCTGGGGGCAGGCCTGCACTCCATACTTCCCCTCCCCCCAGTGCACTTCGAGCCAGGCTGAAGGGATGCCGTGCGTCATCGGGACGGGGCCCTGCTACCGCTCCTTCGGCGGCGGCCAGTTCGACGACTACTGGTGCTACTAGAGGGCTCGCCTACGGCGTGGACGCGACGGCCGGGAGAGGGGCGTCCCGGCCGAGGGCAATGAACGGCGCCCAGAAGTAGGGATGAGGGTGCCGGGCGCGGAGGGAGACCATGGCTCCCTTGAGCGCTTCGGCGCGACCCTGGCCGGCGAGGAGGTTGTGGTAGTAGCGCTCCATCATGATGCGGGTCGTCTCGTCGTCCACCTTCCACAGGCTCACCACCAGCGTCTCCACTCCAGCGACGACGAAGGCGCGGCGCAGTCCGTAGACCCCCAGGCCGCGCTTGACTTCGCCCCGGCCGGTGTCACACGCCGAGAGCACCACCAGCTCCGTGCCCCAGAGATCGAGGCCCGCCAGTTCCAGCGCCGTCGCCATTGAGTGACCGGGGTCCGCGGCGGTGCCGGCACCGGCGAGGACGAGCCCGGAGCGGAGCAGGGGGTCCGGCGGTGTCGGAACGGAGCCACCGAGTTGGCCCACCGTGGCCAGGCCGCGACCGCCTGGAGCGGCCGGGGCGTCATCCAGGAAAAAGCCGTGGGTCGCGATGTGGAGGATCCCCGGAGACGCCAGGTTGAGCAGGTGCTCCTTCGACGCCTGGGCTCCGACGAAGAGTCGTGCCTGGGGCAGCAGGCGGCGGATGGATTCGGCCTCCTCGCGAGTGCCGGGCAGCGACTCCCACGGTTGCTCGAAGAGGTCGGCGCGGCGCTGAGCGAAGAAGCGCTCGACGGAGTAGGAACGCTCGGCCGCCGCCATTGTCACTGTTCCCCCGCCAACGGAGGCCTGGACGGGCGGAGTGGAGGCGTCGTAGTCCGGGTCAGCGAGGATGACGACTGACCGCGAGCCTGGAGTGTCGCCGGGGCGAGGGAGGAGATCTCTGCCACCAGTGAGGTAGATGTGATCGAAGGTGTCGGCAAGAAAGCGGCGCCCGTCGTGCAGGGCGGCGAAGGGAACCAACGAAAGCTCGCCATCCGGCACAATGAACAGCCTCCGGGCCTTGCCGAGGAGTGGAAGCAACGGCCTGAAGACGAGCTGGTGAAGCTTCTGGGTGGCACCTTGAAAGCCGGCCTCCCGGCTGGCGAGCGCATCTCGCAGGCGCAAGGCAGCCATGTCGATGGGGGCGGCGGGCCCTAGGTCGACCGCGCCGGTCCGGCCGTCCGGGAAGAGCACCATCGCCAGGTAGCGGAGCCGAGACGGGAGCGTCGACTCCGGGAGGTCGCGACTGGAGGCGGTCGGGTGATCAGCGTAGGCGACGAACTGGAGCAGCACGCCCTCTCGAGGGAGCGCGGATGCAACTCGCTCGACGATCTCGCCGGGAGATGGAAGGGCTGTCAGCGCACGTAGGGGGGCCGAACGCCTGGCGAGGTCCGTCTCGAGGGTGTCGCACTGGTTCGCGAGCTCCCTCATCTGCCGCTGGTAGTCGGCCGGGGGGAGCTTGCCCGGGCCATCCAGCGAGAGCGTGGCAAGCCTGGTGCGAAGTCCGCGGAGACGCTCGAAGCGGTCCCGGTCCTCAGGACCGAGGCTCCGGAGGGTCGCGCGAGAGGTGCTGGCAGCCTCTTCGACGGATCGACCCTTGAAGAGGAGCACTGCGGTGAGGGCCAGGCGCCGTACGTCCGGGTTGTCCGGGTGAGCCCGGACGAGGGAGTAGAGGTGCCGTCTCTGCTCATCCAGGCTCTGGAGGAAGCTCGCGAGGCGCGACTCGGAGAAGCTGAGCGTCTCCGTGCGCAGTTGCCCCTCGGAGTTTTCGATGGTGCGCCGGTACAGGTGGAGGGCGTCAGCGAGGCGCCGCTGTCTCAGGCGGAGCTGCGCAAAGTCATCGAGCATGAACGCAACATATGGGTGACCCTTGCCGACAGTCTCCTCAAGGATGGCAAGCTCACGTTCATACAGGGCTCCCGCCCGGCCGTATTTTCCTTGCTTCGCGTACAGGCCGGCGAGGACGTGGAACGACCGGGCGACTTCGGGATGCGTCTGGCCGAAGACTGCTTCTCGAATCGAGAGCGCGCGCTCGAGCAGGGCCATGGCGCGGTCATGCTGTCCTTGCAGCGTGTGGAGATAGCCGATGTTGTGGAGTGATTGGGCGATATCGGGATGTGACTTTCCCAGGCCCGCTTCTCGAATCGAGAGCGCGCGTTCATACAGAGCCATGGCGTGGCCGTACTGTCCTTGCGTCCTGTGAAGCATCCCGAGGTTGTTGAGCGTGATGGCCACATCTGGATGACTCTTGCCCAGCGCCGCTTCCTGGATGACCAGCGCACGCTCAAACAGAGGCTTGGCTCGAGCCGTGTCTCCTTGCTCGAGATAGAGGTTCGCCATGTGGATCAGCGATATCGCGACATGAAGATGCATCTTGCCCAGAGCAGCCTCCCGGATCGAGAGAGCGCGCTCGTACAGGACCTCGGACCGGGCATATTGTCCCAGGTGGGTGTAGACCAACCCGAGGCTGCCGAGCGACATGGCGACATCGGGATGCCCCTTGTCCAGAGCTGCTTCCCGGATGGACAGCGCACGTTCCTGGAGACGCACGGCCCGGCTGTACTGACCTTGATAGGTGCAAAGCAGGCCGAGATAGGCCAACGTGACCGCGACATCGGGATGCGTCTTGCCCAGCGCCGCCTCTCGAATGGAGAGGGCTCTCTCGTACAACGGCTCGGCGCTGTCATAACGACCCTGCTGCATGTGCACCAAGGCCAGGTTGTTAAGTGAGGTCGCGACATCCGGATGCGCATGGCCCAGGGATGATTCCCGAATGGAGAGCGCGCGTTCGTGGAGTGATTCGGCTCGCTCGTATTGCCCCTGTACCGTGTGGAGTTGGCCAAGGCTATTGAGCGTTGTGGCGACGTCCGGATGCGCCTTGCCCAGGGACGTTTCCAGGATGGAGAGGCTCCGCAGGAGAAGCTGCTCGGCGTGGGCGTAGCCTCCCTTCAGCCGATGAAGCTCGCCCAGCAAGCCCAAGCACCTGGCAACCTCCACGTGTGTAGCGCCTAGGGCGCTTTCTCGGAGCGAGAGCGCGCGTTCGGCTTTTGGAATGGCATCGGCGTATCGGCCAGCGGCCTTGAGATTCGCCGCCGCTTCGAATTCGGCCTGGGCCTGAGGCAACCGCGGATCCACACCCGGACGAGCCGGGGCGACCTGCCTGAATGGCGTACAACACAGTACGGCCATCGCCATCCATAGAAGCACTCGTCGCATCTCGGTCTCCCCTGTGGCGTGGTGAAGAAGGTCACACGGACGTCGAGGTCCAGCGGGTTCCCTCCTCGTTCGGGAGCAGTGTATGGAACAGGAGCGGCACCCGCGGCGGCATGGTGTCGCGCTCGGGGGAGGCGGGACGCTCGGTCACAGACAGCCGGCTGCCAGCGCGGGCATGGAGCCGCACCGCCTCCGGTCCTCCGGCATCCGTCCTCCGGATTGTCGCTCTGTCCAGCTCGCCACGTCACTTGCTCGTGCCTTCACAACGAGTGTACATGCGCCTACGGTTCCGTGTTCGGCGGAGGGCGCGTGCCACGGGCGCCCCGAGGGGCCTCGGGATCCGGAAACGCGCCCTCAAGCTGGTGGAGGCCCTTGAAGAGAAGGCCAGCCAGCCTGCCGCTTCCCAGGTGGCCGGGGAGGCCGGTGTAGACGGCAGGCAGGATCCGACCACTTTGACGGTTGCCGTCGATCGGCAAGTTCGTCGCGCCCTTGTCACCAGCGAAGACCGGGACGATGGTGAGTGGAGCAGCTCGAGCTCTTCCGGGAGAGGCTCACCACGGGGACGCCATCATAGATTGCTGGTGTTTTTTAAAGTACTGGTTTAAGAATCACCACTGTGCCCAGCAGATCCGTAGCGTCGCTGATGGATGCGGCGCTGCCCCCCTCCAGCCCTCTCCCGGGCCAGAACGCGCCCAGCGGGCCGCCAGGGCCATTCCCGCGCCCGTTCTCGAAGGCTCCGCTTTCGCGGTCTCATGCGCGGGGGGCCTGCTAGCGTTCGGCCCGCTATGACCGACCTTGCCGACCGTTGACTCGTTGTGCCTGGCGCTGGCGCCCAGAGTGACGAACGCCCAGGAGATCGGGGAGCCCCCTGCCTGCCCGAGAACCTGGACTGGCCCACGTCGTGCGGTGCCGCTCCGGCGTGTCGATCCCACGCCGGCCGGTGAGCTAGCGTCTCCGGGCATGACCGAGCGGCATGCTGACCCCGAGAAGAAGCGGGACGCGCTGGCGAGGACCACGGCGGTCGTCTCGCTCATCGCCACGATGGCGGGCGGCGTCTGGGTGGTCTTCGAGTACTTCGACGAGAAGAATGAGAAGGCCATCGCCGCGCAGAAGGAGCAGCGAGCGAACGAAAGAGACACAGCAATTCAGAAAGAGCTTGAAGAACTCAAGCAGGCGCAAGCTCGTGAACAGGTCGCGCTCCAGATGACTCAGCACGCCATCGATCTCTGGAAGGACAACACCTGCCATGCGGACCTGATGGCTCTCTCGCTCCTGTGGGAGTTGCTGGATGTCCAGCGCTCCCGGTCGGCGACAACGGTCGGGACCGCGACCGAGCGCGCCGTCTTCTCGCGCCTCGCCGGGCGGATGGGAGTTTCGAGATCGGGGACTGTGATGCCGGCGTCAGGCACCAGCGCCAAGCCCTACTGCGACTGCGCGAGCATTCTCACCATCATCGAGTTCACCAAGGAGGGCCGGGACAAGGAAATCTCCGGCATAACAGAGCAGATCGCCCAGGCGGCCAGCAAGCCAGGTGGCCCCTGCGCGAGCGCAGGACAGGAGGTGCAAACCACCCTCGCGGATGCCGCCACGGCCACCGAACAACGGAAGTTCTTTGTGGTGCTGAACAACGCGCTCAACTGCAGCACCGCGCAGGCGGCTCGAAGCCAGATAGACGAGGCACTCAGACGTGAGTTGGGCACTGACTACTCGCCCGACCAACTGCATCTCCGCCGGGCGACGTGGCGGGGCCGCACCGTGTATGTCACTGCGTATGGCGGAAATCTGAGCCTCGAGACCGCCTCGTCGATGGTCCAGCGCCTTTCAGGCAAAAATGGGCTGGCGGAGGACCTCTACTGGGCCCGGGGCACGTCCTTCCAGGATGGGGAAGCGTGCTCCACTCCACCCAGGTGACCCGGACAGTGAATTCCCAGGGGCGCCACCGCCAGCACCCCCCTCCGGTCCTCTGGCACCCGCCCTCCGGGGTTGCCGCTCTGTCCAGGTCGCCCACGTCATTGCTCGTGTTTCACAGCAAGCGTACATTCGCCTACGGTTTCCGCCAGCCCGGCGGAGGGAGAGGGGAGGCACCGGAGGGCCCTCGGGGATGTGGATCGTGCGCCCAGCGGGCCGCCAGGGGCCGTCCCCCTGCCCCTGGGCCTGCTCTGCCATTGCTCCGGCATTGCTAGCAGTGCGGCCCAGGGGGGCCGGCGCTCCCTGATCAGGCCCTGTTCCGAGGGGTGCTCCCGGGTCCGATGGCCACTGCCCAAACTCTGCCCTATTTGCGCGCAAGCCTGACCGCCGGGGGTGCGCACCGGCGCTCACCGGACGGCGGGCTCCGAGGGATTGCGTGTGATCCCGCCGCTCTGAAAGTGATCCACCCGCCGGTCTGAAACTGATCCACCCCCTCCACACGGAAGCCTTGCCCGCCGAGGCGGGCCGGGGGACCGGGAGGGATGCTGCACATGGACGAAGTGGCGGTGGTCAGGCATCGAGTGTTGGTGGAGGGCGCGTCCGCGCGCGAGGTGGCGCTGGCGCTTGGAGTCTCCAGGAACACGGTGAGGCGGTACCTGGAAGGAGCGCCGGTGGGCGAGCGGAGATCGTCGCTGAGGGCGCGGCCGGCGCTGGAGCGCGCGCAGGCCCGGATGGACGCGCTGCTCAAGGAGGCCCCGAGATGGACGGGTGGGAAGCAGCGGCTGACGGCGACGCAGCTGCACCGCCTGCTGCGAGCCGAGGGCATCCAGGTCGGCGTCACCCTGGTGAAGGAGTACGTCCACGAGTGGAAGCGGCAGCGCGCGGAGGTGTTCGTGCCGCTCGTCTACAAGCCCGGGGAGTTGGGCGAGGTGGACTTCTTCGAGGTCCTCGTCGAGTTGGCAGGGAGGCGGGTCAAGGCCTTCATGTTCCTGCTGCGGGCGATGTACTCGGGCCGGGACTTCGCCTGGCTCTTCCCGCGGCAGGACCAGACGTGCTTCCTCGAGGGCCACGTCCGCGCCTTCGAGCACCTGGGCGGCGCGCTGCACCGGCTCGCCTACGACAACCTGCGCTCGGCGGTGGCGAAGCGGCTGGCCGGGAGCGAGCGCGTGCTGGCGGCGCGATTCGCGGCGCTCGCCAACCACTACCTCTTCGAGGCGAGCTTCTGCCGCCCGGCGACAGGCCACGACAAAGGCGGGGTGGAGGCGCGGGGGAAGGGCATCCGGCTGCAGCACCTGGTGCCCATCCCCGCCGGCGAGAGCCTGGACGCCATCAGTCGCGCCCTGCTCGCCCGACTCGACGCGCAGGCAGCGGACCGGCGGGACCGCGACGGCCACTCGGTGCTGGACCGCTTCGCCGACGAGCAACAGCTCCTGCTGCCGCTGCCGAGCGTGCCCTACCAGCCGGCCGAGACGCGGCCTCACGTGAGCGTCACGGGGAGCGCGCTGGTCAACCTCTGCGGGGCGAAGTACTCGGTCTGGTCGACGTGGAGTCGGCTGGTGGTGACGGCGCGCGTGGGCGTCGACACGGTGGAGTTGCTCGGGCCTGACGGGCGCACCGTGAAGCACCCGCGGAAGGGCTTCGGCGGCCGCTCCATCGACTACCGGCACTACCTGCCAGAGCTGGGGAGAAAGCCGCAGGCGCTGCGGCAGGTGGCCAGCGAGCTGGTGCAAGCCCTCGGACCAACGTACGCGCGCGCCTGGCGTCACCTCGTCGATGAGCACGGACCCAAGCAAGCGGCGCGTGTCTTCGCCCAGGTGGTGCAGGCCGTCGAGCGGCAAGGGGCCGCGGTGGTCGCCTCGCGCATCGAGCTGGCCCTGGCGCAGGGTGAGCCTCTCCAGCTCGCCTTGAGGACCACCGCCCCGGTGGCGTCCCTCGCCGCGGAGGCGCTGCCGCCGAGCGTCCGGGACGTCGTCGTCGAGACGGCGCAAGCCGCTGACTTCGACGCGCTCCTGCGAGGTGTCGCATGAGCCGGGAAGCCATCGCCGCCGAGCTCATCCTCGCCCACGCCCGCTCGCTGAAGATGCCGGGGCTGGCCCGCAGCTACGTGACGCTCGCCCGCGACGCGCGCGACTCGAAGTGGACCTACGAGGAGTACCTCCACGAGGTGCTCACCGCGGAGCTGGCCTCGCGCGCGGACTCGGCCGTCCGCCAGCGCATCCGCGACGCTCGCTTCCCCGAGACCAAGACGCTCGAGGACTTCGACTTCGCTGCCGCCGAGGGCCTCGACCTCCCCCAGGTGTCTCAGCTCGCTCGCTGCGAGTGGGTGCAGAAGGCGGAGAACGTCATCCTCGCCGGCCCCATCGGCACCGGGAAGACGCACCTGGCGATCGCCCTCGGCATCGAGGCGGCCAAGCAGCGCTTCCACGTCATCTTCCAGCGACTTCAGCGCTCGGCAGAACCGACCCACCCGTGCTCACGAGAACTGGACCACGTGAAGATCAGGAGCGCTGGGACGATCTGACGCACTGAT